>Ga0214923_10000568_pt1 | contig 55122 bp, 97 predicted proteins | sample LL1510_MetaG_FD_177993 | JGI IMG/M metagenome (GOLD analysis project Ga0214923, IMG submission 177993) | Freshwater microbial communities from Lake Lanier, Atlanta, Georgia, United States - LL-1510 | ecosystem: Environmental > Aquatic > Freshwater > Lake | place: USA: Georgia | collected...
CCTGCTTGAAAGGTACATCCGACTACCGTAGCAGCCTAAGTGTAACTTGTGTTAAGTGAAATCCACATTACAGTTATTGAATTACCGACAAGGCCGTGAGAGATTACTCTGCGACTTCCGATCAATTACACTTACTGGTTTGAGCATGTTCAAAGGTATTACTTTGTGACAACTATTGTTGATATTACACTTATTTTTAGAAAAAAACTTTATGCAGGGAGGCCTCCCTGCATAAAGCTGAAAATTAACTGTAATGTGCCTCATATGTGTAATCAAATTAGGCATAATTTTATAATTAATTACATAATGGTTCAACTTGTGTACTGTATACAAGATTGTGGCGAAATAACTTTAAGGAGTAGTCGTATGAACACTAAAAATGGTTTTGAAATAATTAAGGCCGAGAAGATACTTAAAAATTCATGGATAGTATTGGTTGAGCGTACACATGAACATTCTCCCTATGTGGTTTGGGAAATGGACAAAGATGGTGTGACATATCATGGTGATTATTGTCCGACCAAAGAAGAAGCCGAAGAAAGATACAGAATAAGGACACAGAAATAAACTTTAAAAAGGAGTGTGCTATGGAAGTTTATGTGAATTTATTACCTATTGATGTTGGTTTTGACCTAAAGGAATTATCTATTCCTGTTCGTATTTCAAACAAAGTAACTGGTGTTATCTATTTAGATTCTGACAATAATAAGATTGAATTTTCTGGAAGCACCGAAGAAATTAAAAATAAACTTGAAGAATCGGGATACAAAGTTGTTTGTGAAGACGAATACGAATAACATAGGTCAACTTGTGTACTGTATTTAACAACGGAGGTTAAAATGTCTAAAGTAAACGAATGGGATATTCAAGGAATAGCACCAGATTCTACCATAACTCAAAATCAGTTATTTGATTTCCTTGATCAAAAAGGAATATTATCAATGATTATGGTTTTTAGTGGTGGCAACGATAGCGGTGGTATAGACGATTTCATAATAGAAACAAAAGATTATTCAATAATCTCAACCAATGGAATTAACGATTCAAATATTTATACTGTTTTGTGTAAGCCGATAGACGAAGGGTTTGGAACTTTCTGTGGTGATTATCGTGTCGATGGAAGGGTCTTTTGGGATGTCGAAAATAGAAAAGTAAAGATGTATGGGCAAACTACTGGGGAAGAAGAAAAATTTAAAGTGTTTGAAATATAAGGAGTTGTTGTGACTAAAGATAATGTTGGCAAAATCTGTCCAGAATTTCTGAATAATCTAAAAGAAATAGATTTAAAACACATCAATTCCATTCACAATGCGATAAAAGATGGAGGAATCACAGATTCTGTTCGCAAAAAAATATTTTATCTTCTCGGAAAACTCAAAGTAAGTTTGGTTAATGTAGAATTAGATTGTGCATCAATAAGACATAGAGATTTTGTGGTTGATGTTTTTTCAAATTCAAAATTAGACCTTTCAGACGAAGAAAACGAATTGCGATTTATCATTGATGAATCCAAAGAAGAAAGCAAACAATATGGTTGTAATAGAAAAGAACATATAGAAAAAACAATGAATATTTTAGGTAAAGATGAAGATTTGTTTAAAAAGTTTGAATTAATGATTGATATTTTGTCGATACCAGCAATTACAGCAGGAAAAGACAGTTTCAATGAAGTTACTTCGGTCATGTGTGGTTGGGATTGCGGAAGCAACAGAATCATAATTTATAAATCATGGTATGAAGTCGTCACAATAGACTTCGATGAAGATCATACTGAAAAATAGACTTTCAACTTGTGTACTGTATTGTCGGGTGTAGTTATGTGAACCAATTTTTTAAAGGAGTTTGAAATGGCGAATCCTTATCATCATGCTTTGAGTTCTGTGAAGAAGTGGGGCGGGGAAACAAAAGATTACCAGAAGATACACGACTGGTTCGATGCTTCTAAAGAATTTCATGGAGATTTCAGACATCGTGCCTTAAGACATCATGCTCAAGGCATATTTGAATGTGAAAGATTTTTTGGACATACGATCACAAACTCAATCGGAAAAGTTGTTCCAGTACGATACATTGGCGAACAACATGTGATCGAAGATATTGGTCACATTCCATCCTTGAATGATTGGCTTAAAGCGATAAAGCCAGAACCTTGGATGAACAAGCGTACAAGACTGGCAGAACAATTGGAAGAAGCCAAAGAAGAAGTAAAGGAGGAAGTGAAAGTAAAAGGCACAATGGCTGAAACGCTTGAGAAAATGTATAACAATGCCGATGTTTTGTGATAATTTAATCTTGTGTAATTAATTTTTAAAATTATAGTAAATATTCCAGATTGGTATGTGAAGTTTAAATAATCGAACTTCACAATTGCCTTGTTGGTGAAAAACCAGTCTGGACTATTAAAACAACAATAAAGGAACAATCCAATGACAACAAAAGAAAAAACAGTAGTCAAACCAAGTAAGACTAAAGAAGAACGAATAAGTGAATGGCTTAGTCCAAAGATTGACGGACTTGAAGTCTTAAGAGTCGATATTAAGTCGGTATTTGGAGACAACTATAGAGTTAATGTTTGGGGATTGGTCGAATACGCAGTAAGAGTGCAAAAATCCTATTTCCTCAGAGTTACTGATAGTGAAGTGACGGAAGTAGTATGAAACCTCGAAGTAAAGAATTTGTTGATTTGATTTTAGAAGAAAACATCGAAGGAATTGACGGGTTCGTAGACCAACTTCGATGTTGTGTTAAAGACAAGCTGAAAGATGTTGACCTTTTTGAGTTAGCATCTAAACTTAATATAAATTATAATAAGTTATCAAGTTATGTTTACGATGACTTGAATAATATGCTTGGATTACAAGATATTTTTAAACTTTTGAAATTTGTGAAAAAATAGGAAATTTTTTCTTCTACCAAGCGAATCACTATGAGTCGCTATTACCTCAAGGATGAACAACATGATTAGTTTTGTGAAGATGGTCGTTGCTGCTGCTTGCGTTACAGCAACATTTATCGAGATAAGTCTTGTCAATAAAGCCATAACTGCTTCAATTTTGTTTCAGTTATGGATTTTTTTAGAATGGGTCAGCAATTTAAAGCAATACAAAACAGATGGGTATGATCCTGTCATCAATGATGTATTGCCATTTCTAGTTCAAATAATATTATTCATAAAAGTTATATCGTGACCAACTTGTGTACTGTATTGGTGGTTGTGATGTAACTTTCAACAAGGAGTGAACAATGAACAAAGATATCGTATTGAATTTAGTCTCTGGTGAGACATTAGTATTACCAAGCATCTTAATTGAAGATGATGGTTTTGTAAAGCTAATCAAGAGTAACGCATCTGTTCAAACATTGATTGATTATGTAAATGAGAACTTTTAAGGGTTCAACTTGTGTACTGTATTGGTGGTTGTTACCAGTATGTTGCTGGTAACAAATTATAACTTTTTATAAGGAATTGATGAAATGGCATATGATCCAAACAAAAGCTGTATGGAAGCACGACCAGAAATTTTAGACTTCGCACTCAAGAACAATCAGAATGTTATGATTGTCGGTGGTGCTGGTTGTGGCAAGACCACTATGATTAGAGATTGTTTCAATAGGTTCGGATTAATCGAGAACCAAAATTGGAAATATTACTCTACACCAACACTTGATCCTTGGATCAACTTTGTTGGTGTTCCGAAAGAAAAAAGCAATGGTGTGATTACCTATCTCGACTTTATTCGACCATTGGAAATCGCCAGCGGTGAAATGGAAGCGTTCTTTTTCGATGAGTACAATCGTGCAGCATCAGAAGTAAAGCAAGCTGTGATGGAACTGATTCAATTTAAGTCAATCAATGGCTTGAAGTTTCCAAAGCTGAAGGTTGTTTGGGCAGCAATCAATCCATATAGCGAAACTGATGATACCTATGACACTACTGTTCTTGATAAAGCTCAAAAGGACAGGTTTGTGTTCTGGTTGCGTTCTGTCTGCAAGATTGATATCCCATATTTCACCTCGAAATTTGGCGAAAGGGTTGCAAAGATCGTGGCAGAATGGTGGACTAAACTGCCCGAAGATGTGAAAGACCAAGTTACTCCAAGACGAATGGAATACGCTTGCGAAATCGCAGAAATTAACCCTCAGATGCTTGCTGGTGTGTTGATTCCAGAAAGCAATCCAGCAGAGTTGATCAAGCTATTATCTGGCGTACCTTTCATCGACAAAATGCGTAATCTTTTCCGCAAGGATGATAAAAAATCTATGTCGGAATTGGTTGCTCAGAGTGGTTCGTTTGCATCTATTCGTAATGCTGTAGCAAAGCCAAAAGAGTTTCAAGAGATGTTGACTGGAATCTTGAATTGTACTGAACTTGCTCTTGAAAAAGAGAAAAAGTACGACAAGGAACAGCTTTTGACTTGTGTCTTGGAATCGCTTCAGAATGAAGATATGCTTGCGATTTATTCAGCATCAGATGATTGGGTGCGTAAACAAATTACCTCGATTCCTAATCTTGGTAGTGAAGTAATTCGCAATCGTTTCAAAGTCTTTACCGAAAAGCATAACATTCAAGATGTTGAATTAATGCGAGTTTTGAACGGCGAAACTGGTGCTACTCTTGCTGACAAAATGCGTGAAGTTCTTGCATCTGCAAGTGTAGATATTCCCCAAGAAATGTCGGGAGTGTTAAGTTTGGTCGGCCAAAATGTTAGCACGAAGTTTTTAAACGAAAGTTTCAAAAACAGTTGTGTTAATGCTTGGAAGAAACACTACTTGCAAGGAAGAAGTTTGGTCAACATTCCCAATGCGTACAAGGCTAATATTTTAGAAATGTGCGGAAACAAGATTGTTGACGACTTCGATTTAGACTCGACATCGGAACATGAGAAAAATCATTTTGATTTTCTAATGACCCATGATCTTTCAGCGTTGAAAGTCATGCACGATGTTGTCATCTCAGAAAAGACCGATGCGAACAAGGTAAAGATTAACACGGCTTTAAAAACCATGTTAGCGACCATGTTCAGAAATTGGTTAATCAATGTGGTGATCGTAGACAAACAAAACGCAAGGTCAGAACCAAGTAAGCAAATTACCGAAGGTAATGCTGTTGAAAGGTTCTGTAATTTCTTGTGTAACTCGATTGCTTCTACTCAGTTTCGTTCTGTGCTACTTGCTGGAACAGAAGGTAACGAAACTGCAAAACGAGTAGTTAGTCGTGATGCGTGGTTCGACTTGTATCATTTAATTAATTATGTAAAATGATTTTTGATCTAGCTATACAGTACCAACTTGTGTACTGTATAGTTAGCTCGTATACTACAACTTTACTTAAAGGAGTTTGGAATGAAAAGTGATGTTAAAATTAGTTCAGATGAATGGCTTGAAATAATGTCTAAACTTCAAAACTTTCATGGGTTGTTTAACCAAATTTGGAAACTTGGTCGGCCAGTTTTTGACTCAAAGATCGATACTGCTGCTGTTGGTTTTGATCGTGATGGGAATTGCATAAAATTTATTTTCAATCCAGATTTTTGGGCATCATGCTCAGAAGAAAAGAAATTATTTGTGATCTGTCACGAAGCACTCCATGTATGGCTTAATCATGGTGTGCGTATGAAACAGCTTGACCCTTTTGTTGCACAGATTGCGAACATCGCTATGGATTTGGCGATTAATCACTCTCTAGTTAATCGTTTTGGTTTTCGCAGGAACATGGTAGACCCACAGGGAGACTATTGTTGGGTTGATACTGTTTTCAAAGAGGAAAAAGTTAGCGAAGAAGAATCTTCGGACTGGTATTACAATAAATTACTCGCCAATGGTATGGATAAAATACCAGATGATCTTGTGATTGTAGATGATCATGGCGAAATGCTTAATGGTGGTGAAGGTGAAGGTGAATCTAAAGGTGCAGGTGGCAAGAAAATTAGCACTAAGCCGACTGATTTTGAAGATATGATCAAAGAAGCAGTCGAGGGAATGGGTTCTAACCCGACCAAAGAAGTTTCTGATTACATGACAAGTCGTGGCGAAGGTGCTTTGGGTAACGAATACACAGTTACTCGAAAATTTGCGAAGAAACCAAAATGGGAAACTGTAATTCGCAAGTGGACATTAAAAGCTATCAAGCACAAGTTTATGAAAATCAAGCGCTGGGGCTATACTAATCAGCGACTAAATTCGATGCCTAAGAACTACATCATCAAAGGTGATACTCGTCAAATGACACAGGACAAAATCAAAAATAAAATCCGTGTGGCATTTTTCCTTGACACTAGCGGTAGTTGCATTGGATTAGCTGATCGGTTTTTCAACGCAGCTAGTAGTTTGCCCGATGATAAATTTGAGGTAGATTTGTACTGTTTTGACACACAAGTTTACAAAACTACGCTTAAATCTTCCAAAGTTTATGGTGGTGGTGGCACTAGCTTTGATATCATCGAGGATGAATGTCAAAGGATAAAATCAGAAAAGGGAGTATACCCCGAAGCTGTTTTTGTGATTACCGATGGTTATGGTAATGATGTGCATCCAGAAGTGCCAGAGAAGTGGCATTGGTTTTTGAGTGCTAATTATACGAATTGTATACCAGAAACATCTAAGATTTATAATCTTGATGATTTTGAATAATAATTATAATGTGGTTCAACTTGTGTACTGTATTGTCGGTTGTAACTAAAAAGAAAGGTTTGTGAAATGCCTAGCATCGAATGGTTCAAAAACAAGATTGCTCATAGAAGTAGAAAACAAAAGTACCATGAGGAAAATGGAAATGATGAAAAAGCCTTGTGGAACAAGAACGAGATACAAAAATTAGAATCAATGTTGGAACAAGAACATGGTTTTAATCATGCTGAAGCTAAAACAAAGTTGAATAATTTATACGAAGAAATTGCTGTTCTTAAGGACAGTAGTCCAAATAGTCCTAGAATACAAGAAGCCTACCAAGAAGTTCAAGAGATAAAGAAAGTGATATCATCTCTTGAAATTGTTGTGTCGGAAACTAATATTGATTAAGCAATGTCATAAGCCGTTTGGACATTTTTAACCAATTGAAGTGCGTTATACCTATCATGGAACTTTATGACCTTCCATTTTCTGGCACGGATAGACTCATAGATGTCGTCAATGTGTGTGTATTTTAGTTGGATTTCAATTGTCCGACATCCTGTACTTCGCCTTGCTAATCGAGACTAGGATCGAGTCTTGAGCATTGACAAACAAACGGTTTTTTTATCTTTCAACTTGTGTACTGTATTGGTGGTCGTTACCATGTTGGTGACGATGGAAACTTCAACAAAGGAGAATGTGATATGAAGATGACTGTGACCTTGGCTCAATTGGAAGCTACTCTAGCTGGTCTTGATAAAGAATCAGAATTTACCATTGATACGAAAACTGTTCCTTCGGGATTTCGTAAGACGAACAATCCGCATTATGGTAATTGCTGGAAAGTTTCAAAGGTTCGTTGCAAAATGAACATTAATTATGGGAATGAGGTAATGTTCCAGCAAGTTCGGGATGGTGTGCCTGTCGGATTTACTCCAAAGGCAAAGACCAATCCTGTTCATCGAATTGCGAACAGTCCTTTTGCTCAACATGATGTAACTGGAGAGAAGTATCTGCCAGTTATCATCTTGGAATCATTAGGGTATCATTACCAAGACGATAAAGGTAATGTGATTCCAAAGGCAGATGTTCATGCCTTTATGCCAACTCCAAAAATGCCACAAACGCAAGTCGATGCGGGCATTAGCAAGGAGGTAATGTATCGAGAATACAAACTCTCAAGCATTACTGACTTTCACACCGCCCAGTTAAGCCTTGGAGTGGCTTAAATATTCTGCCTGTTTTGATTATCTGGGCGACTTCAAGACAGGCAAGAATAACGCAAGAGAACTCACCCTTCTCTTGCGTTTTTTTTTGGTTTCAACTTGTGTACTGTATTGTTGGTCGTGATGTAACTTTAACAAGGAGATTTGAAGATGAATATTAGAGAAGCGATTGAATATTTGGAAGATTTGGAATCCAAAGGATCAAAACAAATTTTAATGTATGTGATGACTGCCGATGATGTTTGGCTTGATAACGATTCTAAATGGGAAGATTTAGTTGAAAAATCAGAAAACAACCTGCGTGTTTGGGATGTTCTCTCAGAAATCATTGAAGAAAATCAAGAAGAAGAAGAAATAGAAGAAGAAGTATAAATCGGTTCAACTTGTGTACTGTATTGTTGGTCGTGATGTAACTTTAACAAGGAGAGTAAGAATGAACAATGCAATAATCAAAGCTATGATTGACAATGGTTATCTTGTTTCTGGAGATAAAGTGCCAAACCCTAAACCTAAACAAGCTGTGGAGTCCGATTTGATCGATAACTACAACAAAATCTTAGATACTCCTGAGAATCCATATTATTACATAGAAAACGATTCCCTAAACGATGAGTTTCTTGGCCTCGAAATGTACGACAAAGTGACAGGCAAGCCAATTGTGAACCCATTGCATGAAACATTGCGACAGAGGGGCATAATTTGGGAATCAACCAACTAAAAAGGAACTACGATGATTAACTATTACGACCCTGACACTTATATCATGCCAAGAAAAGAAAAGGTATTGCTCTTGATTGCTCAAGACATTGTGGAAATGCAGGATGAAATGCTTGCAGGAGTTTATACCTTCATCCAATCAGCACTTTTAGGTGAAAATTGGATGCAATATAACGATCTTACCGATAGACAAGTCGATAACGAATACATGGACAGAATCGATAATATAAAAACCGATGAAAGAATAATGGAACTTTCAACGAAACTATCAAGAAACTTGTTTCCAAGTGGAGACGAGTAATGAAAAGTAAATTTATCAAAGTGCGATACCATAAAAACGAGACAGGATGGGTAGAGAAGTTAAATTCAAAATCATATCGTGTGTCGAATATTCCTATTTTAGCTGAAAACATAAACCTAGATGATATCGTTACCATTGGAAAGGAACAAGAAGATGGTTTCAAGTGTGTTGTCGATATAAAAGAAATCAAATTACGCACCAAAGCAATGTTCTCTTATTCTGAAATTGGAGACTTTAGGCAAATAGTCGAGAAGTATGAGGAACAAGAATTTCAAGTCGAAGGACTTTTGAAACCAAATTGTGACGACAAAGGAGAGTATATGCGTGGAATGGCTAATGTTGCTTGTAACTTAAATAAGAAAGAACTGAATCAAATACTAAAACCATTTGGTGCTAAAATAGTTTCTTACATACGGAGATGAACAGGATGAATATATTTGTATTGTCTCACGATACTAAAGAATCGGCACAATGGCATCTTGATAAACATATTGTTAAGATGCCATTAGAGTCAGCACAAATGCTTTGTACTGCACTTCATGTTAGCGGTGGGCAGAATATACCTTATAAACCTGCTTACAGCAAACACCCATGTACTTTATGGACACATCAATCAAAATATAATTTCTTATGGCTTTGTGAACTCGGCCTAGCTCTATGTGATGAATACACTTATCGTTATGGCAAAGAACATAAATGTAGAGAAGTTATAATGTTTTGTAAATCGAATTGCGATTTAATATCTGATGTTCCTCAAACTGATTTTGCTCAAGCTATGCCAGACGAATATAAAAATCCAAACGCAATAGAAGCATATAGAGAATACTATAGAAAAGCTAAAAGTCATATTGCTGTTTGGTCGAAGCGTGATATACCTTATTGGTATAGCCCTTCAACTTGTGTACTGTATTAATCGGTGTTGATAACTTAGTTTAACAAGGAGAGAAGTTATGAAAGGCAAGAAAGATAAGAAAGACCTGTCTGAAAAATTTGTTTTTCGGGCTGATCTTTTAGACCTTAATGTTGATGCCGTTGCTTTAGAAGGTTGTGAAGAAGATAATAAACCACAATTAGTTTTTGATGTTCTTAAAAAGAACAAGATTGAATTGTTGACTATTAATTTTTCTGGTGGCGGGGATAGTGGTGGTGCAGATGATTGGACTCTGACTATGGGAGATGGTTCTGATGTATCTGTAGATTTAGATAAATTCAACATAACTGACATTTGTGAAAAGCCAATATACGATAAATTTTATGGCTTTGCCTTTAATGGTTCTGTGTCTGGAAGCGTAGTATGGAATGTATCTCAAAGACGAGTCTACATTAGTGGTACGGAAACAATGGATGATTCAGAATCTAAAGAATACGAACTTTAAGGAGAATGGTCATGGATAATTGTAAAAGAATTGATGAACTAGCTTTGAAGTTTATAGATAATTTTGACTTTGAAAACAATTGCATTAAAGATTCTTACAAGAAAAAAGTGTTTTGGGAACTTTCTCAACTTCATATTTCTTCTGTAGATGTTTCTTTTAATGTATATGATAGCACTCTCCAAGAGTGTGATCACGAAATTAAAATGGAAGAAGGATTTAATCAACCCATAGATGTTTCAAATTCTATATTTGGATTATGTAAACAATACATAAATTTAGAGTTCTTTCCAGAACACTTACAAGATTTAGAGTCACTTAGCGGTAATCTTATATGGAATGTTATCGAAAGAAGAATCACCTTGTTTACCGATGAGACTTATGAAAAACAAGAAGATTTTGATGAATGTGTTTGGGAAAAACAAGACGAACCTGAACCAGAACTTGTAGAAGAAGTTCCCAAGAAGAAAAAGAAGAAGAAATAGTAAAAAGCCAGAACAGAGCAATCTGTTCTGGCTTTTTTTTTGGTTTCAACTTGTGTACTGTATTGGTGGTTGTAACAGAACTTTAACCAAGGAGATTAGTAATGGACATGAAAAGAGTCAAGTTGATTTTGAATTTAAATTTTGAGCTACTTAGAAAGCAAAAAGAATTTCTAGTCGAGATTCTTTGTGAAGATGAAAGAGCAGAAAGCGTAATTGGTCTTATTGAAGCAATACAAGAACAATGCTTTGATAATCCAGATAACAAATACACAGAAAAAGATGTGTTAGGCCAATTGACTAACAAGGAGTAATCAAATGATAATGGAGAAGAAAAAGCTAATTCAATTTATTCACGATTTGAATGATGACGATTTGATTTCCGTCATATTCTATTCCAAAAATGATGTCGAAAGTCGTTGCGATTGGGATAATGTCATAGAAGATGTAGATTGCATCATCGAAAGTGTCGCAGGACAAGTAAATCAAATGATATTTGATTCTTGTAAAAATTAACTTACTCAGAAAGGGTTTGGGAAAATGATTGATGAAGAAGAAATCAAACACCTGCAAAAATTGAGCAAGAACGATCTCGCTCGATTCATATCCAAACAAAATGAAAACGAATTGAATGGATTGCGTGAAGAAATCAAAAGATTGCGTGAAGAAATAGAAAAGCTCAAGGCGGATAATCAAATAATATTATAAATCCGTTCAACTTGTGTACTGTATTGGGAAGCGTTGACAGTAAATTATAACTTTTTACAAGGAGCAGTTATGGACATAGATTATTTAGACAAAGATTATCCAGCATCTATAGAATATAAAAAAATTAAAAAAGCAATCGGATGGGAAAAGATGATTGCTTTTTGGGAAGCAAAGCACATATGGTGCGAATCCCGTAGAAAAACTTCGCATTTGGAAAGTCATGTGTCTGAGTGCGAGTGTAGGTGTTACGACAACGACTACCATCCATCAAAAGATGCAAAAATTGAAAAACACATATATGAACAATTACCAGCGGATGTCAAATATTATCTTTTGAAAAAAGCATACAAAGACTGGATGCTTGAACTTTGGGAATGTTATTCTGATGAACAAGGGTTAGACGATATCGTTGAATTTTACGAATCTCGCAGTTTTTTCATATTTCCAATTTGTAGTAATATGCCTATTTGTATTTGAAATCATAATATTATAAATCCGTTCAACTTGTGTACTGTATTGGGAAGCGTTGACAGTAAATTATAACTTTTTACAAGGAGCAGTTATGAGTGCAATTGAAAATTTCAAAAACAGTTTTGCTGGCATGGAGTTTGTCGCAGTAAGTTCTTGGGTTCATCAGGATGAAGATGGTTACTGCACAGGACAAAGCTCAAGAGATGCTAACGATGTGACTCTCGATGAAATAATCAAATTGTTTTCACCAAGTCGTGGCGATGACTGGACTTTGGAACAATACATCGAGGACAACAAAATATACGATTTAAAAGCGTTATGCAATGCTTGGAGCGATTGCAATGATAACGAAGGAAGTTGGTCACACCTCTTTGAAAAGAACGATTACTTGCTACAAAAGAGCGAGAAACAAAGGAAGGAACTTGAAAGTGCTGCCTCAAACTTTGCTGCAAAGCATAAGACTGGTGGTGTTAATCTTGTGTTCATCCAAAAAATCGAAGAAGAACTCCAAAACATTAGAGAAGATGAAGAACAATGGAATAGTGGCGAATGTAGGGCAGAAAGGTACGCCAGAAGCACACCTGAGTCTTTCGCAAGTGATTCAGATTATGTAAGTGGCAAGCTATATGCCAAGTCTTCCCATCTTAACCAAATTCTCAATTGGGTTCAAAGCAACTGCCCATTGCTTTGGGCTAAGTATGAGGAAACCTTAACAGGAGTACAAAATGCTTAGTAAACAACAAGAAGTCGCAATCAAGTGTGCAATAGCCGATCTAATCGGCTCAATGCAAGCTAAAAACAATCTTGATTTTCACTCACACGACTGGAAAGCTCATCGTACTACTATTGACGAACTAGCTGATGCGTTTCCAGAATTGTGTGGTGATTACAAAAAACAAATAGTCGAATTGAATTAAATCGGTTCAACTTGTGTACTGTATTGGTAGTCGTTACGAACAACAACATAAGGAGTATCGCAATGAGTTATATCGAAGAAGCCTTTAAAGAGATTTGCAAAGATTCCCAAGCTCCCAAGACTTGGTATGTTGCCCTATGTGTCAACGAAAGAAGGTATGGCGGGGCAGAGGAAGGTGGCTGGTGGTACGATCACACCGAAGTTTTGGAATACCAAGCCTTTCCAGACGAAGAAACCGCATGGGCTGTAAGATGCAAAGTCGAAGAAAGAGCAGCAGAGTTATCCAAAGATGCTGAAAGGCAACAAGGCGAAGCTGCCTTAAGATCAATGGAATGGCTCGAAGCCAGAGGTCTTGATGCGGATTACTTGCCAGAGATGAATGGGGCAGAAGAATACTTCGTTTTAGTAACTGAAACTGTTCCAAATTATCAGAATAGTAAACCAAGTTACGAATAGCCCTTCAACTTGTGTACTGTATCATCAAGTGTTGCCAGTATGTTGCTGGTGACACTTGACAATTTTTAGGAGAAACAATGCAAGAAATTTACAATGAAATCAAAAGTACCTTCGACAAAATCCTTAAAATCCCAATGCCACTTACATTCAATGACAATAAAATCGAATGTAATGGAATTGTCTTGGAATCACTTATAGAGAAAAAGGGTATCTCTCCAGAGATGTCAAAGTCTATTATGTTACCACTATCAATTGGAAATATGGTTCTTATGACGAACCTCCATTTGAAGATTTCATAGAAATTTGCGAATCTCAATTTTCTGGAAAAGCAATTGTTGAATTTGTAACTGCTTGCGTTAAATTAGAAGTAAATGGAGTATTCCAAGCAAGACAAGATGAACATGAAGAAAAATTGATTAAAGAGTTTGAAGAAGCAGAGCAAAGATGGGCATTAGAAAGGAATGGTAAATGAACGATATAGAACGACACTTGCAATCTATATTACTCCAACAGCGTGGAAACAACCATGTGTTGGTAAATGAAATCATCGAAAAGTTGTCTCTTGAATCCAAAAGACAACTTTTCTTCATACTAAAAGACCTTGATACGGAAATTTCAGTTCAAAGAAGTAAAGCAAAAATGTTCGGTAAGTTCTAACAAACAAGGAGATTCTAATGAATGGCACTTTGATTAAATCAGTTGATCTTTTCTACCAAGAAGGTTCTAGCGACAAAGTTTATTTCCTTCAAATTGAAGAAAATAAAGGTTCTAATGTAGTTGGCTATGTTGTTAATTTCTCCTATGGTAGAAGGGGAAACGCAATGCAAACTGGCACTAAAACAAATTCGCCAGTTACCTTTTACGAAGCGGAAAAAATATACCAAAAAATTCTTAATGAAAAATTAGGCAAAGGTTACAAAATCTCAAGTCAACATACAAATAATACGACTACGAAAGTAACCAAAGTCGATGATGTTCCTTCGCTCATACCAGTAGTCAAAAAAGAAGTAAAACCAGTTACTCCAAAGTGTGTTCTTTTGAATCCTATTTCAGAAGAAAGAGCTAACGAGATTCTTCAAGATGATAATTGGATTGTTCAAGAAAAAATGGATGGTGTGAGGTTCATGCTCGATGTGAAGAACGGAGTATTCATATTGCAATCAAAAGGTTACAACAGAAAAGGACAAGAAGTTCCTGTTCCAAACAACATCAAGAAAATGGCAGAAAACCTACCAACCTGTTTCCTTGATGGCGAATTGGTAGGAGAAGTATTCTATGTGTTTGATATGATTGGATTTCACGAGTGCGAAATCACACATGATGATTTTGAAACAAGATACCAATTGCTTGAGAAAAATATCAAACCAAACGATTGCTTGAAGATTGTAAAGATTTATCATGGAAAAGATAAGGTTAAATTTTACGATAGCGTTAAAACTGTAGCTGAAGGAGTTGTGTTCAAAAAGAAATCAGCTACTTATCATGTTGGTAGACCTGCAAGTGGTGGAGATTACTTGAAGTTTAAGTTTTGTGAATCATGTACTTGCATCGTCACCAAGGTTAGCAACAAAAGAAGCGTAAGCATTGGACTATACGAAGGTGATAAAGTAGTCGAGATGGGAAATGTTACGATACCAGCTAATCACGACATTCCCAAAACAGGAAGCGTTGTCGAAGTCAGATATCTCTATGCCTATAAAAATGGTTCTTTGTACCAACCTGTTTATTTAGGCGAAAGAGATGATGTCGATGTCGATAATGTCGATTCCATCAAGTATAAAAACGAATAACATAAAAAGCCAGCATGGAGCAATCTATGCTGGCTTTTTTTTTGGTTTCAACTTGTGTACTGTATTGGTGGTCGTTGCCATGTTGGTGACGATAGTAACTTTAACAAAGGAGAATGAGATGGCAAGTGTAAGCAATAAAGAAGTAAAGGTTGGAGATTGGGTGTGGTTCAAAGCTGATGTAGAACAATGTGGAAAGATTGTAAAAATCAAAGGTAGTATGTTGATTTTACAAGCAAGTGACAACGATGAAGATGAAGATACCTTTGACGGAGATTACATCGGGGGAGACTCAAGAACGGAAGTAAGAGCAAGCGATTGCTGGTTAAACTAAACCTATTTAAAGGAGATAGTTATGTTTACGATGGAAGAACTTAGAAAAATGTATCCTTATATGAGTTGGGAAAATATGAATCATCTGCAAGAAAACGTTAAAACCATAAATAGCGTTCTATATGAAAATATATTAGCAAGTGGAATATTCTCCTACATGAATACAGAACAGAAGGCTAAATTAAAAGAGAGAGTTAGAAAAATAAAAAAGGATGAAGATGAGACTCAGATAAAAAATGTTCAAAAAACAACACCAGAACCACAAGTGGCATCAACAGAAGGAGATAGTAAGATGAAAGATATTCAAGAAGTGTATCGCAAACGAGTATTTGATGAACTTACTCCAGTACAATTAGATGAGATTTTGTTGGGTGAAATCGATGAATTGAATCCTCCAATAAAAATTGGCTCCTTGGAATTTAAAGCGAGCGAAATCATAAAACAATTGAGGCCAGATGCATTAGAAAATAATGATTTTTTAGTTGCATTGTTTGAAAGTGAAGAATGGTATGAAAGTATGATGCATGCATTGGATGGAGGGTACTGCTGGTTGTACCCTCCTACAGACGAAAACGGAGAATATCTTAAATACGAGGGAGTAAATCCAGAAAAGGATTGGAGCTTTTTCAGATGGCAAGGTTGTCATCGAATTATGAGGGAATCTAAAATCTATTTTCTTCAAGAATATAAAAATATTCTCTTGCAAGAAAATCAAAATGATCTGCTGCAAGAAGTCAAAAAAGAACTTCAACATTGTTTGAAACATGAAGATCCGGTAGAGATAGAAATATACAGCAGAACCACAAGTGTTCGCAGATTTCTGAATAGTAATGGTGAGGAATCGTTTCGTGCGGTAGAAAAACCAGAACCATCGGTAATACCAGAACCAACTAAAATTAACAACCCTACAAGTAATCTCATTTCCGAGGAAGTAATTACTGAAACATTTGCAGCTTTAAAAGCAGCAAATATTGAAGAAGTTACTGTTTCTTTTTCTTCCGATAGCGATGGTTGCCCCCCCGTGGATTGGATCAAATTTTGTTTTAATAAACAGGGTATCGAAGATTTGATAAAAAACAAAAAGAGTAGAAAAGACACATTGATTCGAGAGAACCTTGACCTTGATGAGCCTTGGCATCTTGAAATTTATGAATATCATTTCGAGGAAGCAAACATACCAAATTTAAAATGCACCAAAGAACTTTGGAACATTCTTGTGTCATTTGTCTATAAAGAATATGAAACCTTAGATAACAAAGCTGGAGGGTATGTGATATGGAGACGAAATTTGGTTGTCTTGGATGCTTGTGAAAATGTTAAGTTGCGTAATTCTGATCCTTGGGAGCAAATGTCATTATTTGCTAGTGGTAAATATGTACGACAATATGACAAACCAAATTATACGACCATGAAAACAGACGAACTAGATGGTGCTGCATTAGATTTCATGGTATCTTACGATGAATACCTAGAAAATGTTATTCCTTTGAGAGATGAAAATGATGAAATTTGGAGTCCATCTACTATATGGGAGCAAGGTGGAGTTTATATTCATCTAAATAACATCTCTATATGTTATGAAAATGAAAATCAATGGAAGTCTTATATCTCAGGAGAAAATACATCCTACGGATCGACTCCACTTGTATCTGCCATGCGTTGTTTTGTGAAAAGTAAATTTGGAGTTACAGTCGATATTCCAAATTGGGTTCTTGGTAAAGAACTTGCGAAAGCGTAACATAAAAGCCAGCATGGAGCAATCTGTGCTGGCCTTTTTTTTGGTTTCAACTTGTGTACTGTATTGACAAGCGTTATCAATATGTTGCTGATAACAAGGTTCAATCTTTATGGAGCAATGAATTATGGCGATTTACCGAGTATTGGTCAAAAAAACTGGCAGCTTGCAGCCCAACTGTACTTTTTGGAACAATGAGGTTTTGTATTGTGGAACTGATTTGGAAGATGCAAGGGTTGCGTACCTTGCTTCAGTAGCTTGCGATGTATTTGGCAGCTATGGTAACCCAGCAACAAGATCAGTCATTGAAGAATTTGAATCTAATCCAGAAGAAATAGACTCTGTAGAGGCCAATGAATTGGAAGAAGAAGATGCTTAAACCACTGATAACCATAGCGTAGAGCAATCTATGCTATGGTTATTTTTTTTGGTTTCAACTTGTGTACTGTATTGGCAAGCGTAACTTACTTTTAACAAGGAGATTTAGAAATGGCTAAGAAATCAAGGTACAGATATGAGTTCAGTTGGGTAGATCACAATAACTACGAAGTAACTAAGTATGTTGTTGCGATTACAAAAAAAGAAGCTGTTGAAATTTTTAAAGAAATAATGGAAAATGCTGGCTGGCCTATTCCAAAAGACTACACAGTTAAAAGCACTTTCCTTATTGTTTAACAAAGGAGAATAATATGTTACTTAGAATTTGCGATCTAATGGCAAAAGACACATTTGAAAAAGCAAGAAATAAAGATTTTGATTGGAGTGCCATTCCAAAAGATAAAATCGATCAATTCAATCAACTTGATTTAGAATCAATGTCTTATTTGTATCCGCCAAATGATTCTCTTGGCCTTTGGTCTAAGGAATTTAAATTCAATCTTATTGATCTTGTGAATTTTCAAGCGTTTACACCTCATAAAGTGTTGTTGTATTCTGTAGATCAAGATAAATTCATGATACTTGATGAATTTCTTGAATCCATAAGCCCAAAATTACTCGATGCCTTTAAGATTCTAGTAGAACTTGACGATGAACTATATGACGCTGAACTTTTGTGTTCAGTAAAATCTTCTATTAGTCAATAAGAGGAAAAAATGAAAATAGAAAGCCTTAAACAATTGCTCGAAGATGTATTTTCAGTAAAAAGTATTCATTCGAGCAAAAAGAAAAGCATCATCTATACAGATGTGTTTAAAAAAGGATTGGTTTTAGAAAAAGCCATGAACAATTGTGCCATGATTTATCTTAATGATTACGACTATTTGACTCATGGTGTTGCCAATGGAAGTTTCCAGATAATATTTTTTCCAATTAATAGAAAAGAATTAGAAAAAAGATTGAAAACAATCTCGAGAACTACCGAATTAAATACGACCAACTTGTGTACTGTATCGAAAGTCGTTGCAAGCGAGTGACTTGTGACAATTAACTTTTTAGGAGATTCTTGCTATGGCTATGACTACTTACCGCCTTGCTTCTGTTAGCATGTTTCATATTCCGAGTGTACTTAAATGGGGTGTAAATGGATTCAAATTCCAAGAAGATCGGGCTAATATTGCCAAAATATTCGTTGAAGCATATAGACTTCCACAAGAAGTAGTGGAAAACCTGCTATCTGAGAAAATACCATTCGTAGTAGATGGTGAAGATGTTGTTTTTACGGCTTAATCTTAACAAGGAGTAATCATAATGTTAATGGAAACTAAAGTTTTTAATGAAAGAATGAAGTCAGTCTATCCAATGGTAATTGTCAATGGTAGAAAAATAGATGTGCCAAAACTAGCACATTATTTGGTTGAAAGTTTATTACCAGATATGGTTCGTCACAATGAATCTTGTTTCTTTTGGCACTTTAATCTTAAAGATATAAGTTCATCTAAAGAAGAACTTTATACCGAAGAAAGAGATAAGTTTATCAAAGATAACTTTAAATGTGACGACTTTGATACCTTGTGGAAAGTTAATTTTGAAATGCCAAATGGAACGAAAATGGAAGCAGAAATTAAAAACGAAGTATGGTTCAAGGAAAATGAAGAACATCAAATTTCACCATTTGCGTTTGTGTTTGATGCTCCACTTGCCTCTGGTTATATGTACAGTAAAGTTAGTTTCTCCAAGGCATAATAAGTTATGAGGTTTGCCACTTCCTCTTTAAAAAGTGGCTTTAACTTGTGAAAGGAATAATGATGACGACTTTATTATCAATGCTTCTTAGTATTTTCGGACAATACCAAGAAGCAGAAGAAGGAATGGTATATGTTCAATCTTATCAAATGATAAGAAACGAAAAAGTAGAAGAAACAATCGTTGCTTGCAAGAAAGGAAAAAAGAAATTTACCTTTCATTTGCTGATTGTCAATAATGAACATCTAATTGTCGATGTTCATAATTAACCTTCAACTTGTGTACTGTATTGACGGGTGTTACAAGCGAGTGACTTGTAACACTTAACTCGTAAAGGGGTGCAATATGAATCGCATAGTAGAACTAACAGCAGAAGAAATCGAAATCATATCCAATAGCTTAAGCCACGAAATAAGCGTCATAGCTGGCTACAAGCAGTTCTTAAATCCACAACAAAGAAAACAAATAGAAGAACTATTTGTCAAATTCTGCGAACTTGAAGTTTCAAATTAACTTCAACTTGTGTACTGTATCGAAGGGTGTTGGCAGCGTGTCAACACCTGTTACTTATCTTTGTGAAAGGGGAATATAATGAGTAATCTAGTGCCAAACCCATACGAACTTCCAACGGAAAGAACCGAACCTTGGAAAGTAGTGTCCGAAGAAGATGTGTTAGCCGTTACGATTCAGTTTGCCGAACAATTGGCGAAAAGATACGGAATAGACACACTTAGAAAAATAGATGAAGCTAATAAATTTATTCCAGAACCACATGATTCGGTATATGATTTCATCGACATGACGGAATTGTTCCAAGAATATATGTTGGCTTGTGATGCTCTTGGGTTTGAATGGAATAACGCAGGATACGGATATGCTTTTAGAGTAATCCGCAAAGATGGCTATGTGTTTCATGGCGACAATTACGAATGTTAAGGAGTAACATCATGCCAAAGGAAAAGAAAAGACGGAAAAGGCTTAAAATTAAAGTCCGAAGGATTCGGACAATAACAAAAGCAGCCTAACTTCAACTTGTGTACTGTATTGGCGGGTGTTGGCAGCGTGTCAACACCTGTTACTTATCTTTGTGAAAGGAGCTACAATGACAAGAGGATTACTGATTCACGAAAACGGAATGACGGAAATTGTTACATACTTTGACTTCAGAGACATACAGAAGATTGTATGCGGACACTTTGAAGCAATAAACTTTGGTGATTTCTCAGCGTATGTTAATGAAACAGGTAAGCTAAATAATTTACCACACAACGAACTTGCTACTGCTGTATTCCAAAAGTTCGCTGGTGATCACGATTATATCGTTGGTAAAATGTTGGTAATTGGTAATCCAGATAGACATGGTAATGATACCAAAGTTACCCAAAAGACATTGAAGCTAATTGAAAACATAAAGTCTTGTTCCCAAGTGTAACCCCGATAGCCATAGCGTAGAGCAATCTATGCTATGGCTATTTTTTTTGGTTTCAACTTGTGTACTGTATTGGGAAGTGTTGTTGGTAACAGTTTATAACTTTTTATAAGGGGTTTGATATGAGTAATGTAATCGAAAGAATTTTGAACGCTCAAGGCCATACAGTAGAGATTTTCTTGGATGATAGTCCAAACGATCCAAGAGAAGATGGCAACATTGGAACTATGTGCCTTTTTCATAGAAGATACATATTAGGCGATAAGCATGACTTTAACAGTCCAGAGGATTTAAAATTATTCATTAATGAAAACGAAGTTGTGTGGCTTAATGTTTATGGTTACGATCATGGCGGATTAACTATTAAGACTTCACCGTTTTCCTGCCCTTGGGATTCTGGGCAACTTGGGGTAATTTTTATAACCAAGGAAGAAGTTGTGAAGAACTTCGGGGATTTTTCAGAGGAATCTATCGCCAAGGCCGAAAAATGCCTTCAAGCTGAAGTATCCTTGTATGACGATTATGTGCAAGGGAATGTTTATGGCTTCCGTGTTCTCGATGGAGACAATGAAATAGATTCTTGTTGGGGATTTTACGGATGCGATCATAAAGAATCTGGATTACTCGAAGCAGCTAATGCTTAAAAGTAGAAAGGTAGCGTAGAACAATCTACGCTACCTTTTTTTTAGCCTTTCAACTTGTGTACTGTATTGGGAAGTGTTGTTGGTAACAATTTATAACTTTTATAAGGGGTTTGATATGCAAATAAACTTAAGCGAAGATGACATATGGATGATAACAAACGCTATAAGTACCGATTTACATTCTAATTTAGAACTAACAGAAGATTACAAGAAAGACTTAAGACTTCTTCTTGAAAAACTTGAATTGTTTGAAAGAATTAGCTGATCAACTTGTGTACTGTATTGGGAAGTGTAAATTCAACCAAAGGAGAACAAATATGAGTCACACTAAAGACCATTGGGCAATCGGTATCATTGGCGAAGAATCTGTAGAAGTCATTAATAATGAAGGCTGTGTCGTAGCGTGTGTAGAACACTATCCTTTGATGGAAACCGCTCGATTCATAGCAGCAGCACCCGAGTTGCTTGCAGCGTTGCAATCACTCGTGGAATTATTGGCAGACGATGAGTCACACATGCTTCCGGAAGAACATGTGATGATTGGCAACGCAAGAGAAGCTATAGCCAAAGCAACAGGAAAGCAACATGGCTAATGTTACAAGCGACCTTACCTATTTTAAACCATGTAGACCCTGTTTTTTAATGAAAGGAAGTAGATTATGACTGCAATTGAAGAAAAGCAAACCCTAACAGAAGAAGTAAAATTATTAGGTTTTGAATTAGTTTTTACTTCTGATTCTGGCTCAGAATATTTCCATCGTTTTTTTAAAAACAAATCAACAATTGTTAGAATTTCTGACCACAATATTCCTGAGACAGAGGAAAGGGTAGGGGGAAGAAGCTGTTATGATTATGAACTCTTGTATGATGTTGGGTTTGAAGATGACAACAAGGAAACCTTAAACTTTTTAAGAAGATGGAAAAATGAAGTTGAATAATCATTGTGTTTAGACCCTGTTTTCAGAAATTAGCCTTTCAACTTGTGTACTGTATTGGGAAGTGTTGGCAGCGAGTGACTGCTAACAAGTAACTTTTTATAAGGGGTTTGATATGAAAAGAATGGTAGAAATTGAAGATGTTTTAGATTCATGCGTAGAATCAGCAATCGAATCGGTTAAGGATTTACTGGAAGAATACATAAAAGAAAACGATTCCGATTCTTTGCCGTGTCTAAATAATGACTTGGATTACTCTGGAAGTGTTCATGAAATAATTGATGGTTGTGTTCCAGTTTATACGAGTACCATAGACGATACATGGTATCTTTACAAAAATGATTTAATCGAAGCATACGAAAATGCTGGAATCGGTAGCAATCCTATGGAAAATAACGGAATGTCTGCGATATATTGTTACATTCAACAAAAGTTAGGTGAATGGTACAACGATAAAGCGGAAGAAATATTCGATGAAATAGTAAAGAATAGAAAAGAAGAAGAAGAAGAAGAAGAATAAAAACACCCCGATAGCCGTAGCGTAGAGCAATCTATGCTACGGCTATTTTTTTTGGTTTCGACTTTCAACTTGTGTACTGTATTGGTAGTCGTTCCCAGTATGTTGCTGGTAACAATTTATAACTTTACGGGGGTTTATGTTATGAGATACAGAAACAAGGATAAACGAGAAATCAACCAATTCGGGCAAGAATTGGGCTATGCTATCTGGATGGGTGGGCCATCCTTGACATATGTTAAAGGTATTTTGTGCAAAGATGGTATTAAACGAATATACCACAAAACGGGTGAACCCGATACATTTTTCAGTATGCCCGGATATGTAACCGTTAAAGGAAAAACGGTTACTGGATTTTTAAGTACAAATATTGATGGGGCGTATGAATTTACACCATACGCCTATGGTAAAAATCACAATCTTATTGGAAGCAAATAGACTTTCAACTTGTGTACTGTATTGGTAGTCGTTCCCAGTATGTTGCTGGGAACGAATTTATAACTTTTTATAAGGGGTTTTATTATGATTTTTGAAAAAGGTACCTTTACCATGTCTGAGGAAGTATTTTCCGAATTATGCGACGATATGATCGGCCTCTGTACCGCCTGCGGAGAAGAATACGATGGTTCATTAGAACCTGATGCCCACAATGTCGAATGTAGCTCCTGCGGAAAAGAAAAAACCTGCGGAGTAGAGGAATTGATGTTAATGGGCAGAATCGAATTGCAAGATGATGAATTCGAGGAATAGACTTCAACTTGTGTACTGTATTGACGGGTGTTACAAGCGAGTGACTTGTAACACCTGTTACTTTTTATAAGGGGTTTAATATGAATATTATCGATGTTCTTGTTAAGAAAAACACCTGTTTTGATTCTATGGAAGATATGATCAGCAGACAGCCATTGCATGGATACTTCCCAACAATACGGGTAAACGAATCCAAGGAAATGAAGCTAATCGCTGATGTTTACGATTCTTTAGCTGAATTTTACTCGCTTAAACATAAATGTTACAGAAGTTCACAGAAGTAAACCAATTACTAGGCATTGTCATTGTGATAATGCCTATTCTTTTTACAATTGTCATTGTGATAGTGACTATTTTTTTTACAAGGGGATAATATGATTGATACTTTTTTTAATGGTAATTTTTGGAATGCTTTTTTTGTCGTCTTTACTCCGATTTATCTGTTTACTTTGATGTCGTTTATGTACCCAAGAAATAGCTGACCAACTTGTGTACTGTATTGGAAAGCGTTGCCAGTATGTTGCTGGTAACAAGTTATCACTTTTTATAAGGGGTTTAATATGGAATGTCATTATTGCGATTGTGTTATTGACTTGAAAGAAGCAAAAGAATTCAGGGAGGAACATCATTTCAACGATAATTACTCTGAATTTTGCGTTGATTGTTTGGATGATATGTATGTAAATGAGATCTCTGACGGATATCGTAACGAAGATGGAACTCCCAAGCCTAGGTTGGAAAACTAGCACTTCAACTTGTGTACTGTATTGGAAAGCGTTGCCAGTATGTTGCTGGCAACGAACTTAACCTTCATAGGAGCAAACGATGAACAAAGATATCGTATTGAATTTAGTCGCTGGTGCGACATTTGTATTGCCAAGCATATTAATGGAAGATGATGGCTTTGTAAAGCTATTCAAAAATAACGAACCTATTCAAAAATTGATTGATTATGTGAACGAGAATTTTTAAGGCTCAACTTGTGTACTGTATTGGAAAGCGTTGCCAGTATGTTGCTGGCAACGAACTTAACTCAAGGGGAGAATCGAATCATGGTAGAATGTAAAGAAAAAGAAATGCTAAAGGTCTTGAAAAACATGGTCAAGAAGTACTCTGATGATACAAGGTTTCACACCCAACACGAATGGGATGTAGAAAGGGGCGAGACTATTGGGAGCGGAGCAATCTGCACGATAACCTCGGAAGGGGAATTGTATCAGCTTCTTAACGCATATCAAACCCCAACAAAAACTGATATGTATTTCGATAAAGGCAAAAGAGGCATAGACAAATTCAACGATCTATGTGCCAAGTATGGGTTTTGGTTTGAATTCGGATTTGCTTGGTCGTACCACTTCTACCCGATTGATAAGTAGAAGCCAACTTGTGTACTGTATCGAAGGGTGTTGGCATCGTGTCAACACCTGTTACTTATCTTTGTGAAAGGGAATACAATGACTCATATAATTCAATTTATCACCGATATTTGCCTTTGGATAGACTACCAAAGCATGGAAATGGTTTACATTCTTTTTGGCGACAAAATAGGATTCTAAAGTGTCACCAACTTGTGTACTGTATTGGTAAGCGTTGGCAGCGAGTGACTGCTAACAAGTTATCACTTTTTATAAGGGGTTTGATATGAATGGATGGACAAACAGGGCTACTTGGTTAATCGAACTATGGTTCAATCCTGAGTCTTTACAAGATGTTCGATCAGCTAAAGAACACTTTGAAACAGCAATCGACAAAGTTCCCGATTTTCTTAAGGATTTTATAGATTCTGATGTTAATTGGGAAGAATTGGAAGAACAATTCAAAGAAGATGAGGAAGATGATGAGGAAGATGATGAGGAACCAGAGGAATGGATTATGAAACAACAAGTACATTTTGATGAAATGAACTCGCATGACGAGTAATCCACGCCAACTTGTGTACTGTATTGGCAGGTGTTGGCAGCGTGTCAACACCTGTTACTTATCTTTGTGAAGGAGATACAATGGAAGAATACAAATACTCTACTGATAAAATTGGCGGTGTAATACTGTTCAATAGCGATAAATCTTTATACTTGCAAGGGGATGACGCAAGAATCTTTATCAAAGACATAGAAGAAACTGAAAAAGTATGGGATACTGGTACAGATATGTGCAGAGATATCCTTAAAAATAACTTTGTAAATTTAGAAGGCCATATTTCTTATATAATCTCTCATTATTTCTTTTAGGATCAACTTGTGTACTGTATCGAGAAGCGTTGTTGGTAACAGTTTATAACTTTTTATAAGGGGTTGAATATGGATAATGCTTTAGAACAAATGTTAGTCAAGAATATAATGGAAAACTTCCCCGAAGCAAGTTCTAGCTTGCAATGTGTGAAGTGGCGATATGATGATTGGAAGTATGTTTTTGTAGATGAAGATGAAACAGTCTATAAATTGGACAAAGAAAAACTGCTAAGTGCAGTTCCCCTTATCTTTACAGATAAATGGGGCAAGGGATTAACGCAAGTTCCTTCTAACCTTCTTGAAAATGAAGAAGTGTTGGAAGATTGGCTTTGCCAAGCAGATGCGTGGGATTTTGACGCATTTGTGCAACTTGCCATATTTGGAGAAGTGATTTACGGATAAAATAGAAACCCCCCGATAGCCGTAGCGTAGAGCAATCTATGCTACGGCTATTTTTTTTGGTTTCGACTTTCAACTTGTGTACTGTATTGGAAGGTGTTGCCAGCGAATGAGACTGGTAACAAAGTCAAAGGGGATTGAAAAAATGGCTAATGTAAAGTTTGTTGGTCGTGGCAATAAAGTGTTTATCGTGTACGATTCTAAAGGTGTTGAAGTTCCTAATCTATACATTAGGTCAAGTGGCCACAATCAAGCCGAAAAAACGGCTAAAAAGTTGTATGGCGACAATGCTTCAGTATCTTACACGGAAATATAAGTAAACTAAGGCGTTGATATATCCACGCCAACTTGTGTACTGTATTGGAAGGTGTTGCCAGTATGTTGCTGGCAACAAAACTTAACTCAAGGGGTATGTTATGAAAGTTTCAAATAGTAATTGCCGAGAATTTGTGATCAACAAAAAGCCTTTCAAGGCTAATAACTTGTTTGCCGAGTACAACTCAATAGACGATGTTTACATTGTTTATTCTTACGGCTATCATTTCCCTATGTTCGTAAATGTTAAAGGCACATGGTATGAAAATTCCGATAGATATTCGGTTTCAACAAGCAAGCAAAAAAATCAAGCACACCCACTTGTAAAAAGTATCAAAGTGCCTACGAATGAAATAAAAAACATCATTCATAACAATGTAAATGGAAGAATCTACAAACAACACATTGGAGTATAGACTCCAACTTGTGTACTGTATTGGCAGGTGTTACAAGCGAGTGACTTGTAACACCTGTTACTTTTTATAAGGGGCTAAAAATGGACTATGAAACAACAGTTGAAACGATAATGGGATTAATCAAACAAGCTAATCTTGCCGATTCTTACCTATCAAAAGATTGGCAAAGGGCGGAAGATGCTAGAATTTACTTTGCCCATCTCAGGAACGCATTAGAATCAATAGGTGCAATTGGAACTTTCAACGATTGGGTAAACAATGGTGAATATTCTACTTTCTTTCAGGATCGAACCCTAGTAAGAAAATAAGGATCAACTTGTGTACTGTATTGAAGGGTGTTGGCAGCGTGTCAACACCTGTTACTTATCTTTGTGAAAGGGGTTAAAAATGTTAAACGAAATGCAATCAGCACTTGGCGGGTACAGAAAAGTAGTAACATTCCGAAACGGGTATAGTGCTTCTATCGTAAGTAGTGAATTTACTTACGGGGGTAGACAAGGATTGTTTGAAATAGGGCTTCTTGATAGTGATATGAAGCTAACCTATCCACCCGGTTTCGGTGATGTTGTTGGCTATTTAGACTTCGATGGAGTGGTAGAAACATTGAAGTATATAGAAAATTTGCCAAGTCCGAACCTTGAAAGGGCAAGGCTTGAGTAAATTCAACCGCCAAACCGCCAACTTGTGTACTGTATTGGAAGGTGTTACAAGCGAGTGACTTGTAACACCTGTTACTTTTTATAAGGGGTTTGATATGAATCCATATGTGTGCGACTGGGTAGAAGTCGAAAATCAGGCCAAAACAATGACGGAAGCGTCATTATTCTATGCAATATCGGATTGCATAGAGTGTATCAAGTACGGCCTTAATAGAAACGGAAAGTATTCGGGTCAAATCCGAATTTATAATGCGGAATTTAACCGCAGAAAGCCCAAACCAAAATAGCCTTATAGGTTCGGGCAGCGCCAACACGCTGCCCGTATTTTTTATAAAATTACAGTACCAACTTGTGTACTGTATTGGAAGGTGTTACAAGCGAGTGACTTGTAACACCTGTTACTTTTTATAAGGGGTTCGATATGAATGAAGATAGTGATTATTGCGATGGACACGACTTGAACGATTGTTAAACCACTAACAGGGGCTTAGACAAATCTAAGCCCCTGTTTTTTAAAGCACTTCAACTTGTGTACTGTATTGGGTGTTGTTGTTAACAAGGTGTTGACAACTTTTTCTTAAGGATAAGGGGTGAGATATGAAAGCTGTTAGAACTTGCTTGGGTCTTGATTGTGGCAAATCGTTTGCCAGCGACCACTCGGCCAATCGAATCTGTTCTTCTTGCAAAACCAAGAAGAACCGTCAAAGTTTCAAGCCAATTATGAAGTCTCAGGCCGAAATATCGGCAGATCGACAAAAAGTTGCATTAGCAGCGCATTTCTATAGAAATGTTGTCGCTGGGTAAACTTTCAATACAAGGGTAGTCTAAAAGCTACCCTTGTATTTTTTTTAAAATTCAACCGCCAACTTGTGTACTGTATTGGAAGGTGTTCCCAGCGAATGAGACTGGTAATACTTCACTTTATAAGGGGTTCGATATGAATAATTACTATAGTGTTTCCAGTTTAAACAGTATGTTAGCAAGAAATAACAAGAAAATAAATAATCTTATAAAAAACAATGTCAACGGAATAAACAAGGAAAAGATAAATAATCTTTTTAGTAATAATGGGGTTATTGAAAAGCAAATATCATTTTTATATCGTTCTTTATCGGGTAGCAGGCTTAGAAGGCCGTAGATGCTTCAACTTGTGTACTGTATCGGGTAGTGTTGCCAGTATGTTGCTGGCAACAAACTAACAAAAGGGGATTTAAAATGGACAAAGACGGCATGACATTTTTTACGATTGTAATCGGCTTTTTTTTTGCCTTTGGAGTATTTTTCATAGCAATGATCGAAACGCTACGATTCATATTCGGGTAACCAACTTGTGTACTGTATTGGAAGGTGTTGCCAGTATGTTGCTGGTAACAAGTTTGTAACTTTTTATAAGGGGTTTAGAATGAAGATCAATGTGAACACTGCCCAGTTAAAAGCTACCTTGGCTACCTTGGCCAAGGAACAAGAATTTACTATTGAAACCCGAACCGAACCAAGCGGGTTTCGTAAGACTAACAATCCCATGTACGGGAATTGCTGGAAAGTCTCAAAAATTAGGGTTAAATTGGGTACTGATTTGGATTACTCCAATGAGGTTAAATTCCAGCAAATTCGGGAAGGAAAGCCAGTAGGCTTCCAAGCCCAAGCCCCTGTAAATGGGGTAAATCGAATTGCGGGTACACCATTCGCCATTCATGCAAATGGTACTGAATACCTTGTTTGCATGGTACTGGATAGCCTTGATTATCATTATGAAGATGATAAGGGCTTTATCCTAGATAAGAATGAAGTCCATAAATTTACGCCAAATAAGCCGATTAAACCCCATACGCAAGAAGTTGCGGGGATTGATAAGCCAGTAATTTGGCGAACCTATAAACTTTCCAGTATCAAACAAGTTTTTACAGTAGATGTAGACTTGTTCAATACTGATGTAGCTTAGTACCCCCCTGATATCCATAGCGTAGAACAATCTGCGCTATGGATATTTTTTTTTAAATTTTAAGCCTTCAACTTGTGTACTGTATTGGAAGGTGTTCCCAGCGAATGAGACTGGCAACAAGGTTAAAGGAGATGAAAAATGGGTAAGAAAATTTATGATTGGGCATTGGCGAATTATGACAATGGTGGTCACTGGATCGTTGAAACGATGTCGATAATAGAAATTGAATCGCAATTTGCTTCTTTATCTCAAGCACAAAGATATTGTAAAACATTACAAAATAGACAGGAAGAATTGCAAAGTGAAGGTTATTAAAAATATAACCTTCAACTTGTGTACTGTATTGGTAGGTGTTGCCAGTATGTTGCTTGCAACAAACTTAACTCAAGGGGTTTAACATGAGCAAATATGCAAAAATTTCTGAAAAATTCGAAGCCCAAATAGAATCGGATAGCTGGGCAGATTCTACAGATTCAAGGAAATTGCGAATGGGGAACAAGTTTGTTGGCGCAGTAATTCAAAATTCTGGATACGATTCGGATTACAGACCTCAAAGCGGAAGATTCGATGAAGGAACGCTTCTGATCGACTTTCTTCCAAAAGGCGTGGAAGTGCGAGTAGACAAAAAATACTCGCACCTGAGAGAAGAAATATTAGAAGCAGTAAAATCCGTCATCGTCATCGACCCCAAATATTGGGACGTATTTGGAAAATGGGAGCAAATGGTTAGTCAGCGGGGTTAAACCCCGCTTCAACTTGTGTACTGTATCGGGTAGTGTTGCCAGTATGTTGCTGGCAACAAGATTCAACTTTTATAAGGGGTTTGACATGGCTGCATTTTTGTTTTGTGCTTCAATTTTTTCTGGCTTCGCTGGGGCAATCGCTGCTGCAAACGCATCTTCAGTTGATATTAGCCTTGCTGTATTTCTAGCTGGCATGGGCTTGCTAGGTGAGGTTATCTTCATGCTAATGGCAAACATAGTCATGGAGAACGAAACTTCCAAGGAATAACTCACTCAGGGTGCTGATATATCAACGCTGATATATCAGCACCAACTTGTGTACTGTAATGGAAAGTGTTCCCAGCGAATGAGACTGGTAACGATGTGCAACTTAAAGGGGCTTAACATGAAGATTAAAAGAGATCCTAATTCAATTTCTAGTTTAGTCGAGGAAAGGCTTGAACAACTCGAAGAGCAAAAAGATTTGGCACATAGAAAAATTGATATTCTTATGAATGTTTTCGATCTATTCAAAAAGGGCAAAATAACCGAAGAAGAAACCGAACTGATAACGGCCTTTGATGGTCGATACAAGACGCAAACAAAACCATCAAGAATGATTGAAATTCACAGGATTCTTGATGCTAACTGATCCCCCCTGATAGCCATAGCATAGAACAGTCTATGCTATGGCTATTTTTTTTTGTTTAAAGTCTGCCAACTTGTGTACTGTATTGGGAAGTGTTGCCAGCGAATGAGACTGGTAACGAGGTATAAATTAAAGGGGTTTAATTATGGCTAATTTTGATTCGACAAGTGTAGTTAACTTCATGAATTTGGGCGGGAACCTGTATGCAGCAACTGCCCCTTGGGGTGGTTACGAGGTGGTAGTTGTAGCCCAAGTTCCCGAAGGGGAACGGTTCAAGTGGGCAACATGGAGTTTGGCCACTCCAGAAGTTGGAAAGGCGTATAAAGAATGGTACGCAGCTATTGAGGCCAAGAGGCAGCTTGAAGAAGCTGCGTATCCATACGAGGAAGAATGGTAAACCTTAAGTTAAGACGCTGATATATCCACGCTGATATATCAGCGTCAACTTGTGTACTGTATTGGTAGTCGTTCCCAGCGAGTGAGACTGGTAACGAGTTATAAAACTAAGGGGTTTAAAATGAATTCCATCAGAGTTAGACACCAAAATGGCGATAAGTTCGCAGCTGCATTGATCAAGGCAGGATACCAAGCCCAGTATTTAGGTGCTGGCACTGCTAGCACCGCTACCAATCACGGGTGCAGTGACCGTCAATGCTGCGCCCAACACGAAAGCATATACGACCGAAAGGCGTGGGGTGCAATTAAAACCAATGCAAACGGAACTCAAGCCCACAAGGTATTTGAAAGTTCCCGCTGAATAATCCACGCTGATATATCAACGCTGATATATCAGCGTCAACTTGTGTACTGTATTGTCAATTGTTACAAGCGAGTGACTTGTAACAATTGATATCTTTTATTTTGTGAAGGGGCTATTATGAACGCTTCAGTAAAAAAGTGGATCAATGGCAAGGCAGATTCCGCAACTTTCAAAATCGACATAACGAAGGTTGCAACAGGTCACAAAAACCATCGTGGGGGCAATGGTATACACGATAACCGCCCTAATCGGTTGCGAACCCGATCCGATCAAAGGCGTAATGCCTTGGCGGATTAAATAACCCAAGCAAGTGTTGATATATCCACGCTGATATATCAACGCATGGTGCTGATATATCCACGCTAATATATCAGCACCAACTTGTGTACTATATTGGTAGGTGTTGCAAGCAAGTGACTTGTAACAAATAGCATTTTTTATTTTGTGAAGGAGTTTTAAATGGCAAACAGAACTGGGTTTTCAAAGGCTTGGAATTGGAGATCGAAAAATTCCGCCCGCAATTCAAAAGCGGGATTGAAAAAAGAACATTCCCGCCTCAACAGGCGATTAGGAAAGCGTTACCTTGAGGACGCTCCAAACCATAAACTTAACGAAAGAGATGTTACATAACATCTCTTTCGAGATACAGTACACGCCAACTTGTGTACTGTATTGGTAGGTATAAGGAAACAAGCAACCTAGTGTTGACTATACACTATGTTACTTGTCGCCATATGTGCGAGAGTCACCGTACCCAATAAAAGTATGGAGCTTGTACTTATGGTCTGCATGGGGCTGTAGATTGCGGTAAAAGGAAGAAGGAAACATGACCACCTGCCTTCCCTATAGCCTTATAGGTTCGGGCAGCGTTAACACGCTGCCCATCTTTTTTTTAAATACAGTAAACCAACTTGTGTACTGTATTGTTAGGTGTTGCCAGCGAATGAGACTGGCAACGAATTTAAAGGGTGTTGAAAATGAAAGAAACCATAAAATTCCTTGCTATCTGGGCGTTTTTAGGAGCAATTTTCATTGCTCTTTTGCCATTGAAAGTCTGGATCTTAACAATCAAAGTCCAGATTCTTAGCTTCATTGTTGAAGCTATATACGGATAATAAAAGCACCAATACAGTACCGCCAACTTGTGTACTGTATTGGTAGGTGTTGCCAGCGAATGAGATTGGTGACAAGGTTCGAATACTTAATTAAGGGGATTGAACTATGATGTTAGAAATTAAAAACTTTGAAGAACGATTTAATTTGATTCATTCAATCGAATACCGATTGAAATGCATGAAAGAAACGAGACACAACTATTATTCATTAATTGAGTCGATTAATGATAATCCTAAAATCTCTCAGGAAGATAAAGACGCAAAGTTTAATTGTTTACGAAATCAAATAAAAAATATTGATGTAAACATCAATTTAGCATATGAATTAAAAATCAGAATCGAAAACCTAATTTAAGGAGTTTAATTGGGCAGCGTTAACACGCTGCCCATCTTATTTTTAAATACAGTACCGCCAACTTGTGTACTGTATTGGTAGGTGTCGTTGACAAGGTGTTGACGACTTTTATTCTTAGGGATAAGGGGTGTGATATGAATGCAATTCGTATCTGTTTGGGGTGTGATAAGGGATTTAATTCCCGATCAAACGGGAATCGTTTTTGTGAGCCTTGTGCTTGCAAAAAGAATAGACGTTCTATTAAAATCACTGGGAAAATTTCCCCCCTTGAATCGGGGCAAGATTTTCAACGCAATGCCTTGGCATTGCATTACCAGCGTAATGTTGTGAATGGGTAAACTCTAGGCAAGGGTAGCGCAAGTTGCGCTCCCCTTGCTTTTTTTGAAACATAGTACGCCAACTTGTGTACTATATTGGTAGGTGTTGCTAGCAAGTGACTAGCGACAAGGTTCGACTTACTTAATTAGGGGATTGAACTATGGTTAATTTTGTTAACTTGACTCCACACGCTATTGTTATCCGTCTTGCTGACGGAACTGATTTGACTTTTCCGCCATCGGGCAAGGTTGCCCGAGTCGATGAGTTGCCCACAACAATCTTGACGGGTATTAACGATATTCCAATACTCTCCCGAACGGTGTTCGGGGAAGTGATTGACCTGCCCGAACCCGTAGAAGGAACAGCCTTCATTGTATCAGGATTGGTTGCAGGGCAAGTTTATCGGGCTGATGTTTTTGCCCCTGCTACTGGCCCTAAAGACGGGGCAGTACGCAACGACAAGGGGCAAATCATTGCAGTAGTCTCTCTCAAGGCAACGACCAACGGGGTCGATGCGGGAGTTGTGATATGCTAAACTAACTCTAGGTAGGGTAGCGCAATTTGCGCTACCCTACCTTTTTTTAAACTATGGTACGCCAACTTGTGTACTATGTAAACTTTTTTTTATTCTAAATAATAAGAGATAAAAGTAGTATGAATATATTTTTACAAAGATAATAATAAAATAATTAATATGTAAAAAGTTATAAAAAAGTCCACCGCCCCCAACCCTACCCGCAGCCATTACGCCCTTTATCTTCTTTTAATTGCTTTTAATTCGCCCAGAGTTGTGGATGAGTTGCTTTTTTGCAAAAAAAAGAACCTTTAATTGATTTAAATGTGGAATAGGGGTTAAAAATAATTAACTTGGGGTGGTTTAAAAAATTCCGCCAGCAATTTTTTTCAAATATACCATATAGTCGACATAAATAAGATAAATAAAAACCGAGAGGGATATAGTGATAACATTTAATGAATTTTTAGAGAATAAAAGGCCAGACAGTCCTATCTTTACCATGTATTCTGGTGAGGGTAAAATAAGAGTTATCGTAGGCGGTAAAAAATACGAATATGATGTAGATCCTATGTTTCATTATAAGATAAAAGAAAAGGCTCGTTACAAACCATTTTCCGCATTGAATTACACAAAGAAGATAGCAACAGATGTAAGGAAAGTTGATTAAAATGATAAACAATATAAACTTTAAGGAATGGTTAGTTAAAAGTGAAGCTATAGAATATCAACCAGAGAATTGGCTGAAGTTTCATCGACAGATGACAAATAAGTTTAAGAAATTTGAAGATAAGTACACTAAAGAATTTTTTCAAAAAATAAAAAAAGAAATAAAAAGACTTGAAGACGACTATTGCAGCGATAGAGAAAGAAATTTTCTAATCTATGCTGGAAGTTATGTGGGTTTTATTGCAAAAATTTTTGAAGAAGATTTGTATAAATCAGCATCAAATGAAATGGAGTACATTGCTGGTTCTAAATGTTTCGAAATAAGCTCAAGAATACATAAATACAACAGTGTATTTGTGTATGCAAAAGATGATACAAATTATAGAGAATACTATGAAGAATTTTTAAACGAATTTGAAAGTCAAACAAGTTACAGAGGCAATTGCGGAGAAGAGCGGTATGAAGAAGTAATACCAATTATAAATACGATCAAAAAACTCGTAGCTGATTTTGATGAATATATAAATAACACTAAAATCGTTACCGAAAAACATAAAGTAAGATGTTATGTTTATTATAAAAGGTATGACAAGGGTGGATCTTCTTATTTAAAAGATAGAAGTGATTTTCCTCCTCATCAAGATGTAGAATATTTGTACCATGCCACTTCTAATTTGCCAGCTATTTTAAGCCAAGGATTTAAATATACAAAAGAATTAGATTATCCTGCTGGATTAGGAGGCAATGAAGATGGTGTCATATCATTTACTTCGAATCCTAATATAGCTAAATCAATCGCTTCTTTATTAAAGCAATCAGTTAAAATAGCAAAAGGCGAGATATCTTCTGAAGATATAATAAAAAGATACAAAAGGTTAAATTTAATTACTGACGACAACATGGAATCATGTCGATTAAACTATAATCAAGACGACAAGAAGATGGCATTCTGTTTGTTTATTCGGGCTATCTCAAATGCAGATGAAAAAGGATTAAGATATAATCCTGTTGGAACTACGAGATTAGAGCCATTTTTTAAAACCAACATTAATGATATAGGTGTAATTAAAGCAAAAATTGACATGTCGAAGGTTGGATCATATCTTCCAGCAGAAGAAGAATATAGAATACCTAAAGAGGCTATAATTAGCTTTGAGAAATACCAGTAATATTTAGTGTTCCAAGCAAGTACAATTAACTAAATCTGCCAATAAGAACTTCAATGTAAGATACATTACAAGGAAAGAAGTTAGTAAGAATATTATTTTACCAAACACTTTAAATTCGATAGTATGTTTATTCATTTGTAAAAACCTTAGCGACCATATTTTTATATCTTCTTGAAAGGCTAAATTCTGGTATTTTATCCATGAATATATCAGCTAATGTAGAGTAGTACCATTTTTGTTTTTCGTATGGTGCGTTGAATTTAGACCAGATACCTTCTCCGCCATTAATATGTGTATCTGTTACATTATCAAGTTTATCAGCGACTACAACTTGTAATATTTCTGGATCGTCAATTGAACTTAAATAATCCATAGTGTGTTGTTTTCGTTCATCCCAACTGGCTCCTTTATCTGGCTCTGAAGATCCAGCTACTAATTGTGCCACTCTTGGTCCAAATTGGGCTTCAATTTCCTGTAGATCGACTCCTGCGTCTTCTGTTGTGTCATGTAGGTATCCAGCCATTACCACTTCTGGGCTTGCACCTGCGGTTCTCAATAGATTCGCAACATTGTTTGGATGTGTGAAATAAGGAAGTCCAGATAGTTTTCTTTTTTTACCTGTTTGGTCATGTTTTTCTTTGGCGAAATCATGTACATGTTCGTCCGATCCATCTCCAGAATAATTAGAAATACTTTCTTTTATCATTCGCCATTCTTTAAAACTTTTCATGATTTTTCCCATTTTTTAGCTTGAGCTATAGCGTCTTTTATAGACTGTAAAATTTCTTTTGTTTTTTCTCCACCTTCCATTCCGGGTGTAATCTTAGTAATTACACCATCGACACAAGATCGATTGCCATGTGTTGGAGTGGTCTCAACATGAGCATTTATGGATTTAAGAAAACGTTTAAGTTTCGGCAGGTTTTCCTTTGGAACATTTTCGAATTTCAAATTAATATCATTCCAATTGTTAATAGATTCATTTTTATTACTTGAGTTTTTGATCCAGTTACAAACTTGTTCGAGAGAAGTTTTAGCACCAGATACATGATCATTGGCCCAATCGTGACCTTTTGAAAGCATAGCGTCAATGTCGCTTTCGTTCATATCAAGTAATTCATCTATACATGATTTCATGACTTTTAAATTTTGGAAGAACATATAATTTTCAGTTTCTTCTTTAAGTAGTTTATCTGCACTTATAACGCCAGACAAATAAAGCAATTGTTTTTTATTCATAATAATACCTTTCTGTAATAGATTATTTATGTAATTTAAATTTAAAATTACATAAATAAATTATGAACTTTAAACAATGGCTAGAACATCATCATGAATACAGTAATGACCATGAAGCAACTGAACCTTTTAAAAAAGGTGATACAGTTAGAGTTTTCCACGGTTTCGATAGCACAATCGAAGCCATTGAAGCTGCAAGACATGGACTATCTGGCAAATTAAAAGCACCAAGAAAATACTCTTACGAATCTAATACTAATCCAAAAGGCTTATTTATTACTATAAACAAAAAAACCGCACAGGAATTTGCTGGAGAAGGTTGTGTGATTGAATTTATTGCAAAGTTCGAAGAACTTTCAGCACCAGTATGGCCAGAAGGATCTTATGGAACTCAAGGGCAATATATGCCAACTTTCAAAAGTAAAATCGAAAGAATTAAAACTAAAAAATTAGCAGAAAAAGAAACTTCTCAAGGTGAATATCCTGATGTCATTAAAAGTAGCGATAACCCCTATTTGGCAAAAATACTTTTTGCCAGTACAGAGTACCAATCACTTTTTGTTGGCGACTTAAACCCAGAAAGAATAATATATTTTTATGAATATAATAACAATTGGCAAAAATCAAGTTTAAAAGAATTTTTAAATAAGCATAAAGATGTTGATCTTGAATCAAGTAAAAGTTACAAAGAAAAGAATGATATGCTCAAACATGAACAAAAATTATTTAAGCCAGAAGAAGAATTCGATGGTGAAAAGTTTATAGCTGAATTAGAGAAAAAGTTTGGTCATGTCAATATGAAAAAAAACCTTCAGCTTATGTGGATTACAATTTCAAAATCTAATAATGTTAAAGCTGAGTTCATTCATGCTTTTCATTATTTCTTGTGGCCAAAACAATATGTAAATGCATTGCTTTGGTTGGAAGCTAATTTTAAATAAAATATTTTCATTAACTGATTGATAAATAAATTATGAACTTTAAAGAATGGTTATTACATGAAGAAATCGAAGGTGCAAGGAACATATACAAAGATCTTTTAGATTTTTTAAGAAACAGTTCCGAAGACCTTTATGTTCATTTTTCACAACAGCCTCGTTTTGAAATGATTCCTACTAAAAAACCTTTCCATATGAATCCAATTGGGATATATGCTTTTCCAAAAGATTATGTATTAAAAGAAACATCTAGAAACGATGGATTCTTCAGTATGCCATACATAACTGTTTTCAAATTAAAAGAAGATGCTAAGATTTTGAATTTATCTTCTATCACAGAAGAAGAAGCTATGAAACTATTGAAAAAAATGGGCATAGAAGATTATTTAAAAAGCAAAGAGAAAACAGGTGGTCACTTATTTTGGAATACTATAGAAAATTACATTCACATGAATCAACTTAACAATGTCAATAAGAACACTACATGGAACAAGTTGTTTAAAAAAGTTGGTGGTTTCGATGTTGTCAAAGATGAAAACGATATTATATATCATGGCGAAAAAGAACAAATTGTAGTTTTAAATAAAAGCGTAATCGAAGTAATTAAAAATATTGAAAACCCATACAAAAGTTATGTTAATTCTTTCTACACAAATATAATAAATGTCGCTAAAGAAATAGGATCTAAGTATTTTGGTGATTATTACATTCAACCAAATGAAAGAAAAGGAGAAAGAAAAAGAAAACCAGTAAGTCTAGATGAAAGAAAAGGATTTGAAGTTATTTCAAACAACAGAAAGCTACCTTATTCGATATCTTTTTATTATGGTAGTGAAACTTTACATGTACGATTAAATATTCATGGTGAATCATATGATTTGACAAAAATAGAATATGGAACAAAAAATGTTGGTAACGCATCTATATTGAAAAAAGATTTTGATAAAAACGAAATATTAGAAGAAGTAGAAAAGAATATTAATAAATATTTAAAGTCATTTGATGAAAACATTGGCAAGGAAGCAGAAGACCTTTTAATAGCGATCAATAAAAGGCTTAAAGTTCCAAAGCCACAAAATGTAGAATACACAAACAACGAAGCGTATAAAGAATTTCCTTATTATGCTGGTTATCCATTAATGTTTAAGATCATTGTTAATTCTAATTTCAAAGATAGAACCAATGTTATATTTCAATGGCAGGAATCTAAATCTTTATCATCTTACAGAAGAAAGTCATCTTATCCATTTACATTCAACACGACTCCACAGAATATAAATCCAATAGAAGCTATAAATCAATTTAAGACAAGAATAAGCACATTATATGCAGATATAAGTAAGAGTGATGATTGGAGTAGTAGTCATCAATATGATAAGACTATTTTAGAAAGATTGCTTGAAGATTTCTTTTTATAAACATAAATACCTTTATGAACTTTAAAAATTGGTTGTTATTTTCTGAAGCTAAATTTGATCCTAACATAATTAAACCATCTAAAAACGGCACAGGTGTTGATAGATTCGATCTTGACTTGGATGACCAAGGAAATGTAGTCACACACAATCATTCTAATGAAAAATCATATATTACCATAGACCCAAAAAAAAAATCTATCACATCGGGATCTAGCCATCAAAGACTAAGCCCACAGTCAACAAAATTCCACAGAATAATAAAAGCCCTTAAATCTAAATATCAAGACATAGAAGATTGGGAAGTCCAAGTGAGCAAATTTGAACCTGCCAACAAATTTTCAAGAACAGTAGGATATTGGCTATCAAGACCAGAAATTAGATTAGCTAATAAAATGCCAAAATACCTTTACCACGGTACTTCGACAAATCTTTGGTACGAAGGCATCAAACAAAAAGGTCTTGTACCTAGAAACATCACAGGATCTTCAGGATCGTTCGGCGCTCAAAATATCTCAGCATTAAGCTACGACAACCTTGTCTATCTATCTACAGACCCAGATGCCTCTACAAGATCCGCTGCAAAACAAGCATCAGAAAACCATGGTGGAAAACAACTCATCATCCGTATCGACACCAAAGGACTAGATCCAAACAAACTACAACCAGATGAAGATTCAGGTGCTACAACAGCACAAGCATCCATAGATGTAATGTCCACTTTAGCATATGAAGGCAAAATTCCATCAAATAACCTAGAACCATTCCTTTTTAAAACAAATAAAAATTGGGAAAAGTTTTATGATATTCCTGTAGAAGAACATCCAGTCACCAAAGACCTAAAAACTGGACGAAGCCCATACCACGGAACTCCAAACTATTACGCACTTAAAGACGCAGGGTTAATTGATGAATTTCTAAACATTTTAATTGATCCAAAAAATATTACAGACACACAAGTTAAAAATATTCTAAAAAATGCCACATGGACCCAAAATGTAATAATGATACTAAGTGATCTTGGTAAGGAGAATGGAATATTGAATAGCAGACCATTAGAAAGCATAAAATTATCAAAAGAATTACTAGAAAATCCAATAGTCAAAATGCTAGTAAAACACGCAACACTAAAAGGAAATGAAGAAGAATTTGCCATATCATTAGCTAAAGAGCTAGGCAAAAAAAACTTCAAAGAATTCATTCCAAGAACCATTCAAGAAATCAAACAAAAAGAAATTGAACAACAAGAAAAAATTAAAGAAAACATAAGGAACCTTACAGGGCAAGATGCAACCCAACATGTTCAAGAATTGCTTCATAAGGCAACCAACAAAGACGAAATGGCAGAACTAATTATTGAAAACAAACCAGAACTTTATGATTACGATATTTTGTATTTACTTGTTTCTGCTTCTGCAATCAACAAAGACAAAATAGCAGAATTAATTATTAATAATAAACCAGAACTTTCTAGTGATAATGTTTATCAAATTCTTAGTCGTACAAACGACAAAGATAAAATATCAGAACGGTTAGGAGCAGACAATATAAGCAAACTTCATGATTATAATATTAAAGAATTGCTTGATTATGCAACCAACAGACAAAAAATGGCTCTAATCATAAACAAATATCACACAAAGAAAAATTCAGAAATTAAAAAGCTGATTGATAAATACCTTTATGAACTTTAAAAATTGGCTAATAAATGAAAACGAACGACCAACTAGACATCGAGTTTTTAGCCCATTAGTTTTTGGAAAAATTGGTGAAAACGATTACATTGCTGGTAATCCCAATTACGCCTACAGAATTACTGGCCAATCTCAAATAGATGACATAAAGATGTCAGGATTTGTAAGAGCCAAAAAAGGCAAAATGAGAGGCGGTAGAACAGGCGAAACACAATGGAGCCAAGGAAAGATAAATTTCAAATATAATCCTGATACAAATAAAGATCGTTATATTATTGTGACAAATTTCCATGGATTAGATGACAGAAAAGAAGGTTTGTCCAAAAACGAAATCATTCAAGTCATGTATTCAAATGGCGAAAAATGGAGCGATGTTACTGACCAAATAAAATGAACTAAAAAATATCACAATATTTAAAACAATAACAATAAATACCTTTATGAACTTTAAACAATGGTTAGAAGGTACTGTAAATTTAAAACACATTGGCAATTGGGATAAAGATGCTCCTAAGAGGGGATGGAACCATGCCGATATTCATTTGACTACATCACCAGATAGAGTCGAAAGAATACATAGATTCTTCAAGAATTGTCCTTTTGATTTCGATATCACTTTGGTTAGAGATAAAAAAGCTCATAGTTTCAGAGAAATCGGAGTTGTCACCAGCAAGTGGATCAAAGAGAATTTAAATTTGGATTATAAGCCCAATCCAATGGCAATTAACATTGTATTCACGAATAACTTAGGTGATCAAAAGGTGCCGTTTACGCCTTGGATAATGGCTCATAGATTTGGTCACGCAGTAAGGTTCGAAAAAGATTGGCAGTATTTCACAAAAGAATTAGATAAGACTTATCGTGATATCTTAAGGATGTATTACGATTATGATTACAATCCTTGGAAAAAGGGTCATCATGAGTTCGATACTCATGACTTACAGATACTAAAGAATCTTTCGATTAATTTAGGTACAATGAAGAGTGCCAAAATAGGGACTTTAAGAAACCACTATGAGTTCCCATATGAGTTATTAGCACAATACATTAGCAAGGGAAGTATTCATTTGAATGATTTTCCCAAAGAAATAATCAAGAAGAAGCAATTTGTTTATGGAAGACCTAATCATAGTACATTAAAATATAATTCTGAGTATCCAGATGAAGTGTATAAAAACCAGATAGAAGAAGAAATTCAAAACAACATTTATCATGTGTTAAGAAAAAATGTTGGCAAAACATTCGTGATGTAGGTGTATTATGAAATTCGGAAAATATGTTTTACTAAGAGAATCTGATGGTGATACATTCCCGATGTATCATGGTGGCAACAAGTGGTTTGGTCAACCAGAAGTAAGAGCGAGCAAAAAGGGTCAATACGAAGGCGGTATTGGCCTTTATTTCACTACAAGCTACGAAACAGCAAGAACATATGCCAAAGGTGGCAAAGTAGTAACAAAGGTACATATAGACAGGGCATTTAAGAGTGTAGAAAAGGTTAATATTAGTTTGAATAGCATGTTGGACTTTTTGAAGTCTTTACCAAGGTTAAAAAACAAAAATGAGATAATTGATAGAATCAATGCTTATTCTGGTAGATTAAAGTCTACAGATATTCCCGCAAGTGTTTTGAATAATTTGATTGTTAATTATGAAGCGGGTTCTGGAGATAATGGTATTAAAGTGAATCAGTTCTTGGTTGATAATGGTGTTGATGCAGAAGTGCAGAGTAAGAGTAACGAAGATTGGTTAGTTGTTTTCAATACTAGTATTATAAAGGATCATGAGATTGTAGATGTCAAGAAGTTGTCTATTGATGATTACAATCTTCCTTCGATTAGAAACTTATAAGGAGTTTATTATGAAGTCTTTAATTTTGTCTTTGGTTGTGTTTTTAGGTATTAGTAGTGTTGTGGAGGCACAGTTCATTGTTGTTTATCCACAGGTAAGACATTACAACAATTACAATTATGGTTATAATTACAACTACAATTATAACAATTATGGTTACAATTATAATTATGGTTACAATTCAAATTATGGATACAACAATAATAATTGGAACAGGTATGTGACACCGAGTGGATATAGGCCATTTGTTAATCCATATTTTCAGATGGCCACACAGGGAATTGGTAGGGCTTGGTAGTTTATAATAAATATTTTTATTTTTAATAAAAAGATCGAGAATAAAACATTCATTACGATGATCTATCGTGTTGATAAAGTACGAATTTTATTTTTTACTTGCTACTAAACATCTTGCTTAACCAACCTTGCTTTGGCATTACAGCAGGAGCATCTTTTTTATTTGGCGTTTCGGTAGGAGCATCTTGTTTGTTTGGCATTACATCAGGAGCATCTTGTTTGTTTGACATTACAGCAGGAGCAGCTTGTTGAGCAGGAGATTCAGGTTTGTTTTTAGCTAGCCATTCATCTAATACTTTTTCGATGTCTGTTAATGGATCGATAATGTGTTTATTAAGTTTTTCTACATAATCACGCTTCACTAAATGTCCTGCATCGGTATTACCCCTCTGCATTTTTAAGTTATATACTGGAGTCGTCACAGAAAAATACTCACTACTAAATAGCTTATTAATAGCATCACTAATAGAAGACAAACTTGCGTTTTTAGATGCATCAGATAAAGAATCCCAGTCGCTTAAAAACATTTCATGAGCTGATTTTAGCAAATCGATTGTGCTTTTTAAATTTTCCTGTGGTTTTTGATCGCCACCATATCCGGGAAAAGCTAAAAATTTTAGACTAGGATGTGAATGAATATTTAATTCTTCATCATCAGATCCTATTAATTTAATTATATGTTTTCTTATCTTTGTGATTTCTTCCCACATCTGAGTTTTTGCCGCATCCATATGAGTTTTAATGGCCGAAGTAATCCTGACTTCTTTATAAAGTGATTTATCACGACTTTCAAGGAACTTATCGAAACTAAACTTATTGAAATTTTTCATGGTACGCCTTTAATATAACGATTTAATTTATATATGATTGATTTTTCGTATTTTGTTGTTATTTTTCCATCTCGGCAGCAGCTTTTAGTTGTTCCTCAATTCTTTCTAGTGGATCAATAATTAAATGTCTAATATATTTCCAATGTATTGGAGATTCTATATTGTTCATTTCTTGTTTAACTAAAATAGGAGGTGGATCTTTTTGTACATGATCGACAAGCATATTGATTTTGTCAAATACTACATCATTTTGAACAAAACTGTTGTTTTTGTTGGTAATAGGCTCAGTTTTTGTAAAAGATTCTATAAGAGAAATAATTTCTATTATTTTAGAAGAATGCAACAATGAATGATCATTGCCTCTGTACTTGTTGTCTCTTGGGTTTATCGAACTACCATTTTCGTCAAATAAAGATAACTTTTCTAAATTATCATGCATTTTAGAATTTCCTTCTTCGCCTAATAAAAGAGCTATTTGCCCTATCGCCTTTGCGATTTTTATAGGAATGCTATTTCTTGTGTCACGTTCGTATTGTCTAGCTTCTCTGTAAAATGATTTATCACGACTTTCAAGGAACTTATCGAAACCAAACTTATTGAAATTTTTCATAGTGTACCTTTTAATATAACGATTTAATTTATATATGATTGATTTTTAAATATTTCGTCACACTTAACCATATTAAATCGAATCAATGATGGTTTTTATTTTTTGACTATCTTTTGTCAAAAGAGATTGTAGGCCGAAATGCAAAGGTTGTGGCCAATCTCCGAAATCTACCCATTTATAACCTTGAGTTTCCCATGCGTGTTCGTTATTTAATTTTGGTTCAAATTCTTCATCGATTATTGCTAAAAAGTTATGATATTTAAATGTTCCTTTTTCGAAGACCGAAAGAGGAATCATTTCGGTTTCTCCGTCATAGCCAGCCTCTTCTTGTACTTCTCTTTTTGCTGCTTCTTTTGGGATTTCATCGGAATCAATAGCTCCGCCCCACACTCCCCAAGTATTTGGTTCTTGTACATTCCGTGATCTATGTGGCAAGAGTATTCTTTTGGTGCTTTTGGCCAATATGATGCAACCAGCACCTTGTTTGCCCCAGAAACCAGTAGTAGCTAGTTCCTTACCGTGTTCTGCGTCATTTTCTAATAGCCATTGTTTAAAGTTCATGAATTATTTATCCATTTTTGTGTATTTATTTATAAATTTTTCGCCTTCTGGTGTAGGTGAACTAAAAGATATTTTTGCATTAGGATATATTTTTTGCAAAAATTGTATCATTTTTGTATTGATGGTATTTCTTTTATATTTAGGTCTAACAGTCATCATGTCTATATAAATTTCATCTTCGGTAGTATTACCTTCTAGGATTCCCAAAATGTGTTCAGTGCCATCTTTAGCCCATCGTTTTTTCCATACATCAGTTATTGGTTCCCCGCCATCATAATATGTTGCTTGGGGAACAATAAGCATGGGAATCTGTTCTGCTTTCATTTTTTCAGCAGATTCTTCTGAGTCAAGAAAATAGACCCAAGTTGCCCCTACATGATAACGCCAATCCTTATTTTCTGTTCGGAACCAGACAATATTGTTTTTGACATTATCGACATCGACTTCTTTGAGAGGTTTATCATCTGCGAGTACATTTTTGCCTTTCAGGGAAATAACGGGCATTTCAGATAACAGCCATTGTTTAAAGTTCATGAATTTATATATGATTTTTTTCAAAGAAATACAAAGCTACATTGACAATAAATTTCAAGTTTGTTATTTTCACTCATCGCATTGGGATGAAGAATTACTATTAGGTGGGAATTCTGAAGAAGCAATGTGTTGTTGCTGCCCAATGCGATTTTACAAAAGAAAGAGGCTTTGCCATGGCAACTATTGATCAAGTCATAAAAGAATTACAAGAAATGAAGAGTCAAAAAGGGAATACAGGCGAAACAAGAATTATATCTTTTGTTTTTGGAAAAGAAGATTTTCGATTATCTCAAGAAGACTGGGATGAGTATATGGAATCATATTCATTCGTAGGACCCGGAGTTGATCCTCATCTTCATATAGATATTGAATCTAAAATCGGGAAACACGTTAAAGAACATGTGGATATGGCATCTAAATATAAAGAAAAAACAAAAGAAGAGTCGAAATATAAAAGAAAAATAAAATAATAACATTCGACTTTACGAATTCATAAATCACATTTACTTAGATTTTAATTTATCGCATTGAGATTAATTAATATAAGGTTGGAAATCGCATTGAGCAACATGTTGTTACTTAATGCGATTTCCAATTACTTCAAGAGAAATCATTATCGAATAAAAAAAATAATTTGGGGAAATCATCATGAATATAAATATTGAACCATTCTATTGTCTAATAAAAAAAGAACATCTTTTTGCATATGAAAGTAATTTTGAAGAATACGAATCAGTATTTGTATTCGCAGCCAGAAGCGTTGCAAGTAGAGCATTGTTGTTTCATTGTATGACAGAATCTGGAATGCAAAGGGCAAATGTTCCCATTTCTGCTTTAGTTCACAAGACTGATGCTCCAAAAATAGATTTAGATTACCTTCAACTTTGGAATTGTTTTGGCAATGAGATGAATGTTTGCAAATTCGATTATCTTGTTAATTCTAGATGTCAAGTCGCCATGAAAGATAAGTCTAGGCATTGGGCTACTTATATGATGACATTTGATTGGGAAAATAACAATTTTAGTTTAGCTCCTAATGATTATAAAAATGCACATTTGTTAAAATTAGATAATGGTTGTTTCGCATTGCAGCCAAATAATAGAATATTTTGGAGAGATTCGAATTTTATAACAAAGCCTCTTGATCCAAAATCTATTCCAAAGTATAAAGTCGATAAAGAAATTTTCATATGTGAAAGAAGTGATAGGTGGACAAGTGAAAATACAGATTCTTTTTATTATGACATCATAGAAGAAAATGATAACCGATGAAAAAATTAAAATCCATAAAAGACATACCTTTAGAGTATATTCGATCTTTTGTTAAAATAGATTCCAATAGTTTATCTGGACTAACATGGCTTCCAAGAGAGAATAAACAATGGAGTTCTAAATTTTCTAATAAAGCTGCTGGATCTAAAAATTCTGATAAAAATGGGTATAAAAACTGGGCTTTACGCTTTTATTATAAAGAGAAAATGTATAACTTAAGATGCAGTAGAGTAATTTTCCTCTTACACCATGGCTATCTCACTAAAGGAAAATGCATTGATCATATTGACAACAATTCACTAAATAATAAAATTGAAAATCTTAGAGAATGCACAAATTCACAAAATTCTCATAATAGCAAACTAAGTAAAACTAATACTTCTGGATACAAAGGCGTTAATTGGGATAAAAGAAGTAAAAAATGGAAGGTTGCAATAATTGCAAATGGTAAATATCATTATTTTGGCCTTTATGTCAATCTAGAAGATGCAATCAAGGTTGCTATAGAAGCAAGAAAGAAACTTCATGGCGATTTCGGGAGAGATGAATGATTTATGAATTTAGAAATCCTATGCTTGATTGAAAACACAAGTAACATTCAAGAAATCCTATGCATAATTTTCAATACACTCCATTGACATTACTTTGAAATTTGTTAATTTAAAAATCATGTTTATTTCTTTCAAACAGAGGATTAAAAATGTCTAAGAAAATCGAATCTCACAACAATCAGATAAAAGAAGGAATGAAAAAAATCCAAGAGATTATTGAAAAACTTTCATTTGAAGACGGAAATGAAATGGCATTTTTAAATCAATTTATTCCTAATACATTTCCATTTATTTTCTCGGAACTTGAATGTCAGATGCAAGAACTTAAATCCAAATTATCAAAATTGCAATTAGGATTTTTAATTGAAAAATTAAATGAAAAAACAATTAATTGCCCACATAAAATCGACTACGAAGATTTGTCGAAATTAAAAACTGGTGGCAATGATGAGCTTTCGACAACTAAAATGAAAAAGTTACAAGAAAAAATATTAAATGAACTTGGCCAAAAAACATTAGATGAAATCAAAGATTTAAATTTAACCGACATTGTATCACAAAGAATCATGCGTTGGGTTTTAAGAGGTTGCAATGTTGAACTTGCTTTTAGGAAAATAAAGTTTGATGAAGAAGTGTATTCTAAAGTATAACAATAAAATTATATTTTAAAAACAAGATGCAACACATGGTGGATTCGCCATGTGTTGCCAATTAAGCGTATAAATTATTTGTTAAGTGAAATGTTTCTTGCTTCTAAATAATCATATTTCCAATTTGGATTTAAAATTATTTCTCCAACAGGTTCTTTGTTGTTTTTAATTTTGTATTCTACATATTGTTTGGCATGTTCGGAAATATTTTCTTTAGACGCACCAAATGAAGAACCATGATAATCTTGAGATGATCCAAATCTGTATATGTAAAAAATTTCTTCTTTTTTTATAATTTGATGTATGTTGCCGTATTTACTTGATATTTTTCGGAACAATATTACATCTAAATCGCATTTGTCTGTATCTGAAACACTATAAAAATCTACATTCTTCCAACAATCTATATCCATGCACAAACTTGAATGATGTAGGTTGCTACATTGTGCTAAGTTGTTCTTGGATTGTTCGATGAACGCATCTCCGGTGTGAAAAATTCCATGTGTGTTTATATTTTTAATAGAAAAAGATATTTTCCAAGGAAGATAAATATCATCATCTTCCCAAACAAATACATATTTACCTGTACAATAAGAAATACAATCATTAAATTTTTTACTTAATGGTATTATTCTTTCTTTTGAATTTATTATTTTGACTTCTGGATGATCGAAGAACAAAGTTTGTTCTGAAAAGTCGTTCAATATGACTAATTCTTTTTCGCCTTCGTAATCTTGTAATAAAAAGCTATGAATTGCTTCTTCGAGTAATTTAGTTCTACCATATGTGGCACAATAGCAACTTACTTTTGGATTTGTCATAGTGGAATATATATGATGTATAACTACTTTTTGCTTTTAGGTACTTTGTGTACATAATAAATAGTTATATTTTCTTTTCCGTACTTTGTTTCGATAATGTTTCGAGCGGAACTAGAAGAGTTCGCCTTGACTGTTTCTTCTGATCTAGCGAAAGGCTTTTTTATTGCAAAGCTAACTTCGTATTCAGTAAGTTCGATAAAATAAACATATGCTGCTGCTGCTGGTACATCAAACATAAAATCTCCTTGGTTTATTCTCCTATTTACTATTTAATCACAAATAATTTGAAAGTAAAGTGGGGGCAGTTGGATTCGAACCAACGACCAAAAAATTATGAGTTTTCTGCTCTAGGCCAGACTGAGCTATGCCCCCGTGAAAAATCAATATTACTTTAAAGTGACTTTCGAATCAAGATTAATTTTTTCAAATAACACTATTGCGTTTTAAAATAAATTAATTAACATTTGGAAAGAGTATCAATTCAACTAAAAAGGATGTTGTACCATGACGATGACTTATTTGGCTTGTGCTTTTAGTTTATTACTTGGTATGTATTCCATACCATTTTCGCTTGCAATGATCAAGCATAATTACAAAATGACAGATTTTACTTTCATGGAAAAAATACAAAACATAATTGTACTTTTTCTAGTAGCGACATTCCCATTAATAAACTTCGCTAGTGCTATAGAAATATTTTTATTTAGGTCTTATATATTTTCTTATATTTCTGGAGCATATGGTTTTGTATTTATAACATTTTATTTTTTAGATAGGACATTAAGTACCAGCAATTAATTTTTTTTATTCATATTCATCTGGTGCGTTTCGGCTATAAGAGTTTCCATTCTTTTAGTTAGTTCGAGAAGCTCCTTAGATGTTTGAATAGAAGTTTGTATTAGTTCGATAGCAGCTTGATGAAGTTCCTCACGATGTTGAGCATCTGAATGCTCCCACTCTTTATCTCTTTCCGCTTGTCTTGTTTGGGCGAGAAGAATAAGAGGAGCAGCATAAGCAGCTTGAGTACTAAAAGCTAGATTTAGTAATATGTATGGGAATGGATCGAATACAACGCCCATAAAAGAGTTCAAGATGATCCATATGAACACAAAAATGGTTTGTATTATAAGGAATACTGGAGTTCCGAATAGTCGTGCGAATTTTTCGGCAATTGTACCAAAAAAATCTCGCCCAAAAGAATCGTGAATAACAAATTGAGCTTCTTGTTTGTTGTTTTCCATAAAGTATTAATCAATCGAATATTGTAATTTAAAAATAATTTAATAGGAGGTTTTAAAATTGGAAATTAGATTGTTTAGAAAATCAGATTTAAACAAAGGATTAATGAATTGTCTTAGTGAATTAGGAGAAATACATTCCGAGGTTGGTGATATTCCTCAAATTTTAAAACATAGAAGCAAATGTGGAATTAAAACCTTTGTTGTCGAGGATGATAATAGGATCATAGCAACAGCTAGTTTGTTATTACAATCTAAATTTCGTTACAAAGAAAAATGTGGTTATATTGAAGATGTTTGTGTGGCCAAGGACTTTCAAAGAAAAGGAATTGGGAAGCTGTTAATAGATTATGTTATTCTTCAAGCCAAGCGAGAGCCTTGCTATAAATTAGTTCTTTTTACTACTGAAGAAAATATTGGATTTTATAAAAACATAGGTTTTTCCCAACAAGAAGCGATTTTTTTTCGCTTAGATTTGAGTAAACAAATATGAACTGGATGACACCTATATTGGCCTTGAGTGGAATCGCTGTTGGCACATGGGCGATCATTAGATATTTGATTTTGGTAGAAATACGAATCGACAACAACACATTCAGAACTCTTTATGACATCTGTAAAGATGAAAAGAAATTTATAATTGACGAAGAGTTTTTTACTGAGATAAGACATCCGGTAGTTTACAGAGCTTTTTGTTTCAATAAAAATTTCCCATGGTTTTACATTAGTCATTACGAGAGGTTACTTCAAGCGGGATTTCAAGGTAAGGATTTAGTCACTTCTATAATGTGTACTCGCTGGAATTACAAAAAGATAAAAACTTTTTTAGAAATTAGTCTTAAGCAATTACAAATTAATTTATTCGGCATACCAGTTAGAATAGCAACTCCATGGAATACAGATAAAATTGGGGCTATTAAACACGCTAATAATCCTATATTTCCAGAAAGTTTATGGAAAGACTTTGATGATGAGATCGGAAGCGTATTATTGAAAAATTCCAAAACAGGAGCTATTTTGTATGGCGAACCCGGCAATGGAAAAACTTCTTATGTGAAATACCTTGCAGTTAAACACAATTTACCAATAACAATTATAACATTCGTTCCTGAGTTTACGAATATAGACATCATGTTCATGTTTTCTCAGATATCATCAGGTACGATTGTTCTTTTAGAGGACTTTGATAATTACTTTGATGGTAGAAAGTGCATCATAGGAGAGGGCAATAACGGAAGTAACAATATGGGAATCAAGTTTACATTTGATGTAATACTTAATTGTTTAGATGGTGTTTATAATTCTTATGAAAAAGTTGTTTTTATATTGACTGCGAATAACATTGAAAAAATAGATGAAGCATTAAGAAGTAGGCCGAGTAGGTTTAAATATGTTAAGTGCTTCTCTAATCCAGATTTGGAATTAAAAACTGAATTAATTGAAGAATGGGCCGAAGCTGCTGGTAATTTGAATTTGGATCAAATTCTTAGATTGAAAGAATTCAAACAACTTGGATTTAGCTTAGAAGAATCAAAGAAAAAAATGGATATTAACAAATAATTTCATTTTTTTAATTCCTTTCATTACCACGATTTTAAAGGTCGTGGTTTTTTTTAATAATTTTAAATAATTTCATATAATTATGGAAATTAAAACATGGGTACAGCGAATATGATCTTAGGTAATTAAAATAGAATGCTTTTTGAAAGGGCAAAGAATGTCTAAGATCAATGGATTTGACTGGAAGTCTTCGAATCACTCTACAATCATCGAAAACAATGATGAATATGTCAAAGAAAGAAATTGGCAAATAGATTGCCGAAAACAGCTTCAAAACGAACAATTAGGGGTTATAAATGCCCCCACTGGCTCAGGTAAGAGCATTGTTATCGCCAGCATAGCTTGGAAAAAGGCTGCAAACAATAACAAGAAAGTGATTATTTGCGTTCCAGAGACTCTTATTGCATCGAGTTTTGGGAAAAACATTAAAGTTAAATTAACAGATGGAACTAAAATTGATTGGCACCCAAAAACCAATTTATGTAATCAGAAAGGAATCAAGACAATTGAAGAGCTTGTGTCTTTTTTAAGTACCAAGGGAAACAGTGACATCAATGAAAGAATAGTCATATGTTGTCGCCAGACATTGGTGATGTGTTGGGAAAAATTCAGAAATGAAAAATTTTGGAATAATTTGATACTTGTGGTGGATGAAGCACACCATGTACAACAAAATTCTAATCGAATTGGAGAAGTTGTCGAAAAACTCAGTCATAAAAATGACATTGTTTTAGTTACCGCCACTTTTTTCCGTGGAGATAAGCAACATATTTTATCTGACGAATTAGAATCTAAATTTTCAAAATACAGTCTCCCACTTGATGTATGGATCAATCAAATGAAATATTTTAAAAACTTTTCTTATGATTTTGTTTTTGGATCTAATACAGCCAAAACAACAAGCTATCTGTCTTCAGTAAGGAATTGCATTGATTCTCTTTTTTATTCCGACCATAAAAAAATTATAATTTATATTCCTAATCGAATGAATAAAATGAAAACTGATTGTAAAAAAAATGAAGTGCGAAGCATTGTAAAAATGCTTGCGGGAAAATTTGATGCTAAAAAAATAAAAACTAATGATCATGGTATTATAGAACTGATCAATGAAAAAGGAGAAAAATACAAAATACTTGATCTTGTAAGCGAAGAAAATCGACATGCAAGAAAAGATTATTTTTCTGGTGTTGTTGGTGGCATTAATATAAACAACGATAAAAACGCTCTTGATTGCATTATTTCCTTGAACATGTTCAAGGAAGGTTGCGATTGGGAGTATGCGAATGGCATGATAATAACAGGCATTAAAGAATCTGTTACTGATTTAATTCAAATGGTTGGTCGTGTAATCAGAGACAAGCAAGGGAAGCCAACTGCAAAAATTATGCACATAATGCCTCTTATGTTAGATGACGAAATGGAAAATAAACTTAACACCTATTTCAAATTAATTGCCGTCAATATGCTGATGGAAAATGCAATGAACCCAGTTTCAGAAATAAAAGATTCACCATTAAATATTGATCGCAAAGAAAGAAACGAAAAAGTCGAATCTGCCTTGAACAAGCTAGATGAAAATAGAAAAATATCTCTTTTGAACAATGTTTTTAAATACATTTTCTCAAAATATGATGCTAAAGACGAATCTGTAGATGTCATTGGAAAAATCAAAAAGTGTGTTGTTGAATTTTTTGGTGCAAACAAAATTACAAAAAGTGAAATCGAAGAAATTTCGTGTGAGATATTTTCGATTCTCTCAAGGAGGGCTTTGAAGATGAAGAATGAAAATGTTTCAAATATTGATTGGGATATGATTGAAAGATGTAAAAACCCATCTAATTTCATCCAACATTATATTAGTTCTTTAGTAGACAAAGATTCTTTAAACTTGCTACGAGAAAGAATGAATAGCGGTGAGACGGAAGAAAATAAAATGGCCGAACAAATTTGTGATTATTATAAAAAACATGGAATCATTCCATCTGTTGGTTCTAAAATTGGCAGGTGTATTTCATACATAAGAAAAAAAATTAGACAAGGTGAATCACCATACGAATCTACAGTAAAAATGTTTAATAAAGCTGGAATTTGGGAAGATGTCAGTTCTTTGAACATTCATGAAATTAGGGAGAATGAAATGGCTCAACAAGTTTGTGCGTATTATAAAAAACATGGACACCTCCCATTATTTAGATTAAAATTGGGAAAATGGATCGGTGGATTAAGATTTAAAATAAAAAAAGGTGGATCACCATACGAATCAACAGTTGAAATTCTAAAGCATGATGGGATTTTGGAAGAGGTCATTTGTATTAATATGCATGAAATTAAAGAAAATGAAATGGCCGAAAAGATTTGTGCTTATCATAAAAAACATGGACACATACCATTAACTAGCTCTAATTTGGGACAAGGGATTAATGGATTGAGAAAAAAAATCAGAGATGGTAGGTCGCCATGCGAATCCACAATAAAAATGTTTAAGAAATCGGGGATATGGGAAGAAGTAAGTTGCCTTAACATTCATGAATTTAAACAAAATGAAATGGCTCAACAAGTTTGTATTTATCATAAAAAACATGGACGAATACCATTTACTAACTCTAAATTGGGAAAATGGATCGGTGGATTAAGATCAAAAATTAAAAAAGGTGGATCGCCAGAAAAATCCACAGTTAAAATTCTAAAGAAAGCGGGGATATGGGAAGCAGTAAGTTGTATTAACACTAACGAAATAAGAGAGAACAAAACGGCTGAAAAAATTTGTGTGTATCATAAAAAAAATGGACGCATACCATCAACCAGTTCTCCATTGGGAGTGTGTGTTAGCGGGCTAAGATACAAAATCAAACAAGGTAAAACGCCATACGAGTCCACAATAAAAATGTTTAAGAAAGCGGGGATTTGGGATTTGGTTATCGGAAAAGATTAATCACCGAAAATCTATTTAGACATGATTCACATTTGAGTATTTTTGTTCAGATAATATTTTCATATTGTTAAATTTTTTATATATGATAGTATTCGTTTTATCAGATGCATGTTGCAGCTGAAATTCTCAAGGAGGTATTGTTATGTATGGATTGCTATTTGTTGTCGCTTCTTTGGTCAATGGAGATGGCTACAAGCTATTGTCTCAAGAGAGACACGATGTACTTGCCTCTCACATACCCGATAGTAAAGATCTTATATTGAATAGAATTAGAAAGGACCCTAATTTATTAATATATACAAGCAAGGAAATTCCCGAGGCATATCAAGATTGGACAGGAGCATTGCCCGGAATACATTCTCCAAGTTACAATATATCTGCTGCAA
>Ga0214923_10000571_pt1 | contig 55015 bp, 41 predicted proteins | sample LL1510_MetaG_FD_177993 | JGI IMG/M metagenome (GOLD analysis project Ga0214923, IMG submission 177993) | Freshwater microbial communities from Lake Lanier, Atlanta, Georgia, United States - LL-1510 | ecosystem: Environmental > Aquatic > Freshwater > Lake | place: USA: Georgia | collected...
TCACCGCCGAGAACGACACCGAGTACTTCGTGTAGCTTTTCAGCTAGATCACGAGGTAGTGTAAAGCTAACTTCTTCTCCGCCGACATCTTCACCAGTATCACCTGTAGGCAACCCGAGAGCAGCGGCGTCATTTGCCTCGGTATCTTCTGGCTGACCGGACATTACGTCCTCATATAGTTTATCAAAAATAGATTTGCTCATAAAAGTATTTATTGTTTGTGTTTCTGTTTTTTCAAGATTTTGTGAGAATTTTTTAGGTTCATAAAAATTTTCTTTTTTAGCAGTCTTAGGATCAACAGTATCTTTACTAAAACCATCTGCGTTTTCAGGCCCAGAATTCTTATTAATAAATGCATTCTTATCAGCCTGAGCTTCAACAGGCTTTTTATCTGTAGCAAGCTTAAAAGTATTTTTAGGCGGAAATATAGACTTTTTTTCTTCAATAATAGATTTTTCATAGTGCTCACCCATTTCTACTAGCGTTCTGGTACCGTTCATATTAAGTATTTATATTATATATGCCTAAAAAACAAGAAAGTCAATTTTATTTAGGTAACCAGAATCTACCTACTGCAGATGCTACATTTGATTATGAAGCACACCCGGAATGGGTACAAGATATAGCAAGATGTAGAAAAAATATATTATATTTTTCAGAGAACTTCTTCTTTATTACAAATCTAGACGAAGGTAAGATGAAGATCAAATTACATTCTTATCAAAAACGTATTTTAAGAAGTTTAAGAGATAATAGATTTGTTTGCTTATTGGCAAGCCGTCAAATTGGTAAAACAACGTTGATGACAATATATGCATTGTGGATAGCCTGCTTTTTTGAAGATCAGCGTATTCTTATTGTAGCAAATAAAGAGCAAACAGCTATTAACATTTTTAAGAGAGTCCGTTTAGCTTATGAGAAACTACCTAATTACTTAAAACCAGGAACTGTAGAATATGGAAAAACATCAATGTCGTTGGGAAACGGGTCTAGTATTGGCATTTCGACAACCAGCAGTGATGCCGGTAGAGGCGATAGTTGTAATGTCCTTATCTTGGACGAGTTAGCATTTATTGACAACCATCTTGTTGAACAGTTTTGGAGTTCTGTATATCCTATTATTTCTTCTTCCAAAAAATCTAAAATATTTGTTGCTTCAACACCAAACGGTACAGGCAATCTTTTTCATGAATTGTATTCCGGGGCAATGGAAGGTAAGAATGATTGGCATGCTGAAAAAGTTGATTGGTGGGAATTCCCCGGACGCGATGAAGCATGGAAAGACAAAACAATTCGTACTTTAGGAAGTAGGGAAGTTTTTGATCAAGAGTTTGGTAATGTATTCTTACAAGCCGGTGAAAGTGCTTTAGATGAAAAACTTTTTGAAGAGATGAAATCCGAATGCATAGAACCTAATTTTATTTTTGAGGACGGAAAATATTTGATGTGGGAAGAACCAGATAAAGATCATTTGTATGTAGCCGGGGTTGACATAAGTGAGGGTGTTGGAGAGGCTGCAAGCGTAATTCAAGTTTTAGATATTACCGACCTAAGAGAAATAAAACAAGTTGCTATTTACCATGACCGTACAATAAGCCCTTACAATTTTACAACCAAGTTACATGAAATTTTAAAGCATTGGGGTTCGCCTCTTGCATTAATTGAAAGGAATAATTGTGGTGCGCAAGTAGTAGATCAACTGAAAAATACCTTGGGGTACGAAAATATTGTTTCGTATGGTATAAAAGCTGGTCCTATTAATTTTAATAAAATAGGAGTACAAGCTCATACCAATACAAAATATAAAGGAGTTATGAATATGAGATATTGGCTTTCAGAATTAAAAGTTTTAAAAATAAGAGATCTAAAAACACTTAATGAACTTAAAGGGTTTGTTAGATATCCTAATGGTACGTGGGCAGCTAAGCAGGGGGTAGATAGTTGGGATGATAGGGTTATGAGCTTACTTTGGGGATTAATGATTCTTGAAAATGACTTAGTAGAAAAATATTTTGAAGTAGTAGAGTACGATTCAAATAGAAAACCATTAAAACTTAAATCATTAGATTACGGAGTCAAATATTTTGTAAATCCCGCTTCAATTTATAGCAATGAAAAACTAGGCGACGGATTACCACCTCTACCTATAGTTATACAGGGGGATAACTCTAATGAATTTGACGAAATAAAAGACTTAGAATCTCAAGGTTGGCATAGACTTTAATTAAATAATTAAATGGCTGATGTAACGATATCCGGGTTAAATGATTTAACGCCCCAAGGTTCGCTTTATGTACCTATTTCTAATGGTAGTACGACAGGAAAAGCAACTATAGCTTCTTTACAAGTTAATTATAACAATATAACAAATAAACCCACATTACCTATACCCGTTGTAATGGATGTTTTAGTAGTTGGCGGCGGCGGCTCCGGCGGTAACGGATATCCTGATCAATCAGGAGCTGGTGGTGGAGGCGGCGTAATTAGCTATACAAACTATAATTTGTACCCGGGTACCTATTACGTAATAGTAGGCAGCGGGGGTTATAGTATTGGAAATAGTTACTCTAGAAATAATGGTAGTAATTCAATGGTTTATGGTGGTAATCCAGCTGTAAATATAATAGCTTACGGGGGTGGAGCAGGAGCAGCTGCACGCAGTCAAACAGGAAACGATGGTGGTTGTGGCGGCGGTGGCGGCGACTTTAGCGGTGTTGGCGGAAAGGGGATTTTTGGTCAGGGATTTAATGGTGGTACTAGCGGTAGCGGCGGTGGTACAGTTGAGTGCCCCGGTGGTGGAGGAGGGGCTGGAGGAGCTGGAGGTAATTGCACTGGAGGGCTCGGTATTTTTTCTAGCATTACAGGTACATCATTGCAATATGCTTCGGGAGGGACAGCAAACGCTTCATTAAATTATGCAGCTCCAAATACTGGAAATGGTGGATACAGCAACGGTACTCCTGGAGGAAGTTCTGGAGTCGTAATATTTGCATACCAAGGCACAGGTAAGGCAACCGGAGGAATTGTGAGTACAACTTCACGCCCAGGGTGGACTGTACATAGGTTTACAAGCGACGGAACCTTTATAGTAAACTAATTATATGTCTAACCTAGTACCATACACTCAAAGCCCATTTAATAAAGCTCGTAAAGACAAATTTTTAATGGTCTTAAATTTTCCTAAAGGGTTAAAAGACATTTCTAAAAAGCTAAACAGAGATAATTCTACAATTATTCCTGACGCTTTACAATTCTCAGTATTTGGTGCTGTAGTTCCTGAAATCGAAGTACCTGTTGTTAATGTAAGATATGGTGGTCAGACACTTGCAACCTCGAGTCATTCGCGTGAACCTTACCCACCAGTTAAAGTAGATTTTACGGTAGATAATAGATTTAACAACTATTATGTCATTTATAAGTGGCTAGATGTTTTAAACAGCTCTAAAACCAGTTTATATGATACAGATAATTTAACAGATTCGACAAAAACTAATAGTGGAGGAGCAGACAACTTACTATATAGATCTAATATATCTATTTTTGCATTAGACGAATATGATAAAAGAGTAGTTGAATTTATATATACAAATGCATTTCCTATATCACTGGGAGCTATTAATTTTAATAATAGAGATGCCGGCGAAATAGAATCTTCATTCACATTTAGTTATTCACAACTTCAGGTTTCTTTAGTGGAATATGTAGATAGTTTATAAAAAATTAAAAAGTTTTATCCAAAAAAACATAAATACTTTATATGGCACGTACAATTCAAAGTCCCGGAGTTGAAATTAATGAGGTTGATTTATCGCTAAGAAATGCAGGGGCCCCTGCTACAGTAGCTTTTGTACCTGGATTTGCACCAAAAGGACCTACATCTGAACCTATTAGCGTAAGTTCGTTGTCAGAGTTTGAACAGATTTTCGGGCAACCAACAAATTCTGCAGAAAGATATTTTTATCATTCAGTTAAAGCAGTTTTACAATCACCAGCTAATCCTATCGTTTACAGATTACCCTACGGTGAAGGCGCAGGTGTTGATACAAGTGATGAATATAGTGCATTAGTATTTCCTGTCAAAGCATATTGCCCTTCTACAGGATATATTGAAACAGATTTAACTAAGCCCGATTCAAGATACTTTTTCGGTTCACCCACACACCTTAAGCTCACACAAAATGAATACCTTTCAATTTTAAAGGGCGACGGTTTTAGTTGGGCAGCTGATACAGAAAACAGAACAACATTTAGTAGTGTTTCTGCACTTAGTGGTGCAGGTGTTATTATTCTCAATAAAGCTCAATCAACCATTAATACAAAGTTTGAAGGCGTTTATATTAGCATTGCAGATAATACTAATCTCAATCCTGCCACGCCCTTTAACGATATTAATTCTGTATTGAGTGTAAATAATGAAACTAAAGCAATATTTGGAAACGGTTATGTAAGTATTCCTGATGTAAGGCTTAACTTCACACTTTCTGCAGATGCTGCGGGACTACAAGGAAGCGTTTCTGAGGTATTAGAAAATATACCTACTTTCGATATTTCATCAAACCAGTATGACGATACAGTTACACTAGGCGTTTTTAAGCTAAGACAGTCTGTATTTTCACCCGATACAATCGCATTAGATTATGTCCTTCAAGAAGGCTACACAGCATCGTTTGATGCACATAGACAGATTAATAATGTAAACGGCGGACCCGCAATTAGCTTTTTCTTAGAAATAGCTGATCAAAACTCTACAAATGTTACTACCATTATTAACCCTTATATTTCTAATAAGGGCGGCAATACTTGGTTAGATACAAACGGTATACCAGCCAAGAAGGTTCGTTTCCTTAGTTCACAGCTTCTCACACCTCTAGCAGGTGAAACGAGCTCACAGTATACAACGCGCGTTGGTGCACCTTCTGGTGATGTCGCAACTCTCGCTGCACAGCTAGGCACAACAAACGCAATGTATGCTCTAGGAGATTACAGCGAGGAAGATCTTACTACAAAAGTAATTGGCAACATACCCGCTAAGCTTACCACAGCTACTGAAAAGTTAGCTAACGTTGATCTTTATCCGCTTAATGTTTCAGTAGAAGCAGGTTTAGGAACAATCTATGCAAATTCATTTAATCCTTCAACATATTTGTATTTTGATGATAGCGTACCTTTCGATGGTTTAGTTGAAGAGCTAGCCGTACAAAACCCGGCTAATACACCTACATGTATACAACATTATAATGCTGTTATTGCACCGTTTATTAATCTAACTAATAGCCGTAAAGATCATTTGTTTATTGCTGATCCATTAACAAACATATTTGTACAAGGTGCAAATTTAAAGACATTAGATATTCCTGGTAAAACATTCCCAACTGATATCTATTGGTCGTTAAAAAACCAGTTTGCAAGCCTCGATACTAGCTATGCATGCGTATTTGCAAATGTTGCTAAAGTTGCTGATATTGCAACAAACCAGCAAGTTTGGGTTCCGTTCTCTGGCTTTGCAGCAGCTTCAATGGCTTCAACAGATAGCAACTTCCAGCCTTGGTATGCACCAGCAGGGTTTACTCGGGGTGTAGTAAGCGGTATTGTTGATCTAGCAATGTATCCAAAGCAAAAGCATCGCGATCAATTATATCGTATTAATCTTAATCCGGTAACATTCTTTCCATCAGAAGGTTTTGTAATCTTCGGACAAAAGACATTGCAGAAGAAGCCTAGCGCATTTGATCGTATTAATGTACGTAGGTTGTTCTTGAATCTTGAAACTGCAACAAGAGATACAGTTAAGTACTTCTTATTCGAACCTAATACACTCTTTACAAGAACACAGATTATTAATAGTTTAACACCTATCTATGATAATGCTAAGAATACACAAGGTATATATGATTATCTTTTAATATGTGACGAACGTAACAATACACCCGAAACTATTGATGATAATACAATCGTAATTGACGTTTATATTAAGCCAGTAAGAGCTGCGGAATATATCCTTTGCAACTTCTATTGCACTAGAACCGGAACAAACTTCCAGGAGATAGTAACATAATAGATAAATAATTTTATGGCAGACGTAAATCAATTAATCACAGACTTCTACAGAGTAGCAACAAATCGCGAGTTCGCTCGTGATTATAATTTTCGCGTACTGTCGATTAATACCGGTGGTGCAAGCGATGTGACCTTTGATCAAGACGACCTTGTATATGTTAAAACAGCATCTCTACCAGCTCGTCAGATCAAAAATGTTGAAGTTCCTTACATGGGGTTAAATTTTAATCTACCTGGTAATGTAACTTATCCGGGTTCAGATTCTTATGAAATGACATTTTATGCTGATGCACAATCTAAGATTCGTCAGAAGTTTGAACAGTGGTCAATCGACATCTTTAATGATGCTAATTCAACAGGTAACTATTTTGCACCAAAGCAGACAGCTATTATTGATTTAGTACAGCTTGACAATCAGCTTAATAAAGTCGCGCAATATCAGTTAGTAGGCGTTTCAGTACGCAATGTAGGTCCTATTAATTACAGTATTGCCGCAGGTACTGGTGAGACGATTGAATTTGTAGCTACTGTTTCTTATCACTACTGGAGAAATATTGGTTAATAGGTCTGGGCAATAAATAATTAGGTGAACAATCCGTTTACCAATGCCCTTAATGGTTTAGGTCAAAATTTTACAGGGCTCTTTACCGGTACTAACCCACCGTTCGCCCCGCAAGTAACAGATTTATTTGGGTTTAATATACCAGGCGTGCCTCTCATTTCAGTACGAGATTATTTTCTCGTGCAGATGGAATCATGGTTTACTGCGATTCCTAATTCTACGCAATGGATTATAGTTATTGATAGATATCCTTCTGCTCTAACATCTAGTGTTATTCAAGGGCTAGAACGAACAGATGGTAGCAGAAAAGGATTTGATATTAGTACAGCTAAAAATATTCTCGCAAGCTTTCCTTTGCAAAAAATTATAGGGTGTTTATTTGCACATGAAGTCACTATTCCAACAGAACAGTTTGAAGTGCAATTTGCTTCAGTAGCAAACAATAGAGGATTCTTGCCCGGAATTTTAGGGGGCGGTAGAAACACCGAACCACCAAATCTCGTAATAGATTTTAGAGACACAAATACTTCTTTTATTGATTTTGTTGTACGCCCTTGGGTTATTCTAGGATCACATTTTGGTATGACAGCAAGACCTGGCGATACGGGTACAACACGTAGTTTTTATAACATGAAATGTAATATGACGCTTCTTAACTTTACACCTACTATTCAAGGAATTTCTATGATACCAAGAAAGGTATTTAGTTTTTATAATTGTATGCCTTTCCAGGTATCCGAACAATCATACGATTATACTGATGCAAAATTAACTACCTTTAATACTAGATGGACATATTCACATTATACTGTAGAAAATAATTTATACTTGCCTATTGCTGATATAGTTAATAGAATATCTCAAGGTGAAATACCAAGGGTTACAAGCTTCCAAAACGGACTTAGCATTACTAATCCTTTAGGATTTTTATAATGTCTTTTTATTTAAATTATTTTGCACCAACATTACAAAAAAATTTACATCTTAAAGAGATAAATTTTTTACAGTATAAAACACTTAATAAATTTCTTATTAATAATAACAGTCAACATATACAGGAATACTTTGACATTATTTTAAAAGAATGTATAGTAGAAGATATTGAACTTACAAACTTTGATAAATTTTGCGCATTATTTTTGCTTAGATGTACTTGTATTTCGTCAGAAATCGAATTTTATGTAGGTAACTCTACAAAAAAAGGTTCTTTAATGAATTTTCTTAAAAAATGTTTAGATTTTAAAACAGAATTTAATAAAAGAATAAAAATTGACGAAAATATAGAGATAGTTCTTAATTTACCTAAAAGCTTTATTTTCGAAACCACATTTGATGCATTGTATGAAACTATTTCAGAAGTGTATTATAAAGGTAAAAAATTAATTTATAGTAGTAATAGCGAACTGATGGAGGTATTACCAGCTGATATTTTAAATCATCTTAAAGAATATAGTAAAAATTTAGACAAAGAATTTAAAAATCTAGTATTAGACGTAGGTGTTAAAGAAAAAGATCAGTTTTCTATTTCTCCATTTAACACGTCTATGTTTGAAGTGCTAAGGGCTCTATTTAATTCAAACTTTAGAAATATATTAGAGCTGCAATATCTTTTAGTTAGCAAGTGTAGATATAATCCTGACTATATCGATAAAAATACACTATTAGAAAACTTAATTTTGGCAAATATCTACGAAGATGAAGTAAAGAAGATTAACGAAGAACAAGATAAAGCGTTGGAGAAAACAAAACCCGGTAATAAATAGGTTTATGGATAGTTTTTCTAGCGCCCTTACATCTTTAGATAATTTAGCCAAAATATATGATATATTTGTACCTTCCTTAAATAAGAAAGTTAAGTTTAAGGGGTTAACTACTAAGCAACAAAAAGAAGCGGTTAAAACAGCTTTAGATAAAAATATTACAGGGCTTACTTTTTCAAATCTTTTAAACAAGATTATAGCGGAAAACTCTACAGAAAAAAATACTTATCTTTTACCAGATAGAAATTTTATAGTAACGGCTTTAAGAGTTTTATCCCTCTCAAATAAGCTGCAAGTTGAAGATGAAGAAGTAGACCTTTCGTTTGTTCCTAATTTTAATACACCGTTACCAGAAGAGCTTAAAAAAGCTGAACTAATTGATGAAAATGTTTCTATTTCTGTTTCAATACCTACTTTAGAAAAAGATTCATTTGTTAATAATGAGACGAGAAAGAAGTTAGCTCCTCTACCTGATGATGATAATTTTGCAAAAGAATCTATTGGTGAAGTTTATGTAAATGAACTTATTAAGTATATTGACAAAGTATCTGTATCCGACGGGGCTAACGTATCTGTAGTTGTTTTAAATGAACTCAGTTTTGATCAAAAAGTACAGCTAGTTGAGAAGCTACCTCTTAATGTAAATTCTAAACTTGTTGATTATATTAATAAAGTAAAAGCCTTTGAAAAGAAATACTTTATAACACCTGCGGGACAAGAATTAGACGTTAGTATAGACCCCACTCTTTTTACTGTCTAACATAACTTATTCATTAAATATTATTAATGAAAGATGACGGAACGTCTTCTATGCTTGGAGACTCTACTTCTGTACAACAGCAACTGACTACTATTATAGGGTTACTAACTAAAAAAGGCGCTACTGAAGAGGCTATGAAACCGGGGCTACTCAAATCTCTTCAAGATAACTTGTTTCCCGAACAAAAGAGTGAAAGATCGTCATTTAGAAGATTAAAACAAAAACAAAAAACTTATCAAGGCGTGCCTATAGCAATTGATTCTATTACTCCTGATGGGAGAAGAGATATTAGGAAAGCATTTTCTAATGTTATTTCTTTTGATATAGATTACGATAAGCCTGAAAAAAAGAGCGGCCCGTGGTCTAAATTTTTCTTTTTCTTAGCATTGCTTTTTGGAGTTCTTACAGGTTTTGTAATGCAAGTAATAAAAGATGTTAAAAATATTTTTAAGTTTTTAAAAACAAAATTTTTAAATTTATTTTCTTATTTAAGTAAAACTAAAATAGGACAGGTTGTTACCAGACTTTTCAGAAGTATAAAATTAAAATTTTTAAATGCATTAAGAGCTTTAAAAAACCTTTCTATAGTAAAATCAATTAGATCGTTTTTTTCTTCTTTTAAAGCTAGTATTGCTAGTAAATTCAAATCATTACTATCGATAGGAAAAGGAATATTTGATTCTGTAAGCAAGCGAGTTATGTCTATTTTTAATTCTGTAAAAGCATTTATAACAAAAATTAGAAACTTTTTTAAACCAATAACCAGCTTTTTAAGCAAGTTTAAAGCAGGTAAAATATTATCTTTACCTATGAAATTATTTAAAAGCTTTATGGGGTTTTTTAGTAAGCTTTCTGGATTTTTTAAAATAGGATTAAAATTAGGTAGACTAGTAGGTAAGCTTTTATGGCCAATATTTGCTATTATAGAAACGGTTACAGGGTTGTTTAAAGCGTTCTCTGACCCAAAGCTAAAAGATAAAAGCTTTTTACAAAAACTAGTAACAGGGCTTGTAGCTGGTATTGCAGGGTTTTTCGATATATTTTCAATATTTGGATTAGAGTTATTTGGGTTTGATGAAATTAGAGATAGATTTGATAAAATATTTTCCGCATTTAAGGAAGGTTTTTTTAAAGGCATATTCGAATGGGTAAATCAAATATTTTCATACATAGTAAGCTTTTTTGGTAAAATAGTTGGCTGGGTTGTAGGGTGGTTTAATAAAGATGCTGGTAAAGCTATTACAGAATGGTCCAAAAACTTTGATTTATTTGAGGGTATTAAAAAGGTTATAGGCTCTATTGTTGGCTTTTTCAAAAAAATATTTTCGTTTGTCGACTCAGTAAAAGAATCAATCTCTAAAGCGTATGATAAAATAAAAGAATTTGCTACAGGGCTGTATGATAAAATAGTAAATTTTGTTAAAGGTATAACCGACTTTATTTCAAACCTGTTTAATTTTAGTAAAATTAAAGATTGGGTAAAAGATAAATTAGGGTTAGGCGATAAAACTAAAGAAGTTACAATAAACAGAACTACACCTGTCGGTGACTTGATGGATACTGAAGAAAGAACGTTATATTCCGGAAGAGGTGCTTACAGGTTTGATAGACAAGATGAATTGCTTGCTGTTAAAAAAGATGGGCCTATAGCAGAAATTTTAGCTAATAGCAATAGAGAGTCTGTTACTGCTTTAAAAGCGCTTACCAATACTACAAAAAAAATAGGTGATGTTTTTGAGAAATTTTCAAAAACTGCAGTTATAATGCAAGAAAAAGAATTAAGAATTCTTACAGAAAATTTAACACTTTTAAAAGAGTTAAAAGATAAGAATGTTGCGTCAAATGTAGTTGTACAAAATAATTCTAATAGTAATATTTTTAGCGAAAAGACATCATCTAATATAGACCTAAGGAGAGACTTAGCTTTAAGAGGTAACTTCCCATTCTAATAAGTAATTTTTATGAATCACGTTTTTTCTATTAGCAGAACAACATCATTAAATGATTTTAAACAAAGCAACACAGTTGATGTTGAACCACCTATTTTAGTATCGCCTCAAAATACACCATTAGGTGGCGGCATCGGGCAAAGCGCTGCTACCCCGCAAGGTAGTGTTGTTAATGTAGTGAGAGATTTTTATTGGACGCACTCCAAGCTTGTACAATCACGAAAAGAAGTGCCAAGAATAATTTTATCTGAAAAAAGATTAAAAGCTAATGCATTAATATCACAGTTAAAATATGCATTCGGTGTAAGCGCTGCTGCAGCAGGTGAATTTGTAAACAATCTACCTGAAAATCTTAAATCTCCTTTACAAGCTTTTGGTAAAAAACTATCTGAAACACAAGTTGCACAACAAGCAGGCGATTTAGCTAATAGAATAAATGAAGGGCTAAATTTAGATGATAATAACAATGTATTTAAAGAAAATCCATTTCTCACACCCTACAGAAACTTGTATATTACTGAGCCAACGGGGTGGGAGTTTATACTCCCTTATTTTGATAATTATAACAACGCTGCAGTAAATACCTTTTCTGATGATATAGGCCAAGCATCGGGGTTAAGCTTTTTAAAGGAGGGTGTCGATTTAGTTATGGGAGTAGCTCAAATGGCTAGTGTTCTAAGAGCACCTACACAAGTAACTTTCGTTGAAAAAGCGAAATTTTATAATTATCCTTCAGAAGGTGAAGAATTTACTTTTGGATTCCCATTAATTAATACAGGCTCAGCAACATTTAATGACGTTATAAAAAATTGGGAATTACTTTTCTTATTAATGTACAACAATAAGCCTTCTAGAAAAAACGTATCTGTTATCGACCCCCCTGTTTTGTATCAAGTAGAAATACCCGGTGTAAAGTTTCTCCCGTTTTGCTATATTCAAAGCATGACTGTCGACTTTCAGGGCTCAAGGAGAGAGATCGATTTTAATCTACAACTTATAGATAATATAAACGTCGATGCATCTACACCTAACGTACAAAACGGACCAGTTAGACCGGGAGAACAGCTGCCTGACAGCGTTGTTAGGTTTTTTAATAATCAAGTAACTAATAGAACAGTAAGTACAATTGTACCAGATGCTTACAATGTCAAAATAACACTAAAAAGCTTATTACCAGAAACTAAAAATTTTATGTATACTGTTTTAAATAAAAATAACATAGTTTCAGCAAGAACCTTAGGTGCAGGAGCTGAAGGCGCGCTAAATCCTATTGTAAATCCAAGCGGTGGTGGTTCTTAATATTTTGTATAAGTATTCTTATGGAAGGTACATTTCAAAGCGATATTGCAGGGTTGCCGATTTTAAAGAGCTATAGATATGAGAATATCTTTAAGTTGTACAAAACTAATTCAGATCAATACTACTATAATCTCATTCAGTCAGTATTTTTACCTGATAAAATCGATGAAGACTTTGTTTATTATCAGCTTGTTACCAAGGAGATGCCTTGGACAGCAGTTAGTTTTAATGCGTATAAAACAATAGAGCTGTGGTGGTTAATATGTTTAACTAATAAAATTTATAATCCAATTAAATTACCAAAAGAAAATCAGCTTTTAAAAATTATTAAACCTCAATACGTACCTAATGTAGTAAACGAAATTACTGAAGCAATAAAATACTAATATGGCTGAATATTCATATTCACTTAACCCTAAAGTAGGGAAAGTACCTTCGCTTGGTTCTGAGAAAAGAACTACAAATATAATAAACAATAATCCATACAAGTTTAATGTAAGCTTAATGACTTCAGATGGTAGATATCAAGAATTAAGATTAGGATCTATTAATACACTGGTAATCGACGATACTTTTACTAATTTTTATCATAAAGGCTATATAATACTTAATAATACGTTTGATGCTTTAGAGCGTATAACTGAAATGGAGGGCTCTAGAAATCAGTCTTCCGGAAATTCCACACAAACAACAACAAAATCGAGCGGTTATTTAATGAGAGGCGATTCTCGCGATTTATTAGTAGTTGATATTATGCCAATATTTGAAGAAGATGGTAAGGGAGTAGATAATTCAATTCAAGATGAAGACGGTAAAAAAGCTTTTTTAATCTCTATAGTTTTTAGTATTTATAATACAGAAGAAGTTATAGGTAATTCTCCAGGACAAAAATTTAAAAAACTTTATTTTTGGGATATGCATTACGAGCTTTTAAGAGAAAAAAATTCGTACTATTCTACTTCACAAAATATAGACGGTGAATTAATATCAGCATTAGACGATAGTGAACGTGCAATTTATACCGGCGATGCTATTAAAACATTTTTGCTAGATTTTTTTAAAGAAGAGGATGGTTGGCCTATTAAGATTGATGAAGAAAATTTTGATCAAGGATCAACAAAAGTATTTTTTTCTTCCCCAGCACGTTTTAAGGGTATCGATTGCTTAGAATATCTTTTAGCAAGACATACTTCTAGCATTAAAAATAACTTTGATCAAGCTTTTTTAAGTATTGAAAGAAACTCTTCATTATTTACATTTAAAAGTTTAGCTGATATTTACAAAACAGCTTTAACAAATATATCTAACAATAATGTTGTCATTGGTTCTAGTTATCTTGAAACGTTTAAGCTTGGAGCTTACTCTGAAACCTCCGGGACAGAGGAAACCATGACTCTAGAACGTGTAGATTACACACCAGCTGGTGCTTTATTTTTTGATAAATATGGCACAGTTAACAATTTTTCATACGATCCACTGCCAGGTGAAATTTCTCAGCAAAACATTGCACCAGTATTAGTTCACAGCTATGATCATGATTGTAAGCAATTTAATATAGATTTTTCTCTTAATAATATGCAAGCTACTCTCAGCGCGTTTAAAGAAAATTATGTAGACCCTTTTAAGAAAGCTAGCAAAACATTTACAAATGTATATGAAAATATATTTCCAGGTGAATACAGAAATTTAAATAAAAATGTTAGAAATACCTTTACAATTATAGATGATCCCGCGCAAAGACTATCACAAGGTAGAAATAAAGTTTTATTTAATTCTATTTTTATGAATAATACTATAACGTTTAAAGTACCCGGGTCTACCCATAGACAAGCAGGTCATTTTATAGGGCTAAATTTTGACGGCGCATCTAATACTAGTGAATTTAATAAAAAGCTATTAGGCGTTTATTTTATTATAAGCGTAAAGCACATATTTGAAAGTAATGAGTATTTTAACGAAATTAGGGCAGTAAAAACATATAATTATGAAGATTTATTGCTAAATAAGGATAGCAGATAATGGCAACAGTCTTTACAGGATCAAGAGATACAGCTACATCTACGAGCACAATTACTAACAAAGTAATTCAAGCTTTACCGCTACCCTATGAGCAGACTAAAGACTACAGTACTTTTTTGCAAGTGCTAGGAAGTCAAGCAGCACCATCACCAGGGCTAGGTACGGGGTCTAGTACAGGTACTTTTAGCCGATCATCAGTTAATACTACAGCTTTAACAGTTAATAGCAGAGGAAAAGTAAGTACTTCCGCTGTTTATAACGCAATAAGAAATGAAATTGCTAATTCAAGACTAGCAGGCTTTGTCCCTGCAGATGCCAGAAAGTACGGGATAGATAGAGGTAACATAACAGATTCTTATTCCAGTCTTCTAACACAATTAGTAGGGTTTGAATCAGGATTTAATCCTACGAGAAAAGGCGACATAGGCAGATATTTAGGTGGTTCTAATGGTTTATTTCAACTTTCTCCAAATGACGCACTTACATATGGGTTTCAAAAAACGCCATTTACTATACAGCAGTTGCAAGATCCTAGTTTTAACATTAAGATTGGTGTAAAGATATTTGAGGCTAATGTTTTGAGAGATGGTGTTATTTCAGGAATGAACCCTGGCAGTCAAAGACCGTATTTAGGCGGGTCTGCATATTGGGGACCGCTGAGACCGGATAGAGTAAATCAATTAAGACCTGTACCTGGTAAATTCACACCTATAACCCCTGTTGCAACAAGTATAGCGTCAGATAAAGTTCAAAAAATGAGCGAATTAGCTTGGGAATATAATAAGTCTGTATTTTCTCCGAATCCAATAGATTCAAAAATACAATTTTTTAAAAATTTTGATGAAAATGCAATTTTTTACGGGTTAGATAATAAACCTATATTTGATTATTTTTCTATTTATAAAAGCGAGTTAGATATAGTTAAAGATAGCCTTACACCAGAAATAGAAGGAGAAGATAGCTTTCTTGCTCCTCCAGGAGATTGCGTAGGGTTTTGGGCAACTAATGTAGGTCCAAAGTATACAGATAACGTAGCACCGTATTTTGATTTTAATAGTTTTGGCAGTATAACAGGAAACTATGCATTAGTTTTAAATGGTGAGGACTGGACTACTGAATATGGCGGCCCTTTTAACGTACCTGGTAGTACCCTACAAAAAATACCTGATGATGTTTATACTCTGACAGCAGACATGAGTGATATTACTAAAAGCATTGAAAACTATAACTTTCAAAACTTGGTAAAACCGGATGCCAGTGCAGATTTATACGGAGGTACCGATCAAACACAATCTACAGAGTTAGTAGGCTCTACCGATTTACCTAGCTATTTAGATCATTATAACAATAAATCTTTTTATTTAGATGAATTTAAAAGTCAATTTCCTAATACGTTTGAATATATTTCGTTTTTTAATACGGTAAACGATAATCCCGGTTTTAATCCAAGAGATTATAAAAGTAAAAATCTTGAACAAATGACTGATTTTTATGCAGAACTTAATGTTGAGGGGCAGATAGTTAAAGTTGATATTTTACTTAAGAAGTACAAGGGGCAAATTAGTAATAGAAGTATTAAAAAATCTTTATGCTTATGCGATGGTTGTAGTGAAGCAGAAAATGAGCAAGGGAGTAATGAAACGATAGATACAGCTACTATAAATAAAAGATTTTTAGAACAAGGAACAACAAGAGGTGGTTTAGAAAGTGCTAAAACAAAAGGTCTTCTTAATAATAAAATACCACTCATTGAACAAGCAGAATTAAAGTATCAGGAAGCACAGAACTTTTTAGCATTACCTGAACAAAAGGTAGCAGAGTTGGTAGCTAAAATTGATTCAGTAGGGATTAATAATTTACCAGGGCTTCAAGGTGTAACAGGCCCTTTAAATGATATATTAGGCTCCGCTTCTGGGTTAACATCTATTTTACAATCGCCGTTAAATTTACCTAACGTACTACCTTCTCTAGACGCAGGGTCTTTCCCTCAAATTGCAGGTCTTTTAACAAATACTAACTGGAAAAATCTTGATGTAAATAGTACTATAGAAATTGCTAAACAGCTTAACACTATATTTTGTGACTTTAGATTACCTATTATAGGTAAAATTAACTGGGATGATATTACGGACATAGATATAGGTGATTTTGGAGGAGAATTTGAAAAGCTAATTCAGGGAATGCAGAAAAAATTCGAAAAACTTTTAACTGACATAAGAGATAAGATAAAAAATCTAATACCTAATTTTATAGAAAACTTTAAGAGCTTCTTTAAAGATATATTTACTTGTGATCAAAGCCCTAATGTAAAAGATTCAGATAATAAAGCGAGTTAATCTACTATTTCTGCATCAATTATTTTTGCGCTCTTATTAGCACTATCAATTAACATTTTAAAAACCTGCTCTCTGGTCGCTAAAAGCTTGTTTTGATTGTCAGACTCTTTTAATTCATGCCTAGATTTAATGTCCATTTCCTTGGCTTTAATTAAAGTTTCATTTTTCTTATCTGTTACTATAATTTTATTAAGAGTTTCTATTGCTGTAGAAGTTGCAGCTATTAATTCCGCAAGAGACCCGACATCTTTACTTTCGGGCGCAGAAGAAATATAGTCTTTTACATTTGACATAACTTCTAGACTTTCCTCTACAAGTCTACCCGCTTTTTCGACTACAAATTTTTCCATGTTTTCTTTAGTCAAGGGTTCTGGCGTCTTTTTTACTTGTTCAATTTGCTTATTTGCATCTTTTAATTGCTCTAAAAGATCGCCAACCATTTCATTAAGCTCTTCACTCACACTAATATTTATAGAGACTATTGAATTTCTATAGTTATATACTATAATTTAAGTATGTATAATATTAAACCGAGTGATGTTGACCCGAATATACAGTTTATTCCTAAGTTGAAATTTGAGAAAACGCATGTTTCTGCTAAACTACCTACAAAAAACCATGAATCAGACACGGGTTATGATGTTTATTCTATTGAAAATAAAGTTATACCTGCAAAATCTAGTGCAGTGGTTAATGTCGGTCTTAAATTCGCATATATTCCTGAAGGTTATTGGGTTAAAGTGGAGTCACGTAGCGGTTTAGGGTTTAAACACGGTATTTTAGCTCATCCGGGTATTATAGACAGTGGATATAGAGGAGATGCCGGTGTAAAGCTTTATAATTTATCTGATAATGATTATGAAGTCAAAGAAGGAGATAGAATTGCTCAGTTTGTTATATATCTTAACTTTTCAATGCCTGTAGAATGGGGTACCGTAGAGCAATCTGAACGAGGCGAAAAGGGATTTGGATCATCAGGCAAATAATGAACAGTAATTTTGATAGTTTATGGGTAGAAAAATATAGACCCAAAGAATTAACAGACTTTATTATTAATGAAAATAACAGAGTATTAATTGAATCATTTAAAAACAAAAAAGAGATTCCTAATCTTTTGTTTATCGGTACACCCGGGCTAGGAAAAACCACTTTAGCAAAAATTATAGTTAATAGCATACTTGAATGCCAGTATCTTTATATTAATGCTAGCGATGAAAACGGAATAGATACTATTAGAACAAAAGTTACAAGCTTTGCACAGACCAAAAGTATTGATGGTGCAATTAAAGTTATTATTCTAGATGAAACCGACGGGCTATCTATGGATGCTCAAAGAGCATTACGCAATACTATGGAAGAATTTGCTAAAATTACGAGGTTTATTCTTACAGCTAATTACAAATATAGAGTTATTAATGCATTACAAAGTAGATGTCAGGGTATTGACTTAACACCGCCCCTAGAGGGCGCAGTAAAGCGTATTGGTCATATACTTAAAGCAGAAAAAATCGATGTACCTATCCAGTTAAAACCTAAACTACTCGCATTTATTAAGGACAATTACCCTGATCTGCGTAAAACAATTAACGAACTGCAAAAATTTTCAGTTACCGGTACGCTTAATTTATCTAATGTTGATAACAACGAAATATTATCTTTAATTTTTAGTGAAATTAAAAAGAACAATGTCTTGCAATTAAGAAAAGCGTTAATAGAAAACGAATCACAGTTTAATTCTGACTATGTAAACCTATTAAGAGCTTTATTTAACTATATTGATGGTAATGAAGTTGAAATAAATTTAAAAAAGCAGTATTTACTTACTATTGCTGAGCATCTATATAGAAGTAGTTTTGTAGTTGATCAAGAAATAAACTGCTACGCTTGTTTTATTGCGCTAGGTAATATTAAGGCAAGTATTTAGCTGTATAACTTGCCGGATCTGCGTGACCAACCGCAGGTGAAGAAGGTATTTTAACGTTTGTGTTATTTAATTCTCTATCACCTTTACTTAACTTTTTGTTACCTACGTCAGAAAGCTTTGTTTGACCGGGTGAAAGAAAAGGAACTTCCTGATTTTCATCTTTTAGCTTTTTTGGTTTAATATTTGTTCTTCTACTAGGATCATCTTTCTTAAAAACTTCAGGAACATCAGGTAGATTAGGGTAAGAGCTCTTAGGTTGTACTAAATGTGCAGGTATTGTTATAAAATCCTTATATCTACCAGGAGCTATTTCGGAAGTAATGTCTAACACCACTTCACCGTTGTTATAATCATTATTTCCAGCACCACCTACAGCAGGTAATATTGTTTTAACTGCAGAAACACGTAGATTTAAACCACTATTCATCATTTCCTTGATTTTTTCAACGGTATTAACGCCTTTATCCTTAAACCAAGGGTCCCTTAGTGCATTCTCTTTAAAGATAATGAGATCACCAGCTAGAAAGCCACCTAACGTATAACGTTGCATCCAAGATTCGTATAATTTGACAAAATTACGGCTCATTTAAATTATTTATTGTTTTGCATTGCTTAAAAACTGTTTTTAAAACATAAAAACTTACATAAATATATATGTGGCTACTATAAAAGTACAATCTATTGCCGAACCAAGTAAGACAGAAAGCGATTTCTTATATACTGATTTAAGATTAGACTTACAGTTAGACTATACAAGAAACAATGAATTTTTAAAAAGAAAAGAAATTAAAGATTTAAAAATAGATTATGATTATGCTGCAGTAAAAAATTCTATTTTTAATTTGTTTACTACAATCCCTGGTCAGCGCATTTTAAACCCTTATTTTGGTCTTGGCCTACAAAAGTATTTGTTTAATCCTGTTGATGAAGATATTGCCCGCTTGATCGGTAACGACATATTAAGAGGATTAACAAGATTTGAACCAAGAGTGAGAACTAATAGCATAGAAGTTGTTGCAGATGAGCTTAACCAAGAGTATATAATTACATTAATTATTTCTTTACTAACTATTGACCCTGTAACTGGTTTTAAGCTGGTAGGAATATTAAGTAATTCAGGATTTAACTTTACAACATAATATGGCAACGTTTAATGACTTTACTCTTTCGAAAGATGGCTATGTAGCATTTGATGCTCTTAGCTTGAAGAGCCTTATTACTACCCGTTTAAATACTAATAAAGTTTTTACTGATCAAAATTTTGAAGGTAGTAATCTTTCGTCTCTAATTGATATAATTGCATACGCATATCATGTTTTAATCTTTTATCTTAATAGGTCTGCTGCAGAAAGCACCTTTACAACTGCAGAATTATACGAAAACATTAATAAGATAGTAAAAATTTTAAATTATAATCCTATAGGCAATCAAACCTCTATATTATCTTTTTTAGCTACAGGGCTCGCTTCCCTCCCCGCTAATACCTATACTATTCCAAGATATTCTTATTTTACTATTAACGGTGCATCATATTCTTTTAATCAAGATGTAACTTTTTCGAAAAATACCGCAGATAACGAAGTATTAACCAACTTACAAGAAAGTAATTTATTGTATCAAGGGAGCTACAATGAATACCCCACATATATTGCAACAGGCGAACCTTTTGAAATAATTACTATGACATTAGTTAATACAGAAGGTCAAAACGTAATAATAGATCATTTTAATCTTGATGTTTACGTAAAAGATAGTTTAATTGAAAATGCAACCTGGGAAAAGTGGTCTCCTACTCAGTCTTTATTTTTAGAACGTTCTAACTCTAAGACTTATGAGGTGAGACTTAATGAAAACGGTAGATATGAATTTAGATTTGGCAATAATGTGACCGGTAAGCAGCTAAATGTTAACGACCAGGTTGCAATTTATTATCTTAAATCAGAAGGACAGAAAGGTGAGATAGGCCCAGGATTACTTGATAACAGTAAGCTATATTTTTACAATACTAATAGATTCAATCAAATAAAAGCAGACACTACCCCCTCAAACTTAACATTAATTACTGAAGCTCAAGCTAATTCAATATTATTTTCAAATATTGATGCATCTACACCTTTCGTAGAGAGAGAATCAGTAGATAGTATAAAATTAAATTCTCTTAATACCTTTAGAAGCCAATACAGGTTAATTACATCAGAAGATTTTACTAATTATGTTCTTAAAAATTATAGTAATATTATTTCTTCTACGGTAGCTGTAAACAATTGGGATTATATTTCTGGTCACTTAAAATATTTCTTTGACCTTGGTGTTGAAAAGCCTAATTATGAAAGTAGAATACTGTTTAATCAAGTCAAGTTTGCTGATTCATGTAATTTTAATAACGTTTATATATATGCTGTACCAAAATTAGAAAAACTTACCAGCCTTACTACTAGGACAAATTATCTTAATACAGCTCAAAAGCAGCTAATATTAAACGATCTTCAAAAAGTTAAGTTAACTACAGCAGAAGTTATTGTTAATGATCCTGTTTACATAGCAATAGATTTAGGTGTAAGATTTCCAAGCGAAATTTTATCCCCGTCAATTTCAGATAATACATTTTTAGAAATTCAAAGAGATATTACTGCTAAGAGAAATCCAGAAGCATTAAAACAGCAAATAGCTCAAATATTTAAAGACTATTTTTCAACGCTAAAAGACAATCTAGGCTTAACAATAAGTTTGACTGACATTACAAATCAGATCTTAGCTATTGAGGGTGTAAAAGGTATAAACACAGTTAGAACAGAAGGAGATAATACTATCACTATACCAGGTATAAGCTTATTAATCTATAACCCTGTGTATCCTTTTAACGATATTAGAATTACCACTCAAGATGAGAAATTACCCTATTTTAAATTTCCATTTTTAAATAACCCGCTTGACTTTAAAGATAAAATTAATGTCATAACGCCATCTATACAGACATTACAACGTGAGTTTTAATAATGGCTAATTTTGTAAATTATACTTATGTATATTTCTACGTTACTAATTATACAGGGACAAATTCGTTAACTTCCTATACATTACCTAATACCCCATTAACCTTTTATCCTGATTTCACTACTTCTGCTATTTTAACAGCTACAGATAATATTTCAAACAAGATTATAAGATGGGATTTTGGTGATGGTACTTTTTCTAATCAATTAACCGCTACTCATCAATATGAGTGGCCTGGTGAATATAGCGTTAGATTAACTGTTTACGATAAACAAGGTAATAGTTTTGATAGTTCTTACAGACCGGTTGTAAAAATATATGATTATGTCTACGATCAATTACAATTTAAGGATTATATTAAATTTATATATGACGTACCTGCTAGCAAAATTCAAGATCCATTAATTATCGAACGTCAGAATAGTTGGCAGTCATACAGAGCTTTAAGCGCTACTGGCTACACACTTAATTTATATGCTTCTGGGGCTAACGGTCAATATCAAAATATAGATAATTTTTATGATGATAAATGGTCTCATTTAAGAGCTCTAAGCAGATTTTATATTAAAGCAAAAATAGGGGACAATTTTGAATTTCAATCTGTTGATACTGTTAAAACATCTAATGAAGAAATTTATGTGCGTTTAAACAAAAATAAATTAGACCTTTGCAAAAAAAATGATTTAGGAGCAGTTTTAGCAGGAACAAAAGGCACAGCAGAGATTTATTATGTTGACGATGTAGCCAAAAACTTTACAACACGCGAGCCTCCTATATTTGTGTTTGCTACTTTTGATAGTTCTAAATTTGAAGATTGGTATTCTATTCAACATAACTCATTTCCTACTATAAATTACCCACCTTATGGTTTTCAAAACTTAAAACCCGCAGTACTTCCAATTATTAAAGTACGTCATAATGAGGCAACTAGACTGTCTATTACTACAACTGGTATAGATGGTGAAGGTTATTTATCTGCTACTAATTTTAACATGCCTGAAATAAGCTGGCAAAATACAGAAATACCTTTTGTAGTGCGTATGAAAGATAGGGATAATTTTACAACTAAGACTTATCCGCCATTATCCTCTTCAACAATAAATACATCTCTATCTACTCTTACTGCTTTTGATGTCAAACTAGGAGTAATAAGGCAAGACAATACAGGTTTTAAACCTGTTAGTACTATAAAATTCTACGAAGACTTTAATTCTGAAATACCTCAAAGCATAGGTGCATTTTACAAAGGATACTTTGTTTCGCCTGAGACGACTTATAATTGTAAGCTAACTGCACAAATGACAATAGTCGACCCGCTAAATTTTCCGAAAGACTCTCTTATAGGCTGGATAGCTGCACCTCAATATAACAAACTTTTAAGATTTTTTAGACAACAAATTTATAGTAACTGTCCAGGTTATTTGGTAGTTAATATTTCTGCTTCACGTCAGTATTTTAATTCTTATGAAAATAGAAACGTATATGCCATACAAGTAGCTCCTTCTGGTAACGGCCCAGGTAAAGATTATGAAACATGGTTCGCTGATGGTACTAGCGATAGAGTTTTTAAATTCAATGCTGAGGGTAATATTTTATTAGATATTCCACTTAATAATGCACCGACTTTACAGGGAACAACTGTTTCAAATGTTAATTACCTATCTCCTTCATTAAATAGTGCAGCTCCAGGCAGTATTACTTTGGATAGAAATGCTGATGTATGGGTAGCGTTGTTTGATTCTGTGTCTTGTATAAAAATAGACAGTACTTTTGGGTATGTAAAAGCAGTTGCATACCCACCATACAATAATATTGTTTTTAGTCTTAGTTCAAGTTATAATCTACCTCAATTAAGTGGATTTGCTGGTGAAAATCTCTTATTACCGTCATCTGTTGATACAGATAGAGAAGATAATTTATGGGTTTCATATACTCACCCCGCATCCAACTTTTTAATAAAATATGATAAAAACGGTAACTATTTATTTACTGTTGATATGCCTACATTACATTCTCCTGTAGAAATAGTGGTAGATAGAAATAGATTTGTGTGGCTCAGTACATATAATCTAACCACAAGCGGAACATCGCTTACAGCAAGAAATGATTATCTTTACAAATTCACATCAACAGGCGCTTTGGTAAGCGGATACCCGCTATCAGGATTTAAATTTATTGGAAATCTAACTGTTGACGGAAATCAAAATGCATGGGTTGTGCATAATAGGGACACTGTTACTCGAGTTAGCGGTGAAGATGGTACACGTACAGATTATATTGCAGGTTCAGGTAATTTTACTAGTTATGTAGGTAGTATTGGTGGAATAGCAGTAGATACTAGTTCTTATTGCTGGGTCATTAATAATATAGATCAGAGATTATATTTTATTGATACGTTATTACCACCTGCGTCTGCTCTTGATGATTATGAATATATAGATTTAGAGTATCCACCTACCACACCAAGTAATGATCCATCTACTTTTGAAGATAAGCAATTGCAAGCCTATGGAGATTGGCTAGGAAGCAGATGGATTAATAAACATATGCTAGCAGAAACCACAACAAGAGTAATTACAGGTGAATCAACTCTATTCAATATTTATCCGCTTTCAGGTGTTTATAATATTCAAAAAATTAATGAAGATTTTGATGCTGAACAATTCTATAAGAGTTTTATATTTACAGAAAACTTAGAAGATAAAAAAATATTTTTTGATGACTTTTTAGGAACAATAGTAGGCGACAAAAACGCAATGCCATATGAATTAGGTAAAACTGTTTACGAAAAAATAGCTAATTATGTTAGTAATACTGCAGATATTGATATATGTAATCTAGATCAGCTACTTTCTTTTTGTGATGAGCTATCCGTACAGTTTGAACAATACAATTACCCGTTCCCACCGCAACTATTAAGGTTAATAAATATTCTTTCTATAAAGCACAAAAAATTATGGGGTGATTTAAATCAATATGATATTTTATTTTTAAGAGATTCGTCAAAATTAACTGAGTATTCGACTTTAACCAGTTCAATCTCTTGCGGATATCCTTTAGTAGCTAGAGAAATATTTTCAGACATCTATACTGTAGTTAACAGTAATATTATACAAGGTTTTAACTACGGCTACGTATTACCTTTATCAAATTATACTGTAGATTGGGGCTGGGGATTAGTAGCTCCTACGGGGTTATCAGGTTATAGAATTTCTGATTATTATAAATTTTACGAATATAAACCTATATTAGATACAAAATATTATAATAATGTGATAGATTGGGATAACTCTTCTAATACCCTATCATTTACAAATAGCTCATTTAATGATTGGAAGAAAGATAATGGTATTATGCAAAATATATTAAGCTATGAATTAACTAAAGGATTAAGGTTGTTTTTAAGCGGTAGTAACATCGTATATAACAATTAAATACTTAAATGGTAGGTAATAATAGATATATAGATGAGAAGCTATCGGTTTCTATTACCTCTTTGGTATCCCCAGAAAACCCTGTAGACGAAATATCACCACTTTCTTTTCAAGATTGGCTAAAATATAACAATGCGTTGTTTACTAACGCAGATGACTTTTTAACCAGATATCAATCTTATCTAAACAATTGGTATGAAATTAAAAATACTTCTAAACCTGAGCAGGTGGCTATTACTAAATCACTTTACACTTTACTTATAAATGAAATAGTACTTTCCTTTACTTCAACAGATGAGAGAAGATTTTTAAAAAATATTGATTTTAATAATAACAGAGACCTCGCCGTTGCAGTACCTTTTTTTGCAAAGAAGATTAAAGATATATGCTTATACTATAGTACATTACGCGATGATGTAAAAACCTCCACTGTTCAATACAATCTTAAAGGATCTATATACGGTACAAAAAATTTAATATATAATCAAATTTCAAAATCATTAGAAACTGAAGATTTAACCGATTTAATAAGAACCCTCAATATTTCTCTATCTGATATTCGTAACAATATGGTTGTGGATATAGAAGAATTATATGATATTAATCAAAACTACTATGATGTAAGCCCTTATCTGCCTGCTTCTGCATATGATGTTACAGATGGCGAACGAAAAAACTATTTTTCGTTTAATCAATATGATGTTGATCCGGGATTATTTTTAAATTTTAATCAAACTATAATAAGCGCAATTACTTCATATCCTTTTTTTGCTATAGAGCTAGGTATAAACAATTTTTCTATAGATTTACCTAACCTATCTTCAACCGACTTGCAGTACCTTAAAGATAGTGATTTTATTAATACTGTTAATACTGAAAATCAAAATAATTTAAATTTAAATGTAAAGTCTAATTTAATTACAAAATTTCTAGGAACAGATTTTTACTATATATCTACTAACTCTACCGGGGTAGATTATCTTTCAGGTAAATTATTCTCTGCTGATAATAAATTCGCAAATTACATAAACAAACGGTACCCTACGGTAGCAGCCATACCATCTATCGATTTTACAAGGTCTGCTAAAGATATAGGGTTATTTTTTAAACCTGATAAAATTGGATTATCTAACTTTTATAGCTTTGGCTTAGCAACTACTATAAGCAAATCACGTTTAAGCGCAGATACAATTTATATATTTCCTGATCCTAGTATTTACGGTGATATTACAAGCTTAACTGAGGAAGAATTTAATTCACCGATAATTTATACTGACCTTTCATACCTAACAAAAACAGATTTTTCAAATCAGTATAAATTTGGTGATTCTGTAAGCAGTCCTTATTTTCAAACATTACGAGCATATCAAGCAAGAGAGCAATCTTTAGGGATAGGCCTACAAGGGCTTTCTAGATATACAGACCCTCAAGATTTTTTCGAAGGATATAAAAAGAGCGTTTGGTCTAATAAAGACGTATTTCCTATTATTCCTCAAAATTTGTTTCCATTAGATAACAGAATTGAAAAACTATATTCAATAAACAAAACTATTACGCAATCAAAAAGTGATATTTACGGGAACGATTATGTATTGTATAAAGATGTTCATCCTAATAAACAGCTTTCAAATACACCTTCAAACCAAGGCGGTATAAAAATATATTATTGTACAACTATAGATGGTCATGTTTTTTATGATGCTGTTTCAGGATATAATTTTGATTATACTGTTTACGACCCAACTAAAAACTATACAGGCATTTTATTAAAAACCACAACTAATATTCCACCCGGTACGGGGTATTATGTACAAGGCCCTAACTATCTTACGCCATCACCTCTGTCTGCATCGATGTATGATAATGGTATACCAGAGTTTACTCTCCCCGCACTAACTGCAATCATAGTTTCTTATAGGTTTCAACCAGATACATTTTGCCCAGATGAAATATTGGTAAAATTTGACTGTAAAGTGATGGATGGTGAAACCTTTGTTTCACCTGTTAGCGGTCTCCTGCCTGATACTTCTTCTGATGAACCAACTTTTGACCCAACCATCGCAAACGTTTATTATGGTGAATTAGCTGATGGTGGAGTAAATGCTCAAGGGCCAGGATTTAGAGCGAATTTTATTTATCCAGGCGAATATACCTTTACGCCACCTACCTCTGTATTTAAAATTGTAGATGGTAGTATTTTTGCCTACAATAGCGCTTCTCCTTGCGGTGATGAAAATGCATTTTCTGTTTCTTATATCGAAAAGAGTAATTTTATGAATTATAAAATACCTTTCAGAGATACACAAGTTATAGAAGGGTTATCTGGAATAGAAAATAAGAGAACTATATATGAAACTAATTTTATAGATTTTGGAAATTTATATTATAGAAATTCAAATTCTTCTATAATAGGGCCTGCATCAGCTGCACTCAGCGGTATGTTTTTAAAATATAGCCCAGAGATAATTAACGAACTAAACAATAAACTAATTAATTTTGACATATTGTATGATACTATAGTATTTGAAACAGAAAATTATGTTTTAGCAGATAAAATAGTTTTTGATTATGAGCAAAATAAAAATATAGACATAACTAAAAATGATTGTTATTTTAAGAGGGGTAATCATACGGAGTTAGAGAAAATTTCTACTGTTTGGTACAATGAGGATATAGACACGCTATTCTTCTGTAAAACTAGGTTATATAATGTATTAAGCGCTACTAATTATAAAATTATATATCCTGAAATTTATGCTATAAATTCTTCTAATTTAACTTTTAATAAAATATATCCACAAGTTAATAATAATGAATTAACTTTTGATTATCTAAAAATGTTTTCTCTATCCGGCAGCGATATAGAAGTTAATATAATAAAAATTGATAAACCATTATTTAATTATAATAACGAAACCGGTCTTTATACTATAACTTGGCTAGGCAAAGATATTGCAAACAGTTTTTATGTTTATAAGACATTCTTTAAATACATTAACGGTGTTATAACTAATATAAGCAATTCTATGTTTAAGTTATTACCTAATGTCTTTACAGTCAATTTTACTGGCGCGCTTTCCTCCTACTATGCTACACAAAGTATTGCTGGGCCTGTAGGCCAAAACATAAACGGAGTATTTACCTTTAATTAATATGCCTACATTTTATCATGCAACTTCAGCTGATAGAGCTTCTGTGCTCTATGACTACAAGACCATAGATACTTCTAAAGATATTGTATTTTCTTTTGATTATAATTGTTCAGGCGCTGGTCTTTCTGGTATAGATGGGTTTAGTTTATTTCTCACCGAAAGTATTTCAGGACCCGTTGGCGGCGCTATTGGACCAGGTCTTGGCGTTACTTCTTTAAGCGCACTGTCAAATGTTAATTGTTTTACTAACCCTTTCCCGCCATTCGATATTATTTGTATAGGTACACCGGTATTATACGGCGGTGCAGAAAATAGTGTTCTTGCTATTGGATTTGATATAAGCGGAAGATTTGGGTCAGGAAACTATTACGGTCTTACTGGCCCTAGCGAAGAAGTGCCCAATACTATTTCTCTTAGAAGCGGTAAAGCCCAGAATTATGAATTTTTATACAAAACCCCTCCGCTACACACATCTGCATTTGAAGAGCCTTTTTATCTTTATTCTACTCAAACAACAGGGTACAATACATTTAGAGCAAGACTAACTAACTTAGGTAAGACAATAATTTTGGATCACAAAATAGGTGAGGGTAAATATAATAATATATTTAAACAGAATATCCCCTACGATTTACCGCAATATATTTATGGCTGTATAGGGTTCAGTACAAACATTGATAAAGACACTATTAATTTAAGAGTTAAAAATTTTCATGAAAACGGGTTTTTTGTTACCCCTACAGTAACACCGTCGTTTACACCTACTGTTACCCCTACACCAACAGTAACACCTACCAAGACAGTAACACCTTCAGTAACGCCTTCAAATACAGTTACACCATCTATTACGCCTTCGAATACAGTTACACCATCTATTACGCCTTCGAATACGGTAACGCCTTCTATCACCCCTTCGAATACAGTTACACCATCTATTACGCCTTCGAATACGGTAACGCCTTCTATAACCCCTTCGAATACACCCACTAATTCTGAAACACCTACAAACACGCCTACACCTACGGAAACACCTACAAGAACACCTACAGCAACAGTTACAGTAACACCTACATTTACCCCAACTAATACTAGAACACCTACAGTGACACCTACATTTACTCCAACTAATACTAGAACACCTACAGTAACGCCAACAAATACAAGAACACCCACTGTTACACCTACTGTTACACCATCTACAACTAAGATTAACTACAAGATGTATCCCTCCGATCAAACTAATATTATTATTAATGATAATACAGTGGCAACGCCTTACCCGGTTGAATTTACTGTGTCAGGCATTACTAGAATAGTAGAAAAAGTAACTATTAAATTGCTTGATTATAATCATCAATTTACAGGTGATGTAGCTATGTTACTAGTAGCTCCAAATGGCATATCAACTATTATTGCTGGAAGAGTTGGTGAAGATTCAGCTATTAATGTAAATGTAATGTTAGATCAAGACGCAAGTCAGCCCTGGAACGGATATACCTCAGGTACCTTTAAGCCTAATACAACCGCTGATGACTTCCCATTTGATAATATTAATGGTTGCCCGGTAGGTCCTTATAATACTTCTCTAGATGCATTCTTCTATATGTCGCCTGGCGATGCTAACGGTACATGGAAGCTATATATTCAGGACTTTGCACCGGTAGATAGCGGTACAATGCAAAGTGCGCAATTATATCTATATCAAGTTTCACCATTTGCTTCACCAACACCTACAGCCACACCTACAAAGACACCTACAGTAACACCGACTATTACACCTACGTTCCCATTACCTTCTAACAGCGCTACACCTACAGTAACACCTTCTCCTACAGTAACCCCTTCAATAACAGTTACACAATCCAATATAGATTATGTCTCTTACCCTTCATCTACAACTAATTTAATAATTATAGATGAAAGCATTGCATCGCCGTACCCCCTCGACTTTAATGTATCAGGATTAGTCGGTACATATTCGAAGGTCACAGTTCAGCTTAGTGGATATTATCACGACTTTACAGAGGACGTAGTAATGCTTCTTGTTTCGCCAACTAACACTACTTGCTTATTAGCAGGTAGAATAGGATTAAATTCTGCTATTGACACTTATGTAACTCTTGATCAGTATGCTGGTACGCCATGGGACGGGTACAGCTCTGGATACTATAGGACCAACAGTACTTCAAATACATTTGCAATGAGTAGTAATAACGGCTGCCCTTCAGGCCCTTATAATACATCACTTTCAGTCTATAATAATATTAATGCAGCAAATGCTAACGGTACATGGAAGCTATATATTCAAGATTTTGCATTTAGTGACACCGGTAGTTTGTATAACGCTACATTAAGATTTCACAAATAAAAAATATTGATTTAACCGCATTGGTTATTAAAATATTAAAGTGAAAAACAGTAAAGACAAGATATTTATTTCTATTGCATCATATAGAGACCCCCAGCTAGTACCAACTCTTAGAGACTGCGTTGCCAATGCTAAATACCCGGAAAACTTAGCATTTACTATTTGCTGGCAAAAAGACGACAAAGAGTCTTTAGAAGAATTTGCAAATGACCCTAGAGTACAATATATAGAGATACCTTATAATGAGAGTAAAGGTACGTGCTGGGCTAGAAGCAAAATCCAGGATAATTATAACAATGAAAAGTATTATCTTCAGCTAGATAGCCATCATCGTTTTGTAAAAGATTGGGATGAAAAATGTATAGGCATGGTAAAGCAGCTTCAAAAGAAAGGTCATAAAAAACCTCTCTTAACTGGTTATATTTCTAGTTTTAATCCTGACAACGACCCTGCAGAACGAATTCAAGTACCTTGGAAGATGAATTTTGATCGGTTTATACCGGAAGGCGCTGTTTTCTTTTTACCTGCATCAATTGACGACTATAAAGAAAGAATAGAGCCGCTACCAGCTCGATTTGTATCTGCGCATTTTATTTTTACTTTAGGTAAATGGGTAAAAGAAGTGCCCTACGACCCTAACTATTACTTTCATGGTGAAGAGATTAATTTAGCTGTTCGGTCTTATACATGGGGATATGATTTATTTCACCCGCATATGGTGATAGCCTGGCATGAATATACTAGAAGAGGCAGAACAAAGCATTGGGACGATGTAAAAGATTGGGGCGAACTGAATAGGCTGTCACATCTTCGCAATAGAAAGTTATTTGAAATGGATGGTGAAGTTAATGATATTAAATGGGGTAAGTATGGTTTTGGCAAGGCCAGATCTTTACAAGATTATGAGAAATATTCTGGGCTTTGTTTCAAGAAGCGTGCTGTACAGAGGTGGACACTTGAAAATAAGTTAGCACCGAACCCAAACAACGATCTTACACCTGAAGAATATGATAAATCTTTCTTAAAAATCTTTAAGCATTGTATTGATGTGGGATATGATCGTGTGCCTGAGAAAGATTATGACTTCTGGTGCGTTGCTTTTAAAGATAAAGAAGGTAAAGACGTATATAGAAAAGATGCTGATCGCGCAGAAATTGATAGAATGTTTAACGACCCAGACAAGTATTGCAAAATATGGAGAGAGTTTAATGCTGAAGAACTACCTCATAGCTGGATAGTATGGCCCCATAGTGTATCAAAAGGATGGGCTGATCCTATCACTGGTGTAATTGGTAATAGAGTAAGTTAAATGAATAAGTTTTGCTTTGCAACAGAAGCTACTTATCCTAACTATACTCGTAGAATTAAAGAGAATATTTTAGGTGATTATATTAGATTTGAATTAGATAAGAGAGAAATCCCATATATAATCTCAACTAATAGACCACAAGACTTTGATGAATTTAAAGGTCACCCTTTTATAAAAGTTTTTAGTATTGATGAATTGCGTAATGATGTAAAAGAGTCGTTTGAATATGAGCTCTACCCAGAAGACCCAAAAGGGTTATATCCTAGCAAATACCCATGGAATGCAAGAAGATTTACTTTAAGAAAGGCAGCAGAACTTGGATGTAATTCTTGTTATTATTTTGAAGCTGATATGAAAGTTAATCATTGGTTAAATCTTTCTAATGAGGAGTTTTTTAAGATATTAAATGAAATTTATTCACCCAACACTTTAACAACTAATACAACAATCTTTAGATATAAAAACAAAAGACCTGATGATGTTTTTAATTATCATGACAAATATATTGAAACGTTCGGATATAATTTTCAACCCGATCAATACGATACAGTAGACGGTACTCTTCAGTTTTATATGGGAGAATCGGTTGATGCTCTTATGAATTTTTATAAAAATTGGAATGAATTAGCTTTATTTGGATATAGAAATTCAGTTAATGGAGACTTTGGTTATAAAAACAATGCACACGCTGTACTTTCTTTTGCTATACCTGCTTCAAATTTTACTTTAAGAGAACATGGGTTACCGTTTTTTCCTGAACATCATTTTGAAGAAAGATACTAATGAATTTATTAATTAAATTCCCGACTAGGGGCCGTCCAGAAAAGTTTAAAAGCACCTTTAATAGGTACTATTCATTATTATCTAAGAAAAGGGATGTGAAATTTGTATTTACTTTTGATGAGGATGATACAACCATGAATAATGATGATATAAGGTCGTTTTTAAGCCCATACTCTAATATATGCGAACTTAATTATGGGCAGTGTAAGAATAAAATAGAAGCTATTAATGCTAATTTAGACGATAAGCAGTTTGATGTACTTTTACTTGCAAGTGATGATTTAGTTCCATATGCGCAGTCTTATGATGATAATATATTGTCGCATATGGAAGAGGCTTTTCCTGATACTGATGGTAGTTTACAGTATTACACACCCATGTGGGCAGATACTTTAGATATAATGTGTATTCTCGGATTTAAATATTATAAAAGATTTAATTATATTTATCACCCATCCTATAAAGGGCTGTTTTGTGATAACGAATTTACTGATGTTAAAAAATTTTTAGGTAAAAATAAATTTGTTTGCGAGCAATTGTTTGATCATAATTATATACAAGGCGATCCTACAGCTTGTAGGAGTAATAATAGTGATTTTCAACGCGATGACTGGTGTAATTACGAAGAACGTAAAAAAATTAACTACGGGTTGTAATATGTTTTCTATTTTAGGTACAATATTTGCAAATAAAGGATATTATATAAATCTAGACTCTTCCTTAGACCGCAAAGAACATATAGAGAATCAAATATTAAAGTATGATATAAAAAATCTTAAAAGGTTTTCTGCTTTAACAGATGAGCTTAGACAGTGCACTGCTACTAAAAGCCAAAAAGCTGTTTTTGAACAAGCATTAAAAGAAGACTATGAAGTTATTTTTGTATCAGAAGATGATTTTGATATTTTAGATACTGTCATTACTTTAAATGGTCAAGAAGTGCCTATTAAGGAGCATTTAGCTTCTTTAAAAGCTGAATTAGACACTATAGAATGGGACGTTTTTATGTTTGGATGCACACCTAAAACATTTCTTATTCCTTATACATCTAATATTAGCTTAATAAACAAAAGTACCGGTGCATGGGCCTATCTTATTAAAAAGAGAGCTATGCAGTACATACTAGACAACTTCAATTATAAAAGAGATTATCAGGCAATAGATGATATTTTGCCAATTTTAAATTTTAGAGGGTTTAAAACATATTGCGCCACGCCTATTACCATCCATCATGCAAAAGGGTTTGAGTCAACCTTAAACCCTCAAGGTCCCGTTAATTACGACAATATGATAGAAGGTAGCTATTACAAATACTTAAAAGATTTTATAAAGCCAAATTATTTAGATCAGTATGAAGTAGAGAGAAAACTCACCATAGTAGTAACCGGGCATTTTGTAGATAACTTTTTATACTATTTAAGATACCTTTTGCATAGCTTACCAGAAGAGATTAAAAAGTGTAGGTTTTTAATTTATTACGATCATAATCCTAATATAGAGAATCCTATACTACCTCTAATACATTATTTTTATAATAGAAATAATACTATTACTTACGATATTAAATTTGTAAAATACGGTCTTATTGATGCAGTAAAGACTTGTTTAGAAGATATTACTACTCCATATTTTATGTTCTTAGAACACGATTGGGTATTTCTTAAGAAAGATAATATAAACTTTAAATCTATTATTAACGCTTTTGACAAATATAATTTTATTCATTCAGTTTACTTAAACAAGGATAATAACGTAATGAGAGGATTTGAAATATGTCAAGATGTTACTGGTCAAACAACCCCGTATGAATTAGAAGAAAGAGTTAAAGAAATTAATCTTATTACTACATGTAGGTGGTCTAATAATCCTGCCATACATAGAACTAGCAAATATAAAGAGTGGTATAACACATATCTTGCTTCTGTTCATAATAACGTTGGACATGGTCAACACGATGTTGAGGAAGTCATGATACCTACCTACAGAGACATTATTTCTAAGTCAAAATGGATTGATATTAGAGATAGTTGGGGTACTTATTTATATGGTAATATCGGCGATGGTCCTTATGTTGGCCACACAGATGCTTCGCGAAGATATCTTACATCATCAAGGTCTCAACCAGAAATCGATGGCGACGAATATATAAAGAATAATCCCTTACCACAACATGATTAATATACAAAAAATTCTCAATTTTGAAAATAAAAAATTAGATCCTTCGATTGTAAATAGTGATCAAATAAAATACATTGTTACATATCTTTCTGAGGTCATAGATAATAATCTCGAGGGCGATATTGTTGAGTTAGGTTGCTATTTAGGAGAGACAAGCAAATATATTTCTAAAACTCTTGAAGTTGCTAAATCTAATAAAAAATATTATGTTTATGATTCGTTTGAAGGATTGCCTGATTTATCTAAATTTGAAGAAGGTACAGGTTGGAAGCCCCGAACTCTTAATACAACGGAAGAAGTATTGAGAGCTAATTTTGAATTGAATAATGTCAACCTACCTATTATAACAAAATCGTGGTTTAAGGATATTAAAGAAGAACAGCTTCCAGATAAAATATCGTTTGCATTTTTAGATGGTGATTTCTATACTTCTATTTTTGAAAGTTTAGAAAAAATATATAATAGAGTAGTAGACGGTGGATATATATTAGTACACGACTATAAAAGAAATGACCTTCCGGGTGTTGAAGCTGCTATTTTAGAATATTTTAGACTTAACAATCTTAAATTAAATATAATAGAAGTTTGTGAACAATTAGCTGTAATATGCAAGAACAGAGAAATTAAAAAAATAGAACCTCAAAAATCTAAATTTACCATAGTTACAGGCCTGTGGGATATTGGTAGGGACAAGCTTAAAGATGGTTGGTCACGCGGCTATTCGCACTATTTAACTAAGCTCGAAGAGCTTTTAAAAGCTGATTTTAATTTAATTATATTTGGTGATGAAGAATTAGAGAAATTTGTATTTGAGCGCCGTGATCAATACAACACACAATTTATTAAGCGCGGTATTGATTGGATCAAGAATATGCCATTTTATAGTAAAATACAAGAGATTAGAACTAATCCCGATTGGTATAACCAAGCCGGCTGGCTATCAGAATCAACACAAGCAAAGCTAGAGATGTACAACCCTCTTGTTATGAGTAAGGTGTTTCTTTTAAATGATGCTAAAATATTAGATAAGTTTGATTCTGAGTTTTTATTTTGGCTAGATGCAGGTATTACAAATACTGTACACCCTGGATATTTTACGCATGATAAAGTATTAGAAAAACTACCAAAATTTTTAGATAAATTTTTATTTGTTAGCTTCCCTTACCCTGATGGTGGTGAAATTCATGGCTTTACAAGAACAAAAATGAATGAAGTGGCGCAAACAGAGAACGTAGAGTATGTTTGCCGCGCAGGCTTTTTTGGTGGGCCAAAAGAATTTATTTCTGAAATTAATACTATTTACTATAGTTTATTAAATAGCACTTTATCAGAAGGGTATATGGGTACAGAAGAAAGTATTTTTACTTTAATGACCTATCTTCATCCCCATCTTTTTACAAGAGTATCGATAGATGGAAACGGACTCTTGGGTAAATTCTTTGAAGATTTAAAAAATTTAGATCTTACTGAACATGAGGCTCAGCTAGCTAGCAGGGTATTATCAGGAGTGAGCTTATATGTTATAACCTTCAATTCGCCAAAGCAGTTTGAGGTTTTATGCGAATCATATCTTAAGCACCCAGGTTTTATAACAGAAACAAAAAATTATCTTCTCGATAACAGTACAAATGAAAAGACTTTTGAAGAATATAGCAAGTTATGTAAAAAGTATAAATTTGAACATATTAAAAAAGATAATTTAGGTATTTGTGGTGGTAGGCAGTTTATAGCCGAACATTTTAATGAAAGCGATTCGAAGTATTGTATTTTTCTAGAAGATGATATGACACTCTGTACAGAAAACACACCTGTTTGTAGAAATGGGTTTCCTCGCTATACAAATAATCTTTTCTATAAAATAGTTAAAATTATGGATAAAGAAAAGTTTGATTTTCTTAAGTTTTCTTTTTCTGAATTTTTTGGAGATAATTCTATTCAATGGGCATGGTATAACGTTCCTCAGGTTGTAAGAGAAAAGTTTTGGCCAAATAATAAAAAACTACCTAAGATGGGCCTAGACCCTAATGCACCGAAGACACAATTTAAAAATATAGGTATATTAGACAGTCTAAGCTATATTACTGGAGACATTTATTACTGTAATTGGCCTCAAATTGTATCTAAAGAGGGTAATAAGAAGATGTTTATTGATACTAAATGGGCGTCCCCCTTTGAACAGACGTGGATGTCGTATATGTATCAACTTACTAAGGAAAATAAACTTAACGGTGCACTTTTATTACTATCTCCTATTGAACATAATCGCTTTGACCATTACGCTAATACATTAAGAAGAGAAAACTGATTTACCACGTTTAAATACGTGTGATTTAAGTAAATAATAATGTGAATTATGTTAATTATGTATTGTCGAGTGTTCAAATCCCTGGGTACCCTTCAGTATTAAATCATTACATTTTTTTTGATCCCGTTCTAGGTACAATTGACTACCCGGCAAGTGCAAATGGTAGTTATTTCTCAGAAACAACAGGTACTTTTGTATACCCTGCCACAGCTAACGGTGGATTATTTTTCCCATGGGGGTATTCCGTTGAAAATACTACACTTAGCGCTGACTTAGGTGTTTTTAAAGGACAAGTTACTCTATTAATTAGCCCTTCATCTATAGACAATACTTACTTTACCACTTTAAAGATAATTTATGATTTTAACGACAATGACGTTATTAATATTGAAAAGGGTATTGTAGAAAATATTTTACCCGGTAACGTCGCATTTCTAGATGCTGGCAACCCAAATGATAAGAATATTTCTCACGTTTATACTTCTAAATCGTTAAGCGGTACAACTTATTACCCCACAGTAACTGTTCTTAACGGGAACATGGCGTTAAATGTTTTTAATTTAAAAATTACATTACTTCCCGGTACAGTATTTGATTTTGAAGATTTTCATCTTATTAATACATCACAATTATCGAGATTTGATACACCTGATTTCAAGTCTTTAGAAGTTTTTGAGTTAGATGAATCCGATGTTAACTATGTATCTAATTTTTTACTTATTAGTTCCTATCCCACACCTACACCTACAATCACCCCCTACCCGACACCCACACCATCTGTTACACCTACAGCAACAGTTACCCCCACTTTAACAAGAACCCCTACCCCATCACCTTAATAAATATTTACTATGGATGTAATAACATTAAATGACACGAATTTTATAGGTTTATCTGCACGCTATAAAGATGATGATGCTTTACAGTTTAATCAATCTATAATTTTTTCTGAGCAGAGCATATATCTTTCTTTAAATGATATTTTAAAAGAAATATACGACAATAAGATTAACAATTATTCAAATCTTTTTTTAACTAGAAAAGAAGTTCTTTCTTCAGGATTTAACATAGAAAAGCTTGAGCCTTTAGAAGACGAAGGATTCTCAACATATATTGCTGCTAATGCAGCTGGAACAATAGTTCCTACCACAAAGTTCTGGACTGTTGAAGAACCGGCAGTAAATGTAAATGTTGCTCAAGTTAAAGTCGATGGTGAGTTTAGTAAAGTTAATAATTCTTATTTTTTTGATATTGAATTGCTTACTGAAAAATTATGTAAAATAACACACGAAAACAATAATGTAGTTAGATATCTTACTGTTGATTATACAGGCAATTTATCTTTTGCAAAAGATGCGGGGTTAGATATTATAGGGCCTTTGAGCCCTCAAATTTTCTATTACGTTTACGATAGATCATACAACTACATAGTTCTTATAAAAAATATAAACGATATACCTAAATTCGTTACTTTTAGTGCAAATAATGAGGACCTGGCTTTAACAGATCCCATAACAGGTACTAGTATTCCTTACTCTATTTCTTCTGTGTTTAGAGTGCGAGAACGAAATCCATTACCTAATAGAACTGAGCTTATTGACCCGTGGGTTAGCTACACAAAGAACTTTAAGACGAATTCTCAAGATATTAATATAGATAGAAGCTATGATAATATTAACAGTAATTACTTGCTTAATAATGAATATTATTCAATATCTGGAAACTATATAGATTTTAATGTATTATCACTTAAAAACGCTTTTACACCTGAATATAACATATCACGCGCAAACCCATTTTTTGACGAACTTAATGTAGAGTTTAGAGATTATCAGAAACTACATACAGGCTCTTATCAAAATTTAGGTTCAGACAATATTACCGCTGGATATGAAGCATACACAAATTCAATTATATTAAAAAAAGATAAGGTAACGTACTTTCATATACCGCAAGTTTTTTACCCGTTTTTAAGGCTAAATATTAACGATTCAGGGCTTACAGATGCGGGCGCTATAGCAGGCGATCACCCGCTTAAATCAGATAAAATTTTTAAGAAAAAAGCAGATTATAAATATACTTCTAATTTTGGTGATACTGCAGAAGAAAATTCAGGTGAATTTTTATGTGCGTGGCTTTCAGGTAATACAAATCCAAGCGTAAGACCTATATGGGTTGACAGATACTATAATCCAAAAAAGGTTTCAGGTTATCAAGCGCTTACAGCTTCTGACTTTAAAGCTATAAAATATATTTCTAATTTTGATTGTTTAGTCGATAAAGCTTTCGAAACATTCGCTAAAGAAGTAGACGTTTTTGATAAGCCTTCAGATTTAATTTTTGAAAAAGGAACATATTATGCCTACCATCACTACGGTCCTAGCGATGTCGACAAGTTTATAGAAACTCTTTCCACAGATTTAGTAGAAAAGGGTATTAATTCGTATAAGTTTTATAACGGCTCAGACGCTACATATTCAGCTATTATAAATGATAGTAATGAAATTTCTGAGTATATTTTTGACGGCACAATTTACGGCTCTACTTCAAGATTATCAGCAGTTCAAGATTCTAATCAATTTACACTAGTATTTGATGGCTACAGCTCTGATTGGAATAAACCACTAGGAAACCAATTAGTTGGAAACTATGATCGTGATGGATTTGGTATATTTAATGAAAATTTAATAACACCTACTTTATTCATTCCGTTCTTAAGCGGTATGTACGTTACTAATTTAAATTATAATGTACTTAACACATTAAAGTTCGATAGTAATATTACTGGTATAATACGACTACAGGGTATGAATGATTTTTATGGAATTTTCGAGGACAATAGCTTTAGAAGATTTAATTTAAATTATTCTGAAACTAGAAGAGCATATCCTTCTGATATAACTGATGAATTAGGAAAAGTTAGAGGTGTTGATTATAATGAAACAGATGCAAGGGCTTTAATAGGCGATGATCCAGGTATTAAAAAAATAATGAAACTAGATTTACTATCTCATGAAATTACTGATATTACTACAGGTACCTTTAATTTAACAAGATACCCTAGAAGAATATCTAGAGGGCTTAATATTAACTCAACAAACTCTATTGTTTTATATAATGGTGTGATGTATTTAACGCAGGGCAATAAAGCGGTGCGCGCTAAAGATACAATATTTTATAATTATCTAGACAAACAAATTTTACAATGGAAAGACATTACAAATTTAACAAGTACAAATCCAATTACAGCGTTTATTTCGCCTACTACTATAAATGATTTTTCCGTTGACTATAATAGTGATTTGTGGATAGTATTTGATAACAATAAATTTGCAAAATATAGTTATGACAGAGTATTTATTTTATCAGGGCAGTTCGTAGAAGACGACGATAAAAACTATACAAATTATAAAATCGATTTTACAGCAGATTTTAATTTAGGCATTTACAATCAGTATGCTGTAATAACTAGACAATCGTATGAAGGGGATAAAAAGAATCTTCAATTTATAAAAATATCTTTAAGTGGTATTACAGTAAGCAGAGATTATTTTTCGGAATATTCGCCTCAAGGTAATAATTATATATGCAAAACCGTACTTTCTAAAGAGGTTTTTACAACCTCAACAACATTATCAAGTAAATATTCTAACGGTATTATAATAAATCAAATAATACCATTACAAGACTACACTTCAATAGTTGCATTTAGTGCAAACACATCAAATTATTTTTATCAATATAAAAATAATGCTTCTAATTTCTCTAATTCAAAATTCCTAACAACATATGTTAAAGACAAATATCCCGCAAATAGTATTAATGTAAAAGCTCAACTAACTAATATTTTTAATCAAAATGACACAGTATCAACAGAAATTATTTTTAATTTATCTGCTCTTGATCCAGGATATCATAATTTTGCTGTTAGATTTGATGCAGATGGCGGATATATGCATTTGTTTATTGATGGGCAGCAGCAAGGTGTTACAGAATTTTCACCTAGAAAATATAAATTTAGTAATTTAATATATAGGCCTTTTCTTATAGGTAGTTCGAGCTATGCTTATTCTCTTCCTTTATTTTCTTATTTAAAAAATTCTTCGTTTTTAACATATGATTTTAGAGTTAAAAACTTCTACATATACGACACGCCGTTATTTGATTTTGATATAATGTTCCACGCGAGAAAAGGAATGAATATACAAGATATTGTCTTTGATGTCGCATGCGGCAGACGCAATTATTCAGAAGAAATAGAAAGATATTTTAAATTAGCTGTGCCTGGGTCTAAATCTACACAATATAATTTAGTTATTAAAAATTCAGGAATTAGAGATTCAGATCTTCAGTATGCTTTAGAGCAGAGAATTTATGAAATTATAAATAGCACAGCTCCTGTCTATTCAAAGTTAAATACTATAAAGTGGGTTAATTAAATGAATATCTCATTAGAAATACAAAATGAAGGTTTAATTTACGATAGATATTTAGGTGAAGAGCTATCTTTACCATACAATTTAGATGATATTAAAGTTCAAGCAAATGATACTGTATCATCTAGTTTAGTTAACTTAAAATTTAAGCATTTGTATGATAATTTCTTATATCTCTATAAAAATACTCTTCTCGCTTCTAATGTAATTCCCGTTTCATCTACAGCTATAGCTGGTATTACCGCGTCGTCTACTAATTTTACTTGGTATAGGGGGTTAAGTTCTAGAGAATTTAGAGCTTTAGCAAACAACACATCTTTACAAGGTGTTGATAATACAAAAGCAATGACATTAGTAAAAAATAGAGATTTTGATAGATATTCATTATTCACTTCATCTGGAACTGCTATTAATATTTTTAACTTTGATTATAGCGCAACCTATATAGAAAAAGTCTTGACTATAACTCAACTTGATCAAGGATACGGAGTACCTTTTAAAAGTGTGTGTGATTTTGAAATAAGCGGTAATAATCTTTTTGTTTTAGACTGCGATCTTAATAGGCTTATTAAATACGATGCAAGCGGGTTTTTAGAACTTAACACGGTTTCTAACAATAGATTATTTTACATTGATTCAATTGGTAATTATGGAGATCAAAATGCTAAAACAGATTTTTATGACCCTCAAGGAATTACCATTTTTGATAATTTTATTTTTGTATTAGACTCGGGTAACAAATGTATTAAAAAATATGATATTAATTTAAATTGGAAATTTACATACAGGCTTTATAAGGACTTTTTATCTGCATTTCCCGTAGACATTGCCAATGACAGCACTGGCAATTTGTTTGTTTTAACAGATAATAATAAGTTATTTATTTATAATAATGAAATTAGTTCTAAAAAAATTATTGATTTAGAACCGCTTAGAGAAGGTGACGAGCAATTTAAAAAACTAGTTTTTTCTAAAAGCGATTCGAATATATTTTATCTTTATTCAGATAAAAATGTTTATAAGAAACTAGTAAATAAGCCATACAGTACAGTTGGAAAATATTTGCTGTATTTATTTAAATATGATGACCCTAATGAAATTATTAAATCATTCGCTTCAGCACCTACATTAGACAATAAAAGCGACACTAATATTTTATTTTCTGTCTCCGGTAATATAGGTAAGTTTGGATATTTTTATGATAATTTAAATTTATTTGATATTTTAGCTGTTCGCGATTTTGATATATATAGCTTTGAAGAGAATAACTTTAGCAGTAATGAATATATTCAAAATTGGGTTTTTAATAAAAATATATCAAAAATTTTACTTGGCATGATGAGATTGAGAGATGAAATTATTGGAAAGTTTATTGCATCTAAAGACTACAAAGGCAACGTCACTTTTACTGGTACAAGGTACTTATTACCAACAGAATTAAATTCTGTTTATTTTGAACAGGATATGACTTTTTATGTTGGTAATAATGAGCTTTTAACAAGTAGTATTATTAATAGACCTCTTATAAAGCTGTATAATATTCAAGAATCTCTTTTAAAAATTCTTGATGCTGAAATTTTAAGAGTTCCTAACGACAACATCCCAATTTATTTAAATTAATATGGCAAAATATATTTTTAGACTTAACACAGGTAAAGGGCAGCCATATGTTCCGCCAGTACTGCCTTCTCCAACCCCTACTGAGACTGTAACACCAACAGTAACACCTACTATTACTGGAACATCTAATGTTGCGCAGTCACCCACACCTACAACTACTGCAACACCAACAAAGACACCGACACCTTCAACTACTTCTACGAATACGCCAACCCCTAGCGTTACCATTACAGCTACACCAACATTAAGCATAACCCCTTCAGCCTCTGTAACACCGACAACAACTACCACGTCGACAAATACCCCAACACCTACTACTTCACCTACAACAACAGAAATCAGTACACAAACACCAACAATCACCCCTACTAATACTTTAACGCCTAGTTCTACTGTAACATCTACTGCAACATTAACGCCTACACCTTCAGTTACTGAAACAGTAACACCTACTACTACACCCACCGAAACACCGACTTCTACAGTAACACCTACTACTACACCTACTGAAACACCGACTTCTACAGTAACACCTACTACTACACCTACTGAAACACCTACTCCGACAGAAACACCTACACCTACAGAGACTATAACACCGACAACTACAACAACAGTTACAATTACCCCCACAAGCACTAATAATCCCACGCCTACCCCTACAGAAACACCTACAAATACACCTTCATCTACTGAAACATCTACACCTACTCCTACAGTAACGCCGACGATCACCCCTACTACTTCTGAAACATCTACACCTACTCCTACAATAACACCATCTGAGACAGCTACAGTAACACCGTCAGTCACAGAAACACCTACTTTAACTGTTACACCTTCTATTACAGAAACGTTAACCCCTACTAATACCCCCACATGTACTTTAACAGTAACACCCACAGAAACTGTAACACCGACGCCGACATCCACAGAGACGCCTACTCCTACCGTAACACCAACAGCTACAGTTACCGTAACGCCTACAAGAACATCAGCTGAAACGCCTACTCCTACTGAAACAGTAACTTCTACACCGACTACAACATCAACCGTAACACCAACCGTGACACCAACAGTTACTGAGACTGCTACTCCAACTACTACAGAAACGCCTACACCTACCGTAACCACGTCTATTACAGAAACACCTACTTCGACAGAAACCCCGACTCTCACTCCTACGGTTACACCTACAGTTACTAAAACTTTAACGCCAACCGCTACTTCTACAGAAACCCCCACAAACACACCTACCTCTACACCGACAATAACACCTTCAAATACAATCGATTTAACTGCTACACCAACAACAACTTCTACACCGACCAAAACAGCTACGCCAACGCAGACAACGACTGTAACACCTACTACTACCGTAACACCTACTACTACAGAAACGCCCACGGAAACACCTACCGTAACACCTACTATTACACAGACATCAACAGTGACCCCTACTCCTACAGTTACCGTAACGCCTACAAGAACATCAGCTGAAACGCCTACTCCTACTGAAACAGTTACATCTACTCCTACTGTAACCCCCACTAATACTTCTACGGTAACACCTACTCCTACTGTAACTGAAACAGCAACACCAACCGTAACGCCTACAAGGACATCAGCTGAAACGCCTACTCCTACTGAAACAGTAACTTCTACTCCTACTGTAACGCCTACACCTACTGAAACTGTAACTTCGACACCAACCATAACACCTTCTGCAACGCCTTCTGTAACACCTACAAGAACATCAGTAGAGACACCTACACCTACTGAAACTGTAACTTCGACACCAACCATAACACCTTCTGCAACGCCTTCTGTAACGCCGACGAAAACATCAGCAGAGACACCTACGCCTACCGTAACTGTAACTTCGACACCGACTACAACATCAACTACAACACCAACCGTAACACCAACCGTAACGCCTTCTAGAACATCAGCAGAGACACCTACACCGACACAGACAGTTACATCTACTCCGACGTTAACGCCTACTGTAACACCTACTGTAACGCCTTCTAGAACATCAGCAGAGACACCTACACCGACACAGACAGTTACATCTACTCCGACTACAACATCAACTACAACACCAACCGTAACGCCTACAAGAACATCAGCAGAGACACCTACACCGACACAGACAGTTACATCTACTCCGACGTTAACGCCTACTGTAACACCTACTGTAACGTTAACACCTACTATAACACCTTCAATAACCTCTACTTCTAGACCTCTAAGCCTATGTGTTTCTGGTGCAGGCTTTACTGCCGTAAATGATAATTACAGCTTTAATTCATTAACTAATAGATGGGAATCTAGTTCAGGGACGTACAGATTATATAGAATCGGAGGAAGCCAGTGGGTTATTCAATTACTTAGCGGTACCGCTATCTATTATCAAAATAGTAATACTAGCAGCATACCCCCGTCAACCGGTTGGACGGTAGGTACAAGCGGAACTGCTCCTGCACCCACAGTAGCACAAGAAATTTGTGCATCACCTACACCAACGCAGTCACCAACAGTTACATCTACGCCTACTATAACACCTACAGTTACACCTAGCGGTACTGCAGCATCGACACCTACACCAACACAGTCACCTACTATTACGCCTAGTGTAACCATAACATCTACATCTACGCCAACGCAAACACCCACACTGTTTGCATTAGCTGCTTTTGACGAAATTCAAAATTATATAACTGCTACGCCTAGCCCTACAGTTACATCTTCTCCTACAGTGACACCTAGCACTACAATTACCGCTTCGCCTTCACCAACAGTAACACCCTCCGTTACACCTTCTGTTACTGTAACACCTTCTGTTACTAATACACCATCTATAACACCAACATTTACACCGACAAGAACTCTTACACCTACAATAACACCTTCTCAAACAAGAACACCAACACCAACAGATACACCGATAAACGGATCGTATTGGACAACTAGTATTGTAACCGGTACCGGGGCAGGCAATATTTTATCGTTATGCACCGGTGAAGCCGGTATTAACCTTGTAATGACTACGGGAGCTCAGTTCCAAACTAACTGCGTAAGCGATGGCTCAGGTGATTTTGATTCAACATTAATACGCGTAAATGGTGTTGATTACGCAAATATAAGCTGGAATAACAGATCTACAACAAACAGCTTATTTAGGTTTAGAATAAACTCTTCAAGCCCTTGGTATTATTGTTATTACAAGAGAGGACCAGGATTCCCAAATATAGTTAATTTCCCTCAAGATAATCTTACTTAAATCTAAGGATAATGTTCAAAATTAATAAATAATATTATGGCTGGTAATGCAAGATTTCATAATAAATGGCATAGAAGAAATCATCACTCTTCACCATCAATAAATTACCCCGATTCAGCTACAGACCCTATAGCTTCTGCTGCAGAACCGTTTCAGGGTGAAATGGTTATAAATGGTTATTTAAGCGCACATGGTGACGCTTTTATTGACGGTGATACGACAATTCAAGGCAATCTCTCTGTATATGGTGATTTATCTTATTTTGACACATATGTTTCCGTTACAAGCTCTCTAAGCGTTGTTAATACAGGACCTGGCCCTGCAGTGGTTGTCGAGCAATACGGTAATGAGCCTATAGCAAGATTTTTAGACCCAACCAATACAAGCGGTGGAACGAGGTATGCTTTTTCTATTGAAAATGACGGTTACATCGTTGCAAACGGTACTACCCCTGCTTTAAAATTTGATCAACAAAGTCAATCAGTACAAAAACAATTAGTTACAGTAAACGGAAATATTTACTCTAATAGAAGTGTTGTGTGGGAAACTCCTATGGCTAATACAGTCTATGTCAGCACTACTGGATCAGATTTAAATAGCGGTTTAAATCCTTCACAAAAGGTAAAAACGATTAAAAAAGCCGCAAAAGTTGTTTTTGATACATATGGCCCTAATAAAGCAACCATTATTGTTGAGGCGGGAGATTATACAGAGAACAATCCAATTTATATTCCCGCAGGTACATCAATGATTGGTGAAGGGTTTTTAAGACGAGTAAATATTAGACCCTATAACAGACAACTTGACATACTATGGCTTAATAATGGATGCTACATCTGGGGGTTTACTTTCAGGGATCATCTTGACCCGAGCTCTGCTACTGCATTTCCTAATCTTTTGTCCGGAACGCCAGCTTATAAAGTTGCGTTTCAAACTCCAGGTTATGAAATTGATGTTACTCGTCCAGGAGGACCGTTTGGATTTCCTATAGTATCTAAACCGTATATTACAACCAGTCCCTACACACAGGGCTGTTCTTCTATTAATAGATTTTTGTATGTACCAATACAACCCGATCTTTATAATAGCGGGTTTGTCTCAGGATCACAATCTTTTAATTACGCTTTAACAAATGGAGCGCTAACTACCGCCTATATTTTAAGCTCTTTTAATAACATTACAAGTATTATTGAATCCGGTTCAGCTGTTGCTCCTGCGCAAGTTAATTTTCCCGTGCCTACAGGAGCAGCTGCAGCAGTATCTCTTATTAATCTTAATAAAACAGCTATTCAACAAGGTACAGTAAATTATGTTAATGATAAATACCCAACTTTTATTTATAATCAAAGCAAATGTTTTAGAGATGTAGGGTTTATTCTAGATGCTATTACTTACGACTTGACTTACGGTACAAATTTAAGCTCTGTCTCTGCTGGTTTGTTTTATTATGCCGGTAATACTAGCTTAATTGCAGGCCAAGAAAAACAGACAATAGATGCAATTAATTATGCAAACTTTTTAGTAAATTATGTTATTGCAAATTCAGCGGTACCTATTTACCATCAACAGTTTAATACCAGTTATACACTCGCTTCTACTCTTACTTCATACGTAACTATTTGCACGAATACGATTAATAATATTATTCGTAATGGTATAGGCACTCTCCCAGCACCAACTTATTGGACGCCTAGCGCTCTCGCTGCAGCTGAAGCTAATGATTTACTTAATATTAATAAACCGTTTATTGGTAAGACTGTAATTAATTTTGTTGACAAAAATTTTCCTGGGTTTGCTTATAATAGAACAAAATGTGAAAGAGATACAGGGTTTATTATAAACGCAATAGTAGGAGATTTAACTAACGGTAATAATTTAAGTTCTATTTATGCAGGTAGTCAATATTATTCAGGCTCAACAAGCTTAATTAAAGGTCAGGAAATTCCCACTATAGCTGCAATTCGGTATATAGACTTTTTATCGAGAAATATTCTAACTAATACTATTGCAATTACCTCTCAATCATTTAACCCTTATCTCTCATCCGGAAAATTTTCAATATTAGATATTGATAGATCAATAGATACTATTAACAAAATTATCATAACACAAGATATACCTGCTCCTGTTTATGATATGGACCAATATTATAATCTATCTCTTACTAACGGTGGTAACACATCAGCGTTCTTACTAAGCACTTACGATACTATTGTCGGTGTAATAAGCTCAGGCCCTGCAGGCGCACCACCAATTATAGCTACACCCGCACCTGCTGGAGCATCTTCAGCAATAGCTTTATTATCTAATAATAGAACTTATATTCAAGAGCAGACGATAAATTATATAAATCAACAGTTCCCTACACTACGCTATAACGAATCAAAATGCTTTAGAGACGCAGGATACATGGTCGATGCTGCAATTTCAGACTTAACTAACAATACTAATGCTAGTGCAGTTAACACCGGGCTATTTTATTGGCTTGGGACAAGCAGTGTAATTAAAGGTCAACAATATCAAACAATTTCTGCTATAGAGTATCTTAATAGCATGACTCAAGATGTAGTTACTAATACCCTTATTGATGCAAAAAGTAACGCTGTATGGTTACTTTCAGCTAACCGTACATTTATACAAAAAGAAGTTATACAGTATATGGATAAAACTTATCCTACTTTTGTTTACAATAAAGATAAATGTGAACGCGATGTGGGTTACATTGTTGATGCTGTAATTCATGATATTACATATAGCACTAATGCAAGTGCGGTAAGTACGGGGGTATTTTATGTAGGCGGAGCAATTGCAGGTCAAGAAGTGCAGACTGTAGCTGCTATTAATTATGCAAGATATTTAATGAAAGACATTGTACAAAATATTCCTGCAAGAAATATAGATGCAGGTTGCGGTATTAGAGTAGATGGTGAGCTTGCATTAGGATTTTTAAGAAGCTTTGTAACAGATTCATTTACTCAATTTAATCAAGGCGGTAAGGGCATTCACGTTATTAATTGCGGATATGCGCAGCTAGTAAGTACCTTTACAATTTGTACAACAGAAGGCGTAATGTGTGAAACAGGAGGTAATTGTAGTATCAGCACCTCCAACTGCTCGTTTGGCTTGTCAGGGTTAGTAGCAACTGGTAAATCTAAATTTCCTGTACTAACTGGCTATCAATACATAACTACACCTCTTGCAGAAAACTTTTTAATAGTTCAAGATGTAACTCCTAGACCGTTATCTGCATTTGTACAAGCTTTACAAGCTGGAAGCGAGCTAGAAGGTATTCCTGTTGAAGAACCGTACAATGGATTACTTGTAAATGTTGATGACGACCCTGCTAGCGATTATGATATACTACTTAACCCAGATGGTCTAACAAAATATCATGGTATTAAAGCGGTAAGTGCGCTTAGTACGCCTTACCCGCCATTTACATACAGATTAACACTTGAAAGAAATGTTCAGGCTCCTCTTACCGCCTCACAAACTAACCCAAAATATGTAGAGTTTTATCTTAGATCGCAAATTGCTTCAAGTTCTCACGCTTTTGAATATATAGGCACAGGAATAGAACTTGAAAAATCAGTCCCTGCTTTAGGTGGTAAGGTTAATAATGATAATGAAGCCGTATATTCAGATAATGGAATAGTGTATTATTCAAGTACTAACGAAAGAGGCGACTTTAAAGTAGGCGGTGGATTTACAATTAAGCAAGAGAAAGGAACAGTTGAAGGTGTTGACTTTAATAAGTCAATTCTTGCGCTAGTAACACCTTTAATATTGAGTCTAGATAGCTAAAAGGATTAAATAATAATATGGCCGATATACCTTTAAATCATTTTGTTAGACAAGCTTTTACTTTAACAAGCACTCCTAGCGCTTATTATATTGCACCGTTTGATAGGGCCGGTATTATATTAGGGTTATACGCCTCTAATACTACATCAACAGATACTAGTATTACTGTTTCTATATCAGGTGTGGGCGGAGTATTTGTTCCTGTAAGACCGAAAGTCGATTTTATTAAAAACGTACTAGTTGCAGGAGGAGATACAACAAACCTAGCGCCAGCAAGAATAGTTCTTGAAGAATATGATGCTTTAATTGCATCTTGCTCCAATCCCGGTGCTATTACGTTAAATGTATCTATACTAGAAACAATTAACACGGTGGAGTAAAAATATGGCTGATTCTATATCAACCATAACTGGAAAAGTAAAATTAAGAACGCCTACACAAGCAGAAGCCTTGTCATCGCGTTATACTTTTTTAAATCTACAAAATGCCGAGCCTAATTTAGGAATACCTACACCCCCAGGTGTTTTAAATGAATATCCTGGCGACCCAGGTATAAGATATGCATTGCTTTCAAATAATATAAATGGGCTATCTAGTTGGAGAGTGTGGTCGTACGATAATCCAAAAATAGCAGCCCATAGTGTTGAAAATTCTATTGCATTAGGTAATAATTCAAACCCCGTAAATACCAACTCACTTGTTTATAGTAATTATACATATTCACAAAATAACATCTATAATAGTCAGTCTTTCAGTGACTATTCTTTTAACGTATTTGCTATTAGTGGAATATATCTTTTTGACGCAACTACTATCGGTGATCCATTAAGCGCAACAGCTTTTATAGTTACTGAAGATGGGTTAGTAGGTATTGGAACAGAAAACCCTACTGCACCGCTTACTGTACAAGGAAATATAAGTGCCAATGGTAGTTTCTTTTTAACCGACAATGCAAATCTTGGCAATACTAAAAACGACATACATACTCTAAGAGGCACTGTACGTTTTGCAGATAGTTTTAGCGCCCCATTATTATTTGGCAATAATAACACTGGGTATGATGTAAACCTCTATCGTACTGCAGCTAATATATTACGAACTGATGATTCATTTGTATGTAGTAGTGTTAGCGCTGTTAATGCATTAACAGGCGCAGAGATAACGCTTACAAACTCACCGACTGTAAGCAGCACTGTAGTATCATTAACTGCATCTGAAGAGTTTTTAGCAATAAATATAAATGGTAAAAAAAGAGCTATAAGATTATGGGATTATTAATATGAGCGAATTTATTAAACAACAACAAATATTTTCAGATGTTAATTTAAAAAACCTTACTTCAGATATTTATGTAGATGGCACAGACAAATACATTGTAATCAACATTAATGGTATACAGAGCCTAGTAAAATATATACCACCGACGCCTACCCCCACAGTAACACCTACAAAAACACCTACTCCCACGCCAACACCGACAATAACGCCCTCCATAACACCATCGTTTACACCTTCGCCAACACCTACTATGCCATTTCAGTTTTTAGTAAGCTCTACTAACCCTGTGTATGTAACATCATCTGTAGTACCTCCTGGTGTTTATACAAAAACATACAGCGGGACGATGTATTTTTATTCAGGTTATCTAGTAACATATTACGTTATGCATAATGGAACTAATTGGGTTATAGCGGACGATAGCTATGTTCCAAATATTTACGACACTAACCCTTCAGCAACAAATCCAAATTATGTGCCTAGAACTGGTTGGACAAACGGTACTATAATTACAGCATAAAATCATGGAGCTGGAGGGATTTGAACCCTCGTCTTGAAGAGTTTCATTTATAAGCCCTACAGGTTTATCTTAATTTAAAGTTCATAATACTATAACTAAGAAAATTGTATTATATATGGTAATTTTATACGCCTGATACTAACTACCAGAACATTTCAGGTCAGGAACTTGTAACACGCTTTACCTTACCAGCTCCAATCTACAGTAAAACGATCGAGTTAAACTAACTCGAGTTCGGCTTCAGAATCTACAAAGCCATGCTGAGCAAGGATTGCATCAGCCTCTTCTAGACTCATAGCCATGTCGAAGTTATCTTCGGCATTTAATAGTTTTGCTATTTTATACTGGACTGCCCCAGTACTTGCTCTCATAAACCACACTATTCAATCGAATCCAATCAGCCCCATGTCAAAGAACATAGCGGGGGTTGGATTTGAACCAACGATCTCCTGGTTATGAGCCAGACGAGTTACCAGACTTCTCTACCCCGCGATAAATATTTAATAGTATATATACTAGCACTATATTATTCAAGCTTAAATAATTTTATGTTTATAAAAAAGAAATCCTTCGTATTTAAGACTTTATCACCTATTAAAACAGTAAAAGAAAATGACAAATTTGTCAAGGATATTGCTAACCTTTTAGATATGAACATTATTTCCGGCCCACATAGTCAATATATATCTGATAAAGGTAACGAAGGTGTATCCTCAGTAACAATAATTAAAACTAGTCACATATGCGTACATTCATGGGATAGAGTTTCACCCGGTCTTATTCACTTAGATATCTTCTCTTGTAAAAATTTTAGTGTTAGTAAGATAAAATCATTTTTAAAAAAGAGATTTGAAATAGTCGGTAAATTTAAATGAAGATACATAAGTTAAATTTTAAGAAATATAAAAATATTTTTAACTTGTTTTTTTTAAACTTAGATATTGATTTAAACGATAAAAAACTCTACGGTATTAAACCATTTAGAAGTAGAAAAATACTTTATACTTTTTTTAACGGTGAAACATTAACAGTAATAAAAAAGAAAGGATTTAAACAAAGAGTAAGCGATGATAGAAGTAAAAAAAGAATATTTAAAGTATTTAAACCTTCCTCAATACAATTAAAAATACTCAATAGCATGATTTTAGATGTAATTGATTATTTAAAAACTAAAAAAATAAATATTACATCTAATTTAGATATTACTTTTCATTTTGTTTCAATTAAAGCGTCTGTAAAAGGTGAAACAAATTCTCCAGAAGGCATACATAGAGACGGTTTTGATATTTTAATACCTTGTATTGTGACAGAAAGATCAAATATTACCGGCGGATATTCTAGATTTTTTATTAAAAAACATAACAATTTTAAGCTTGTTTTTAAAAATATTACTAACGAAAATTACGGGTTATTAGTTGAAGAAAACAAAAACAAAGAACTTTACCATGATGTTACACCAATAAGATTAAAAAATAAAAATAAACCCGGGTATCGAAAAATAATTGGTATTGATATTAATTTTATACCGTAGATTTTTTTATTACCGTAGATTTTTTTATTTAAACACGTAAATTAACTTATGTCAACGCCAGCAAAAGTAGGTTCAGGTGCACCGGGTCATAAAAATTCTAAGCATAGGTTTAGATATTTAGGCGATAAAAAGGTACAGCCGGTTATGACAAAAGGCGGCAAAATGATTGGATATATCGATGGGGAAGCTGTTGTCGATTCTAATGGAAGAGAGATACCCTTTAAAAAGATTGGTGAATTACGTTAAGCGTCGTAAGGTATTGTTCTAAAAGCCCACTGGTCGTATATGTAATAACTAGTTAAAGCTGGTGTTATAGTTGAATCGACTGTTATAGAAGTTGTTGCTGGATATAGAGTACTATCTACATTGGTAAGATTTACAAACGATTGTGCAAACCTTGTTACAGGTGAATCCACTTTAACTACTTGAATTGCCATAATAATATTTATTCTAATATAGTCGCTTTCTTTATTAAATAATGATATGGCCTATAATTCCGCAGTTTTTGGAACACCAGAACTACCTGAGGCCAATAAATTTATTGAAATAACCAATGATTCTAGATTTCCCCCTGTTTCAGTAACAAGGTGGGATTATAGGGATTCAGGAACAGCATTAAGCTCAGTAGATGTTTTTTCAAAATACGGTATTATTACGTATTTAGCAAACGCAGCTGATATTAATTTAGTTCTTTCTGCCTCAGAAGTAGATATTGGTAATGTAGGTGTATTAGATAACTCAACACTACCCGGTACCACCATTTATGCGCAAGTAGTCAACGACCAGCCTAACGGTGGTGGCGGTGCGTTAATGGGGTCTTTAAGAGTTAAGACACAAGATTACCCTCAATTAGATGCATTGACTGCAAAAGATTTTTCAACCGATACAACATTAAGAGCTTTAACTGCTGTAACTTATAATAATATAGTTACTAATACAGTTGCTATTAGTACAACACAAACGCTTCCCATATCAGGTTCTGTTACAGTTTTAAACCCGGTAACCTCAGTACAAGTTAATGGTTCAGTCGCTACAAACTTTAACCCCACACAAGTTGATGCTTTTAATAGGTTAAGAATTTCTTCTCCTCTTACTTTGTTTGATTCTTCACACCGTTACCGAGATAATAATTTATGGTCAACATTATCAGCAGGCGGTGGTTCTGTTTCTTTCAATCTAACACAAGGTCTGGTAGATTTAAACGTTACAAATGCTGCTGGAGCGAGTGCATTAAGAGAAACTACCAAAGTATTTTCATATCAACCTGGTAAATCGTTGCTTGTATTGAATACCTTTGTGATGGCAGCTTCTGCTACCGGTTTAGTACAAAAGGTAGGTTATTTTGGTACCG
>Ga0214923_10000572_pt1 | contig 54987 bp, 45 predicted proteins | sample LL1510_MetaG_FD_177993 | JGI IMG/M metagenome (GOLD analysis project Ga0214923, IMG submission 177993) | Freshwater microbial communities from Lake Lanier, Atlanta, Georgia, United States - LL-1510 | ecosystem: Environmental > Aquatic > Freshwater > Lake | place: USA: Georgia | collected...
TGCCGCAATAGGGTTTGAAGGAACAGCAACAACAGGACTCTTACTTGTTTTCTTTAATTGTGTACCAGCTCTAATTGAACTTAATAAACTACCTCTAGGAGTTTCACTTGATGTAGCACTTAATTCATCTGCAGATGGACCAAGACGTAAAGCAGCAGCATGGTGAGCATCAATGACAGGGTCAGAAGCAGCATGAGCTCTAGGTTCAACCAAACGACGAGAGCGTTCAGATTCTTTAATAAGAGCTTTAAGACGTGTATCAGGTACTGAACTAGGTGAAGATTCAAGTCTAGGTGGAGCAGAAGCATCATCATCTAAAGGTATAACTACTGTATCTCCATCGCTACTAAATAAAGCACCTTTAAACCAACTAAAACCACTTTTTACAGCACCTAACAGACCACCTTCACCAACAGTATTCTGATATGCACATGTTAATCCATCCTTAAAGCCACTGGCTAAAAGTTTTTGAACTTCCTTTTTATCTTTTTCCACCTCTGTTTCAGCTATTTTCTTTACATCCTCAATAAATTTTTTGACAGAACTTAGATATTCATGTAAATCTGCTCTTTCTTTAGTTCTAAGATATTTAGCTAAAGGAACTTCCATAGCTTGAGTTTCTTTAGTTGTAGCAGTTTTCACTGAACTTGCATTCGCAGCAGTTTGCCCTTTAGGAAGGTATGATAATGGTTTAGCCAATCTACTTAATAAATCAACATCTTCATGTTTAAGAGCACCATCTATATCAAAACCCATCATACCTGATACAAAAACAAGTGATCCAATAATTGGTAAATTTTTAAAAATATCAATTGTTTCATTTATAAGTTTCTTTAATAAATAGTCTGAAATAATTTCTGACGTTACATCCTTTTGTGCAAGGATAATTTTTCGTATTTCATCACTAATTCTTTGAATATTTTCAGCAACTAATAGTACACTTTCGGAAGGATAAAATAGGAATGTAAATAATTCAGATAATAACATACTTAATTTTAGTTCCATATGCATTGCCTCTGATTGGTTTTCCTCTTTTATAATAAATCTAGCAATATGGCCACTAAATCCTTGACGTTCACTATAAATAGCATATCTAATTGGATCTAATGCAATATATTCTTGACCACCTGACTTTACATGGAATGTGACTTGCTTTGGTTGTAATTCTTCCACTCCTTTTAATATTAACCCTTCAACTTTAGAAGGAGACTTCATAAATTCAATCATAAAAGTTTTGCATGATTCTCTTGTTGGTAAATCAACATGTTTTAATGATATTTCTGATAAACTAATTAATTTTATGCAAAAATCCGTTAGTAGAGGTAAAATTTTTTCCTGCATATTTTGTCGTGCAAATATTGCACTACATGTTTTTGCTTTTATTATCTTAACAGTTTCATAACTTAATTCTGCTAAATTACTTAAATTCATTAATGAATATATATATATATTCTAGATTTTTATTTAAAAAATATTTAAATATTTTTGTTAAATAAAATGTTATAAAAATTATTCAATTATATTATTAAATTTATTAGAAGAAAATAATGATAACTTTATGTCTTTAGTTAACATTATAAATAATATAAATTTTGAAATAGAAAAAAGAACATCTTGAATGTGTAGAAGATTATCAAAATACTCAAATTATTGGTAATATAGTTAAAAGATAATTTAATCAAATAGAATATCCCAAGAACTATTTATAACTTTCCTATAATAAATATTTTGACCAGATGTAATACTTGGTCTAATAATTCTAAATATATCTCCAACTTTTGCTCCATAATATCTAGACATAAAATCACTAATAAATATTTTTCCTAATTCTTGTTCTGAAAATTTACTTAATAATTCTTTTTTATAATCTTCATCTAATAATTGATGTTCTGGTATAAATTTCTTTAATGGAACATCTTCCATCATTTCTGTTCTAAAAAAGAATTCTACATTTTTATATTCTGTATTAACTTGTTTTACTACTTTTTTTGCTATCACATTAAATACAACTATTTTATGAATTTCTGGTTTTAAATTTAAAAATTCATCCATTTGTGATCCAGATGATATTGATTTTAATTCTAAATCTGTTATATTTATCATCATATCACCACTCTTAGTTTTTATACTAATAGGTGTTGTCATTTTAATTTCAGAATCTAAACTTTTTAATATTTTTTCCCAATCATCTATTAAACCTCGTCTATTTAACATTTTTAACAAGTTTGTCATAATAATAACATTTTGTTCTTTTTGATTATATTCAATACTAATCGACATTTTGATTACTATTATATAGATTTTCTTTTATTAATGTTTTTTTATCAATTTTTTAATTTTATAAGTATAAAAATAAAAAATCTAAAATAAATTTATTCTTTTTCTTCATCTTCATCTTCTGTATCTGTATTAGCTTCTTCCAATGCTAATTTAGATGTTTGTTCTACTTGTTTTTCACTAGATTCAATTTTATTCATTAATAAATCTTTGAGTTTATCATTATCAACCATTGAAAAATCTGGTTTGTCTTTACTTACTCCTTTCCATGTTACATTTTCTGGAAATTCTGGCATATCACTTTCTTGAATTTCTGTATTTTCATCTACTCCAATTGCTTTTGCTAAAAGAGTAAAATATTTTACATATGGATGACTTTTTGGTAGTGTTTTCATCATTTGATTACTTTGCACCATTTTAATAACCCCGCGATATTCTTCTGGTTTTTCCAAAATTTCTGTTGGTGCTGGAATTGGAATAGATGGATAATGACGTGTTAGTTTATCATACTCTGCAATAATTTCATCTGGGACATTTCCAGAATTTTTTGCTTGTTTAACATGATATTTAGTTCTTGCTCGGGTTTTCATTTTAATTTTTTCACGTAGTTCTAATAGTTTTATTTTTTTATCAGCAATTTCTATAATTGTAAATTTCAAATCTGAATTAGAAACATCCATGTTAAATTTATATCCACTCTTTAAAAATTTTGAACAAGAATTTAGATCAAATTTATCAGTATTATATGTCAATTTAACAGTTTTCTTAAAATTATCCACTGCTGTTTTTGAAATAAATAGGTTCCTATCACCCTCAATAAAAATATTATAGTTAGACATTATTTATTATTAAAATTATTTTTTTATGTCATAACATGCGATTAAAAAACTATATAATAATTCTTATGAATAGTAATGTCAAAAGATACTATTTTATATGATATATTACAAGTTTCACCAAATGCTTTAGAAAGTGATATTAAGAAATCATTCTATAAATTATCAAAATTATACCATCCAGATAAACACCCAGATAATTTAAAAGAAGAATATACTAAAAAATTTCTAGAAATAACTCGTGCAAAAGAAATATTATTAGACCCAAATAAAAGAAAAATATATGATAGTTTTGGTATAGATAATGTAAAAATAAATGAAAAAACTGATCCAACTAATCAATTTGATAAAGAATTTGAAAATATTAATAATGTTATTGAATTAAGTCTTGAACAATTATTTAATGGTGGTGAAATTAGTTTTGATTATATTCAAAAAAAATATTGTGTTGATTGTAATGGTATTGGTTCTATTGATAAATCTATACCTAAATGTAATATATGTAATGGAAGTGGTATTAAAATTGTTCAATTAAGACAAGGAGCATATATTCAAATTATGCATATTAAATGTGATAATTGTGATGGTTCTGGTAAATGTATTGTAAAAAAATGTGATAAATGTTCTGGTGATGGATATATAACAAATAATAAAACACTTAAAATACCACTAAGAGCTGGATTAGAAGATGGTCAAAAAATAATAATTGAAGATAAAGGTAATCATTATTATGATGATGGAAAAGTAATTAAAACTGATTTAATATTAACAATAATAGGAAAACCACATGATAGATTTAGAAAATATAAATATGATTTAATAATGAAAATAGAATTAGATTTAACAGAAGCATTGTTTGGTTATTCAAAAATAATAAAACATTTAGATGAAACAAATATATTGATAGAATCTAATAAAAAAACAGAATATAATCAAGTTCGAATAATACCAAAACAAGGAATGAAAATAATTAGTAATGAAATAGATAGAGGTGATTTATATATTATATTTACATATAAATTACCTAGTCAAGAATTTATCAATAATATACCTAGTGAAATAGAATCATATTTTTTACAACAATCTAATAAACCAATAAATGAAAAAATATTAAAATGCTCTACTAAAATAACTAATGATTGTGATATAAATTTATCAAAGAGTATAATAAAAATAATTGATATGGTTGATTAGAATTTATAATCAGGTTTCTCTCCTACTGTTTGTCTACACACTGGGCATTGATTTTTATAATTTCCTAAATACTCTTCTAAACATTCATTGTGAAATGTATGTTTGCATTGTAAAATAGATACTTTTTCATCTTTATCCATATCAGATAAACATATACTACATTTTTCATCTAATTTCTTTTCTAGTATAACAGATTGAATATTTTCAATATCTTTTTTTGATGTAGTAACTGTTACATTTTCCATTGATTGCATTGGCATTGGTACAAGACCTCCATGAAGAAAATTTTCAAATGAATTAATAATATCTAATATTGATCTATAACTATCCATTGAAGGTTCTTGATTAAATTGATGATTAAAATTACTATATAATACTTGAAAATTTGGTGCTTGTCCTGAAATAAATTCATCCATTAATTGACGTTGTACATTATTTCTTATAGGTGGTTGTTCTTCATCAACTTCATCCTCTTCTTCTTCTGGTTGTTCTTCATGTATTATTGGTAATGGTCTCATATGAGGTGGGACAATAACTGGTCTAACAACTGGCCTAACAACTGGTCTAACTGGTATATTTACAATATATCTAGGAGTATCTTGGTAAATTGGAACACTTTCAATAAGATTATCTGTTTTTTCAATTTCATAAAAATCATAAAAAGAATTAATAATTTGATTTAAATTACTTTCATAAACACCATTATCAAGCAAGAATGATTTTATTTTTGAAACTATTGTATAATCATCATCGCCCTTATCTTGAAGGGAAATTCTGTAATCTAATAATGATGGATAAAATCCTTCAAAATTAGAAATATTTAAATTATCTTGACTATCTTGAATATCAGTCATATTATAATAGGGTATAAAATAATGTTCTTGATTGTTTTTTTATCAATTTTTTTTATCAATTTTATCATTATAAAAAATTGATAAATAATCAACATAAAAACCAACAAAAGTATTTTATGTAATATGTTTAATTATGGTATTTTAAATCCAGTGATAACTAAATTAAAAAAGATTTTACCAAAAAATAAAGAATTTAATTCTTTGGAAGATTTAGAACAAACTAAAAGAGAACTATATAAAAACTTTGAAAAAGAAATTAGTTTTGAACATTTTAATGTTATTTTTAAAAGGTTCATTAATCAAAAATATTTAATAGAATCACCAAAAGAATTTAAACCATTAAGAGAATTGGAAGAACCAAATATTAATCCAGAACCAATCATCCCAGATGAATATATCGAATTAGAAAAACATTTTCAATATCTTAAAAATATTCCACAACCAGAACAACGAACAAAAGCTTGGTTTGATTATAGACATGAAAGAATTACTGCATCTGATACAGGTACTGCTATTGGTTATAATCCTTATGAACCATTAGAATTTTTTCTTATGAAAAAATGTGATCCAAATTTTCCATTCAGAGATAATGATACAGTTTTTCATGGAAAGAAATTTGAACCAATTGCTACAATGATTTATGAACATATTTATAATTCTAAAGTTTATGAATTTGGTGCTTTACCTTCTGAAAAATATGCTATATTAGGTGCTTCACCAGATGGTATATCTTCAAAGTATACATTAAATAATGAATTCAATCCAAAATTAGGAGTAATGCTTGAAATAAAATGTCCAGTAGTTAGAGCTATAACATTAGATGGTAAAATAGCAGGTGATATTTGTCCTTTTTATTATTATTGTCAAGTACAACAACAATTATTATGTTGTGAATTGGATACATGTGATTTTTGGCAATGTAAAATATTAGAATATAAAACAAGAGATGAATATTTAAAAGATAAAAGAGAAAATACAAAACATAGTAATGGAATAGTTAATAATAAAACAAGTAAACCAGAATTTATAGAAATTAATAGTAATTTGAAAAAAGGATTATTTTTAGAATTCTATCCAAAAGTTTATACACCTGAATTTGAAGAAGATAAAATATATTATAAAGGAAAATATATTATGCCAAAAACATTAGATATGAACACTCAACAATATGATAATTGGATTATAGAACAATTTGAAAATATTAAAACAAATTATCCAGATATTTATGAAAAATATTATTTTCATAGAATTATTTATTGGAAATTAGATATATCACATAATATTTCTATTGATCGTGATGATGAATTTCTTAATAGTATAATTCCTGTTTTAGAAAAAACTTGGGAAGATGTTAAATATTATAGAGAAAATCCTGCAAAAATATCATTACTACATAAAATAATAGATAGGAAAAAAGAATATATTAAATTACCTACTAATATAATTGTACATAATAATAATGTTGATGGTGTTGATTTTCTTTCTAAAAATTGTGAAATTAGTAAATATATAACTAAACCTAAAATAAAAACAAAAAAAGTTATTGAACCTGATTTTATCGATGATGAAATTATTACTAATGCTGATTTTATAGATGATATAGCAGATATTATAAAAACTAAACCTAAACCTAAACCTAAAGCTAAGAGAATTGAGGTAGAATCCGATGTCGAAGATTATAAAGATGTTGATTTTTTAGATGATGTTATCCCAGCTACTAAAAAAACTAAAAAAATAGATATTGTTAAACAACCAAAAAGTATTGTTAAACAACCAGTTAAAAGTATAGTTAAACAACCAGTTAAAAGTATAGTTAAACAACCAGTTAAAAGTACTATTAAACAACCAGTTAAAATGATTATTGGAGATGCTGATTTTATTGATGATTAAAAAATTGATATTAAAACGTTTTAATATTAATCTTTATATAATAATAATTAATGAATATCCTTCAAAATCAATTTTATAAAGAACGTAATACACTTATTAAAACCCTTACAGATAGTATTGAAAATTTATCAGAATTAAGAGATGATTTAATAAATGTTAAATATGAAGAATTAATTGATTCTCCTGATTTTTTAGATAATTCTAATCCAATAGCAAAGAAAATACTTGATAATGTTTTAGAATTAGTAAATATAAGAATGAAAGTTATGGAAAAAGATATGGAAGATGAAGCATTTACTAATATATTTTTACCAGATAATAAACCATCTACACCCGATCATAAAATAGATACTAATATTTTATTTGAAAATTTTATAAATGGTACAATGAATAATTTTAATTATTGGACTAATCAAGAATTTTATTCAAAAGAATTTCTTTCTAATTTTTTTTAATTTCATTTCCTGATGTATTTGGATAACTAAATTCTGGTAATCTTTCAAGTGGTTTCCCAGATGGTTCATAACGAAATTTAAAACGTTTACCTTCTTTCTTCTTTTTAATCATTTCTAATCTACTTTCTCTAATAGGATTAAATGATTCTCCTATGCATTTAAATGTGAAATCTTGAAATATTGATTTATCTGTAACTGTTTTATTATATTCTGTTAACCATTGACTTCTAATATCCATAAAATTATTAATAAATTTACCATAATATCCAACCATATCTTTATTATGAGTAATTGAATTAAAGTATTCAAATAAATTATACATTGTTATTAAATTAAATGTTCCAAATTTTGTATATTTTTTTTCAGATTGATAAAATACTATACATCTATTATTATTCCCATAAAGTTTTAAAATTTGCACACCATCTAAATAAAATTCATGTCTTTTATCAATAAATTCATAATAAGGATGATATGACTTTATTGTTATTTTATTTGGATATTTATCTTTTAATATTTTTGATATTTTTTCAAAATCTTTATCCAAATTAATTGAAATTAAATAATATGGTGCAATATCACCTATTTTTTCTCCTTTTATTTTTCCCATATAATAATCATAACCATGCGTTCCAACAACTATTAATTTTGATTTATGGACAATACTTTTTCTAATAAATTTAATAGCATTTTCATCAACTTTACCAAATATTTTTTTCAAATTAGTTTTATCAAAATTATCTATTTGTATCATATCTTTTAATTTATATAGTTCAAATAGTGTTTGAAATCTATTTATTGATTTATCTAATCTCCAATATGATGTCATTGGATCTGTCATTACTCTAAAAGCATCAACACCCATAAAATATGGACTAGCACATTTAATTCCATCTATTGTAATAGTTGGTATACTATTAAATACTATAGTAGGCATATAACTGATATCACAATAATTTTCAAAATTCACAAAGATTTTATAGGTTCCTTCATGTACACCACCTTCTGAAGCAATATATGGATGATTTTTTTTCCTTAATAATTCTGTAAGTTCTATAACATTTTTAACAGGAGTTGGAGAATAAAATTCAATATCTGCTATTTTAGGCCAGTTAAATAATGCTTTACCAATTCTTTTATAAAATTCTTTAGCTTTATCTTTAGCACCTATTAATAAATTTTGAGCAAAACCACCATAAGCAATAATATTATTTGTTCTAAGATAATCCATTATATCACCATATACATTAGACATTTCATCTAATGTTGGATCATTTTTTGTTCTACATTCATATTCTGCTTCATCTTTAATGTTATCAAGGTTTATGGCAATTGATTCAATATCTTCCTTTCTGTACATTTTATACTATTAATTTATATTAGAAATAAATTAAAAGTTTAATTCTTCACTTATATCTATTTTATGTTTTTCAAATACTTTTTCATATTCAGTAGATTCAAAATCTTCATTATAATATGTAGTTGGTTTATAAAAATTTGTAAAAGTTTCCCAACTTAAATTGTTTTCATTACTTAATTTTTCAAAAATCATATATTTATCTAAAAATAATTCTGGGACTTTAAAATTCTTTTCCATTTTGAATTTATTATATAATTCTAAATCATTATCATATACTCTTTTTGATTCTTCTATTTTTTTCTTTTTTGTTTTCAATACATTAATATCATGTATCATATCTGTTTTTTGTTGTGATATTTTACAATGTTTTTCATCATATTCTTTGTGTTTCTCTTCTAATTCTTGTTTTTGTTCTTTTGTTAATTCTTTCTTTTCTTCAACTTTTATAATAGGAGCTTTAAATACTGTTCTTTTACTAATCATTAAATCTTCCATTGTATTAATTTCATTTAATTTACAAACAGAAATAGTACAATTATCTGTAAAATGATTTTTTGCTAGAAAATAACTAGAAAATACACCAACAATATTACCATCTTTTTTTAATAAAAATAACTCTGCCATTATTTTTATTAAAATACTTATTTTTTATAAAGATATTTAACAACATAATTTATTATTTAATAAATGAGAAATATATTGAAAATAATGCATAAAAGAAATATAATAACAACTAAATTTAATCATTTAGATCCATTTTTAATCAATAAACAATTATCATCTGAAGAATTAATGGTTCAAAAAATAGCTGAAGATTTTGGACAAAGTTTATTACCAACAATTGTAAATTCTTTTAGGAATGAAAATTTTAACAGAAATATTATTAAAAATATGGGTGAACTTAATTTACTTGGTGCTAATATTAAAGGTTTTGGTTGTGCTGGTGTAAATTATGTATCATATGGTTTAATAGCTAGAGAAATAGAACGTATTGATTCTGGGTTTAGGAGTGCTTTATCAGTACAATCATCATTGGTAATGTTACCAATATTTGAATTTGGATCATCAAAACAAAAATATAATTATTTACCAGAATTAGCTAAAGGTAATTTAATTGGTTGTTTTGGTTTAACCGAGCCAAATCATGGAAGCGACCCTTCTGGTATGCAAACTAGAGCAGTTCTAGATGGAAATAATTATATATTAAATGGTAGTAAAACATGGATAACAAATTCACCAATAGCAGATATATTTATAGTGTGGGCTAAAGATGAAAATAATGATATTAGAGGATTTATATTAGAACGAGGTATGAAAGGATTAAGCACACCTAAAATAGATGGTAAATTTTCATTAAGAGCATCTATAACTGGTATGATTATAATGGAAGATGTAGTTGTTCCAAGAACAAATATGTTACCAAATATGAAAGGATTGAAAGGACCATTTACATGTTTAAATAGTGCAAGATATGGTATATCATGGGGTGTATTAGGTGCTGCTGAAGATTGTTATATTAGAGCAAGACAATATGTATTGGATAGGAAACAATTTTCAAAACCATTAGCATCAAATCAATTAGTTCAACTTAAATTAGTAGATATGTTAACAGAACTAACATTAGGATTACAAAGTACATTATCTCTTGGTAGAATGTTAGATGAATCAATATTGATACCAGAAAATATTTCTATTATGAAAAGAAATAATTGTTCCAAAGCATTAAATATAGCAAGACAATCTCGAGATTTATTAGGTGGAAATGGTATATCAGATGAATATCATATTATTCGTCATATGTTAAATTTAGAAGCTGTTAATACATATGAAGGCACTAGTAATATACATGGATTAATCATTGGGAGAAGTATAACTGATATTAGTGCTTTTTAGATATGTTATAAAAATAAATATAATACTTTATATAAATGAAAAAGTATTATAATCCTTCAATATATAATTTAACAAAATATTTGAAAGAAAAAAATAAATAATATATTTCTTTACTATTAAACTTTATGACAGTTTATTCAAAAATATTTCTTATATTTTTCACAAGTTATAAATTCAGTCCATTTATTATATATTTCAGGATTTTTCATAATATTCTCTTTAAATTTATAATTATGTTTTTGGTGTTGTAGCCATGAAGTCAATTTTTTTATATGTTCATCTTTTTCTCCACATGATGGTGCTTCATCATTTTTATCAATGTATTTTTTTATATTATTAAGATTAATTAACCATTCTTCTTCATTTGATAAAAAATATTTCTTATATTTTTCATTAGTTATAAATTCACCCCATTTATGATGTATATATGGAACTGACATAATTTCTTTTTTTAATTTATAATTTTGCTGTTGCGTATATACCCATAAACCTAATGTTTTCGTGTCTTTATTTTTTGTTGATGGTTTCTTTTCATTCTCATCAATAAATTTTTTTACTTTATCAAAATTATTTTCCCATTTTTCTTCATTAGATATAAAATATTTTTTATATTTATCACTGGTTACAAATTCAACCCATATATCATATATATTGTGATTTTTCATAATAAATTCATTTAATTTATAATTAGTATATTGAGTACCAACCCATTCACCTAATATTTTAATTTCTTTTATTTTATCACTACAGGATGGTCTTTTATCATTTTCATCAATATATTTTTTTACAAGACTTAAATTACTTTGCCATTCTTCTTTATTAGACATAAAATATTTTTTATACTTTTCTGAAGTGATGAATTCAGTCCATTTATCATATATGTCAGGATTTTTCATATTATGCTCTTTAGATTTATAATTTTTTGATTGATTTAATAACCAATTCCCATAATAAGATATTTCTTTATTATTTGATTTTGATGATGGTCTTTTATCATTTTCATCAATATATTTTTTTACAAGATTTAAACTACTTTGCCATTCTTCTTCATTTGATATAAAATATTTTTTATATTTTTCTGAATTTATAAATTTAGTCCATATATCATATATTTTAGGATTTTTCATAATTTGTTCTTTTGATTTATAATTTTTTGATTGAGTTAATAACCAATTCCCAAAATAAGATATTTCTTTATTTTTACTATGTGCATCGGGTCTTTTATTATTTTCATCAATATATAATCTTACATATTCTAAATTATTATTCCATTTTTCTTCATCAGATATTAAATATTTTTCATATTTTTCAGAAGTTATAAATTCAGTCCATATATCATATATTTCAGAGTTTTTCATTATTTCTTTCTTTGATTTATAATTTGAGTTTTGACGTGACATCCATTGACTCAATGTTTTTATTTCTTTATTTTCATTACTTTGAGATGGTGTTTTATCATTTTCATCAATATATTTTTTTACAAGATTTAAACTACATTGCCATTCTTCTTCATTTGATATAAAATATTTTTTGTACTTTTCTGAAGTTATAAATTCAGTCCATTTATTATATATTTCAGAATTTTTCATTATTTCTTTCTTTGATTTATAATTTCGTTGCTGTATATTTATCCATTGATGTGATATTTTAATATCTTTATCTTCAATTGAGGGTCTTTTATTATATTTATCAATATATTTTTTCAGTTCAGCTAATTTATTATTCCATTCTTCTTCATTTGATATAAAATATTTTTTATATTTTTCACAAGTAATAAATTCTGTCCATATATTATATATTTCAAGATTTTTCATAATCTCTTTTTTTAATTTATAATTTCGTTGCTGTGTTAATAACCATCTTCCCATCATTTTTATATCATTATCTTTTGCTTCTGATGATGGTCTCTTTTCATTCTCATTAATATACTTCTTAACCATTTCCAACTTTTCTTCCCATCCTATCATTTTAAATTCTTTTATACCTACAATATATTTTTCCACCAATTTATTATCTACCTCACTATTTTTCTTAACACCATCAACAAAAAATCCATTACTATTCACTTTAATTTTATCCTTAAAAAATACATCATATTCTTTAATTCCACTCAATGTTTCTAATATTTTATCATATTCATCACACCAAATAAATATATTTCCAACTTTGAAAGAATTAAATTTATTAATTCGCATACATCTACTCATTCTTTGAATCGTTCTAATTTTAGATTTAGTTGGATATGTTATAAATATACTATCACAACTTGGTATATCAATACATTCATCAAGAATTCTAACACTAAATAATAATTGTATTTCATTACCATTTTTAAAATTAACTAATAACTCACTTCGTTCTTTTTCTGTATTAATCGCTGTTATTTTACTAGTATTAATATCCAAACAATAAAATTCATTTAACTTATCCATTGCTTTCATCATGTCATCTATTTCGTTAGTATCTTTACAATATATAATACATTTTTTAGAACCATTATTTAACAAACAACTAAAAAAGAATATACATTTAGCTTTAATAACATAATCAATTTCATATATAGATAATTCTTTATCCAGTTGACTATTATCTTCATGTATAGATGGCAACCATATTTTATAATCAGTAATAAATTTCTTTTCAATAGCTTCATTAAAACTCATTTTATAAAATATTTCACCAAAAATATACTCTGCATCTATCATTTCATCTTCCAATTCATATACTCTAGGAGTTGCTGACATAAACATAATTTTATGATCTGAATTCAAAACTTTATAAAAATCATCCTTTTCATCAATAATATTAGTTTTAGATAAATTATGAAATTCATCTATAATTATTAATGGATTATCACATTTATCTAATATTTGACTTATACAATCTATACTACAAAATGTAGATGATATTAAAAATGATTTATTTAATGAAATAAATTTATTAATTTCCTTAATATCTCTACATCCATCTGAACTTACAAGCAAAACATTTCCATTATAACCATATTCAACATATCTATTAAGATTTTGTTTAGCAAACTCTTTTAATGGACTTAATATTATAATTTGTTTAAATTCACGAGATATTAAATATGATGTAAGTGTTTTACCAGTGCCACATGGCATTGCTAAAATACCTCTATTATTTTTTTGAAAATACTCCTTAAATTTATTAACAGCTATAATTTGATAATCATAAGGTTTAATAACTTTTGCTGAAATTTGTTCTTTAATTTCTTTGAAAGGTTGTTTAATATATTCAATTCTTTTATTTTTTGGTAAAGATGTTATATTACTAGATAATTTGTTCGTATAATAAACATATCCTTTTAATGTATCTAGTGCAGATATCCAAGCATTAAAACCTGCTAAATCTTCCATTCTAAGACCTTTACCATAACCATTTTTACATTGAACTAAACTACATTTATTATTTTCTATTTGAATAACATCAACTCCAGTATCTCTTACAGGGTTTATTTTATTTTCTTTCCTTATCAATCTATTGCTATTATGAGAACCAATTATACCATTTTCTATTAGAATAGTTTCTGGTGTATCTTTCCATAAATATGCAGGATTATTTAATTCATTTATTATATAATCTCTGATTTGGATTTCATATAAATCACCTTTCTTTTTATTCATTATTGATAAACTTATATATTTTAGATCTAAATAAATAAGTTTCAATTTTTTAAGAATAGATAAATTTATTTTATCATATAAAAAATGGTAAAATATAAATATAATATAATGGAAAAAAAGAAATTTTATTGTATAATTTGTAAATATGGCTGTGATAATAATAGTACATATATGAAGCATATTGCTAGTCAAGTCCATGCACGGGGAGGACAGAAAAAAGTATATAAATGTGATGCTTGTGATTATCAGACAGAAATTAGTTTATGGAACTGTAAAATGCATTATATAGCTAAACACGCAACTAAAGAAGTAAGAGAACAACAAAAATATTATTGTTCTATATGTGATGTTGTATTTTTTAGCCCATTATACTTAAAAAATCATAATAAAAATATATCTCATTTGACAAATGTTGCAAAAAAACAAATAGCAGAACCACCTACTATACCACAAGAAATAATAGATAATAAAATAATAGAAATTAAAAATGCACAATATAAAATCGATTCTGAAAAATTAGAAATATATATGATGGTAGATGTTTTAGCAAATAAAATAAAAGATAAAACAAAGAAAGAGTTTAAAGTAGATGTAATCAAAAAAATAATTACCAGTATGATGACTTTATTAGATTAATTATTTTTTTGTAAAAAAAATATAATTTAGAAAAAATAATATAATATAATTATTTTTTATATTATTATATTATATATGTCAGATAATCTGGAACGTTTTTTAATTAATAATAGCGATATTAGTAAAGAGTTTATCAGTGATTTCTTTGGATTTCAGAAGAAGAAATTATATGAAGAATATAAACCATTTACTATCAATCTTGAGGATGTTGCTTATTGGTTAGAAACACGAAAATCAAAATTAAAAGAAACATTAAATAGCAATTATTCAATAAATTTAGATTATATTAGTATTAAAAATTTGCTACCCTCTAACGGACAGCAAAATGTAGGCAGTGGTGGACATAATAAAAAATTAGTATTACTTACATCAGATTGTTTCAAGATGTTATGTATGCGTTCTAAGACAAAGAAAGCAGACAAAGTTAGAGAATATTATATAGAAATTGAAAAATTAATAGACAAATATAAAGATATAATAATAGAAGAAAACAATAGAAAAATACAAATATTAGAAAATGATTTGAGAAAAGAAAAACAACCATCTGGCGATATATGTTATATATTTGAAGAAGTTGATGAATTAAATATAAAATATTATCGTTTAGGTCAAACAGAAAATTTAGCTAAAAGAATGGCATCACATAATAGTTCATCTGTTCATAAAAAAGTAGTTGCATTCAAAATTAAAACAACTAATATATTACATTATGAAGCATGTTTACGGGGTTTAATGTATAATTTTAGATATAAAAATAACAAAGACTATTATAAAATTCCATTGGATAAAATTAAATATGCAATAGAAAATTGTGGTAAAGTAGTAAAAAAATTAAAAAATGATATGAAAGGCGGTAGTAAAAATGATTATGAAATCGATAACAAAAGAATAAATAATGAAATAAAAATAATGTTTAGTAAAATGGCTAAATATGTTATGTGGAATGTATATGAGAAACCACATTTAGCATATTATAATGGTAATCAAATAACTAATAAAAAACTAGATGAGATTATATTAGAAGGCTCAAAAAATAATAAATTATTAATTGTTCCATGTCAAAGAGATAGTGTATTTTATGAAACTATTGATTTAGGATTTGATAAAATATCTTATAAAACATTATTTGATATATTATATAAATTTTATAAAGAACCAATTGATATTAAATATTTAAAAAAAATACCAAATGATATTAGTGAGTATGTATCTGATGCTATCAATAAAATAAAACATAAACCAGTTAATCGTATTGATTTGATTGGTAATTTATGTAGATTTGAAGGAGTTACAAAAATATGTGATAATATATATAGATTAGTAATGGGCTCTTAACCACGATTCAAATAACCATTAACTTTAAGAGCACACCAACCAGCTAAGACTTGAGTAGCAACAAACATAACACAGTCTGAACTAGATAATTCACCATTGAACCATTTCATACAACTTACAGCAGGATTAAAATGAGCACCAGAAACAGAAGCACCAACATAAATCATAGCTAACAAAGCAATAGCAATTGGTATAGGTTGACCAACACGTTGAATTGTTAAAAGAAAAACAAAAGTTCCGAGAAACTCAACTAAAAGTTTAGGAGAAAACATTATATAATAAGTTATAGAAAAAAAATAAAATATATATTTAATGAAAATAATTGCGTGGAATGTAAATGGACTTAGATCTTTACTTAAAACAAAACATTTAAATGATTTAATAAAAAATGAAAATCCAGATATTTTTTGTATGGGTGAAACAAAATTATCATGTCCTTACGATCAAATAGATTTGGAAATTAAAACATTATTTCCTAAATTTAAATATCGTTATTGGAGTTCTTGTTCAACGAAAAATGGTTATAGTGGTACTAGTATATTTTCAAAAAAGAAACCATTATCTTATTCTTATGGTATTGAATGGAAAGGTAAATCATTAGATTGGGAAGGTCGTGTTATAACTTTAGAATTTGATAAATATTATTTAATTCATGTATATACACCAAATTCTGGTAGAGAATTAAAAAGGTTAGAATTTAGAACAACAGAATGGGATAGAGCATTTGAAAAATATATTGTTAAATTACAAAAATCAAAAAAAGTAATTATATGTGGGGATTTAAATGTAGCACATAAAGAAATTGATTTGAAAAATCCAAAAACAAACAAGAAAACAGCAGGTTTTACAAAAGAAGAAAAAGATTCATTTGATAATATTTTAGAAACAACAAAATTAATAGATTCATTTAGAAAACAAAATCCAGAAACAATAAAATATAGTTATTGGAGTTCTTTTGCAAATTCTAGAGAAAGAAATGTAGGTTGGAGAATTGATTATTTTTTATTATCAGATGATTTAAAATATAAAAATTCTGATATATTAACTGATTATAAAGGTAGTGATCACGCACCTATATGTCTAATACTTTAAAAAATTTTAGATTTATATTTATTTATAATCTAATAATATATGAATACATTATTAGAAAAACTAGATACTGGATATAGTATTTATATGTGTATACTGTTAAGTTTATTATATTTAATGATATTTTGCAGTATAATATTATTTGCTAATAATTTTGATATACAAGGATTAAAAATATATAGTAAAAAAATTATAATAAATATTTTATTAGTTTTTATTGGATTTTATATTTGGTAATATTTATTTTTAATAAAAAATATTCTAGTTAAATATTAATAAAGTTAAAAATGCACGAACATTACAGTTTGATTGTATGCATCGGGGTTGCTCTTGTTAATCTTGTTTTAAGTGTTGCTATACCAGCTCTTGTGGCTAGACGTAATAATGATTTAAGTTTAATGGATAATGCACGTGTTGTTTTTAGAACTAGTAAAGAAATAATTTTAACCAGTACTTTAATTGTTTTAGTTACTACTTATTTAGCAGTTGAATTTAAACCCACTATTGAACGTATGAGTGATAATGTTGACAGAGTTGGTTTAAATGTATTAAGAGATTTAATGCCAAAAAGATCCAGCATTAAATACTTGACTCAATTACATTAAAACTATTTCCCAATTATTATCTTTTTTGTTAAATCCTAATTCTTTTATTTCTTTAGATAATCCATCCCATAATTTTGTATTATCTAATTTCATATTATATATTGGTAAATCATTTTCACCTTTTGTTTTAGAAACTTTATGTTCAACTTTAACCCCAGCTATTTTATTTAATTCTTTTAATTTATATTTAATCCTATCTTCTAAATTATATGGAAATGGATATTTAGGATGATTATTAGGAACAATTAACCAAGTTACTTTATTATCATCAGAAGAAGTAGAATATTTTTCCCAATATTCTAACCTATGTCTTAACAAAGCACATAAACTATCTTTACTAATTTTCTTAGGTTTTTTTTCAATAGGTGTTGGTTTTATTTTGTTTAATATTTTTTCTATTTGTTCTTTATTTCTACCTGTAGTACAAACACCACCTTTAAAACTAGAAATACCTGTACCTCTTTTTAATTTTGCATCTTTTTTCATTTTTTCACGAATTTTAAAAACATCTTCCATAATTTCACCAGTTTCATAATTAGTCATATTACTTGTATTTTTATCAATAATACCAACTATGAAATTTTCTTCTCTAGAATCATAATATTCCATTGTTGAATCAAAATCATAACTAGTTTTATTATCATCTGTTTCATTTTCTGTCATACTTTCTGCTAAATCTCTTACTTTATTACCAAATGTTTTTGTTATGAAATTATCAAAAATAACTTTATTTGAATTATTAATATTAAATGTTTTTCTATAATACATTGGAACATCTTCATTTTCATCAAAAGGTTGAAATATATAATAACTTTCTCTCTTAATTAAATAACCTGTTCTATTATATTTATCAAAAATAGTATCTGAAAAATTATTAAATTCATTCTCTGTTTTTGGCATTAAATCTTCTAATGCTTGGTCTAAGAAATAATCATTAAATAAATTTGCTTGATGATCTAAAAATGATTTTTTTACCAAATTTGATATTTCTTCATATGTATAAATATGTTTAAACCTATATAAATCTCTTATTTTATTTTTTATTAATGTTATTTCATATTTTGCTAAATTATCATTGAATGTTCCATATGAAATTTCATCTGGTTTTAAATTTCTATAACTATTAGCTTTTTGATCCCAATATTTTTCATTTAATTTTGTACCATCACATTTTAAATCACATCTAATAAAATCACATAAAGCAGGACATATTAATTTACCAGCATTTACATTTTCTAATGTTGGTTCTACACATTTAGAATATTTTTCCAAATCTTCTGGAAACATATTTGCATGTAATAATAATGGACAATCAATAGCAGTTTCTTTTAATGCTCTTTCAACTTGTTTAACAACTAAATATTTTAATTCTGCTTTTTGATATAATATTTCATCACTAGATAATTTACTACCAGAATAATCACCTACACTAACAACATATCTAAAAACTTCAACTTTAGGATATGGATTTTCTTTAGTAATAACATCTTTATGAACACACATACGTATAGCACGGCCAATCACTTGTTCCATTTTAGGGATATTAAAAAAAGGGTCTAAAATATGCACTTGAGAAACATTTTTTAAAGTAACACCTTCATTCATAACTCTTGAACCTAATATTAATTTTAATACTGAACCATCACTATTATTAGAATTATTAAAAACTTCTCGAATAATTTTTTGATTTGTTTCTGAAACATCTTCTTCATCATTACCACCTGTAACTAATAAAAATGTAGCTGGTAAGAAACCTTTTAATTTCTTTTTTTCAAATTCTTCAAAAGTTAAACCAGTTATACTATCTATAGTATTTTCTTTAATATCATATACTTCATCTTGATTATATTCTAAATAACCATTAACTTTCAAACATTCTGCAAATAATTCTATACCACCTGCTTTAACAAAATTTGAATAAACAAAAGCAGTTTTAGAACCTAATTTACCTTCAACTAATTTATTTAGATTAGTAACAATTTCATAATATTTAGTTGAAAATGTTTTCAAATATTTAAGAGATAATATTAAACCAGTAATATTTTTATTAGAACCTTCCATAATTAAATTATAAACATCATCTTTTGGAATTTTACCATTAAATAATTTTTTATTTATCAATTCACATAATTTAATTCTATTATCTTCACTAGAAATTTGTGATAAAATAAAACCTAAATCTTCTGATGAATAATTTCCTTCTAGTTCATTTTTATTCAAACCAGGAAATACAAAATTAGCAACAGCAATAGAAGCTCTATCTAAACTATCATCTAATTTTTCTTTTATTTTATTGTAAATTTCTTCTTGAAATTTATCCATATTACATTTTACAACACTGGTAAATAATAATCCTTTTGGAATTTTTCCCATATCTACTCTATCAGCAAATGTATAAGGCATTGAACCACGATAAAAACTAATATAACCTCGGGCTTTGTCTTTTAGATATTCTAAACCAGTTGGTTTTATTTGCATTTCATAATTTTTATCTGATGTAAAAATCATTTCTCTTTGAATTTGGTCATTTTTTGGTCTAATAAAATTTAATAAATCTACTATTTCATCTGCTAAATTAATCATTGGAGTAGCTGTTAATAATATAACTTTTAAATTTTCAGAACTATCTATTATTTTTTTTACTGCTTCACCATATTCATTACCAGCAATATTATGTGCTTCATCAATAATTAATACTGAATTAGATAAATTATTAATTTTATCAACTACAATTTCTCTTAAAACATTACCACTTTCATCTTTTCTATATGAAGCTTTAATTTTATCACCACTATCTGATAATTTTTTTTCAACTATTTTTTCACCTAACACTTTTTTATAAAAAGTTTTATAAGATAGAATACGATAATATTGCAATGCTTCATGTAAAGCAGACCGTTTTTCTTTTTCAATTTCTTGTTTTGTCATTTGACCAAATAAACTTTTATTTTTCAAATAAGTTTCGCCAGTAGTTTCAATTAATTCTTTCTTAAAATTTTCTCTAGTATTAGGACCAGGAACAATAACATGTATTTTTGTATTATATTTTTTTACTTGGTCTTTAAATTGTTCTGCTGTTCTAATAGAACTCATAGTTTTACCAGAACCAACACCATGCATAACAATAATTCCAGAGTATGGAGTAGTTGGGCTAATAAAATTAGGTAAAATAGCTTGTTGTTCTCTAGGGTCAAATTCTCCTTCTTTACAATTAGCAGATCTATATTTTTGCACATCTTCTATATCATGTAAAATAGGTCTTTGAGGAACTTTATTGAAATAAAATTCTCTTTTAGTAAATATTTTTTCTTGTAAATTTTTATCATTTGGATCTGGGTAAGAATAATCTTTCTTAAATTTTGATTGCATTAATTATAATTATTTAGAATAAATTATTGAAAAATTTGTTATTTTATAATATATATAATGAGTAATAATAAAAAATTATATGGTGGTAAATGTCCTGAAAATAAAGCACAAGGATTTTATCAAAAAACAGGACAATGTTGGCTAGATTCTATACAAATGGCACTTTTACATGGTGGAACAAATAGTAATCTTATCATGATGGGTTTACTTACAGCAAATAATGATGATATGTTACAAAATACTTTAATATATAACAAAATTATAAATAATAATAAGATGATACCTATAAATATTGGGGGGTTTGATTATGGACGTTTCATTACTAATGGTACTGCTTATCTAAAAAATATCAAAACAAGACTTAAATATAATTTAATTAAAGTAGAAAATCAAATAGAAAAATCTACTAATACTACATTTAAAAATATTTTAGAAACACCAGCGAATTTAAATTGGTCTGAAATTATAACTTTTTGTGATGAAAGTGATCATCCATGTGAAAGAGGACTTTTAGAAGAATCATCTAGTGTAATGCCTCCTCCACCACATTTATCTAGAGAGAGGTCTTATTTTAATTCTATTAAATGTGATACAATGATTAAAACTCTATTGGAAATAAATAATATAAAATATATATCAGCATCTGAAGATAATATGGATAAATATATTCCAGGTGCATCTATTTATGGTGATTTATGGTTAATTAGTTTCTATAATTTTTTATTTATGAATGAAAATAGATATATACAACCTATAACAGTTGAGATTCCACCAAAAATAAATCATATTATTTTGAAAGAAGATATATTAAATGAATGTTTTGCAATTATTATATCATTTAGACTACCTGATATAAATAAACCTGATACATATGTAAATCATGTAGTTTGTTTATTTGAATGTAATAATATTGATGCTACAAATAATATAACTAAATCAGGATGGTTATATGATAATGAAGGAATTATTTTTAGTGATGAGCCATTAAAACAAATGGATTGGAAATCAACTATTAAAGAAAATAATTATGAATTAAAGTTATCAACTTTTTTTTCATCAGCACCATATATTAAAAATATTGAAAATACAAAGATATTTAATATTATACTATTATTTGATAAATATAATATACCTTTTAATAGAACAGATTATTATTTATATGAATCAGATTATGTAAATAAATTTTATAATTCATTAGCAAAACAACTTTTTACTGATATAATTAAGAAACAACGCTCTATGAATATTATGCCAGAGGATTCATTTAAATTAGAGACTTTTTTGAATATGGATGTTATAAAACGTGAAATGAAAAGAGATATACTAGGATTGGAAGAAAAAGCAAAAGAGGAGCAAAGATTAGTTCCAATAGGTGTTAAAGATATAAAAAGAAGACCAAAAAAACATTTAGCCAGTGATAGTGCATTTGTACAAGAATCACAAAGTGTAGCCAGTGATAGTGCATTTGTACAAGCCTCTGTAATAGATTATAGTGAATTACTAAAACAACAATTAATTAAAGAAGCTCATGATCTAGAAATATTAATTACACAAATAAAAAATGAATTGCAACCTGTTATAATGTCAGCATCATCAGATGTATTATTACCAACTACTTCAGCTATTAAACGTAATAGAGATGATACTGATACAGAATCTGCTCAAGTTGCATCAAGACTTAAACTATCTGATAGTGAATCTGCTCAAGTTATATCTAGTACTAAAGAATTTGATGATATAGATTATCAAGCTATGATAGATGTAGTTCCAGTTGAGAGTCCAATTGAGAGTCCAGATATAGATTATCAAGCTATGCTAGATGCGGTTCCAGATACAGAAAACAAATATTATAAATATATAAAATATAAAACAAAATATCTTAATTTATTAAGATTACTTAATCAAAAGGATTAAATTCATCAATATTTTCTACTACTGCAACCATATTACCTTTTTTAATTTCCCATTTTTTACCAGCTTTTAAATATTTTTCTATAATATTTAATGCTTTATCAACTTTACCAACTGGTTTAATCATTGAATTTGATTTACAAGAATAACATTTGAAAATCAAATTACCTTTTTCTAATTCTGGTATTGTTTCTGGTATATTACATACTGGACATAATACAACACTTTTTGTATATGTTAGTAAAATACTTTCTATATCTTCTGAATTATAAGTACCAGTTAAAGTATTTTTCGCAGCTATATAATTAGAACCTGAAACACTTGATATATATTTACAAATAATTTCTTTTGGATGTGATATACATTGAGCTATTTCATCAATATTTGTTAATTCTGAATATATACCATTACCACGTCCACCAATTTTTACAATTGGTTTTGGTGCTTTGTATCTATAAGATTTATCTTGGCTACCATCTAAGTTCCACATTAATAAAATAAATAAGACTATTATTTTTTATGATTTTGTATCAATTTTTTTTGTATTCCATATAATTTATTTGTTTTCGCAATGTTGATATCATTGGTTTTAATCTTTTTATTTTTTCTGTTATTTCTAATTTTTGTTTATAATAACTAATCATTAAATTATAATCATCTTCATCAATATCATTATCAGTTCTTGTATATTTATTAGATGCTAAATATTTATTATATTTATTTCTAGACCAAGTAGTATAATCACTATTTAACATTATAAATTTATCATTACACTGTGTTAAATTACATACAATATTTTCATATTTTTCAAAATAATTATCATAAACTTGTTTTTCTGATTCACTTGAAAATAATTCTATTGATTTTAATAATTTTACCATATTATCTTTCAACAATTTTATTTTATTTTTTATATCTCTGAATTTTTTTATTAATTCTGCTCTTTTATTCAATAAAATTATTTGAGTTGATAATATAAATATATTTAATTTATTCATTTTTTTTGCAAAATTATCCATTTCTTTATTTACAGTACTTATAACATTTGGATAATCTTCTAGAGAAAGTATAATATCATCGCATTCTTTTGTTTTTAATGGTATGAAATAGTTTAATATACTCATATTATAATATATATAATTGATTATTTCAAAATACTAAAATAATCAATTTTTTTCTTAAAACATAAAATCTACTATTAATTTCTTTGTTTCTGGCATTTTCTTTTCCATTGATACTTGTGTTAATGTTTGTGATATACTTTGTGCTAATTTTATTGAATTAGTTTTCTTTTCATAAGTATCTTCGTGTATATATACTGGACTTTCTGTAGTCGATGTACATTTTTGTTTTCTTTTTTTTGTTCTAGTTTTCTTTGTTTTAATCATATCATCATTTATTTTTACATAATTCTTTTCAATATATTCTTTAATTCCCAATGATATAAACCATTTGAAAAAATTTAATTGAGCTATTGTTGTTATTATACAATAATCATCTGTAAACCAAGGTATTCTTTCTCCTCTACTAAATGGATCAAAATTTTTTTTATGAAATGTTTTTAATTGTTTATCATAATTATTATATATATATATTCCATTCAAATTTATATTATTTATTCTAGCATATGATGTTATAAAATGTTCTATTAATCTAATTGAAATATTTGTTTTACAACCTATTATATCAATAAATGCTTTTATATTATCTATATTATTGTAAAATTTTGTAAATGTATTTAGTATTGTTTTTTCTTGTTGTGTAAATACTAATCTATTTAATATTTCAATATTTTCATTCGTCATTTCTATATTTGGTGTTTCTGTTTCTTTTATTTCACAAATTTCTTCTTTTTTAATATTTCCTTTGAAACTAAAATCTGTAACAACCATAAATCTAGATATATACTTTTATAAATTGTTTTTTATTTTAAACAGATTTAAGATGATTGTTCTGCATTTCTATAAATTTCACTTGTTTCGCTTTTTTCTATTTCACTTGATTCTGTTGATACATTTGAATTATTTGATGAAACTACTTCAATTTTTGCACTTTCTTTATTCTTAATAAAAACTTCTTCATCTGAAGTTTCTGAATAATTTTTTGATAATAAATCTGGATTAAGTTCTGTTAATACACTTATAAATGATTTTTCAAATAGATCTACATTTTTTTGCAAATGGTGCATAAATTCTGCTCTATTTTGTTGATTATCTGTTTGATATACAGTTTCTAAAGATGGCATTTCTTCATTTTCTGGTTTTGGTTGCATAAAAATTGTATTCATTTCTATAATACTGTCTTCTTCTTTACTTGATTTTAAAACTTGGTTCCTATTTGGATTTATTTCAGTATCTGGAATATCCTCAACATCACTTTCTGAATTTTCTATTAACTTGTAATTATAATTATGTTTTGGTTTTTCTTCTTCAATAAATTTTATCAAAACTGGTCTTAAATAAATTCCAAAATCATAACTTGTAGGTGATTTTTGCACCCAAATTGAATAAACTTCTATCAATAATTTACATTTACTATTTACTTTTACATTTTCAAAACTAATCTTTTTATTTTGTTCATTAAATATTTGTGTTACGAGATCGCTACTATTTACCATTTTTAGTTTTAACAAACCATCTACATACTTTGGATTTGTTCTAATTATTTTTTGAAAATTAACATTATTATTATCATCTGACATATTTTCAAACCATTGAACTGCAAATATATTTGCATCTTTTTTTACTTTATTTTCCAAATCTGTTAAAAAATTTATAAATTCTATAATTTTACTATTTTTTTCTTCAAAACTTATTTCCATTTCATTTACATTTTGTTCATTTCTTGATTTTGAAACACATGTTAATACTGGTGTTTGAAATACCATATTTTTATTTGTATCTCCATTTTTATATTTTGTTAAAATAATTTTTTTATCCATTTGAGATGGTTGTTTACTTGATGATTTTTTTATTTTCGTATAAATAATATCATTCAAATCAATAGCATTGTATTTCAAGGGTTCATTATTTAATAAATCTGACATTGTATTATTAAATAAATAATTAAATATTTTTAAAGGAATTTTTTTAAGGAGTTGCTTTACGTCCGCCCCTAGTTGATGGTTTTGCTACTGGTTTAGCTGCTGGTTTAGCAACTACTTTTGTAACTCGTTTAATTTCTTCGCCATCACTTTCTTGATCGTCTTCATCTTCTTCTACTTGTGCTACTTGTTTTACTGCTTTTGGAACAGCTTTAACTGGTGCATCATCATCTTCATCTTCTTCTAGTTGTTGAACTTGTTGAACTTTTACAGGTTGTTTAGCAACTGGTTTAGCAGTTTCAACTTTAGTTGGTTTTGAAACAACTGGTTGTTCATCATCAGCATCAATAAAATCAGGGTCGCTTGTAGCACTTTGATATTCATTTCGCTTGACACGAGCTTTAATCAATTTTGAAGTAGCACCCCATCCAGTTTGCTGTTCCCAAAGTTTTACAAATGTAAACAATGGTTGAGCTTCTGATTGATATGTAACAATTTTTTCAACATCTTCTACTGAAAGAACTTGTTGACCATCATTATATGGTTTAAATTCTCCACTTTCATCATCAAAAACAAGAAACTTTGTTGTATATTGTTTTGCTTCATCATCTTCCTTACCAGCACTATATTTTGTATTAAGTTTGGTTTTGAAAGAATAATATTTTTCTCTTGGTTCTGCTACAGCTTTCTTGGATTTTCCTGGTTTACGATAACAAGGCATATACTTACCAATATCATCACGGTCAATACCAGACAATTCCATAAATTGACTTTCTTCTGATGTAATACGCTTATCTACTGCTTTTAGAAAAGCAATAAATTTTTCAATCTCTGTTTCATTTGTTTGACCATTAGCCAAAACAACATTACATCTAGTGTCAATAGGAAATTTAATACTATCTCGCTTATCTTCACCATCATAAAAATCATTAGTAGCACCATTTGCTAGTTTTTCGCCAGGGGGTAAACCATATTGTGACAATTTGATCCATGGTCCTTGAATAACTAGTGTATATTTTTCACCTTCATGTAGATATTTAATTAGATTTTGCTTCTTACCATCCTTAAATTTAATTGAATCAATAACAAAGTTATTAACATTAACATCACTAAATTTCAAAGTCATTTCTTTCTTGCTCATTTTGATTAATAATATATATAGGGTTAGTTTTCTATATGTTTTTTTATCAATTTTTTTATTTAATAATAAAATAATCCAGTAACAGATACTATTAAAGATAATATAGTTGAAGCATTATCTCCTTTTGAATAATTTGCTTGAATAGATATATAATCATTTGGTTTTAATTGTACTACTGTAGAATCTGTATATGTAGCATTTCCATCATGTGAAAAATATGAACTAGAATATTGATTTCCATTAACACACACAAATACTCTACCTCTTTCGCCACCTTGACAAAATACTCTATATGTATATTTAACAAGACATGTTACTGTTTTACCTGAAGTATTAGTTAATTTATTACTATTATTAGAAATTCCTACTACACCTGACTCTGAACCATCTATTGTAATATCTTTTCCACTATATATTGCTGTAGAAGAATTACCTGCATTAGAATAGGATAAAATAGCATCTGGATATGGTAATGATACTAAATTTTTATTAGCATCAGTTGCAACATATTTAGATACTGCAAGATTAGCTAAATTAGTTTCAGCTTTAACATTCAAAGTATTTAAATTACTTACTCCAACAACACTTAAACTACTGGATAGATTAGTTTCCCCTTTAACATTTAAACTACTTGCTAAATTAGTTTCCCCTTTAACATTTAAACTACCTTCTAAATTAGTTTCCCCAGCAACTTTTAATTTATAAACACTACCCATTAAATCAGTTTCTCCATTTACAACTAATTTTCCAGGTACTTGAATACCTTTACCTGATTGTAAAGCATTGGCAATATCAGATAAATTTTTAATAGCTGATATATCAGCTCTGTAAACTTCACCTATTGCTTGTCTTAATGCTTCTTGTGATACAGGTAAAGTACCTACGTTTACATTAACAGCAGGTATAGTTGGTACAGTTGGATCTGTTGTTGGTGTATTATTTTCACTTGATGTAAGATGTTCTTTAACATTTCTACTATAAAAAACTAGAACAGTTAAACAAATAACAACTCCTAATAATAACCAATCTGTTGGTTTGGATAATCCTTTTTTAATATATTCTTTAATAAACTCCATTATTAAATAAATTAGATAAAAATATTTAATAATTTTTTTACAAATACGGTTTTATATCTTCTGGCATTTCTTCAATCTTAATCCTATAAAAATTTTTCATTTTATGAAAAGTTTTAACATCACTTTGGTCTAATGATTTAATCATTGTAATAGCTACACCTTTTTTATCAAATCGACCACATCTACCAATTCTATGTATATAAGTTTCTTTTGTTGGTGGTAAATCATAATTTATAACCATATTAACTTGTGGTATGTCTATACCTCTTGCTAATACATCTGTAGTTAATAACAATCTAGTTTTACCATCTCTAAATTCTTTTACAGTTGCATCTCTTTGTGTTTGATCCATATCAGAATGCATTGATGTAATTGGAAAATTATTTTGTTTTAAATTTTCTTCTAACCATTGAACTTTTTTAATAGTATTACAAAATATAATTGCTTGAGATGCTGAAATCAAATTATATAAATCCAACAATGTATCAAATTTTAAATCTTCTTTTTCAACATCAATATAAAATTGTGAAATTAAATCAACTACTACTTCACTTTGTTTTAATAAAACTTTAATTGGATCATGAGCAAATTTTTTACTAGCATCAAAAACACATGAATTCATTGTTGCTGATATAAATACTACTTGAATACCACTTGGCAATTTTTCAAAAATTGAATACATATCTTTTGTAATACCTTTCGCAAATAATTCATCTGCTTCATCCATAACAATAAATTTAATATTATGTGGATTGATTTTATTATCTTCGATCATATGATTGATCCTACCCATTGTCCCAATAACCATGTTAGAACTTTTTATATCTTGAATAGTTTGATAAACACTTGTACCACCTGTACATTTAACTATTTTAAATTTTGTATGTTGTGATAGTGATGTAGCAACTGAATAAATTTGTTCTGCTAATTCTCTTGTAGGTGCTATAACAATACCTTGTAATATTTTATTTTCTTCCAATCTATTCATCACTCCCAATAAATATGTTGCGGTTTTCCCTGTACCAGATTGAGATTGTAAAATACAATCTTTACCAGTATTAATTGAACTAATACCCTTAATTTGGATTTTTGAAGGTTGATTAAAACCATACAAATAAACTCCTTTCAACAAGTCTTGATTTAAATTTAAATCATCAAACGAACTACTTTCTTCTGCCATAATTATTATAAAAATGGTTAGAAATCTTTAAACCATTCTAAAATGATTTATAACTTGTTTGAAAATATTTAAAAAATATTATTAAATAATTTATCTAATTTATTTAATAATGGAGTTTATAAAAAAAGGTTTATCAAAGCCTACTGATTGGTTATTATTAGGGGTTGTTATTTGTTTAACTGTTTTAGTTTTTTATGTTAGAAATATTGAAAGATTAGATAATGTTACTGATACAAGTGCAACTTCTAATGATGCTATTAGACAAGCTGTTAATGATGTTTATAAAGCTGATACAACTGCTATTAGACATTTAGCAGATGTTGCTACTGCATTACAAGCAGGTGGTCTTAAAATACCAGGAAATTTAGGTGTTACGCAAGATTTAAATGTTATGGGGAAAATTAATTCTGCCAGTCTAGCACCATCTCAATATGTTGGTACAGATGCTAATAATAATTTAATTAGTTTACCAAGTGTATCATCTGCTGCTTCACTTATATCTTATGCTATTTGGACTGGTTCTAATATTACAACTTTAGCTGGGCAAACATTTCAAAATAATTCTGTTTCAGCACAAATAGATTTATCTAAATCTGCTGAATCACCTGATAATGTAGGTATTAAAAATAGTTCTAGTACATTAATTAATACTAGTGGTAAAACTGTTACTTGTTTAGTTACTTTTAGTGGTCTTGCTGATGTAAATTCTGGTAAAGGTGCACAAATTAAATTACGTAAAAATGGTGTAGATCTAAATTATAATAGTTATGTTACTAATGGTTCAGCAGGTACTATTAAATTTACATTAGGTGGGAGTGATATAGTTAAATTAGCACCAAATGATTATATTGATTTTGTATATGAATTTTTTGATAGTAATGTAAGTGGTAATCCAAATCTACAAAATTTTTACGCTTCTATAGTTGGATTATATTAAAATAAATCAGTAATCAATGCTTCTTCTTCAAGTGGAATAAATGTTACTCTTCCACCTGCTTCATCTTGTGTATATTCTGAATTTTCTAGTTTTTGAGTATCCAATAACAAATCAAAAGAACCTGTACCACCTGGAATAGCTCTTCCAACTGCAATTCTTGAAGCAACAGATTTCATTTTATCTTTTTCATTAAACAATGCACCATTAATACAATGATCCATTGTTCTTTCAAATGATGCTCTTGCTAATAAATCCATTTCTAATTTTCCCATACCATGTCTATCAATTGATATAACTTCTCCTTGATAACACATTGTATCAACTAATAATGATAAGTGATTGTTATTGATTTTAGCACCACCTTCTGTATATGTATATACCAATTCATTTAATAATACTTGACGAGTTGCTTCAATACCATACATTTTATAAATAGTTTTAATTTCATTACATTTTATTTTTTCCAAATCAATACCTTTAACCAATTTCATTTGTCCCATATTAACACCTTCTGTTGTAACTACATATTCTTTATCAGACATTAAACCTCCTGTTTCTGGATTTACTTTTGTTCTCATTTCTTGAGAAATATCCATATTAGCAATACCTTCAATACCTTTCAATGTAATATCATCTAATACCATTCTAGCAAATTCTGTAATCATTGGATTATTAAATGATGTCATTGACCAACGAACATGTATAATTTGTTCTTTATCAGTTGGATTATTTGAATAAATACCACATCTAGATATTTTTGTAATAATATCTTTTTCTTTCTTTGTTAGACTTTTAGTATTTGACCAAACTTTATACCAATGTGATATAAATTTTGTTTTGATATCCAATAAACTTGTTTCTTTATCCAACATTTTTTCTACATTCATTGTAATTCTCATAACAAATGGCATCATGTTAATATCTGCTTTCTGATTATTAATAAAGAATGGATTATCTACTTTATCATTTTTCAATCTCATTCCCAATTCATCATTCTTACCAATATCATAATAAACTTCTAATTTTGAAATTAAATATCTAATTGACAAATGTTTAAAATGTGATACGATTTTATTCAATGCACTTCTATCAGTTGAATATGGTTCTTTGAAATAAATTGTCATTTGTGGTGTTTTAATATTTTTGGCATTATGGATAATTTCTAAAATTCTTGGCACACCTGTTGTTCCTGATGTTTTCTTAGCAGCACCAGCACTATGTTTTGAGTTCAAAGTGTTATGAACTATAATACCATTATCTACCATAAATGTTTGATTACTTGGAACTGTAAAATCATATACATAATCAGATTGATTTGGTGTGTATGTAGTAATATCTACAATTTCATCCCATACAACATCAGAATTATTTGCTTGATTTAATATTTTTAATTCTTCTGTGATTTTATTAGCATCAGGATGATTTGTAAAAATTTCTATATATTTGCCTAATTTAATTCTATTAATAGCTTTTTCAACTTTAACATTAAGATTTAATTCTTGATTACATTTTGTTATAATTTCTTCAAGACCATTAATCTTATCTATTTCTTGTTCACTAGCATCAGATATTAATAATGTTTTATTATCAATAATTTCACCAAATATATCAAAGTATGATAATAGTAATGCAATATCTTTAATAAATTGATGATCATCATTATTATTAATACTAGTATAATTATCACCAAATTTACCAAAGCGTTCAAAATAACCATCTAATAAACCACGTTTAAATTCATTTGGAGCAGTGAAAGCAAATTCTGGTACTTTATTTAATGTTCTTCCTAATGATAATCCATATTCCATTGTTAGATTATTATCATTAATAAAACTATTTTCAATATATCTAGCAACTGGGATTCTCATACCTTTTACAAGTTTTGCTCCAATAATAGGTTCTACTGTTTGATTGTTTCTAATCAAATGAGAATGACTTAGTGTAGTTGTAACACTTCTACCACTTTTTGTGGTTACTGTAATCAAGTTACCATTTACAGGATGACGACTAACATGTGAAATTTTATTCCAGTGAGTTTTTTCATTGCCATCCACACCAACAATATAATATTCATTTTCTAAAGATGAAATATCTGTTTCAACACTATCTATATGTCCAGTGTTAAAAGTTAATTCTGGATTTGTTTCAATTATATTATCACATAATTCTCCAATATTAATTGTTGTATGTTTAATATCTTGTGTCTTTCTATTCTTTGTAATAACTTTGATCTTCTGATTGCTTACAACCGACATTTGCGATGTTGGCTCACCGACTGATTGACCTGCCAAAATACCAACCATTTCACCAGGTGATATAATAGCTTTAATAAAACTTAATCTAATTTCTTTCATCATTTTATTAAAATTTTCTTCAGATAAACCATATTCAAATACACATTTATTTGGTGATAGATATTCATACAATGAAACTTCTAATAGAGTTTTCAAACATCTATCATCTTGTTTCATATGTTTATCACTATCTTTAACTTGTGTCATAAGTCTTGTTTCTTTTGTATTCAAAAATTCTTCAATAGCTTTTGGAATATTAATGGGATTTAACATTTCATTAGGTTTTACTTTTTCATTATTTGAATAGTCTTGAGTAATTCTAAAAAGATTTACTGGAACCATATATTTATCTTCAACCAATTTATAATTTAACATTGCTTTTGATTGAATAATTCTCATTTGATCTCTTAGACTAATTGCTTTTTCAACATATTCTTTATTATATTTTTCCAAGTCTGACTTGGAAATATTTTTTGCTTTTACTAGTGTATCAATTTGTTCTTTTGATAATCCTAATTTTGTTTTAACTGTATTATCATCCATTCCAAGAATATTTAATGTCATTTCTGTTTGTGTTGATTGGTTAATACCATTTTCACCATAAACATATTGAATCATTATTCCTCTTGAATTTCTATTTGTTCTATCATAAGCAATTGATAAATCTTCTACAAATTTTACCATCTGTCTTTGGATGTAACCAGTCTGCGCAGTATCTCTAACTTGTAGACCATTTGCCAAACCAAAGTTAAATGTTTCTGGAATTGTTAAATCATAAACTTTTACATTATTACTATCTGATATTTCAATTGATTTAATTGGATCAAGAACAACATTATTTATTGTTTTAAAAATATCATTACTTATAAATATTTCAGATATTTTGAAATTAAGATTATTAACAAATTGTTTTGGAATTAATATCATATCATTTTTAATAATACAAAATACACCAATTCTAGAACACAAGTAACAAATTCTATCTAATTGTTCTTGATTACATTTATTATTAGAATTTGTGAAAAAATCTTGTAATTCATCCATTATATTTTCATTATCTAAAAATTTAATCAAATCTTTTGTTACTGGTAGATAATCACCAATTTTAATTTCTGGTGTTAATGTTTCTACAAATTTATCTTGATTCCAAATCAACAATGATTTACTTTCTACAACTGTTACTTGTCTTCCTCCATTAGTTGTAATTTTATAGAATTTATTTCCTGGGTCATGTCTTGTCACTGCTTTAACAGTACCCCATGAGACTTTACCATTTTCATCCATAGTTGGAATATAGATATCATTTGTTTCTAATAATTCTAAATTTCTATCAGTAAAATTTTGAATGGATGTTTTATTATTTTTTAATTTTTCATCAATCCATTTACCAATAGGTGTATATAATGGTTTATTATTTTCAATAACTACAATAGGTGTTTCCCATGTAACAGATTTAATAGCGGTATCAATCAAACCTTCACGACTGGCAGTTCCATTGTGAAAGAATTCAATACCACTTAATCCATCCATATAACTATTTACAGCAAAGCCTCTTGCTTCAGGTGTATCATCATAACTGTGATAATATGGTAAAGCACGTCCATTCATATTTTTTCTAGGTCTAGCTCCTGTAATATTGATTTGACCAACCAACCCAGAAATTTGTGCAACGTTAGCAGCACTACCTTTACCACCAGAAGTAGCACCAGCCCAGAAAAAATTATTAATATTATAATAATCCATTAATAATTTACCTACCATTGGTTGTACTGTATTTAGATCACCCATAATATTTGATTCAATAATATCTAAACTTAGAGGGTCAATATCATTTTCTAATTGTGTAATATTATATTTTGCTTCTAATAATTTATTTGAAATCATTTGTTGAATTTTTTCTTTAATTTCTGATGATACTAAACCATCTTTAAATCCAACACTTTGACCTCTCATTAACAAATAATTTAATACAAGTCTTTGAGAATCATCAATAAATCTTCTTGTTTTATTAGGACCCGATTTATCCCAAATAAAATGAATAATAGAGTTCTTTGAAAAACTCAATTGTGATTTATCTAAAAATCCTGCTACTAATTTACCATTTGAAATTTGAAAAGTAATTTTATCACCAGATTTTTTCATACTATTAATACCTGCTGGGATGATGTGACTAAATATTTCATGACCATTATAATATTTATCCATCTCTATTTCAAATTTTGTGTCTGATGTTGTGTTACATAATATATTAGCAACATCAGAACCTTTTATTTTTGTATCTGGTTGGGTTAACATATAAGCTCCTGTTAATGTATCTTGTTGACATCCAATAATAGGACTGGAATCTTTAACACTAACAATTTGATATTGCACACTAGCAATATACTTTAACTCGTTTCTAGCTTGGACAGATTGTGCCAAGTGTAAATTCATTTCGTCTCCATCGAACACTGATGATTTTTACATCTGAAAAATGAAATTTTTCCTTTCGGAATTTTTGTAAAAATCAATACCATTACTTTCATAATGGGTTAGACTGTATCTTAAGCAGGCTAAAACTGGCTAGGTTTATCATTGCCCACCAACATCCGTTCAGTCGTTGAGAACTCACCATATTCTACCATATCGAACGTAGGTGATAATCCTGCGGATTGCCCAATTTCTAATCTTATTACTGTTGGAGCCAGCTATTAACTGGGTTCCCCATAAAAATTTCTTAATATGGGTAGTAATTAGAACTCTAAGGGTATCCCCGCAACAAGATGTTTCGCAAAGTTAATATATAATCATCTGAATCTATTTTATTTAATGCTGAAAATAATATTATATTTGTCATTTGCATTGTGACTTGTTCTGTAATAAGTTTATCATGTTTTGATAAATTATCTATTGCTTTTAAAGGCATCAAGTTTTTCCAATTAAATGCTATTAATTGTTGAGATTTATCTTCTAATTTGAATAAATTTAATGGTATTACATGGTCTATATGCCAGTAATCACCATAATTATTCCAATTCATTTCTTCAGTAAATCCAAATTCTAACCATTCTTTTACTTTTTTAATATCTATTCCTAGATATTTTGAGGTTGAATCTTCTTTACTAATTAGTGCTCTCAGTCTTCTATTAATATTCTTTTTTATTTTGAAGGCTGGTTCACTATGATATCTCTCTACAAATTTTTTATTTAATTTTTCTTTATTTTCTTGATGCCAATTAGATTGTAATTCTTGCATACGAGATTTATTTTTAGTTGCCCATATTTTTGCTTTATCATTGCTTCTTCTATATTCTCGTCCAGCTTTTCTTTCACAATCCTTGCATTTCTTTCTATTTTTACGAAATTCTGTTTTTACTTTCATTTCTTTACAATAGTCACAAATCATATTTTCATTCATCTGATTATTTTATTAACCTTACTAGGGTTTTAAACTGATTAATAATCAATTTTTATGCTTTTTAGGCATCCCTTTTACCGACCAGATTGGAGAAGTTAATCGGCGTTGTATGGTTTGCATACAGACACACTCATTCTGAATGTGTTTAAATTGTCATCATCAATAATTTGAACTTGGTGACCCATCATAGATGGTCTATGTAGTGTTGGTTGACGATTGAATAAAACATGATCGCCATCAATACAATGTCTTTCTACTACATCACCTAAGCTTAATTTAATTGATTTTTTATTATATTTCAAATTAATTGATTGAATTTCTGGTTTACCATTTATATATGTTTTTCTTAATACATAGTTAGCACCTGGGTATACATAACGACCATTTTTAACCAATCCTGTTAAATATTTAATATTGTAGGGTGTTACTTCCTCTGGAATTGTTAATTCCATTGCTATTTTCTTTGGAATACCTACTTGGTCAATATTAATATATGGGTCTGATGTAATAACTGAACGTGCTGAAAAATCAACACGTTTTCCTTCCAAGTTGCTTCTAAAACGACCATGTTTACCACTCAATCTATCTCTAATTGCTTTTGTTTGTCTTCCACCTGTTTTAAATTCTGTTCTAGGTAATGGCGTTGACTCATTATCATAAAATGTTGCTACATGATATTGAACTATATTTGTCAAGTCTTGTTTTTGTGATGATTCTTCACCAGCACTTTCTTTTTCCATTACTTGTCTTAGTCTTTTATTAAATTGAATAATATCAGAATATTTTAATGTTAATGAATCTTCCATTGTTGCTGATGACATTACATCCATTTTAGCTGTTGGTCTAATAGCAATTGGAGCGATTGGTAAAGCAGTTATAATTAAATCTTCTGGTCTTTGCATTTTTGGATTAAATCCCAAAATGAAACAATCATTATCTGAAAGAGTTCTTAATTTATTATAACAATCACGTGGTGATAAAAATTCTTTCGATTTTCTTAAATTTTTTACTCCTTCTTTTGATTCTTCTTCTATTTCTCTTTCTACTGCTAATCTTAATGTACCATTATCTTTTACTTCTTTCTTTATTTTTGGTACTGGTGTATTACAGTGTGGACATTGTTGTGTATTTTTTATTAGTAATCTCATTTCTTTGAATCGTTGTTCTGCTTTCTTTTGTAGTGCTTTTTTATAATGTACGTTAGTTTTATCTAACAATAATTTACCACAATAAATACACATACAAGACATTACATTTCTTAAATGAGGCATAAAACCCAAATGAAATACTGGTTCTGCTAATTCTGTATGAGCAAAATGACCTTCACATTTCATATTATTCTCACCACAATAAGCACACGGTATATATATATCACAGGTTCCCATTCTAGAATCAACCAAACCACCTTTTATTGGGTCAAATCCATTATAAGATTGTGGAATATCGATACCGAATGGATCACCATTTACAGACGAATATAATCTTACATCTTTATTCTTATAGATTGAAAATTCAATCTCATCAATTTTTTTGACTTCTTCACTATAAAATACTGGGTTAATTGACATTGCTTATTATAATGCTATAGAAATCTTTAAAATATATTTATTTATCAATTTTTTTAATAATATATTTTATCTAAATTAAATAATAATATATAAATGAGTGAAGGATTTTATGATATTTCTGGAAATTATGTTTTATATAATAAAAATAGGGAACAAGTGAAAGATAAAAGTATTTATTCATTAGTTAAACAATATAAAACAAAACCATCTAAAAATTATTTTTCTGTATTTGGCGGTTATGTTTCTGATAAAAGAGCTATAGATGTATCTATGTCATATAAGGTTTTTGAAGGATTTGATGGTACTGTTGTACCTGATGCAACTGATTTAAAAAATACTGCAACAACTGTTTTAAATAGTATGCCACCATATAATCCACCACAAAATAATAATGTAACTATTCAAAGCGGAAATATATCACCTAGTTTAGTAAATGCTACTTATTATAGTGATGATGCAAAAGTTTATTTAGATGTTACTGATAAAATGAAAAAATATGTAAATTCAGATAGTATAAAATTTAATGGTTCTTATAATAATGAATTTAGTGATATAGCAGTTGGTAAAACAAAAAAATTAGATATATCATATAGATGTGGTGATAATATGACCCCTGTGATTAAAACATTAAATGAAAATGATACTATAGCTTTATCATGTCCTTCAGTAGATCAATCATCTTTAAATCTTGTGAAAGGTAAATTAAATATTTCTAATGTATATAGTGAATGTCCTAATATGTCTAAAGTAGATATTACTGATAAATTTAATAAATTATCAAATGGTAGTAATGTAAGATTATCTAAAAATCAATTTATTGGATTATTACCTAGTTCATATCAATCATGTAATCCTAAATTTAATTTTACAATACAATGTAATGATAATTCTCCTACACCAGTGACTAATTTTGACATTCCAGTAGATCACTTTACTGCTGATTGTTCAAAAGTATCTACATTAACAAAAGACCAAATTACTAAATCAAAGGTGGGTAATCTACCATTAGATAAATTAAATGAATTAACTCCTAGTATGATTATTAATAACAATTTAGATACTGGTGATTTTACACAAAAACAATTAGATAATTTGTCTCAAGAACAAAAGATGGCTGTAAAAAAATTATTTTTCCCACAGAAACCACCAAGTTGTAACGGAGGTACATTTGATAAATGTGTTAATAATTATACATTAAATTGGTGTTATAACAATTGTATTGATCAGAAAGATGGTGAAAGTATTAATACACCACCATTAAATGGAGATGATAATGAACCCTCTAAATATATAATGGTTGTTACATATAAAAGTAATGAAGGAACTATGAATAAAAGAAGTTTAGTTGTTGAAAATATTCTTAAATTAGAAAATGGATACCAAGTTTATATAGCGTATGATTATGATGGCACTACTAGAATGATTTCAACCACTGGTATATGTAAATGGTATTCTGGTCCTACATCTAATTTTAGCCCTGCATACTGGAAATATTATAATATTGTTCCTGTTAATTCATATCAGATTGTTCTTAGAAATAATGATTTAAATATATCACTTAGTGAACAATCAATGCCAAATACATTAAAAGAAGCATCACAACAACTATCACAACAACCATCACAACAACAATCTCAACAACCATCACAACAACCATCACAACAACCATCACAACAACCATCACAACAACCATCACAACAACAATCATTATTACAATCATTACAACAATTATTATCACAATCATCACAACAAACATCATCCCAACAAGCACAAACATCATCCCAACAAGCACAAACATCATCCCAACAAGCACAAACATCATCCCAACAAGCACAAACATCATCCCAACAAGCACAAACACCATCACAACAACCATTATCAATACAGCAATTATTATCACAACAACCTTCATCACAAAACCAATCACCACAACCATCACAATTACCACAATTAGATCCAACATTATTACAATCATTATCACAACTATTTTCACAAAAACAACAACAACCACAACAATCAGACCAACAATCTAATCAACAATCAGATAGTGATTATTTAACAACACAAAGATTTAGAGATCCTAAATCAGGTGTAAAAGGACAAACTTGTTCGTGTATTTATAAATATTAAAAATCTAATTATAAATAATATGATTGGTAAAATAACTACACAATTAATAGATAGATTGGTAGAAGAATTAAATAAAATGGAAAATAGAATAAAATTGGAAAAAGAAATATTAAATCCAATTTTATCAACTTTTACAAATAAATTATATCCGTACGTTTCTTTATTATTTATTATGTATTCCATAAATTTATTTTTCCTAATACTTATTTTAATTTTAATTTTAATGAAAAAATAATATCTGATGTTTTATTATAGATTAATGTTATTTTATAATTTATCGAAATCACAAATTAAAACATTTGTTAAATATGCCATTTTTTTTGGTTTAGTTTATTTAATATTAAAATCAATTCCTTCTGGAACTATTCAAAATAAGGAAGTAGTTTTAATATTGGGTGTTGTTTGTCTTAGTTTTTTTGTTATTGATAGTATGTTATCTTACATATCATCTGAAGGATTTGATTCAATAAATACAAATAATTTATCACCTGAACAAATACAAAAATTAAATGCTCTAAAATCTGTTATTGACAATATTATAAAACACCCTCCACCTATTCCAGATAATTTAAATAATATTAAAACAACTCGACAACCTTATGTAAATTCTGAATATATTCAATTATATAATGAAGCTATTTCAGATATTAATAGAAATGAAGATTTAAATCCAGTAATAATTAAACACGAAATTATAACAGATACATCTAATGACACATCTAATCAAGACTTACCACAAGTTTCTTGTAGTAATGAAATTAGTAAAGTTAAAAAACAAATGGAAAGACAAATTGCACAATTGAAACATGAATTAGTATCTCGCCCTATAGCACAAGATGATACTTCAATGACTAAAAGATATTATGATTCATTATTATCACAACTCAAAGAATTAAATATTATTAATTCTGATGATATTGATAGAATGAATAGTAAAATAGCTACTGGTGTTTTAACTATTCCAGAAGCTATTAATTCTTTGGAAAAATTAAAAAATTCTAATACTTCTATGCTTGTTAAATCAGATTATAAATATAATGAATTACCTGATGATTATTTTAAATCATTAGGTGAAGGTTTAGATAAATTAAATCCTTGGGATAATCAATATTCTGTTTTAAATACCAATAAATGGCGTGTTCCTATGCCTCGTCCTCCTATTTGTATAAATACTCAACCTTGTAAAGTTTGCCCTAGTGATAGTGGATTAGCTTCTGTTGATAGTTCTTTAAAATTAAATGATTGGGATTCTGCTAAAGCTATCAGTGAAACTAAAATTAATAAAAAATGGGTAAAAGACCAATAGATTTATTATTTAAAAAAGAAATATATTAATAAAAATAATGTCAAGTCTAAAAGAAATCGTATCAAACTTTAATGAAATTCTAAGTTCATTCTTAGTGCAAATTTCTCCAATCGTTGGTTCTAGTTATTCATCTAAATTTGACCTATTAATTAAAGCTAATAGTACTATGCCAATTGAACAATTTTTGTGTCATGCTTTAGAACATGAAGAAAAAATTATGAAAAAAGATGAAGCATATTTTCAAGATAGTAGTAATATTAATAGTAAACTTAAGTCAGATAGTGTTGTAATGGATGAAATATTGAGATTACAAAATATTTGGTCAAAAATTGATGCTGAATCAAAGTCAAACGTTTGGGATATTTTTCAATCAATGTTGTATTTGGGAAAAGAATATATTAAAGTAAAATATACTTAACCATATATTTCAAAAATATTTTTTACATTATTAGATGATATAATATTTTCATTATCTGATAAAACACTATTTTCATTATTAAATATAATACTTTTTTCCTCTGATAAAACACTATTTTCATCATTAAATATTGTACTATTTTCATCTGATAAAACACTATTTTCAAAATCAGACATTATTGGTGTTAAAATATTATCAATTGTCATAATATTTTGAGGTGATGGGTCATTATTTAATATTTCTTTTGTTTCTCCTGCTGATATAGATTGCCTAAAACTAGATGACAAACTATTATTAGATACAATATGTTCATTTAAATTATCTATTTTATTAATTGCTTCATTTGATAAATTAAATCTATTTACACTATTTTTACCAATATTAGATACTAATTTTAAAAAATTATTCCAAGAATAAAATATTTTATTATTTTGATAATTATTATCTATTTCATTATCTCTAATATATGTTTCTATTGATTGAATAAATTCTATTTCAATATTCTTGGATATTTTTCTAAAACTTATACTTGGATCTATATATTGGATGTACATATAAGCTATAAATTTCTTTACATATAAATTATTATGATATATAGTATTAGATTCTATTTCTGTTGATATTTTATCTATAATATTTGATATTATATTATTCATTATTTTTATTACTTTACTTTTTATAGTTTCTATTTGACATGTTTTATTTAATTTTATTGGTGATTGATCTTTTGATTGTAATCTCATTGTTGATTGTCTTTTTAAAGATGATGGACGTCTTTCTTGTGGTGATGTACGTCTCTTATATTGTTGGTGTGATACTGTATTTATATATGTTTTATCTAACATTGAAATTATTTTTTCTTTATTATGTAATAGATCATTTAAAATTAATTGTTTTTCAGTAGGATTATCTACTATATATTTATCTATTTCATTTGAAATATTTGCAATTAATTTTTTATAATTTTGATTATTATCATTATATCTTTCTGGAGTTATACCAAGATATATTTTATTATTTGTATTTTTAAATTCTTTTATTATATTTTGTTGAAAATTTTGAAAAATTATTTCAAAATTACATTTAATTGCTTCTATTAACATTTTATATATTTCTTCTTTTGATTTTAATGGTTCTAAACCATACCATTTAAGATATGAATTTTCTATTATTGATAAAATAATTTTTATTATTTCTTCTTTATTTTCATTTAATATATGTATTAAATTATTCATATCAATTTTATCTTTTATTAATTCCATTAAATTTATTAATTTCATATCTTCTGAAATATTTTTTAGCATTATTTCCCAATTTGTTTTAATATAAGTATCCATTTTTTCTTTGAATTTTTTATTATTATTGTTAATTAAATGGTATTGTGATATTATAAAATAAAATTTATTTACTATTTCTGAATTATTTAATGATACATTCGTCATATTAAATAATATATTATTTCTAATTCTTTCAAAATTATTCCATGTCATATTATCTTTAAACAAATCATAATATAATGATTCTACTTCTGATTTTTTAAAATTTGTCATTATATTATTATAAATTACTATTGGATTTTCTGATAATGTTTCTAATGATATATCTATTTCAAATTGTTTTTTTGATAAACTTGTTAATTGAGATTTCATAAAATTATGTATTTTATAATACATATTTATTGATTCTATTATTAATGCATTTTTAGATTCTAGTTCTTTTATTATATTTGCTAAATGCCAAAAACCTTCTTTTCCAACATATAAATTATATCCTGTTATACATTCTGGTTTTTTATAAATATCTATAAAATCTATATCTATACTTATTGATGTATATTCTGATTTAGATTTTGTATGACCTAAATCTAAACCATACCCCATTGCTTTTAGCATTATTTTTCTTTCAATTTCATTTATATTTTTTACTATTATTTCTGTTGAATATTTTTGAATTAATCCTATACATCTTGAATCTATTAAAAATTTCAAATCTATATCTGCTGAAAATTCATCCCTACTAATAAAAAATTCTGTTTCATTATCTATTAATTCTGCTAAATAATATTTGTTCAAATTTAAATTCAAATTAAAATTTGTATATTGAAATATTAAATTTATATTTGATGATGTTGATGTTGTTTCTTGTGATGATAGTTCTAGGTTTGCTTGTCCTGCACTTAATCCAATATTAATTTTATCTATATTTTTTGTATCAGATGCTGATTTTATTCTAATTGTTTCAGCTCCAAGTTTTTCAGCAATTTGACAAAAGGTTCTTAATTTATATTCCAATCTTTTAATAATATAATTATTAATTGATAAAAATAATTCTTCTTTTGAAAAAGCAATTTTTTTATAAAGCAAACCTGGTTCTATTGAATTATCCAAAAAATATATTATTTTGAAATTATTTAATGAATGTACTTTTTTTATTTCTTCATATTTATTATCTGGCATTTTTAAATATTCTGCGACCATATTTAAACTATTTTGAATAACATCTTTAATCCTATAATCATAATAAGCTATTTTATATTTATCAAAATATTTTATCAAACCTTTTTTAAAAAAACCAAAATAGCTTTCTGTTAAAAAAACTGTGTAATCATATTTATATATTTCTATTAATTTTTCAAAATTAAATGGTTTTTTATATTTTTTTTCATAATTTTCACAATCTGAGTTATATTTTGCTAACATTGTTTTTGATTTTGTATCTGTTCTATTATTAAAATATTTTAATATTGTTTCTGTTAGTAACATTACTTTAAGAAAATAAATTAAAAAAAGTTCCTAATATAATTAGCCAAATATACCACATGTGGATTTATTTGGTATTCCACTTGAGGAATATTGGAAGTGCTTTGTTTGTACTGAACAAACAATACAAAAAGAAAAATTATGAAAAAAGTTATCATGTCAGAGTATGCTTTCGGCATACTAAATTATATAACAAGATGTTATTGGATATTTATTTTTCAATTTTTTAAAAACAGAAATCTCCATCGCTTGGTTAAACGAAGAGCTTTAGCTCGAGTTTTCGCTCTGTCGATTAACTAGCAAAGCGATGTTTTTAAAGCATTCATTGAAATCTCCATCGCTTGGTTAAACGAAGAGCTTTAGCTCGAGTTTTCGCTCCGTCGATTAACGAGCTTTAGCGAAATCAATTTTCATAAAAAATTGATATTAATAATACTAAAAAATACAATTTAATAGTTTATATAATGATAAAGAAAAATATATGTTTTATTTGGACTGTTTCAAATGGCGATCATCAAACAGATGATCAACCTAATAAAAAACATTTGTATGAATTTGCTAGATTGGTTAAATTAGATTTTATTTTTGGAACTTGGGATAATAATGATTTTAAAATTGTTAAATCTGGTAATTATATAATTGATAATAGATATAGAGTTGATTTTTTTGGTGATCTACCTCAAATTGTTCAAGAATTAGATAAATCTGAAAATAAAATAACATATGATAAATTTATTGTTGAATTTAATAAAATTTTAGATACCACTAATGTAATTGTTGTTCACGATGCTAATCATCATATGAAAACAATTATATCAGAAAGTATTAGAGCTAATGTTCCATTAAGATATGATACTAAATTATTAATTGATACTATTAGTTTTAAACATAATTTAGATAAACCAACTATTTATGATTTAGCTAAAAATTTAAAAATTAAAAATGAAAAAGAAATTGAACTATTAAAAAATATTTTTATAAAATTATATAAATCCTAAGGAAAAAATTTTATTGTCCCATCTGGCGTACCATAATTTGGCATTTTTGGTAATTTATTACTTGGTTTTAATCTATCATCAAATACTATAGGACGATTTTGTTCACATGGTAAAGGAGACCAATCTAAATTTGCTTTATCACATTCTTTTTTTCTTTGTATATCTATACAAGTATTAGCATCAAATCTACAAGAACCAAGTGCACCTGATTGACACATATTATTATTCCAACCATTAATACCATCTATAAATAATTGTGTTTTTGTATTTGTATTATATTTTTTATCATCACAATCATCATCATATAATTTTTTATAAATATAAACAAATTTTGAATTATATAATCCACCTTGTTGTTCAATTAATTCATCTGTAATTAAACAACATTCTTTTTTTGGTTTATCTATTATAGAACATGTATCATCATTATATGGATTGGCGTTTGATATAATATCAGTTTTTTCATTAGATAATTTCATATCTAGATTTAATCCATATGAATTAGAATTATATATTTCATTACTTAATGGAGTAAAACTTTCATATATATTATTATATATTGCTATTAATAATAAAGTTATTACAAATAATACAAATTGCATTTAATATATATTATATTAGAGTATAAAAGTTATTCTAAATTCTTTAATATATTAGGTGGTATATGTATTGAAATATTTGTTATTAATTTTTTTAATTTTGTTAGTTGAGGAGGTATTACTAATAATTGAGTATTTGAACAATTTAGTACTTTTAAATTTTCTAGTAATGGTATGAATGTTAATGGAGTATCTGAACAATATAGTACTTCTAAATTCTCTAGTAATGGTATTATTCTTATATTAGTATTACTTACATTTAATTTTTTTAATTTTGTTAGTTGATCAGGTATTACTTCTAATTGACTATTTGAACAATCTAGTTCTTCTAAATTTTCTAGTAATGGTATTCTTGTTATAGTAGCATTACATTTTAATTTTTTTAAATTTGGTAAATTTGATAATAATTTTTGTAGTTGTTCATTACTTAACATAGTATTAGAACAATCTAATTCAGTTAAAGTTTCTATTACAGGTATAGTTTCTAAGTTTTCACATCCAAAACAATTTAATTTAGTTAAAGTTTTTATTTCTGGTATACTACTTAATTTATCACATCGTTCACAATCAAGTTCTTGTAAATTTTCTAGTAATGGTATATTTAATATAGGTGTTCTAGAACATTTTAATTTCTTTAATTTTTTTAGTTCTGGTAATACTGAACGTAAACTAGACATATCAGAACAATCAAGTTCTTCTAAATTTACAAAATTTACTAGAGTTGGTAGAATACTCATTAGTGTTCCAGATATATTTAATTTTTTTAATTGGATAATCGGTATTACATATTGTAATTGTTTACAATCAGAACAATCAAGATTTGTTAATAGTTTAAGTTCTTGTAATTCTTTAGGTATTCGAGTAATACCAAAACTAGACCCTATTTTTAATGATGATAGTTCATCAAATATATCTATTAATGGTGGTTTAACTAATATTTTCATATCTATTGGTAAATTTAGTACTAAAGATGGTATTTTAGAGCCTGTATATTTAGTTGTAATATATTGCATAAAACATTCAGTGTGATCATTTGAAGCTTTACTAATACATATACCCATTTTTTTACAATCAAATTCAAATTCAGACGTATAAAAACTAAATGCGATATCTACCAAAGCTTTTTCAAGAAATATATTAGTTAATTCTTCTTTGAATGGGGCTGATGCACTTGTAATAATACTTTTAGCTTGTTCATTATGAAAATGCCCTCTACAAGTACATAATTCTCCTTGTGTAAGTTCTGCTTCACAATCACAATTTTCAATACTACATCTACCTCCACCAATTTGATTATTATAATAATTTAATTTGGATTTATATATATTTTTTTTATGTTCATCTGTAGATTTATTTAATTTGTATAAATATTTTAATATTTTTCTATTATACATTTATTATTATTTATATGATAAAAAATTTTTAGGTTTTTATATTATACGATTTTAACCATTTTTTATACACTTTCATAGCATCTATCATATTTTTTGTTTGATATTTATGATATTTAGCACGATTATACATTGTTATAACAACTTGTTTTTGATAGGTTAGATTAAAATCTTTTATTAATTCTAAAGTTTTTAATGCTTTTTCTTTATTAGCATAACCAGTGCCTTTTAATGATTTTTTTGGATGTTTATCTTCATATAAACTATTCATTATAATTTATATAAGAATATTTATTATAAAATCATGCTTTATTATTTTATTTAATGGAATTAACACCTAGTGCTTTAGCTAGTTTTATAAAAAAAAATTTACCAAATACAAAAATAATTGTTAAAGGAGAAGTATCTCAACCAAAAATATCAAGTGGTCATATGTATTTTAATTTGAAAGATAATTTTACAAATATTAAAGTTATTGCTTGGAAATCAAAATCAGAGTTATTTGATTTAGTTATTGAAGGTAGTGAAATAACATGTACTGGTAAAATAGATTATTATGGAGGAAATTCTACATTAAGTTTAATAATTGATAATATTAAAAGTGATGGAATTATGGGAGAATTATTTGTAAATTATAATAAAATAAAAGAAGAATTTACAAAGAATGGATATTTTTCAAAACAAAAAAAACCATTACCTAATATAATTAATAATATATGTATTATTACAAGTGCTGGAGGTGCTGCTATACAAGATTTTAATTGGGGGATTGATAATTCAGGTTTATTATTAAAACGAGATATAATAGATGTACAAGTCCAAGGAATAGATTGTCCAAAAAATATTTGTATAGAATTAGAAAAATTACAAAATAGTGATTATGATCTAATTTTAATAACACGTGGAGGTGGTAGTTTTTCTGATTTATTTGGTTTCTCTCAACCAGAATTAATAGAAAGTGTTTATAATTTTAATTTACCTGTATTAAGTGCTATAGGTCATCAAATAGATAATCCATTATTAGATTTAGTAGCTGATTATTCAAGTCCAACTCCATCACTAGCATCACAATTTATTGTAGAACATAATAAAAAATATATTAATAATAATTATGAAATATTGGATAATATTAAATATACTATAAATAATTCAATTAAATATAGGAAAAATATTTTGGATAAATATTTAAGAAAAATAACAAAAATACAAGAAGAAATATTTGAAATACCAAAAAATATAAAAAATAATATTGAAATTGAAATAAATTCTAGAAAAAATCAATTGGATTTATATTTGAAACAAATTAAATTAATAGAAAATACTAAAGATATTAAAATATTAAATATTAATAAACGAGAAATATTAAATCCAAATAGATTGATAGAAAATCAAAAAATTATAATTGAATGGAATGGTGTTAAAATAAATGCAATAATTAGTTTATCCTAATAAAATAGTTACATCATCAAATATATCTTTTTCTAATTTTATTCTTTTATTTATTTCTAATAAAACACTTTCAAATTGTGGTTGTCCAACTATTTGAAATTCAAAAACATTCATATATGAAAATTTATAATAATAGTTTTTTTGTTTATATAATTCTGATAAATTCTTAATTATATTATCTAATTCATCACGTGTAACAAAATTAATAATATCAATACCGAGTCCTGATAGTGCTTGACATATAACAATTTCTTTACTAATAATAGAATAATTAAAATGGAATCCATTTGGAACAAAATAAATAGACATTATTTATAATTACTTATAAAGTTGAAAATATATATTTATATTATGGAAAAAAATGAAGAAACTTTAGACAATTTAATAAGTCAATTAGATACAATAGATAATTTTACAGATAAATTAAATTTAATCTCTAAAATTAAAGAATTAATAGAAAAAGAACAAGAAGATCTAAATTATTATGAAATTTTATTAGGAAATGAAAGTTCTAAAACTATAAAAAAAATTCCTAAAAATATTTCAAAATATGGATTAGATGAATGTATAAATAAATGTAATGGAGATGATAATATAACTGATAAAATGCCTTATTATATAGCTGTTAGAGATTATTTTAATTGGTTAGATACTAACACATTTAGTAAAACCACAAGTTAAACATTCATAATTATAATATTTACCATCTGTTTTTGTAAGTGTGCTAATAGCATTATTACAAGAACTACAATTAACAAAATTAGTAACATATTTTTCAACAAGTGTAATAATATCTGGTTTTTTCATTTTCTTTGCAATGATTTGAATACCATCATCTTCATTAGGTGAAAACCATACTACATTTTTTCCTTTCAATTCTTTTTTAAGATATTCAAAAATAATATTAGATTTATGATTTACAGATTCACAAAAAGGAATTACATTTAACCATCTTGCCCGAGTTGGAGTAATTTCTATAGATAATTCAGGAATAACAATTCTCTGTTTTTTGGTTTGACCCATTTCATTATATGCAATTTCAACCATGTTTTCAAAGTTCATTAAATAAAATAATAAAATTGTGTTTTCAAATGATTTTTTATCAATTTTTTAATCGTTCATATAATAGAGTATCAAATAGTTTATAATATTTATTAGTTTTAGCATTTTTAAATATATATGGATTGGATGAAAAACCACGCCAACTAATACCATCTGCTACTAGTTTTAATATTTTATAAGCCCAAAAGCTTGGATTTGCTGAAAAATAATGTAAATTTAGTTCACCTCCTTTATTCTTCAATAATTCATAAACCCACTTACTTGGATTTCTAGATAACCAATCCCAATTTATTTTATCTAGATTAACTCTCAATAATTTATAAGCCCAATTACTTGTATTTGCTGATAACCAATTATATTTAATTTTATCTGGATTAGCTTTTAGTAATTTATAAGCCCATCTACTTGGATTAGATGACAAGTAATCCCAAAATATCATTAGTGGATTAGCTCTTAATAATTTACAAGCCCATTTACTTGGATTTGATGATAATGTAGGCCAATGTACTTTATCAGTTTGTTTTCCTAATAATTTATAAGCCCATTTACTTGAATTTGATGTTAACCAATCTGATCTAAAATATGTATGTGTTTTATTCAAAATTACTTTTGCCATTATTGTATTAGTTTTGAAGACATTCATATAATTAATATTTTTTTTATGTTTATGATAAATATATTCAAAGTTAAATATATTTTTTGGTTCAACATGTGGTTTACACCACTTTTTTAAGGTTTGTAGTGGTTCTATTATATAGGTACCTATTGTAGAATTTATATATGATGATAATAATTTAACCATAATGATTGTTAAATGAAATAGGAATTAATAGATTTTTTTTTCAATTTTTTAACCGTTCATGTAATAGATTATCAAATAATTTATAATATTTATGTGTCTTAACAATTTTAAATAGATTTAGATTGGATGAAAAAATATACCAAATAATTTTAGATGGTTCACGTTTTAACATTTTATAAGCCCAGCGACTTGTATTTGCTGAGAAAAAAAAGTAATTTATTACAAATGGTCTAGTTTTTAATATTTCATAAACCCACTTGTTTGGATTTTTTATTATTCTATTTTGATCTATTTTATCTAGATTATCTTTTAATAATTTATAAGCCCATGGACTTGGATTTTCTGCTAAACGTTGCCAATCTATTTCATCTAGCTTAGTTATTAATAATTTATAAGCCCATCTACTTTGATTAAATGATAAACAATCCCAATCTATTCTATCTGGATTATCTTTTAATAATTTACAAGCCCATTTACTTGGATTTGATGATAGCCAGTCCCATTCTATTTCATCTGTATGGTTTTTCAATAATCTATAAGCCCATATACTTGAATTAAATGATAACCAATCAAATTTAATAGGTATATTTAATTTACTTAAAATTACTTTTGCTAATATTGTATTAGTTCTGAATAAATTTATATGGTTGATATTTTTTCTATGTCTACAATAAATATATTCAAAGTTAACTATAATTTTTAGTTCAACGTGTGGTTTACACCACTTTTTTAAGGTTTGTAGTGGTTCTATTATATAGGTACCTATTGTAGAATTTATATATGATGATAATAATTTAACCATAATGATTATTAAATGAAATAGGAATTAATAGATATTTTTTTCAATTTTTATTCTATTTGCTCTGTTGATTAACCAGCAAATCGAAATCAATTTTTATTCTATTTGCGAAATTAATTTTTTAATCGTTCATGTAATAGATTATCAAATAATTTATAATATTTATGCGATTTAACATTTTTAAATATATGTGGATTGGCTGAGAAAGCATACCAATTAATAGTATAGCCTTTAAACTTTAACATTTTATAAGCCCATCGACTATGATTTGCAGATAGATAGTTCCAATAAATTTTATCTGGATTATCTTTTAATAATTTATAAGCCCAAATACTTGGATTTTCTGTCAAACAATACCAACCAATTTTAGATGGATTACTATTTAATAGTTTATTTGCCCAACTACTTGGATTTACCGATAACCAAATCCAATGCATAGGTTCATCCTTTAATATTTTATAAGCCCATTTACTAGGATTTCCTGATAGCCAATCATATTTAATTTTATCTGGATTATTTTTTAATATTTTGTAAGCCCATTTACTTGGATTTTCAGATAACCAATCCCAATCTATTATATCTGGTCTAGTTCTTAACATTTTATAAGCCCATTTACTTGAATTTTTTGATAACCACTCCCATTCTATATTATCTGGATTATCTTTTAATAATTTATAAGCCCATCTACTTGGATTTGATGATAACCAATTCCATTTAATATCAGTAGGTGATTTATTTAAGATTAATTTAGCTATTATTGTATTAGTTTTAGATAAATTTTTATAATTGATATCATTATTGTATCTACAATAAATATATTCAAAATTTAACATATTATCTGGTTTAGTATGTGTTTTACACCACTTTTTTAAGATTTTTTTTGGTTCTATTATATAGTTTGCTATTGTAGAATTTATATATGATGTTAGTAATTTAACCATTATATAAATTAAATGAAATAGGATTTACTATATTTTTTTATCAATTTTTTAATTTCAGTTTTATTAAAAATTAAATTATAATCTAAATTAATATAATTATAAACAAAAAATGGAGCCTAAACAAAAAATGGAGCCTAAACAAAAAATGGAGCCTAAACAAAAAATGGTGCTCAAAAAGAAAGACGAGCCAACTTATAAGGATAATATAGATAAAACAAATCGTGAAAGATTAAAAAGCATATGTGGACATGTAATAAATAACCATTTTAAATATTTTAATAATCCAAATTTAAAAAAAAAAATAAGTAAAAAAGATAGTCCTATACGTATTAATAAAATAATTGATCTTGCACATTTATTAACAACTGAAATAGTACATAGTTATAAATATTTTAGATTTTTTGATATAGCTAATTTAGTTGGTGAAGAATTATATAATGAAGGTGCAACAGATATAAAATTACAAGTAATAAATACAGTATCTAAAATTAATAATTTAAATGATGAACAAATATGTGATATATTAGTATTTAATTATGATACTAAAAAAAATTGTGGATTGCAATTAGATGACTGGAAAATTTATAAAAATATACAGAAAAATAATTTTTATTGTATAACATTTCCAGTTGAGGAATGTGAAAATCCAGCAGAATATGATGATATTTTTATTCTTTATTCAGCAATGTTAATAACTGCTATAAAAAAACAAATAAATTGTGTTTATATAGAATCATATGATTCATATGCTAATATAAGCCATCAAACTATTATTCATTATAAGGATGATATATTATATAAGCAACAAGTTAAACCAAAAGCATATGCATGTAATGGAACGAGTAAAAAACAGAGTCAAATTAGATATTATTATGGTACTAGTATATATTATGAAGAAACAGCAATAATATTTAGTGAAATAGATAATAAGCTGTTTTTAAATTTTAAATCTATTTTAGATAAAGATGACTTTAAAAATGTTCTACTAACACAAACTGTATTATCTGGTAGACCTATCGTGCAAGCAGAAGTTTCGAGTGAAGGTGCAAGTGCAAGTGCAGATAAAAGTGCAGGTACATATGAAATAAGACCGATACCAAAATTAAATAAATTTGTTCTAACATCATTTAATTTAAAAGGTGAACAGAAAAAAATATACCCAATATTTAATAATTTAGAACCACAAACTGCTACACAATTATTCAGATTAAGAGGACCTGTTGCACAAATATTCAAATCAAGAGGATCTGATGCACTATCAGTCGCATCAAGAGCATCTGCTCCAAAATTATCTGTATCACAACTATTTGCTGGTGAAGCTAATATGGAACAATTATTTAGACACCTACAAGAAATACCAATACAACCAGGTATAGCATCCGCTGCTGTACAAACAGAAGCACACTCAGCATCATTATCAACACAAACAGCATCACTATCAACACAAACAGCATCATTATCAACACAACCAGCATCATTATCAACACCATCACAAGCACTATTAACACCATCACAAGCACTATTAACACCATCAGAAGCACTATTAACACCATCACAAACATCATTAACACCATCACAAGCACTATCAACACCATCAGAAGCATCATTAACACTACCAGAAGCACTATCAACACTACCAGAAGCACTATCAACACCATCAGAAGCATCATTAACACCATCAGAAGCATCATTAACACCATCAGAAGCACTATCAACACCATCAGAAGCACTATCAACACTACCAGCTGCTTCACGAGAACAATCAGCTATCTGGTCGCAAATAGATGATTTAGTAGCTAACCCACATATACAATATAGTGCCTTAGATTACCACTATGTTGTTATTAATGGAAATGTAGTTCTACAACTTCCAATAAGTTTTATTCCAAATGGTGAAACAATTAATGTAGGTGGAATATATTATACTCCAGATAAACAATTTTTATATTATAATGGCTTACTTTTAAATTTAAATACACAACTATATTTTACAAATGTAAAACTCTTTCTTAATAGTGGGCCACAAAAGTTCTCGCATCTACCATTACAAGATATACAATCACTAGAATTATTTCAACTACCACAATCTACACAACCACTATACCCATCATATGCTTTACCACTACCGCATCCATCATATATTTCAAAACGACTGTACTCACTACAATTATTTCGAATATCCAAAATAGAAAGATATATAATTTTAAGCCAATTATCAATAATTTCAAGATTTATTCAATTACCCTTAGAAGAAAAATCTAGAATTAGGTATCAATTTTCAAAACGACCACCATTATTACAATCATCACACCCATCACAACTATTATACCCATCACAAATATTATA
>Ga0214923_10000573_pt1 | contig 54976 bp, 59 predicted proteins | sample LL1510_MetaG_FD_177993 | JGI IMG/M metagenome (GOLD analysis project Ga0214923, IMG submission 177993) | Freshwater microbial communities from Lake Lanier, Atlanta, Georgia, United States - LL-1510 | ecosystem: Environmental > Aquatic > Freshwater > Lake | place: USA: Georgia | collected...
GATCGGGGTGAGTATGTGCCAGATGCGGTAGTGATCGATTTGATCCGTGACCGATTGGCGCAGGAAGATTGCAAAAAGGGGTTCATCCTTGATGGATTTCCGCGGACAGAGCCCCAGGCGCACGCGCTCGATGTTCTTCTGAAAAGTCTTGGAATGGATCTCGATTCCGTATTCTTCTTTGATCTTTCGAAGGACGTCTTGGTCGCTCGACTCTCTTCGCGTCGCACGTGCAGAAATTGCAATCGCGTGGTGAGTGTTGAGCAGATGAAGGATTTGACTGCGGCTCAAGCCTGTTCAAAAGCCTCGGGCCCTTGCGATTTTTATCAGCGCACGGATGATTCGCCCGAGGTCGTCGGTAAGCGGATCGAGGTTTATCAGAATCAGACGGCACCGATCATCGGGTTTTATGAGAAATCGGATTCCTTCTTGAGGGTGGATGGAAGCGCAACTCCTGAACAGGTGTTCGGAGTCTTGAAGAGCGCCCTTGAGAGCCGTGCAAAAGCCACGCAAAAAAAATCCTAGATTAAGAGTGGTGTGCCTTGGTTCATTTGAAATCCCGTGAAGAAATCGAAAAAATGAGAAAAGCCGGTGCGGTGGTCGCGCAGGTGCTGCTCGAGATCGAAGAGCTGATCAAACCCGGGGCCACAACCGCGGACCTCGATCTTTTTGCGCAAACTCGAACCAAAGAGCTCGGAGCAAAGCCTGCCTTCAAGGGGTATCACGGATTCCCCGGAACCTTGTGCGTGTCAGTGAATGAGGAAGTGGTTCACGGAATTCCCTCTAAAAAGCGCGTTCTCAAAGAGGGCGATATTGTGGGAGTCGATTTTGGCGTGATCCTCGATGGCTGGTTTGGCGACTCTGCCAAGACCTTCGGAGTGGGAACCATCGGGGGAGAGGCCAAAAAACTCCTCGAAATCACCGAAAAAAGTTTATACCTGGGCATTGCCGAGGCCAAAGCGGGGCAAAATCTCTTCGATATCGGGCATGCAGTTCAAAATTTTGTTGAGAGTCATGGTTACAGCGTGGTAAGAGAATTCGTTGGCCACGGTATCGGAAAGAGTCTTCACGAGGACCCCCAGGTTCCCAACTTCGGAGTTCGCGGTAAAGGCATGGTTTTGAAGCCTGGGATGGTGATTGCCATCGAGCCCATGATCAATGCAGGGAAACCTGATGTGAGGGTTTTGGCGGACGGTTGGACGGCCGTAACCGTGGATAAACGCCTGTCAGCTCATTTTGAGCATACGGTGGCGATCACGGAGAACGGCACTGAGATTTTAACGAAAATCGTTTGAGTTTCAGGGTTCATCTGGTGGTTTAAGGAGTTTTGAGGAGATTCGATGAGCGAAAAAGAAGGTGCAATCCAGATGGAAGGCGTGGTCCTTGAGCCGCTTCCGAACGCCATGTTCAAAGTGAAGCTCGACAACGGCCATCAGGTCCTTGCACACATTTCCGGGAAGATGAGGATGTTCTACATCAAGATTCTTCCAGGAGACAAAGTGACAGTCGAGCTGTCACCCTACGACCTGACCCGCGGTAGGATTACCTACCGGGCGAAGTAAGGTCGGAAATCGCTCATTTTATCGAATATATAGGGTTTAAATACGTTAGGAAGTTGAAGGAGTAGTTATGAAGGTAAGAGCATCCGTGAAGAAAATTTGCATGAAGTGCAAAGTGGTCCGCCGAAAAGGCGTGGTTCGCATCATTTGTGAGAACCCTCGTCACAAGCAAAGACAGGGATAATTCAACATTTTCGAGTATTTCGGAAAGTGTTTTTTCGAGCTTGACTTATTGTGTTGGGCTGCATAAACCACTCTTTCCACACTCACATCGAATAGTAATCGTTACGAAAGGGTACTACAGTGGCTCGTATAGCTGGAATCGACTTGCCAAAAAACAAACGCGCTGAAATCGGCCTGACCTACATCCTGGGAATCGGCCGTTCCACGTCCAAGAAGATGCTGGAATCCGCGAAAATTGACCTCAATAAGAAGATTGAAGAACTGACCGAAGCTGAAGTTGCGAAAATCCGTGATTTCATCGACAAGCACCTCAAGGTGGAAGGTGACCTTCGCCGGGATGTGAGCATGAACATCAAGCGTCTGGTGGATCTGGGATGCTATCGTGGCGTTCGTCATAAGAAGGGGCTTCCTGTTCGCGGTCAGCGGACCCACTCCAACGCGCGCACGCGTAAGGGTCCTGCGGTCGCCATCGCCGGTAAGAAGTCCATCAAGACGATGAAGTAAGCTTGAATCAAGATCACAGAAGTAGATTGGAAATTGAATCATGAGTGAAAACAAGACAGTGAAAACAGAAGCTGCGACTGAAGAGTCAGCAGAGAAAAAAGTGGTGAAGGCCCCAACTTCTTCGAAGAAGGGCGTTTCGACCGGTAAGGCGTTCATCCTTTCCACTTTCAACAACACGATCATCACCCTCACCGATCAAATGGGCAACGCCATTGCTTGGTCTAGTGCGGGTCACAAAGGTTTCCGTGGCTCACGGAAGAACACTCCCTTCGCGGCACAGGTTGCAGGCGAAGAGGCAGCTCGCAAGGCATATGATATGGGCCTTCGCAGCGTCAGTGTCTACGTGAGCGGACCGGGTTCAGGACGTGAGTCGGCGCTTCGTGCCATGTCACTCGCAGGACTTCGGGTGACTTACATCGAGGATACAACTCCAATCCCACACAATGGATGTCGTCCTCCGAAGCGTAGAAGGGTTTAAGGGAGATTATCATGGCTCGTTATAGTGGTGCAGTATGTCGTTTTTGTCGTCGTGAAAACCAAAAGCTCTTTTTGAAGGGCGATCGGTGTTTCACTGAGAAGTGCTCTTTTGAGCGTCGTGCGTATCCGCCAGGGCAGCATGGCCAAGGTCGGATCAAATTCTCTGAATTCGGACTCCAGCTTCGTGAGAAGCAAAAAGTTCGTCGGATGTATGGATTGCTTGAGAAGCAGTTCCGCAACCTTTTCGCCAAGGCAGACCGCCTTCGCGGAATCACCGGCGAAAACTTCCTCGGGATGCTTGAGCGCCGTCTTGACAACGTTGTTTTCCGCGCAGGGTTTGCAAACAGCCGCTCTGAAGCTCGTCAGCTCGTTCGTCACGGCCACTTCCTCGTGAATGGCAAGCGCGTGAACATTCCATCCCTGCAGATCGGTAAGGGTGACGAAGTGGTAGTTCGTGAGAAGAGCCACAATCTCATCCAGATCAAGGCTGCGATTGAAGCTTCTAAGCGTCGCGAGATTCCGCAGTGGATCGAAATGAGCCCAGCGGATTACAAGGCGAAGGTTCGTGACCTTCCTGCCCGTGACGATATCACCGCTCCGATTGAAGAGCGCCTCATCGTCGAATTGTATTCTAAGTAATTTTTTTGGGGAGTCGGCTGCGATTCGCGGTCGATTCCCTTTCTTTGTTTTTGAAAATTAACCTGAGAAGTAGCTGGAGAATCTAAGTATGATCGAAAGAAACTGGAGAGATCTGATCAAGCCAAAGGCCCTGGACGTTGAGAAAGAATCTCTTACGGAAGCGTATGGAAAGTTCATCGCTCGTCCGCTGGAGCGCGGATTCGGGCTCACCCTCGGAAACTCCTTGCGCAGGGTTCTTTTGTCCTCGCTTCAGGGTGCAGCAATCACCGCAATCAAGATTGACGGCGTAGTGCACGAGTTTTCGACGCTCGAGGGCGTGCGCGAAGACGTGGTCGAGATCATTCTTAACCTCAAGGAAATCCGCTTCAAGTCTTTCACCGAGAAGACCACGGTTGCGATCAATTTCCAGGGTCCAGGCGAGGTGTTCGCCAAGGATATCATTTGCTCTGATCAGGTGTTGGTCATGAACCCTGAACACAAGATTTGCACCGTAGAGAGCAAAGTGAATTTCAAAGCTGAGATTCGCGTTGAAATGGGACGTGGATATCGTGCTGCCGAGAACAATAAATCTGCAGATCTGCCCGTAGGCTGGATCCCGGTAGATAGCTTTTTCTCGCCAGTACGTCGCGTGAACTACAACGTGACTCAAAGCCGCGTAGGTCAGCGCACCGACTTCGACAAGCTCACCCTTGAGCTTTGGACGGACGGTTCCGTAAAGCCGGACGATGCAGTGGCGCTCGGATCGAAGATCCTGAAGGATCAACTCTCTGTTTTCTTGAACTTCGAAGAAGAGCCAGAAATGGTTGCTGAAATTCAAACCGAGAAGGGATCCCAGTTCAATCCGAATCTTTATCGCTCGGTTGAAGAGCTCGAGCTCTCGGTGCGTTCTGCGAACTGTCTCCAGAACGCGAACATCCGTTACATTTATGAGCTGGTTCAGCGTACCGAAGCTGAAATGCTCAAGACCAAGAATTTCGGCCGTAAGTCTCTGAATGAGATTAAAGAGATCCTCGGAGAGATGGGGCTGAGCCTCGGAATGAAGCTCGATGGGTTCGTCGCTCCTGCCCAGGGTTCAAAGCCCGCAGGTGAAGCGGCAGCGCCCGTCGGTGATGACAGTGATATGGACTTCGAAGGCGGCGATGCCGATGACTTCGGAGATGATGACTCAGAAGAGTGATCAGCAGGAATAGCAAGAAGTAGGAAGAGTTTAGGTAGAGTTTATGAGACACGGAGTAGACGGAAGAAAATTCGGCAGAAACACCTCGCATCGCGTGGCTATGCTGCAAAATCTGGCAAATAACCTGATCAAGCAAGAGCAGATCGTGACCACGATTGAAAAGGCGAAAGAAACCCGCCGCGTTGCTGAAAAGCTGATCACTCTTGCCAAGCGTGACACCTTGAATTCACGGCGGCTGGCATTTGCCCGCACTCGTGACAATGACGTGGTCTCAAAGCTTTTCACCGAGCTTACCGAGCGCTACAAGGCTCGCAACGGTGGGTATACCCGCATCGTGAAGATCTCCGAGCGTCGCTGGGGTGATGCCGCTAAAATGGCGATGATTGAGCTCGTGGATCATCCAAAGCTGGATCGCAAGAAGAGGGCTAAGGCAGCTCCTGCAGAAGGCGCTGAGAATGCCGCAACTGAAACTCCAACGGCGGATCCTTTCAACAAGTTCCGCAAGATCTTCGCAGGCGGCAAGAAGACCGGCGCGAAGAAAGAAGCCAAGGCTGCAAAAGCGACGGCGACTGAAAAGGCCGAAAAGGCAACGACCACCAAGAAAGCTCCTGCCAAAAAGGCGGCTGCAAAAAAGACTGAAAAGTAATAGATCGTTATTGATTTTGATCAAGGCATCCGAGAGTTTCCCGGGTGCCTTTTTTATTGGGTGAGAAAGGTCCGGGTCAGGGCCCATGCTCCAAGCGAGAGGAGCAGGATTCCCATGCTCGCCATGATCCTTTTAATCCAATGATTCTTGAATCGTGAGTGATTCTTTCGGATGAGAAGGAGCATCAGGGTGAACCAGAGTCCGGTGCCAGCCCAGACGCCGCAAGCGAATGAGAAACCCGTCAGGGCGCCATATTCAAACACGTTCATCCCGTGCAGGGAGCTGATGACGGTGGTCCAAGTGGCGAGCAGGGTCGGGTTAACGATGCTAACACCAAAGCCAATCAGAAAGGCCTTGCGGCCCTTTTCAGACGGTGGGGGCTGGGTCTCAAGCCATCGGGCCGGTTTTGACCGAAGAAAGTAAATTCCGAGAGCGATCAGGATCAGGCAAGCGATGCCGGTTGCGATCTGCTCAAAGTAGGGAAGGGTTTTGAAGAGGAGTTCGAACCCGAGGAAGGCGAAGACGACATAAACCCCTTCTGCGAGTCCTGCACCGAATGCGAGTGCACGACCCTTCTTGAACTGTCGCTTCAGGCCATATCGCAGGACGAGGGCTGATACCGGGCCTGCGATGGGAATGGCGCCTGCGAATCCGAGCGCGGAGCCCAACAGCAGAGGAGTCAGAACGGCAATATTCACAGGGTTGAAATCCACACGATCACCTGAACGTGTCCTGAGGGGATTTTGCGGGTTCCCATGTTTTGCTTCTTGTACCAGCTCATGTTTGCGTAAGCGATTGCACTCGATTGTGCGGAGCGGGCCTTGCCTTGGATCGCAGTGATCGAGGTCTCGAGGCGGCTCTTCAGGTCGAGGAGTCGTTCAACCTCGAGGATGAAGTCGAACTGAATTCCGCCGGGAACGTTCAGGGGTTTCTGCGACTCGAGCTGCAATTCCTTGAGGATGCCAAGAACGGCCGATTCGATCTCCTGGGTTGCCGAACCCGTGAAGGAAAATCGCCAGGTTTCGCCTGAATTCACTTTGGGCTGCCGCTTCTGCGAGGGAGCTTCACTGCTGCTCTTGGTGATGACGGGCTCGTCTAGGCCGGCCTGATCCACCTCGAGGGGTTCCTTGGCATCCTTGGAGGTTCCTTCCGGAGCGGGTGAATCCAGCAAGGCGCTCTCAATGAGATACTCGTTGATTCGGGCCTGAATCGAAGATTCGTACCGATTGCGGACTTCGGGGATCACCCACAAAAGCGCGAGGAGCGCGGTCAGGACCAGCAGTGTTTCAACCAAAAAGCGCGCAGCCAGAGGCAGGCTTTGAAAGGTCGAAATGGGACCTCGCTTCCGAGCGCGGAGCTTTTCGGTGCGAGGCGAGCGGGAATCCGGCCCTACGCCGGGAGGGTGGAGCTTGAGGTCCTGTTCCTGAAAGAAAGCCTCTAGCTGGGTTTTCCGGAATTTCAGGCTCTCTTCAGGGACTCCCAAGGCAAGCGAGAGAGTGGCCAAGGGAATCGGCCAATGGGTCGAGGAGCAGATGAGCAGGGCATCCTCTGGCGGAAGCTTCAGGAGTTCCAGAAAGGCTAGGTCTGGGATTTCGCGGGGATCGAGGTGCGAAAGGATGGTTTTTCTGCGCTTCTGGAGAGTGCTGATCACTTCGCGGATCAGTCCCACTTCGGCGAGTCCTGGATCGGATGATTTTATCTTTCGGGCATGCTTGATGAGCTTGAGCTTCAGCAAATCGAGGTTCTTTCCCGGAAGGAAGGGCTCGAGGTAGAAACTCAAGAAATCAAGGGCATGGGATTCGAGTGACACGCCGTCAGTCTAGCGTGAATCCTGGCTTCCTGTATAGGTCTGAACCAGGATCCGAATGTATTCCGGACTATTGGTGAAGTCGATGTTGAGCCCCATGAAGGGAAGCCAGACCGGCTCGCGGGGTGGGTGCTTCAGTCGCATGCCCGCCTCTTCCGGTGTCCTTCCGCCTTTCTTCAGGTTGCAGGGACGACAGGCGGTGACAATGTTTTCCCAACTCTTGGGGCCATCCTTCACGACGGGGATCACGTGATCCATGGTCAGCTGGCTGGTCAGAGGCCTCTGTCCGCAATACTGGCAGGTGTGATGGTCGCGAAGAAAAATATTGTTACGGTTGAATCGGACGATATTCTTGCGGCTCTTCAGGGGAACGTACTTGATCAGTCTCAGGACCCGGGGAATCGGAATGCTGACTGAAACCGAGCGAACCATCTGGTCAGAGCTTTCGACGATTTCTACCTTGCCTGAAAAGAAAAGCTGAATGGCTTTTTGCCACGAAATTACTTGAAGGGGCTGAAAAGATGCATTTAAAAGAAGGGCCCGTCCTTCCATAAGATTATGATAAGTTGAACCCCACTCGAGGACAAGAGGTGTAAAAATGACGAAAAAAGCTATCATTTCAGGCCTGATCGCAGGTGTTTGTCTTTTGACATTCCTGGTATTTCGCGAGGAACCTGCGAAAACTCCCGCGGTGACCGATTCCGTCCTCAGTCGACTCAATGGATTTGATCGCTCACCCCTCAAAGGGAAGCCCTATCTGCTTCATTTCTGGGCCAAGTGGTGTGAGCCCTGTGCCGTTGAAATTCCCCATTTGGTTGAGTTTGCGAAACAGATTCAATCCGTCAAACCGCTCATGGTGCTTGCCGTGAGTCTGGATAACTCGCTTGAGGAGGCAAAAGAAATCCTTCCCGGAAAGGGCAAGGACCTTCCGTCAAACTTTCTTTTGGCTCTTGATCCTGAACACAAGGTGGCTGAGGCAGTAGGCTCCTATCAGTACCCAGAGACTTATTGGGTCGATGCAAACGGGAAAATCATCGAGAAGTGGATTGGAGCCCAACCCTGGAACAAGCCGGAAGTGCTTCAGTACTTCACCTCGAAGATTCAGTCGGGGATTTAGGCAGAGATTCAATAGAGGGCCAACGACGAAGCGCAGCTGGTCGATGATGGGTCGGGTCTGCGCCGCTCCAAACTCCGTGAGATGCGGTGGAATGAATCAAAAAATCAAGCAGGGGCAGGTGGCGCCGCATGGCCCGCTTCATTCGATGCGGTTTGACGGGATTGAAGGGACCCAGCAGGCTGAAAAGCTGGAGGGGATTCTTGCGGACCCAATTCCAGGATCCCATTTCGAGTGTGATGGGGAGGAAGTTCTTGTCAGGGCCGATCCTTGAAAGCAGGTAATCCCAGAGGTCGCCATGGGTGGTGTAGTGTTTGGCCTGGGGTTCGAAGAGATAAACATGGTTTGGCATCACCCGATCCAGAAGCTCCCCAAGGGCATGAACCTGGTGAATGCGCTCAAAGGGCTCCTTCGATTTGGCGTAGGGGAACCAAAGCTGATCTTGCGTGCCAAACCCGGAATGAAGGTCAAGAGCCAGGGTGCACGAGGAGTCTCGGTTTTCACCGATGACCCAATCCACAAGCGCACGGGCCTCTGGCTCCATGCCCTCGTGGGTTTGTGAGGTATTTCCTCGGTACCAGGGAAGTTTCGGGGAAAAGGACTGACCTCCGACGCCGAAGTTTGCGGAATTCGATTGGATGGGAGCATTCCTCATGAGGTCTACTCCATTGCCATTGGATCTCCTGAAGCGGACCATCCCGATTGGATTCAAGAGAGGCACAAAGGAGATTCTGATGCGCTCGAGAGCCGCGAGAAGCAGCTCGTCCCATGGCATTCGTGCTTCAAGATGGTGCATGAAGGAAAGCGCCACCTGGGTGCCGATCTTTTCGAGGCCATGAACTCCGGCTGTGAAAATAAGGGAGGGCGCATTTGGACTCTTCGAGCCGACAGTAAAGGCCTGAACTGAATATTCAGACGATTCCGACTTGAGGGTGGTGAGGTGCTGGATCCGGCCGAACTTTCCCCAAGTCTGACTGAACTGAAGGACTTCTCGATATTCTGGAAACATGCGCAGATCTTATCCTGATTTCCGCGTGGTTTGCGAGTGTCTTCCGATCTCCCGTATCTGGGCGCATGCGGCCTAAATATCGGAGGCTCGCGCGGATCTTCTTTCGCGAGCAGAGCTTGAGAAGGTGCGGGAGGAAACTGTGTTCACCGTAATAGGGGACCGCCTCATCATCATATTGAATCTGAAACAGGTGGACCGGGACATCCGCATCTATGGCGCTTTGAAATAGAGCGGGCCGGAAGGGCAGGACTCCTGAACCATCGCTCGAGGTTCCTTCCGGAAAGAGTACGACCGGGGTTTTCGATTGAAGGACCCTTTCGATCGTCGAGGACTCAAGCTTCAACTGTTGCTTATTTCTTCGCTCTACAAAGAGACACCCGGCAAGGCGGGTGATCAGTCCCAGCCCGAACGAATGCTTCACTTCGACTGAGGTGATAAATAAAAAGGGTGCAACTCGGGAAAGCACGAGGACATCCACATAGGACAGGTGATTTGCGACGATCAAGCCGGATCGAATTTCGAGAGGAGCATCGAAGAGGTAGGTCCGGATACCCAGAATCTTGAGTGCCCTGTTTGAGTAGTCAGCGATCCGATTTGCGGTTTTTTTATAGTGTTTCTCGGTATTTTGATCCTGGATTCGGCGAAATACCGTGGCCAGGATTGACTCGGCAATGAAAAGTCCAATCAGCGTAAAGAAGGACGCGAGCTTAAGCACTCTGTTCATTTCGGTACCTCCGCTCAAAATTGGATTTGAGTTCACTGAGTCTGAGAATGGTCAGATAGTCCACGCAGTGAAACTCCCGATCCAGGGCGGGTTCGCCATAAACCTTGGCCCCGGCCGAGAAATAGCTTTGAAGCAATGAGGGGATTTCAATCAACCCGCAGTGAGGCTTGGCTTTTTCATCCTCCTGGAAGCGGAATGGGGGGCTGGGCTCGATCTTCCACTCGGATCCGATTCGTCCGTTCAGTTTGAGTCCCTCCTGAATATCCAATACGCTCGCATAGGATGTGGTTTTGATGCTGGAGCAGCCGAAGAGGTAATCCGCCCTCGTCTCGATCGCATATTGGACGATCCCCCGCCACAGCAGGCTGATGACCGCGCCTTTTCGATGGTCTTTTTTGATGCAGGCGCGACCAAGCTCCAATTTGATTCCGGGACTCTTCAGGAACTCCTCGAGATCGAATTCTGTCGAGGAGTAGAAAGACGAGGTAAAGGCCGAACAAAGCAGGCGGTAGGCTCCTACGATTTCACCTGTTTCGGGGATCTTGATGATCAGGTGATCACACCCCAGGTCAAAGCGGTCGACATCCAGGTTGGCTTGGAGGTTCTCAACCCCGTATTCTTCGCCGAAAATCACGGTACGCATCTTGAGTACTTCTTCTAGCTCGGAAACCTGGTCGAGGGTCTTCAGGACATATCGGGGGGTCCGGATTTCAAGATGTACAAAGGGCTCGACTCCCCGGTTCACAAGTAAGGATTTCAAGAGGTGGGTTTCCATGTGGGTCTCCTTTTCAAAAAGCCTAGCAACTCCACGAAAAGACGAGGTTTAATTCCAGTGAGGGAGTGGTCAGGGTTTGGTCAGCTTAATGCCTAAAGTTTAGGCGCTCTTCTGACGACACGATGTACAGAAGTGTTGAAAAACCAGACGAGGTTCACATGATCAATTGGGACGAATTACGGCACATTCACGTTATCCGCAAGCTCCAGCAAATCATCGGGCAATGGTTTCATGCCGAGGTGTTTTTCCTGGATGAGCGCGGGGTGGTTCGGAACTACGACCCTTACGACCGCCAGAGAGAGTTCAAGAATCCGATTTGCGGGAACCTCCTGCCGAAAGAGCCCGGTCGAGAGATCCTGATGAATTTCTTTCGTGAGGTTTCTGATCGATTCTCGCAACACAAGGATGCCCATTGGATTTCGAGTGGTCCGCTGGGGTTTGAAAAGTTCTTTGCAGCCAAGGTGCAGCTCGATGGCGAGTATCTCGGCGCTGTGGTGGCATATTGCCACGTCGAAGGAGACGTGGCAGCGGATGCGATCGCAAAAGCGACTCAGAAGATCGAATCCCTCAAGATGGATGTCGAGTTTTTCACGGATGCCGTGAAAAAGCTCAAGCCGCTTTCGTCATCTGAAGTGAAGTATTTCTATGAACTCGTCGACCTGGTAGCCCAAGAAATCACCGCTTTTCACACCGAAATCTCAAAGCGGGAAGCCCGCATTCACGCGCTCTCGAATCAACTCGAGAATCGCTACAGCTACAACCAGATGATCGGAAAATCGAAGCCTATGCAGGAATTGTACTCGATCCTCGACAAGGTTTCGAGTTCCGAAGCAACCGTTCTGATTCAAGGCGAGAACGGGACCGGTAAGGAACTGATTGCACGCTCGGTGCACTTTAATTCTCCGCGCAAGGGTTCGAGTTTCGTTACGGTGAACTGTTCGGCTTTGACCGAGACCCTTTTGGATAGCGAACTCTTCGGACACGTGAAGGGATCATTCACCGGCGCGATCAAGGACAAAAAAGGGCTCTTCGAGATGGCTCACAATGGAACGCTGTTCCTGGATGAAGTCGGCGATATGAGCCTCACCATGCAGGTCAAGCTCCTGCGCGTGCTTCAGCAAGGGACCCTGACTCCGGTCGGTGGAACCGATGAAAAGAAAGTCGATGTTCGGGTGATTGCGGCTACCAACCGCGACTTAAAGGGCATGATCGAGGAAGGCACCTTCCGGGAAGATTTGTACTATCGGATCAATGTGATCAATATCCAGGTTCCGGCATTGCGGGATCGCAAAGAAGATATCCCGGTCCTGGTCGATCACTTCCTGCTCAAGAACTGCAAGGAGAAGGAGATCCCGCTTAAGCAACTCACTTCGAGAGCGTTGGAAAAGATCTTTGATTACCATTGGCCGGGAAATATCCGTCAGCTCGAGAACGAGATCGAGCGTCTGGTAGTGCTGGCAGGTTCTGAAACCAAGGTGGGGCCAGAGACGCTCTCTCAGCCGGTTCGCGATGCTGCACCGGGAAGCGGGGGCGGATCCGCCAAGGGTGTGAATTTCAAATTCGCGGGTAAGCTCCGGGATGCGATGGAAGAGCTCGAAAAGACCATGATCAAGGAAGGCTTGCGACGGACCAAGTGGAATAAGTCGAAGCTCGCGAAGGAGCTAGGCATTTCGCGCGCAGGACTGATCATGAAGGTCGAGAAGTATGGTCTCGACAAACGCAAGGGCATGAGGGACGACGAGGGCGGCGGCAGCGCAGCCTGAATTCAGCAAATTCTGAACTCAGCTCGGCTTGGATTCCTTTTTCGGAAACCAGGGGACGAACTTCGAAGTTCGCATTTGGTACTTCCGATATTCTTCGCCGCGGGACTTCAGCGATTGGGCTTCGGCCATCGGCACCCCGGTCACATGGAGGACGAGATAAAGAATCAGGAGAGGGGCATAGAATGCCACCCAGCCCAAGGGTGAGGAGAGGGCGATCCCCGCGAATCCAAACCAGATCAGAGTCTCGAAAAAATAGTTCGGATGCCGCGAGTACCGCCAGAGTCCTTGATCACAAGTGCGTCCGGGGTTCCATTTGCGAAACCGCTTCATTTGAAGATCGGCAAAGCTCTCTCCCAGGAATCCAATGGACCAAAGGGCGAGGCCAGTCCACTCAAGCGCTCCGGCCAGGGGCGAGGAGTTTCGGCTCATGAGTGAAATCAAAAAAGGTCCCGAGAGAAGCACTACACTCCAGGCTTGATATTGAAAGAACCAATAGAAGCCATGATCAATGCCCTTTGCGCCGAGGTACCGCTCCCGCAACATCAAATAGCGACCGTCTTCCTTGGGGTGATGGCTACGGATTCGAACGGCAAGATGGATGGCCAAGCGCAGGCTCCAGGCCGTGACGGGAAGCAAAACCATGAGTCGTCGACCGGTCGACACGGGGCTTAGCCATGAATAGAGCCATACCGTCGGGACGAAAGCGAAGGCCCAGACTGCATCGACAATACTGAAGTTGTTGATTCGTTTTGCGAAGCGGAAGCACGCAGCCATGATCAAGGAATTCAGGGCGAACGCTCCAGCTAAGGCGATTGCGGAGACGGTAAGTGAATTCAATCCGGAGACCGGCTGGAGAAAGTTCATGGCAACTCCTTCTTCATTCGAGCAAGTCCGAACCTTAACCCCAGGTAAAGTGGAATGCCCACCAGCACTGAGGCCAGAAGCCAGATGAACGTCGCCTTTGCACCGATGACTCCGTACTTGGATAAAAAATCGGGAATCGAGGCAGAGAATTCCGCGCGGAGCAGATTCATATCGAACTCCATGACTTCTCCTCCGAGGATCTTTCCTCCGAGTTTCAAGAATACCGGAAACAGAACCAGCTGGAGAGGGTAAACGAGATAATTGATGCTTTGGAAAACGACATGATTCAGTCGAAAAATCGAAGCCACGGCGATTCCCAGGCCGGTGGAGATTCCGAGAATGGGAATCAAGCCGATGAGTCCACCCAAGGTCGCCGCTAGGGCCAGGCGAGAGGGCTCAGCGCCTTGTGTGAGCTGGTCGAGGATCGGCTTCAGTACGCGCTTCACAAGAGGGTGCGTCCCTTCTTGATTTGCCATAGTCCATACCCTGAAATCGCAAGGGTGCCCAAACTCCAAACCAGGACTAGCCAGATCGTCCGTGCAACCCAGCTCTTTTCGCGGAACGCGATCCAAAGGTACAAAAGCGTGAAGCTAAAGTAGGTGTCAAACAGGGTCGCGATTCCCCAACGTTCTGCAAAAAGATCGGAGAATCCGTCGAAGACGTTTTTCTCAAGGCTTGCCCAAGTGGTAACGGCAAGCATGGAGATCAGGATCAGGGTGAAAAATACTTTCATGATGGGATTCCCTTCTTTCGGTTCTTGAAGCGATAGTGGGTCACACCCCACTCTCGTCCGTGATCAAAGTTAAAAAGCTCTGCGCAGGCCATGAAAAACACCCGCCAGCGATTGAGCCAGAGGGTCGATTGATCGGCCCCATAGGTGGTCTTGAAGATCTCAAGCACCCGATCTCGATTTCGGTCGAGGTTTTGAAGCCATCGTTCCGAGGTTTCACCATAATGAGTCCCACTCCATGCCCATTGATCGGTGAGTTCGAGGTCCTTCTGGAAATCCAAGAACAGATCCTGCGCGGGCATTTGACCGCCCGTAAAGAAGTAGCGCCCCATCCAGTTGTCCTCGCCCTCGGTCTCAAAAAGATAAGAGGCGTCCCGGTGGGTAAAGATGTGCACGAAGAGTTCGCCCTCGGGTTTGAGCCATTGAGAGATGCGCGAAAACAAGAGCTCGTAATTTCGCAGGTGTTCGAACATCTCGACGCTGACGACGCGGTCAAACTCACCGAATTCACGTCCGAGATCCGTGACTTCGACAATGTTCCGGGTGAGTACGGTAATGTTCCCGAGACCTTCGGTCTTGGCCCGCGCCTCAATCCATTCGCGCTGGGAGCGACTATTCGAGAGGGCCACGATCTGAGATTTCCGAAACTTCCTGCCCATGGCAAGAGTAAGGGAACCCCAGCCACAGCCGAGCTCGAGGATCTTTTGTCCGTCCTTGAGACCCGCGCGGGTCATGGTGGTTTCAAGGGCCTCATCCTCAGCCTGATCGAGAGTGAGGTTCTGCGAACTGAAATGCGCCGACGAGTATTTCTTGTTCTTGCCCAAGACCAGATCAAAGAAAGCAGCCGGTACCTCGTAGTGTTGCTCGTTGGCTTCGCGCGTGGCCACTGCAAGGGGTGCGGACCTTAGCATGGCCAGATAATCCCGGCGGCGCTTCAACCTTTGATCGAGCTCAGGCTCGGTAATCTCCCGGAGACGATCGCGACAGAGTCTGCGAATCCCGACGCGAATCAAAGAGTCGGGGAGCAGGCCTTGTTCCATTGCGCGGTTTAAGAATGAATTCATCGGTTCACCTGATCTTCTGATTGTACCATACGGGGTCGGTGTGGAGCGAGCGAGGCTTTGCAAAGAGCAGCTGTGAAACGCCAATGCTGCGTTCGATAAAGCCGCCTTCGCAATACGCAAAATAGAACTGCCACATCCGGTAAAGCTCTTCAGAGTAGCCTCGGGTAATCATGGCATCGTGATTCTTGCTGAGGCGTTTCGACCACTCCGAGAGTGTCCGCGCATAATGCGTCCCGAAATCCTCCAGGTGGATGAGGGAGAGGTCCGAGGTTCTAGAGATGGCAGCCTGAATCGAGCCGATCGAGCATATTCCGCTGCCCGGGAAGATATAGCGCTGGATGAAGTCGACACTCCGCTTTGCCGATTCGTAGGATTCCTCACGAATGGTGATGGCCTGAATCAGGGCCATCCCGTCTTTTCGGAGCAGGCTTGAGCATTTCGCGATGAATTCGTCGAGGTGGTCCAGGCCCACGGCTTCGATCATCTCGATCGAGACGAGCTTGTCGTAGTTCCCCTCGAGTTTTCGGTAGTCCTGGTAGAGGAGCTGGATTCGGTCCTCGAGATTCTCGGCAGCGATCCGTTTTCGGGTCATTTCGAATTGGTTTTTCGAAATGGTTGTGGTGGTCACTCGGCAGCCATAGTTCTTGGCCGCATGAATGGCAAAGGCGCCCCATCCGGTTCCGATCTCGATCAGGTGATCTCCGGGTTTGAGTTCAAGCTTTCGGCAGATGCGGTCAATTTTTTCGATCTGAGCTTCTTCAAGGGATGTTTCCGGAGCCTTGAAAATCGCTGAGCTATAGAGGAAAGACGGATCTAGGAAAAGTTCAAAGAAATCATTGCCCAGGTCATAGTGGGCTTCGATGTTCTTGCGAGCGCCTTGAATCGTATTCCGGCGGAGTCCATGGTAGATTTTTTGCGCTGGGGTGCTGAGGGCACTCAAGCCGTGGTCGATCGACTCGAGGACTCCTCGATTTCTGAGCAGGACCCGAATCATCGCCGTCAGATCAGGCGAGTCCCACTCATTCAAGAAATAGGATTCTCCCGCCCCGACGGAACCTCCAAAGAGCATCTTTGGATAGGCATCCGGATTCAGGACCCGGATCTTCGCTTTCAAGGAATCTCCCGCGTTTCCGAAACTCACGGTCTGCGAATGGCCCTTGATGAAGGCTTCCTCGAACTCAAGGTGACCTTCCGTGAGTTGGGCAAGTTTTGAGTACAGGATTTTGCGACAGGATTGCTCGATGAGGTTCATGGCTTCTCCGAATCGGGATGGGGACCGGAATCGCTCCCCGGGTGCGGAACAAAGGGAACGCCTTTAAGATAAATCAAAAATGCCTGCCAATAAATGCCAAGAAAGGATCGAAAGGTAAGAAGCGGGTGGGTAAGGACGGTTTTCACGACAGTCTTGAGAGTCAGGGGTTGGGGTTTCAAATCGAGAATGGCCTGAAACGCGAGGTTGGCCCGATCCGTGAGTTCGTGGTTCTTCATGATCACCCGCAGTCTCGAGTCCGGCTTTTGAGGAGTGGGCTCGACGAAGGTCCACGTGTAGCGGTAGTTCATGGTGAAGAAGGGCGAGACATGAAAGTCTTTTTGAAAGACGAAGTCTTGCCCCTTGAACTCAAACGCATATGGCATGCGCTCTTTCCAGGGAGTGTTTGTGATCTCAGAGGCGATGAATTCGAGACGCTCTCCGGATTCGTCAAAGCAATAATAAAAGCTCACGGGATTGAAGCAGAATCCGAAGTAGCGGATCTGGGTCAAAATCCGGATTGGGCCGCGGGGGCGTTGCCCGGTTTTCTTTTCGACGAGGTCTCGAACCGACTCTTTGAGTGACGGCTGTCCAGCAAGGTAATCCTTGCGATTGAAACCGAGGATTCTGGGAAAGCGATGCGAAAACAGAACGGGGATTCTGAAAGTGGATTCGATTTCATCCAAATCCAGGTAAAAAAATGCGACGGGATACGAAAAGCGGTGCACCTTCGGGCTCAAGCGGTGGTGATGGAGGGTGCCCACGTAGATCGCATTCTTCATGGCTAGAATTTCACCCCGAACTGGGCTGCGACCCTGATTCCGCTTTTCACACCATCCTCATGGAAACCAAAGCCCCAATAGGCTCCTGCGAAATGGGTACGATGAACGCCGCTGATCTCTGACCAGCGCGCTTGAGCGCGGGTTGCAGCTGGGTCAAAGACGGGATGCTCATAGTTCATCCGGCGAAGAACCTTTGATGGGTCAATGTGACCATCGAGATTCAGCGACACGCAAAAGGTTTCGGAGGACCGAATCGATTGCAGGATATTCATGTTGTAGGTCACGGCCACCGGGCCTGAACCGTCTCTCGGCAAAAAATAGTTCCATGCGGCCCACGCGAGTTTCCGCCTCGGAAGTACGGAAACATCAGTGTGCAGAATCGCCGAATTCGGCTGATATCGAATCGAACCCAAAATCGAGCGCTCCGATTCGCTCGGATCCGAGAGGAGTTTCAGAGCTTGGTTGGAATGACAGGCCAGGATTGCATGGTCGAAGGATTCGCTTTCGATTGTGGGAGAGGAGTCAGATCCGGTGCGGTAACGAACGACGCAGGAATCAGGGGTTCGCCCGATGGATAGGACCTCTGAGTCGATTCGGATTCCCGCTCGGAAGGGTTCGCACAGGGGGGCGAGGTAGCTCGAGGACCCGCCTTGAAGCACGCGCCAAACAGGGCGCCCATCTACCGAGAGCATTCCGTGATTCTTGAAAAAACGAACAAAGAACTCGATCGGCATTGAGGCCATTTGTGCTTTGGATGCAGACCAGATTGCGGCCCCCATCGGAATCAAATAGTGATTCCGGAACTCGGGGGCGTACCGATGTTTTGTAAGAAAGGCGTCTAACGTGAGCCCTTGATCCGGGTGCCCCGGTTCGAGGAGAGATGGAGCCTCACGATTGAATCTCAGAATGTCCCGGATCATCTTGTAAAACGAAGGACGAAAGAGGTTCGACCGCTGGGCAAAGAGGGAATTCAGGGATGTGCCGTTGTACTCGAGGGCGTTCTTCTCGACTTTCACGCTGAAACTCATGTCGGAGTCTTGAGATTTCACTCCGAGTGAGTCCATCAGCTTGATGAAGTTCGGATAGGTCCAGTCATTGAAAACAATGAATCCCGTATCAACGGAATGGGTCCCGGAGGGAGTTTGAATCAAATGGGTGTGGGTGTGGCCGCCGATGCGAGACTCTTTTTCGAACAGGTGAATCGAGTGACCTGCACGGGAGAGCAAATGGGCCGAGGTAAGGGCCGATATCCCAGATCCGACGACAGCAATGCGTTGCGGTTTCCCGCGAGCGATGGAATCCATATTGTGTTCTTTTCGGAAGTCAGGCTATCAAAGGGGGATCATGAAAAACATCTTCAATCGCAATACCGTTTTGTTTTGGGTCTTCCACGCTTTCAGTTTAGGCGTGCTTTGGATTCCCTTCAGCTGGACAGCGGTAGCGATTCTGGCCTGCTCATATTTTGTCCGGATGTTCTTCATCACTGCGAGCTATCACCGCTATTTTTCACACCGAGCGTTTGAGACAAGTCGGGGCTTTCAGTTTTTTCTGGCATTCATGGCAATGACATCATCTCAGAAGGGAGTGCTCTGGTGGGCAGGGCATCATCGAATTCATCACCGTCATTCGGATGGGCCTGGCGATTTGCACAGTCCGAATCAGGGATTCTGGTGGTCTCATTGCGGTTGGTTTCTTGCAGACAGTCACGAGGCAACACCGCTTGATCGGATTCAGGATTTTGCTAAGTACCCCGAGATCCGGTTTTTGGATCGCCACTGGTGGATTCCCGTGGCCGCATTTTTTGCATTTTTGTTTTTGACGTGTGGGATGATGGGCGTTTTTTATGGTGGATTTCTTGGCACCACCTTGCTGTGGCATGGAACCTTCACGATCAACTCCCTCTCGCACCTCTGGGGCTCCCGTCGTTACGAGACCGGAGATCTTTCGCGGAACAATCCTGTGCTTGCGTTCATCACATTGGGAGAGGGCTGGCACAACAACCACCATCATTCGCCGAGTGCCGCTCGAAACGGCTTCAAATGGTACGAATTCGATGTGACCTTCTACGGGATCCTGCTCTTTGAAAAGCTCGGACTCGTCAAAAACCTACGCGGGATCCGGAGGGCTTCCGAGCTGACAGAAGTGCCCGGCTTTGAAAAAAGCACGGCGAAGATCGCCCAGTCACACTAGTTTATTCCAAGAAATAAACCTGATCTGGGGATGAATCATTCGATCAACACTGAAGTCATGATGGACGATGAGTACTTTTCCTTGCGGGAATCGCCTCAGAAAAGCCGAAGCTGCCCCCATGGTCGCGCGGTTGGGCGCGGATTCAAGAGTTGGAATCAAAGCGATTTCACTTTTTCCAAGCCCTTGGATCACCCAAGGAATCCACTGACCGGACCGGCTGCGCATTTGTGACACCCTGGTCTTTACTTTGTTTTGGTAGTGCCATTGGGTACGAAGGTTGGCGTAAAGAAACCGGATAAAATCATGGAGCGGGTGAACGGGATTGGTCTGCAAATAAGTTGCCTCGCCTTGATCCTCAAAGATGTAGCTCTTTTTTCTGGAGGATCCAATGGATGGGATCCAGCGGATCAGGTAGATGGCCTCGAGGGCCCTCATTAAACCCATTAATGTGGGTACGGAGATCTGGGTTTTTCGAGCCAGCGGATAAATCTCAAAGGGTTCCAACTGTTGATTTGCAAGTTCAGTGATGAGTCGTCTCAGCGAATCATAGCTTATTTTTGTGTCAACAATCATTCTTAGATCCCGCTCGAGAAGCGTTTCGATCTGAAGTTCCATTTTCTGATTTCTGGCCACTTCGTTTCTAATGGAAAAAAGCCCCGGGAGACCCCCGAATTTCAGATATTGAGTGTAATCTTTCTGAGTGAGTGGATGCCGGGGCACAAGTTCGTGTTCAAGTGATTTTGAGTTGGCAATTCTGATCAGCCGATCAGACAAATCAAACGAGTGGAGCTCTGCCAGATCCATGGGAATCATTTCCCATGAGATGATCCGACCCGTGAGGGACTCTCGGATCTGCTTCCTCGATGAAAATCGTACTGAGCCGGTGATGATAAACTGGCCTGGTTTGGAATTCTTTCGTACCGCTTCTTTAAGGGCCGGAAAAAGCGACGGCTCGGTTTGTGCTTCGTCAATGGCAAAGGGGTGCAAGCGGTTCAAGAGATAGCTTTCAGGATTTGACCGCAACAAGGAAACCTCGCTGAGTTGATCCAAGGTAACATAAGATTTTGAGACCTTGCTGATCCAGGTTGTCTTGCCAACTTGCCGATGGCCGAAAAGCCCAACGATGGGCGAGTGGGCCAAGATTGATTTGAAAACGCTCGCAATATGTCTATCTCGAGTGTGCGCCATAGTATGTAAAAGTATAAATGTATATTCATACTTTTACCATGATTAAATGAGAGGGGCTTCTCAACCCGCTGGGTCCGATTCGGTACTTGACCCGCGCAGGAGGTGGTGCAGGCGCCATTCAAGAATGTCATTAGGGAAAATGAGTTCGGGTGGGTCAAAAAGTACACATCTTGCAGGCGGCGGCGGCGGCGGCGGCGGCGGCGGGTAAACTCTGGTTATGGAACTTAGAGCTCTGATAAGCTGTTTGGTAGTGTTTGGACTAGGGATCCCGACTCACTCTGATGCTGAACAAAATGACATCATTCCAGGTGGGTATCCTGGGCGTTATATTGGTACGCCACTGGTGAAGAAAAACGGGAAGGAATATGTTCAGTTTCAAGATTGTTCAGTGATTAAAAACGCAAAGATTCGCGAAGCCGAATGCAGGGCTATTGTTGAAGTTCCGAGCGATGTTTTGATAAATTATTTAAAGTGCACTCGCGCTGATCTTGAACTCGAAAAAAATTTGTGGCTTGGCGGGGCCGTGGTGGGTGGGGCCGCGACAGCTGCTTTATTAGCTTGGTCGGGTCCAGGCGCTGGTGTCGCGTTTGCTGTATATGGAGGGTCTCTGTTAAAAAGTATCACGATAGAAGATGAGCTTAAGAGTCTTAACCACAGTATGCGGGAAATCGAGCTGACGAACGGAATCGATTACAAAATTATTTATGGGGTAGATGCGCTGGTGAATAGGATCACTGCTCTCTATACCGACATCATTGCTTCCGGGTGTTTTACGGGTGAGAAGCTTGGTAAGGTGAAGGCCAGCATAAATCTCTATGGAAATAGAGGACCAAAGAAAAAAGTGGCTCTAGATAAGCAGAAGTTTTATTTGATAACTGGAGGGACGGGGCAAACCTCTGGTTCAGAAAATAACAAACAAACTGGTGGGTCATTAATAAAAGACTCGACGCAGGGAGAAGCGCGTTGAGGGACGCTCTAGCGGGAAGCCCAAGGTACGCCACTCATCCAAGGGGCAGAAACCGGTCGATCGGGTGAATGATGGATAGTTTGTTTTTGGAGGTAGATGTTTTCAGAGTTCCGACCATCTGGGTGATCTTTGGCACCCCGATCTTCTCGCCAAAATAGAGTAGGGATTTTGAGGGTTTTGGATCGCTCCATTTTGCTTCGATCAGTTCAACCACAGTGCGATCCCGGACCAAAACGAAATCGACCTTGTGTCCCTCCTTGTTGCGAACATAGTTGAGATCCCATCGTTCACCCGAGGAATCCTGAAGGAAGTTCATTTCCTTGAGAAGGTGGGTTGCCACCAGATTCTCAAATCGTGCCCCCTCGTCTCCGATCACGTCCGCATTGTCATAAAAGTAGATTTTGAAGGGTTTCACGAGGGATCGTGGCAAGTTCCTGGAGTAGGGTCTCACCACAAAAATCAAATACATTCGCTCGAATATTTCGATCCAATGGCTGACCGTTGCAGGAGACACCTGAAGGTCGGTCGCGAGGTTCAAAACATTGATCGGCCCACCCACCCGCTCCCGGAGAAGTTGGAGGAGCAGTCCCATCAATTGAATCTTCTTCACATTCTCGAGATCGCGAATGTCATCCCGGAGAATGCGGTCGTGTCGTTCCTCCCGCCAACGCCTGGCCTCTATGGGATTCGCATCCAAAAATGGTTCAGGAAATCCTCCCACAGAAAGCAATCGCTCAAACGCATCTTTTGCACGGATGCCCTTGATGGGTTCATGAAGCGTGAAGGGGTGAAGCCGCCAATAGTGGTAGCGTCCGAGAAGGCTATCGCCCCCGCGTCGGTAGACATCGAGGCGTGCGCTTCCAGTAATGAGAAATTGGTGTTTTTCTTTGGAGGTATCGAAGTACCCCTTCACCAGGTTCTTCCACTTCGGGTACTTGTGAATCTCATCGAGTACAACCAAAGAATCCTGATCGCTCCAGCCTTCATTCAGGATGGCTTTTTGATCGGGAGTGCGGTCCCAGTTCAGGTAAATACCTTTGGTATCCTTCAGAATGGCCTTTGCAAGAGTGGTTTTCCCGCATTGCCTTGGCCCGCCGAGAAACACCATTTTTCTTTTCAGGTCCTTTTTTAAAAAATCAGCCAAATACCGCATGTCTCCATTTTAGTACCGTACTGAAAAATTAGCTAGACTATTTTTCAGTAGGCTAGAAAATCGGAAAATTGGGCCAGGCCTGACCTGACCAAAAACAAAACCCCGAACTCTTACGAGGGCGTCGCGGTGATGTTTTGGAACTGGTCCCTTTGAGTGGGCATGGCATTTAGATTTGGGTACGGAATCCCCTTTGATTCTTTGAGGTTTAGCCGACTCTTGCGAGTCCGGACTGACGAAAGCAAGGCCGCAGGACGCGGCTCGGAGGCTAAACCTCAAAGAATCAAAGGGGTTCACCTCCGCAGTTCCGTAGGCCATGCCCACTCAAAGGGGTCAGTTCGTTTTTTTCCAACTAGATAAGATTATAAAAATCCTACTAGGTCAAAGAGTACACATCTTGCAGGCGGCGGCGGCGGCGGCGGGTATCCTGATCTAAATGATGCCTGTTGAGATGGGGGGAAAGGGAATGTTAAAAAAATCATCATTGCTTTTTTATGCTGCTTTTTTTGGAATGGCTCTTGTGAGTTGTTCGAAAGACCAGGGTCAGTCGAGTGGTAAAAACTATATTTTTGTAACTGGAACCTCCTCATTTAACGGTGATCTGGGGGGGGTGACCGGGGCTGATAGTAAATGCCAAGCAGCTGCGGTCGCGGCTGGTCTTTCAGGAACCTTTAAGGCGTTAATTTCCACATCGACGACCACTGCCTCTAGTCGCTTAGGCAATGGAGATTTCTACCTTCTAAATGGGGTGAAGGTGATTTCCGGTGGAGACTTATCAAATCCTCTCGCTAAGATCGATGTTTTGGCTAATGGCAGTACCTTAAATGTTAGCATTGGACATGAAGACGATGTGTGGACGGGCTCAACAAATGCTGGAGCCTCGACTGGAGCGAACTGTAATAATTGGAGCTCAAGCTTGTCCAATGCTTTAGGTACTCGCGGAGATTCGGATGACACACTGGGGGACGCGGTCTTCATTCAGAAGTCAAACGAGACTTGCGATAATAGTTTTTCCTTGTACTGCTTTAGCGAACAGCCGCTTTAGTGCGGATAAATTGCGAGTGTAAAGGGTTCGAACTGTTCCCTTTGAGTGGGCACGGACCTACGCGGATTCGCCAGGAGCTGTTTGGAATGATTGAGTTTTGGTCGACTCTCGCAAGCCAGGATTGGCGCAAGCGAGGCCGCAGGATGCGGCTCGGAGACCAAAATTCAATCATTCCAAACAGCTTCTCGTGAGTCCATTGATGTCCGTGCCCACTCAAGGGGCGCTGCGATCACTCCCAAATCTGATCTTCGCCCTTGAGCCACGCTTTTACGTTTTCGGTGGTCACGGACTTCGGACGCTCGAGCGGGAAACCAAGTGCGCGGCACCAGCAGAGCGATGCAAGGACTCCGAGCGCACGGCTCACACCGAAAAGCACGGTGTAGTATTCGTAGTTTTCCATCCCGTAGGCAGACAAAAGTGCGCCGGAATGGGCATCCACGTTTGGCCATGGATTTTTGATTTTTCCAAGCGACTGGAGAATCGGTGGAACAGTGTCGAAGATTTTCCACACGGTGTTCACGAGCTTGTCGTTTGGAACATGGGCTTTTGCAAAAACTTGTTGAGCTGTGAAGCGGGGATCGGTCTTGCGAAGTACTGCGTGACCGTAGCCCGGCACCACTTTTCCGTCGGTCAGGGTCCTCTGTACGTAGGCCGCGATTTGTTCGCCGGTCGGACTATCGGTGCCGAGGGTCTTGTTCATCTCGGCAATCCATTTGATCACTTCCTGATTTGCCAAGCCATGAAGCGGGCCTGCGAGTCCATTCATTCCAGCCGCATACGAGAGGTAAGCATCCGAAAGCGCCGAGCCTACCAAGTGAGTGGTGTGAGCCGATACGTTTCCGCCTTCGTGATCCGCATGAATCGTAAGGTACAAACGCATCAGGTCTTTGAAACTTTCCTGGTCGAAGGACAAGAGGTGAGCAAAATTTCCCGCCCAATCCAGGGAAGGATCCACGCTTACATCTTTTCCGCCACGGTATTTGCGACGATAAACATAGGCTGCAATGATCGGAATTTTCGCGATCAGGTTCATGGAGTCTTCAAACGTGTGGCTCCAATAATCTTTCTTGTTCACACCTTCGGCGTATTTTTTCGCAAAAATGGACTCGGTTTGAGCGGCCATTACTCCCACTACGAATTGGGTCATGGGGTGGGTGGTCAGGGGGAGTGCATCGATCGCCTTGAACACATGATCGGGCAATCCTTTCGCGCGGGAGGCCCAATCCTTTGAAAGCGCATCCACATCTTCTTGCGTCGGGATTTCGCCTGTCATCATCAGGTAAAAAAGTCCCTCAGGAAGAGGCTCTGTGCCTCCTTTTGCTTTCGGCAATTTCGCCTGCAGCTCGGGGATGGTGTACCCGCGGAAACGAATGCCCTCTTGAGCATCGAGCAGTGACGTCTCGTAAACCATTCCGGTGATCCCGCGCATTCCCTGGTAGATTTGCGCAAGCTGCACCTCTCCGATTTTCTTGGTGCCGTGGTCTTTCAGAAGGTCTTTGATTTCGGCTGCGGCCTGATCGGCTTTTGCCTTGAAGAGCGTCTTGAGTTTTTCCATATCAGGCTTAAGCTATGACATTTCAGGCATTTAGACATCCAAAAAAAGGCACGCCTGCATTATTTCATGATGCCAAAAGGGTAACGGAAACCATCGAAGGAGCCTGATGAGCTCGAACCCCCTTCTTTGGGGCTGAGGGGGAATCGAAACCGAAGACCATATTCGGTCATGGGAGATGGGCTGCCCTGGGCTCCGTACTCAAGAGAAAGAGCCGCGACGATCTGGAACTCAGGAATAACCCTCCAAATGGCACCCCCCTCTACAAAGTAGGATGATTTACTCGGATAAGTATGAAGCCCGAGAAGTCCCGCTCCCTTTTCGCTCAGGAAACTGATGGGGGAATAACCCGCGCCTGCGTAAAAACGCCAGATCTCGGCGCGAAATCCAAGATTTGCCGATCCCAAGCTCAAGGTACTCCCGGAAGTTGATTCTGTGCTCGAAAAGCGGGTTTGGATCCCAAGATCGAGGTGCGCAAAGTTTTGTTCCCGCGTCACCGGATAGTAAGCGCTGAAGCTTCCGGAGAATCCCGTCTTGGAAGAAACGGCCGTTCTGAAGAACGAATCGGCTTTGGTGAATTTGCCGATCCCGGTTCCCACTTCGAAATAAAGTGTTGCTCGAGCGGATTCGCAGATCAGAAGGGGCGAAACCAGGAGCAGGGTCAGAATCATGGCCAATCGAGCGGCGGACGATCTCATCTCTCGATTTTATCGCTCTTGGAATTTCTCTGCAGTCGGCAAAAAGTGCCTAAACTCAGCGCAATGCCCCATGCCGGGGCGGGCACAAGTGTTGCAGCGCTTTGAAACTCATGAAATTTGAAAATCGCAAAGACGCTGGAATCATTCTCTCAAAACGAATCTCAAGGCAGCACTGGCTCAGGCCTGTCATCCTCGCCTTGCCCCGGGGAGGAGTTCCGGTTGCCGCGCCGATCGCAAAAAAGTTCGGGGTTCCCCTCCATGTGCTCTTGGTGCGAAAGATCGGAGCTCCATTTCAGCCGGAGTTTGCGCTGGGAGCCCTCGTTGAGGATGGAACGCTTCACGTCAATGACCCTGAAACCCTGAAGAGTGCGGTGCCCGAAGCCGAGTTCCAACATATTCGGGAACGGGAGCGCGCAAGGATCCTGGAGCAGAAACAGAAGTTCCGGGGAGGCAAAGATCTCCCCGATCTCGCCGGGCTCGAAGTGATTGTGGTGGATGACGGGATCGCGACAGGGGCCACGGTATTTGCTGCGATTGAGTCATTGAAGCACCAGAAAGTTTCAAAGATCGCGATCGCGGTGCCGGTTTGTGCGGCATCTACTGCCCGTGAAATTCGTGCGCTCGGGGTCGAGCTCATCTCGGTGATCGAAGCGGATCGGCTGATGTCCGTAGGCATGTGGTACCGGGATTTTTCTCAGGTGGAGGACGAAGAAGTGCTCGAACTGCTCGGCGCAGCACCCACGGCTTCGGGTTCGGCGGCGGCATCCCCGTCGCGTGGGAATCCGGGGAGGCGAGGCACGAGGCTCGCGTCGCAGATTGCAGAGCGACTGATGCCGCTTGCAACCGATGAGGACATCGCGCCTTTGATCGCGCATCTCAAGAACCGCCCCATCGTCATGCTGGGTGAATCCACTCATGGAACTTCCGAGTTCTATACCCTTCGAAGTCGTCTCTCGCGTTATTTGATCCGGAATGAGCAATTCTCGTTTGTCGCGATCGAGGGGGATTGGCCCGACTCTCAGAAGTTGAATCGCCTCCTCAAGGGGCCGTCTTCCCCGCAAACCAAGACGCGCGCGCAGTCGGACTCGCCAATCGATGTCATGAAGGGATTCAAGCGTTGGCCGACGTGGATGTGGGCCAATCGCGAAGTGGCTGAATTTCTGGAGTCGATCCGCGGTCTTCGCGCGTCGTTTTATGGGCTCGATGTGTATTCGCTGTTCGAGTCGCTCGATCATGTGATTGCCTACACCATGCGCGTGAACCCCTTTCTTGGAAACATGCTGAAGCAGCGCTACTCGTGCTTTGAGCCCTTCGAGCGGGATGAGTATGCCTATGCGCGATCCTTGCAGCGCTTTCCGGAGGGGTGCGCATCCGAAGTGATTGCCAACCTCGATGCCCTCCTCAAGGCACGTCTGGAGCCCGAGGAGCAAACCGAAGAGCGCTTCAGTGCCGAGCAGAACGCTCGAATCGTGGTGAATGCCGAGAACTACTATCGCGCGCTTCTTTCGAGCGACGAGCGGTCCTGGAATGTTCGCGATGCACATATGCTCGAGACCCTCGACCTGCTCCTTGACCTTTCCACTCGTTTGAAACGCGAGGCGAAGGGCATCGTCTGGGCCCACAATACGCACATCGGCGACTACCGGGCCACTCCGATGGCGAAAGAGGGCTATGTGAATCTCGGGGGGCTTGCCCGGCAGACCTTTGGACCCGAGAAAGTGGGCCTCGTGGGATTTGGAACCTGGAGCGGGAGTGTGGTCGCATCAAACGCCTGGGGCGGGCGCGAGCAGGTGCTTCCGATTCCTCCGGCGCGCGAGGGAACGTGGGAGTCGCAGTTTCACGAGGCGCTCGAGATGAGGCGTATGAGGCAGGGGTTTGTGCTTTTTGAGGACTCGGATCGTGAGGGCCCCTTTTCGGAGGTGCTCGGCCACAGGGCGATTGGGGTGGTATATCATCCTCGTGCGGAGGGACGCGGAAACGAAGTGCCCACCTCCCTATCGAATCGCTATGATGCGTTCGTGTTCATCGATGAGACCCGAGCGCTGCGCTCTTTGCACGCGATCCATGAAACCGGAAAGTTTCCGGAGACTTGGCCGGGTGGGGTATGAAGCGCAGCGATCGACTGTGCCGATGCAATGCTCAAATGATGCGGGCAGATCGCTTCAACTCCCGCCAGGTACTGTTTGTCCCACGGTTTGAGACAATTTTGCATGCCGTATCCTCGAGTCTGGCCTCTTCTCGAAAGAAAAGCACTCCCGACCTTGGCACGATCCCTGCTTTATAGTTTTGTGCCGCCGACGAGAGAAAGCGGTGAAAGGAAAGCGACACTAGGTCGGTGTTTCTGCAGGTGGAAGTCCTGCCGGAGAGGATGTTCAGCGACTCCGAAGCGCTGGTTTCGTGGAACGGGGGTGACCCCGCTTGGCGGAATCAGAAAAGGCCCCGGTACCCCGGGGTCAGCGCAAGAACAGGTTACAGCGCGAGCGAATCCCGCTGAAATCGGATCAAGCGCCGAGTGAGGGTGAAACTTCACGAAGGCAATACTGTGGGCGAAGAGCTGGATGTAGGCGGCCCATCGGCTCGATCCGGAAGAGGGAGTGACATGTTCTGAAGAAACAGCGATGAAAGTGCGGAACTGGTCGGGCTTCGGAGGTGGCTTCAAACGCCTCCGCATCACTTGGAGACAGGTGATTGAATCCGAGCAGGTCGGTGAGGTCGACAAGCGTTGAAGATCGGGGAGCACAAACCGGTCGGAGCGAGGACCTCTGGAGGAAGCGGTGACACGCTTGATGGGTTGCAGGTCTGTCTTTACTGTGGACCTGGCGGCGGGACTGGCCAACCTTGGTTTCATCTCTGCATGCGAGAAGCACGCTTAAGGGGAATGAAACAGGGGGAATGCCACCTGACGAAGTGACTCCCTCCGTTAGCCGTAGCGGGGAAAACCCAACGTGCGGTAAAACTGGGGTGGGTCGTGGATCTGCAAGTCGCGAGGCTTGTGACGCCACGACCCTCCCTTTTTCCGCTGTGGAATTGACTCATCTGTGCATGGATACGCACTTGGCGGAGAAAAAGGGCTTCGTGTTGTACTTCCCTGCAGTCGTCGCGCCCGAGTTTGTCTTGTAGATTTTGGCGAGGTTCTGATTCACTTCCTCTGAGGTCCAGAGCCAGGCGGACTGCCTCTCGCCATGAGGAAGGAAGTCTGAAATTCCCTTCAAATCCGAGCGCAGGATTTGGGTCTCGGTGGGCAGTTGAAGATTTCGTTTAGCGCAATAGTGCTTGGCTTGCTCCCAGCTCACATCCGAAGCCAGACCGTCATGCCAAACCACCCCCAGCTCATCCATCCAGCCGTCATCCATTCGAATAAACCAGGCGCCTGATGAGCTCAGGCACTTGGAGCCAAGGGGAGGATCCTTCATTGAGGCGAGCATGATGCAAGGAAAGGCGTTTGCGAGTTCATTTCGAAGAGACGAAATTTCGGAAATCGCCGGGCCTGCTTGAACGGATGAGCAATGCTCAGAGGCCATGGCAATCGCACCCGCGGCAATCCCCCATGAATAAACGAAAAGCATGAAACCGGTCTTTCTCATAAATCACCCTAATCGGCCAGTAGAGTGCAAGCCCCGGGCCTGCGCTGCGGGCGCTTTATCGCGGATTAGGGATTCCAAGGTGTAAACAGATCAGACAGGTGTCAGTCGAACGATCCACTTCAAATGTCCTTGATTTCAAGCACCAAAGGATTCGTTGAAACGGCGTATTTCGATCATCAAGCGCTGTGTTTTGGTGTAGGATGCCGAGCACTATGTCAAAGCGAAGTGATGACCTTTTGCGGGAGCGTGAGCGCCTTGCCGAACTCGGCGGGGGCGAAGCCAGAATCCAAAAACAACATGAGGCGGGGAAGCTCACGGCACGCGAACGAATCGAGCTGTTGCTCGATCCCGGAAGTTTTGTCGAGCTCGACAAATTTGTCACTCATCGCTGTACCGACTTCGGGATGGAGTCTCAAAAGATTTATGGCGACGGAGTCGTCACCGGCTACGGCACGATCAATGGGCGCAAGATTTGTGTCTTCTCTCAGGACTTTACGGTTTTCGGAGGCTCCCTTTCGGGCGCGCATGCAAGCAAGATCTGCAAGGTGATGGATCTTGCTCTCAAGACCGGAGTTCCCGTGATTGGATTGAACGATTCGGGTGGGGCACGGATTCAGGAAGGCGTCGAATCCTTGGGAGGCTACGCCGAGATTTTTTGGCGCAATGTTCAGGCAAGTGGCGTGATTCCCCAGATCAGTTTGATCCTTGGCCCATGCGCGGGTGGAGCGGTGTATTCGCCTGCGATGACGGACTTCATTGCCATGGTCGAGGGCTCCTCTTACATGTTTGTGACCGGTCCGGATGTCATCAAGACCGTCACCCACGAAGAAGTCACAAAAGAAGACTTGGGGGGTGCCGAGACCCACGCAGCCACCAGCGGCGTTTGTCAGATCGTGTATCCGGATGAGCGTGCGATGTTCGAAGGGGTACGAAGGCTCCTTGATTTTCTGCCCTCAAACAATCTCGATGCGGCTCCGAGGAAGGCGGCCGGAGATTCTCCAGAACGTCTTTGCAATCGAATCCATGAGATTCTCCCTGATGTTTCTACCAAGCCCTATGACATCCGCCACATCATCGAGGATGTGATGGATGATGGCGATTTCTTTGAGATTCACAAAGCATACGCCGCGAACATCGTGGTGGGCTTTGCGCGTCTGAATGGCCAAACAGTTGGAGTGGTGGGCAATCAACCGGCTCATCTTGCCGGGTGCCTCGATATCGCGGCATCCAGCAAGGCCGCCCGCTTTGTTCGGTACTGCGATGCCTTCAATATTCCACTGGTGACTTTTGTGGATGTGCCTGGGTTCTTGCCCGGTACCGCGCAAGAATACGGTGGAATCATCCGTCACGGGGCAAAGCTCCTGTATGCCTATTCCGAGGCAACCGTGCCGAAGCTTACTGTCATCACTCGCAAGGCTTACGGCGGAGCGTATGATGTGATGTCTTCAAAACACATTCGTGCCGATCTGAATCTTGCGTATCCGAATGCCGAAATCGCAGTGATGGGCCCGGACGGAGCGATCAATATTTTGTACCGAAAAGAAATCCAGGATGCGACCGCAAAGGGCAATCTTGAGGAGGCGCGGGCAAAACTTGTCGCGCAGTACAAAGACACCTTTGCGAATCCTTACAAGGCAGCAGAACTTGGCTACATTGATGAGGTGATTGATCCGAAGTTCACCCGAAGCCGCCTCATTCAGGCGCTCGACTTGCTGGCAGGAAAACGCGAGGCGGGACCTAGACGCAAACACGGGAACATCCCGCTTTGATCGGAGTTCACATGAAATTCGAAGTAAAAAAGAGAGAGCCCGTATTGATTGCAAACCGCGGAGAGATCGCCATCCGCGTCGCGCGGACCGCAAAGATGCTCGGGTTTCCGACGGTTGCCGTGTATTCTGAGGCAGATCGTTTCTCGGAGCATGTGAAGTTTTGTGATGCCGCCGAATTCATCGGTGAATCCGAGCCAAAGTCGAGTTACCTGATTGCAGACAAGATCATTGCGGCAGCAAAGAAGCACAAGGCCAGGTATATTCATCCGGGCTACGGGTTTTTGTCCGAGCGACCCCACTTTGTCGAAGCGGTCGAAAAAGCGGGTCTCGTCTTCGTTGGGCCTTCGGCGGACTCCATGCGCGTGATGGGGGATAAGATCGAGGCCAGAAAAACAGTCGACTCGCTTGATGTTCCGCGCGTTCCGGGAAGTCCCGGAGCCGTGAAAGATGCAAAAGAGGCACTCGAGTTTGCCCGCAAGGTCAAGTTCCCGGTGCTTTTGAAGGCTGCGGCCGGTGGCGGCGGAAAAGGGATGCGTCGGGTGGATTCCGAGGAAGAGCTTCTTTCGGCGTTCGAATCCGCATCGCGGGAGGCACTCAGTGCCTTTGGCGATGGCGCCATGTATGTCGAGAAATACATTCTGGAGCCTCATCATGTCGAGATCCAGGTCTTTGGCGATGGCAAGGGTGGCGCCATTCATCTGGGGGAGCGCGAGTGTTCGATTCAGCGCCGGCATCAAAAAGTATGGGAAGAGTCGCCTGCCCCGATTCTGGAAATTCATCCAGAGACCCGCAAAAAAATGTTCGAGTGCGCGGTCCGGGTTGCGAAGGTGATCAAGTACGCGGGAGCAGGCACGTTTGAGTTCATCGTGGATGGTGCCGGAGATTTCTATTTTCTCGAAATGAATACGCGTCTGCAGGTCGAGCACCCGGTGACCGAGTGGGTGACCGGAATGGATCTCGTTGGAATGCAGCTATTGCTGGCTGCGGGCGAACTCACGCTGCCGTCGCAAGAGAGCATCACCCGCACCGGGGCCGCAATTGAGGTCCGGGTTTATGCAGAGGATCCAGAGACCTTCCTTCCTGCGCCCGGAAAAATGGGCCGGATCGTTCAACCCAATGGTCCGTTTCTTCGCTGGGACTCCTCGTTTGAGTCGAGTGGCGAAGTTTCGATGTTTTATGACCCCATGATTGCGAAGCTTTCGGTCTGGGGACGAAATCGTCCTGAAGCGGTCGCGCGGATGCGGGTTGCGCTTGATGAGCTTTCGATCGAGGCTCCAAAGAATTCCCGTGGACAGGCGAAGGGATCTCTGAAGACCAATGTGGTTTTCTTGCAGCGCCTCAGTCGTTGTCCGGATGTGATTTCTGGGAATACTACGACTGATTTGATTCCAAGGAATCCTCAGCTGACAGAAAAGCTGCCTTCTGCGGATCTTGCAAAGGATGAAGCAATTGCGCTCGCGCTCCTGCGCCTTACGGAAGCCCTCGATTCCACGGGCACTGAAACCCCGGTGGCGGTGCGAACCCTATGGAATGAGCACGCACGTCTGGAGGCACTCCGATGATTGAAGGTCAGGCAGGAAAATTGAAATTGGTATTTCTCTTAAATCCCAAGGGGCGCTCGGGTGAGACCGAAGTGCGTCTGGCTGATGGTTCCGTCGAGAGGGTGCGTTGGCACCGGGATGATCAGGGGATCTGGATTGAAACCGGAAACGGGTATTCGGGCTTCGATGTTCGTAAGCTTGAAACCGATGACGGAGGATTCGAGTACCAACTGCTTCGCCGTCGACATGCTGGCGTATTGAATGGAGTGAGCTTTTTGAAGGCTGGCGAACAGGGGGATGCTTCATCGGGCAACAAAGCCAAGAAGGGTGCTCGCGTGAAGAGCCAGATGCCGGGCAAGATTGTCCGGATCCAGGTGAAAGCCGGGGACGAGGTGAAGAAGGGCCAATCGCTCCTGGTAATGGAAGCGATGAAGATGGAGAACGAGATCAAGAGCCCGCAAGATGGAGTGATCAAGGCTGTGAAGGTCACGGAGGGGCAGGCAGTGGAGAGTGGGGCGGAGTTGGTTCTCTTCTAAAACTGCCCCCTAAGCCTGTTGGCAAGCGACGCTGATTTCATATAATCGCCTGATTTTGGCGCGGGTTTTGAAGTTAATGGGCCATGAATCCCAACTGCCCCGTAAAATACTGTCCCTCAAGTACAATCATCGGTCCGAAATCCAATCAGGTGATCCGATTCGGATCATTCTTCAGGAACTCTGACAGCCGCAGGATTCGGCGGTATTTCTGCAAGTCCTGCGGGCACACATTTTCACGCGCAACCCTTCTTCCCAGTAGGTGGCAAAAAAGGAGGCGCATCACTCATCCGTTGAGCTTACTGCTTGCGTCGGGGGTGTCACAGAGGCGAGCTGCGATGCTTCTTCGGGTGAATCAAAAAACAGTTGCTCGAAGGTTTCGCTTCATCGCAAGTGAGGCAAGAAAATCCCATACACTTTGGTTGGAAAGTCTTGCGAAGCGACCTTTGAAAAGTGTTCAATTTGATGATCTTGAAACCTTTGAACACACCAAGTGCAAGCCCCTGAGCGTGGGCTTAGTCGTTGAGCCGAACTCACGAAAAATCATTGGATTTCAGGTCTCTCGAATGCCTGCGAAGGGTGTGCTCGCTAGAATCGCCAGGAAAAAATATCCCCTGCGAAAGGATCAGCGGATTCAGGGTTGGAACCGGCTCATGAAACGTCTCATCCCAGTGGTTGCTCCGGATGCCGAGTGGAAGTCCGACGATCATCCCTTCTATCCTAAGCTCCTTCGACTCAATCATCCGCACGCGACTTATATCACGGTAAAGGGCGGACGGGGAGCAATCACGGGACAAGGCGAACTCAAGAAGCTTGTGTTTGATCCGATTTTTTCTTTGAATCACTCCTGTGCGATGCTGAGGGCGAATATGAATCGCCTCTTTAGAAAGACCTGGTGTACAACGAAGACGCTACGGGGATTGGTGGATCATTTGTCCGTCTATGTGAAGTTTCATAACCAACGCATCACTCCGGACTTGATTCACCAACAGGCTTAGGGGGCAGTTTTGGGGAGGTAAGAGATTCTCTCCCCCGTCTCCCCACACGCATTTCCCATCTCCGTCGCGCTTCCGGTGCTCTGAGATTTGCACTTCTTCAGGACAAAAGCGCCATCGCTAGATGGGTCCGACTCAATTCTGTAGTGCGCGTGAGAGTCTTGCAGGTCTTTTTGGATCGAAACCATGCACGTGCGAGTATTGAACTGAATCGTTGAATTCACCACATCATAGGACGCAACAAAAGTCGGCGACGCCGCACCGGTTTCGTCTACGGTCTGGGTTTCCGCTTCGTTAGAAGTGGAGTTGTTTTGGGGGAGGCCTGCTTGAGTAGAAATCGTGGTTGCTGAGTAGGTTTTCACTCCATCCTGATCCTGAATCAGAGTCAGGGTTGCGCTCTGAAGGGAGGAAGCTCCCTTGAAGACATTCCACTTTCCAGCAATCCCCGAAAGATCCTTGCATGAGTTTGATGCTTCACCTGTTGCTGCATTGGAGATCTCGGAATCGGCAAGGTTCACGACGGGGACTTCGATTTCCTTGTTCTTGGAAGCCTCCTCTTGCTGCTGTTCCTGCTGCTCGGGTTTGCCGGACTGCTTCGAGTCGGCAGACGCGTCAGGGTGTGAGCTTGAGGGGGCGGATGATGGGTCGAATGGGGTGCTTGAATCGGAAATCATTTCTGAAGGGTCGGCATCGAGTGGGCTTCCGCCCGAGAGCGTCTCGTAGCCTGGAGCTTCCGATCGAAGTCCACTCGAGAGGCGGTCTCCGGTTTGGGTGGAGCGAGGATGGGTGCTGATATTGGAGCAAGCCGAGGAAATCAGGGCGAGGGCAAGAATCGGGGGAAGTGCCGAGAGGAATCTCATGGTCGGCAAGTATACTTTAGCTGACTATTTTAGTCAACCAAAATAGGTATTAAATGGCTGATGGGCACGGCCATGACTGGTCTCCAAGTAATGGCAGAAAGGGCGCTTTAAATTCTTCCGGATGGGACGAGGTTCGAAAGGCGGGGCAAAGATAGAACTCCAATATGGCCCTCAGTCCCAGCTTTTCCTGCGGCTCGAGCGATTGAATCTTCCATTCCTTCTGAATCAACTCAAAGGATTGAGGTTCGAGTATGGATATTCCTGAGATCAGGGTGCCCGCGGGGCTCAGTCCGAATGCTTTGAGTTCGGGGGCTTTTTTTCGAAAGAATTCGATTTTTGTTGAGTGATTGAATCTCTCGAGCGGGTGGGCCTCGAGTTGGTATAGGGCTTTTGCACAATTCAAGAGTGACTCGGGTGTGCATTGATGGCGCTCCCACCAAGAAGCATAGATCAGGCGATCTTCTATCGTGTGGGAGAGCTTGAAACCAAATGGGGCGAAGAGCACCAAAAGCGCGAGCAGGGGTAGGGATGCACGGACTCGCCGCTTTGAGATTGCGATTGCGATTCCAATGAGAACCATGAGGCCGAGACTCGCGAGGTAGAGGATCCCGTAGGCCATGGGCTCTGTGGGATCAGAAGAGAGGTGAATGATCCCAAGGCCAGTTAGTAAGGATTTTGCAAAATCGACAATGATGATCGCAGCAATCGGAAGGGCTTCAATTCGAACAAGGGCACCCAACGGAGGGAGGACCAAAGGCTGGTTATTCCCCGCAGCCATTTGCAACGATCGGTGGAGTTTTTGCACACGGGCCTTTTTTCTTGCAGGCGTCATCGATTTTTCTCTTCAGGGATTTCTTCTGGTCGCAGTCCGATTTCTTGCCGGCATTTGAAATCACCTTTGAAACACAATCCTGAAGGGCGGAGTTTTCGCAATCATCCGTTCCGAGCTGCTGAGCACACAGGGCCATTTGCCAGCGGATCAGTTCTCCACGGACAGCGCACTTTTCGGCAAGTGCGAAAGGGCTCGATGAAAAAACAGAAAGTGAACAAAGGAGTGTCGTCGTGATCAGGGTTCGAAGAGTCATTCACCACCACTACGAAAGGGGAGGGCTGATGTCAAGGATCGCGGTTGGAGGTCCCTCTTCGGAGTCCTTATTTTTTGATTTTACTTTCGATCAAAGCCCGGATCTCATTAAAGAGCTCTTTGCTTTCGGTGTCATTAATGACGGGGGATTTGATCTTCTTTTGCCCGTCTTTGAGATCAATCAAGGTGATCGTGCTCCAGGTTCCAGTAGAGTTCATGTCGGTTTCAACCATTCCATCCGCACTGGTTTCAGCTTCTGCATCCGCAGCAGTGGCTGCATCAGAGCTATTGGCTTCATTTCCTGCGGCGCTCGTGACGTCATTCGCTTCGGCACTCTCTAAGTCACTCACTTCAGTGATCAAAATTGAACTGTCTTCTGATCTGGATTCGCTCTTGGAGTCGGCGCTTTCGGGTTTGGACTCTACCAAGTCACCTGAAACTACGGTCTGTCCCTTAAACAGCTTTTCTAACTTTGATAAAAGGATTGCATCTTCAATGGCGAAGGTGTCAGAGAGTTCTTTGAAGTCCTTACGGAGAACCTTCAGTTCAGTCTTCGCATTCTCGGCGGTCGGAGCTGTGATTGAGTATTTGAGATCTCCGCCACCCACGGTTTCCCAAGTGAATGACTTAAGGGGAGTTGGCTCCGTGGGCTTGATCTGAGGTGTTACGGAAAAAACCTTTCCTGAAGGATTCGTGGGTGGGGCCAGATTCGGGGCGCATGCGGTGGCCAAGAGAGCGAGAGTGAGGAGGGGCAGAGTCCAGGTTCTTTGAGAAGTAAGGAGTTTCATTTGTGCGGTTCCCGTTTCTTTTTTTAGGTTACTTTTGAGCGGTTTCTGCAGTGAGGAGGGATTGTGCAGGCTCACGGAGTTCTGCCTCGAGGGGTCTTGAGTTCGTTGCGTCTGAGCATTTCTCATCTGCGCAAATCACGTAGACGATCTTGGTGATCGAGTCTTTTTTCTCTGCCTTAGTCACCTTGTAGAAGATCGGCTTTTCCGGGGAGGGGCCGGAATCCGTAATCATTTTCTTGATCATGCAGCTTTTTGCATCGTATTCATAAAACGATTTGAACTGGCTGATTTGAGCAGTGGCGCCTTTTCTTTGGGTTTCTTGGATCTCTGTTCCCTGAAATTTTAGAGGCGACGATGAAGGAGCGCTGGTGGTTGGAGAGAGGGTGATCTCGGCGCAGTTGGTGTAGCTGGTTTCCCCAAGCTTGATCGTTGAAGTCCAGGTTCCTTCAAGTGAAGTAAGGTTTTTACAGCCTTCTCCCGAACTCTGCGTTGAAGCGGCCTCTTGAGAGTGAGTTGCTGAAGAGGACGAGGAACCAGAGGAGTCCGAGCATGAGGATTCATTACAATCGGTTTCAAGGGGTTTTTGTTCAAGCTCTGCCGATGGATTCAGTTTTTTCTCGATGTATGCCCTGATTTCTTGAAAGAGGTTCTCTGCGCCCGCTGTTTGGACGATGGGAGCTCGAATCACCCAGGCGTCGTTGTTCATGAGAATGACTTCGAGACGATCTCTGGGGTCACCCAAAGATGAATTCGAGTTCTGGGATGACTGCTGAGAGACACCCTGCTCTGGTGAAATGATTTCCCCGCCCAGTCGGATCTTCCCGGCAAGGAGGTTTTTGACCCGGGACTGAAGAGGCTCGTCGCTGATGGGGATCTCGACAATCTTTCGAATAAAGTCCTTACGCATCAGGACGATGACAGGATTGCTTTTTCCGTCCACTTCGATCGCGAAAAGAAGATCGTGTGCGCCGTTGGTTTCCCAGGTGAGTCCCCGGAGTCGGGTTTCGAGCGCCGGCTCACTGAGGGGGCGTTCGGAGGGGGTTGGGGAGTTAAGGCCTTGGACTCCTGGAGAACCATCTCTTTGGAGACCCGGGTGCTGGGTCTGAGTTTGGGGGCGATTTGCCTGACAAGCGCAGAGGACTGCGAAGGCAAGGAGGCCGAAGAGGGGTTTTTGGGTCTTCATGGGCGCGTAGAGTATAATATTTGATTGATTTTGTCAAGCTCTTTTGAAACTGCCCCCGTAGCCTGTGGGTAAGGGTGGATTGATGTCCCCTAATCTCATGAAACATTTCGGGTTTTTAACCAAAATGCCCAAAAGACATTAACTGCCAGGCATGCCCTAGTGCCAACTTAGAATAGATACATCATTTCAATCGCCTACCCAATTTGCCTCGGGGCACCCACAATCTTCGGGGGCAGTTGGATTGGGATTCAAACTTTTCCAGTTTCTGCCGATAAGTCTGACGGGAGAAACTGTCCATGAGCTTTGATTACGACAAAGTGAAGGCAAAACAAGAGGATGCGCACGGCAATAGCTGGACCGCGTATTCCGACCTCTTCATGATGCTTTCAACCGTGTTTTTGCTCCTTTATGTCTCGGTCGGCCTCAGGAGCCAAACGAGCGGAGTTGCTGTGCATGAGAAGATCAAGCAACTCACGCAAAAGAACGCCGACCTCGAGCAGCAACTCCAAGTCTACAACACCCTTCGAGAGCAACACATGAAGAACGAGGCCACCGAAGAGGAGGCCCAGGTCTACGATAAGCTCATGAACAAGCTGACGCTCCTTCAGGATGAAGCGAAGGACGAAAAGAATCGACTTCGCCAACAGGCCAAGGAGAACGAAGAAAAAGAATATGCGCTCAATGAGTACCAGCGACTGATCCGGAACATCATCAACACCAACGTCCTCTCGAAGACCCAGCTCCAGAAGAAAGACGTGATCATCGCGAAGAAAGACACGATCAACGAGCAGCAGCGCCAGTTAATCGAGGAACAGGAAGAGGAGATTGACTCCAATCGGGAACAAATCGCCAAAGCCCAAAAGGACCTCAAGGCCAAGATTCGTGACCTGCAGGAAATGAGAGAAAACGAAGAAATCACGAAGTCTCAAATGGAGAAGCGCATTGCTGCGCTCAAGGAAAAGTCCCAGCAAATGATCGGTGATCTCGAAGCGCGCAATCAAAAGGCGCTCAATAAGTATGCCCAGCAGGAAGCGAAGATCAAAGCTGATTTCGAAGCAGCCTTGGCCAAAGAGAAGCTGAGCGCAGCGGAACGAGACAAGCGGATGGCCGAGTTTGAGGCTGAGGCGAGCGCGCGCGAGCAATCCCTGAAGAGCAAGGTAAGTGCCTTGGGTTCGAAGGTCAGCGAGCTGGGATCAAAAGTGGCGCAAGTGGAGGCCGAGAAGGGGCGGGCCCTCGCATCAGTTGATTCATTGCAAAAGGATCTGAAGCGGGCGACCGAGCTGGCGAATGCCCGCAAGGAACTTGCGAAGCGGATCAATTCTGAACTGAAAAGGGCCGGACTTTCCGGCTCTGTGGATGAGAAGACCGGTGACGTCACTCTGGCGTTTGGTGAGGAATATTTCGATGCGGGGAGCTCCAAGCTGAAGCCTTCCATGGAATCCACCCTGAAGAAGTTCATGCCGGGATATTCTTCAAGCTTGTTCAAGGACAAGAAAATCGCTGACAACATCGAACATGTCGAAATCGTAGGATTTGCATCGTCCACTTATAAGGGAAGGTATGTCCCACCCGATAGTCTGGATCCGAAAGATCGTGAGGCGATCGAGTACAACATGAAGCTCAGCTCCCAGCGGGCCAATGCCATCTTCAGTCATATCGTCGACACCAAGAAGATGAGCTTTGAGCACCAGCGGGACCTCCTGCCGAAGATCAAGGTGGTCGGTCGTGGCTACCTCCCCGAGGGGACTTCGGGCAAGGACTTTCCAAAGAACATGACCCAAAAAGAATTCTGCGCGAAATTCAACTGTAATCAGGCCCAAAAGGTCGTGATCAAATTTAAATTGAAGGACTGAAGGAGAGAATATGAACACAGGAATCACCGGCTATTTCTTAGATCTGTTGGTTACATTCGGAAAGGAGCTCCTGCTCCCGTTTCTGACCTTCTGGTTCGTCTCTGCGATCGCGATTCGAGCGCTGATCTACTGGACCGTGAAGCGTGAAGAGTGGTTCGTGATGGAATTCGAGCGGCGCCTGCAGCGGTACCTCATTCATGAGAACCCGCATGGAGTCTTTTCGTTCACGGTGACCCTGAAGCGCATCCTCGAAAAGACCTTCTATGAACTCTTTCAGACCCGAAGCGAAATGCATCGAAGGAAATTCGATCATATCATGGCGCCGAGCGATCGATTGTTCCTGATTCAGCAGGGGTCAGCATATCTGGTGCGCGATTCGATCAAGTACGCATCCACTCTGCGAAAGGATGAAGAGGTCGAGGAGAAAGACGAGTTGGTCGAGGTATCGAAGCATGCGTTATCATTGAACCCGTGCTTTACCCGCCTTTTCGGGATTTTTCCGATCGGACCCCTGAATGACTTTTTGAATCTTCTTCCAGGCCTTTTCATCGTCGGCGGGATTTTCGGTACCTTCCTCGGGATCATGAAAGCCCTTCCGGAACTCCAGGGGATGAACCCCAGTGATGCCGAAGGAACCAAGCTCATCATGGATACCTTCCTTGTGAAAATTGCCTTTTCGATGAGTACCTCGACCATGGGAATTCTCTACTCGGTGGCGTATACGATTTTCAACTCCTTCGTGAACCCGGAAAAACTCTTTGTTGAGGTGGTCAATCGGTATGAGCGGAATCTTCATCAGTTGTGGCGCAAGAGCCGCAACAACGATCTTACCGAGTTGAGCCGCTTTGATGAACATCGGGATCCGGTCGAAGCCCTTGCCGAGCTTTCGCTCAAGAAGGAGATTGCTGCGGATGAATCCAAGCGTCTGAAAAAGCAAACCGAGGACCGTCGAGGAATGAACTACACTGGTCCGGTCAGGGGCCCGAAGGCGCCTCCTCCGATGTCCTCGATCAGCCCAAAATCTTCGCGGGATGACGAAGGGAACGGAGACTCAGCAGCTTGAAACCAGGTTTGCGTATCCGCATGCGCTTTGACGGGCGCGATTCCGAAGTGGACGTGGGCGAAGATTACTGTGTAATCGGTCGCTCAGAGTCCCTTTTGGTGCGGATGCCGAACTGCCCGACAATGAGTCGGGAGCACCTTCGTATTGACTTTGCTCAAGGCAAGATCTGGATTACCGATTTGGGATCCTCCAATGGGACCTATCTTGCGGGCAGGAGGCTCCCTCCGAAAACGCCGATCGAGTTTCGCGGGCAGGACCTCGTGGTGGGGGACCTCGAAATGGGGACCCAGGTTTGGATTTCGTACAACGATACGACGGCACAAACCAATAAGGCGATGGAGCTGAGTGAGCGGATTCAGCTCTTGCAGTTTGAGCTCGCCGAGGTCGAAAAAAACAAACTGGCAGTTGAAGAAAAGCAGCAGGTAATGGTGAAGAGGGTCGAGGACCTGATTTTCCGTGAGGTAGAGCTTTTCAAATCAGTGGATGAACTCAAGAAAAAGATCGAAGAGGGAATGATGGAGGCCGAATTCATCGAGCAAACCCTCAATGACTGGAAGTCCAAGAAAGATGCAGCCGAGATTGCCCTCACCCAGCATGAGGCAACGATTGCAGGAATTCACGCTCAGAACGCCGAAGATGAGAAGGCCGTGAATCAAAAGAAGGAAGAACTGGCAGCCTACAGCGCGAGTCTGGATCAGGATCGCGAGCAGGCCAAGGCGAGGCTCGATCTTGAGCTTGAACAATTGGCGGCCGAGTCGAAACTGAAGAAAACCCAGCTGGAGAATGAAATCGAGGAGCTACGGTCCCGCAAACTTTCGGTGGAGCGGGATCTCGAGGCCTTGAGAAGTGATCTCGAGACTGCCGAACAGAGGGAGCCTGAGCTGAGGGCGGAACTCCGGAGGTTGGAAGAAGAGCTCAAGAGCGGTCGAGAGGAAATCGATAGAATTGACGGTCAGATCCCCCTGAGGAGATCCGAACTTAAAGAGCTTGAAGCGGTGGTGACGAGTATCCGAAAGGAAATCGAGGCGGCTCAGGGCAAAGCGTCGCTGATCATTCAGTCGAGTGAGGCGGATGCGCGCAGAATTGAAACCGAGGCGGCCTTGTCCGCGGCTCGAAAGCTCAAGGATACCGACGGAGAAATCGCAAAGGCTCGGGAAGAATGGTTTGGTGCCGCTGAGGCCCGGAAGTCCCAGCTCGAAGAAGAGCTCCGAAAGCGTGAGGAAGAAGCGAATCAGGTGGTTCTCCATTTGAAGAACACGTTCGAGGCCCAGCGGAGTCGGGAGCGCAGTGATTTGGATCAGGAGCTCAGGACTGCGCGTGAAAAAGCGAGTGCTGAGCAAGCTGCCATTACCAAGGCATGGACTGAAGAAGTTCGAACCCGAAAGGAGCGCGACCTCGAGGACATCCGATTGGTTCGCGCCACCGAAGAGCAAAAAATGCGGGAAGTGATCACGGATCACCGGGTGATTTTCGCGAAGAAGGTTTCGGCGAGTGCATTGACACAGATTACCCGTTCGGATGGGAACCCGAAAGCCATCATGAACGAGCTTGAAGGTCAGCTGATTCGCTCGATCGAAGAGTATGTCCGTGGAGAGGGATATCAAGTTGAGTCTCATGAGGCAAGTCAGCGTCGATTTGTGCGAAAGACCATCGCATGGGCAGCGGGGAGCGTTGCAGTAGTCCTGGCGCTGATTTATGGGCCTGGATTTTTTCAGAAGAAGATCGACGTGCTCAAGGCCGAAAACGCAGCCGAAAATGCACAGTTCATGAAGGATCTCCGGGAGCAGCGTGAGCGGATGTTGGCGCTTAAGCTTGAGCCCAAGCCTGAATTTCAAGAAGCCTATGTCGACAACATTCTCTACAATCCAGGTTATTTGGCTTTGAAGCAGGATGAGGCCGTTCAAAAGGAATGGACCGGGGTCTTGTCGAAATTCTTCTTCGAAGTGCTCCTTCTGGATGACCAGAAGGTGGTGAATTACATTCCGGTCGAGACCTCTCTGATTCGGGCTCTGGCCGATGTGAACCAGGTCCTCAATACCGCGAACTTCGAGGTGAATCTCAAGAAGATGAAGCAGATCGAGGAAGAGAAGCTCCCTGACCTTTGGATCGCGGCGGGCAGCAAGGACAATTGGGTCAAATTGCGGAAGCGTGAGGCTGAGTTTTTCGCGGGACGGCTCAAGGATCTACAGGATCCCAAGTCTTCGGGTGTGCGCACACCCGCAGGAAACTAAAATCCGATTTTTGATTTTTCAAGAAGCTTGGCGCGATTGACGATTTTGATCGACCGCCCTTTTTGCTCGATCAGGCCTTCGTCTTCAAGATCTGCAAGCGTCCGAATCACCGTTTCAGGTGTGGTGCTTGCCCATTCGGCGATCTCCTTGCGGGTCCAGTTTTTGTCATGAAAATTTTCGCGCAGGAACAAAAGCGCCTCAGCGATTCGTTCTGCAGCGGAATGAGATGACACCCGCTTGAGACGCTGTTCCATTTGGCGGAAGTCGTTCGAAAGTTGCATCAGGAATTTCATGGCAAGATCGGGAGTCTTTGAAATCATGTCCATGATCGTGTTTTTCGGGATGTAACAAATCTCGGCGTCCTCGACCACGATGGCCGAGCTTTGGTAGGGCTCATCCGAAAAGAGGGCCCGGTATCCGATCAAGGAGCCGTCCGAAAAAATCTGAACGATGTGGAATTTGCCATTCTCATCCAACGCCTCGAGCTTGACGGTTCCGGAGGTCACACAATAAATTCCGGTTCCAGGATTCCCTGCGTAAAAAAGATACTGGCCTGCCTTCTGGTGGGTTTGAAACTTGCTTTGGTCAAGGATTTCAATATCTTGCTCCTTAAGTGAGCAAAACAGGCTCTTGGATCGACTTTCGCACTGACTACAGCTGTGTTTTCCACCCTGGGAAGTCTTTTGCATTCTGAGTTCTCTCTCGCAAAACATGATCCTCGTCATGTTCTTTGTCCGACACATCATAGCACCCTGCAAGGGCTCTCGCTAGTCTAGGTCTCGGAGGTAGAAAACCATGAGTAAATCCATTCCGTTAATTCAGAAATATATGACCACCACCCCCCATTCCGTCGGGCGTGACCAACCCCTGGCCATGGCCCAGACCCTGATGAGCCAGCACAAGATCCGTCATCTTCCGGTGATGTCGGACGGTCAGCTCGTTGGGATCCTTTCGGATCGCAATCTCAAGCTGGCGATGTCGCTGAAGGGCGTTGATCCTGCGGTGCGGTTTGCAAGGTCGGTGAAATTGCCAATGAAGAGGCCTTCCTGGTGAAGCCCGACTCGAAACTCGATGAGGTCGCCCGGATGATGGCAGATAAAAAAATCGGATCAGTCCTCGTGGTGGATCACCATCGCTTGGTCGGAATCTTCACTACGACGGATGCGCTCCAGGCACTGGGAGAACTCCTTCAAACCCGTCTGATTCACTAGGAGTGTAGAACGATGGAAGCCCGTCTCTGCCTACATTGCGGACAGCCCGCCCCGGCCCCGGTTCAAAGCGACTTTTGCTGTTCGGGCTGTGCGGCTGTGTATCGCATCCTGCAGGCAGGTCCCTTCGCCGATTATTATTGGAGGAAGCGAGAAGGGGTTTGTTTCAGTAAGAGTAGTCCCGTGGAGCGCGGCTCGCGGGATTACTCTTACTGGAATCAAAGTAGTGCGAATCCGTTAAAAATTTATGTCGAGGGCATTCATTGCACGGCGTGTGTTTGGCTTTTGGAGCGTCTTCCTTTGGCACTCCCCGAGCAGGTCGAAGCCTCGCAGCTGGACCTTTCGAGATCCATACTGACCGTGACGGTTAAGGGGGGGGCACGCGATACGATTGCGAAGACCATCGAATCCTTCGGCTATCGACCCCATTTGATCGACGGAGCCGCAAGTGCGAGCGTGCTCCTGGAAAAGGAGAATCGCAAACGACTCGTAGATTTGGGAGTTGCGGGCGCCTTGGCCGGGAACGTCATGTTGATGAGCATCCCGCTTTACTCGGGAGTTGATGGCGGATTTCGCTCTATTTTTGAGTGGCTTTCCCTCCTGCTCTCGATCCCTTCGGTGTTCTATTCGGGCAGGAGCTTCTTCAAGAATGTTCAGAGTGGTTTGCGAAACCGGATCTTTCCGATCGATGGTCCAATCCTTCTCGCCATTCTCACGGCTTTTTTCTATTCATTTTATTTGGTTCTGGCTGGCACGCATGACTTGTATTTCGACAGTCTGAGTTCGCTCGTGTTTCTACTTTTAGCGAGCCGGTATCTACTTTCGCGGATTCGGCAGTCGAGTTCGCTCAATCCAGGAGTCCTGAATGCGTTTCATCCTGTCTTTTCGGGCAAGGTAGGCGACGCTTTGCGCCTGTTCTCGGGCGATCGGATTCCTGTCGACGGAAAGGTCCTCGCCGGTGCTGCTTGGGTGGATCAATCCCATTTTACCGGTGAATCCAGACCCGTGAAGGTTCAAGCGGGTGACCTCGTTTACGCGGGGAGTGCCTTGGTCGAGGTTGATTCCGGATTTCTCATTCGGGTCGAAAAGATGGGTGCGGATACGCGCCTTGAACGTTTTTTGAGTCGTCTCCGTGAGGCTTCCGAGAAGCGTACCGTATTTGAAAAATCCACAGAGCGGTGGGCCTCCCGGCTGCTCAAGGGAGTTTTGGTTTTAGCCTTATTCGCCGGAGTTTTCTTCAGTCGAATACGTTGCGGTCTGGTTCTATTTGGCGACTTTTGTCACGGTCGCGATCCTTCATGTGGTGAATTCAATCTCGATTCCGGTAGGCCTTTTCAAGAGTTACTCGGTTTATGCAGGGGTGAGTGATGCCTTGGTGCAATGGTGGTACGGGCACAACGCAGTGGCCTTCTTCTTGACGACTCCGTTTTTGGGCTTGATGTACTATTTCATCCCGAAGGCAGTGAATCGTCCGGTTTACTCCTACCGGTTGTCAGTCGTGCATTTCTGGACCTTGGTGTTCATTTACATCTGGGCCGGCCCACACCACCTTCTGAACAGCGCGGTGCCCGATTGGGCCCAAACCGTCGGAATGGTTTTCAGTGTTATGCTCTGGATTCCCTCGTGGGGGGGCATGATCAATGGATTGCTCACGATCCGCGGTGCTTGGGACAAGCTCAGAACCGAGCCCGTGGTGAAGTTTCTCGCTCTTGCGGTGACCTTCTACGGAATGTCGACTTTCGAAGGACCCTTGCTTTCGATCAAGAGTGTGAACGAGCTTGGACACTACACTGATTGGATTATTGCCCACGTCCATTCTGGAGCCTTGGGATGGAACGGATTCCTGAGTTTCGGGATGATCTACTTCCTGGTCCCAGTGCTGTGGAAAACTGAGCTCTATTCCAAGCGACTGGCCAATGTGCACTTCTGGACCGGCACCATTGGGATCCTGCTTTATGTGATTTCAATGTATACCTCCGGGATCACTCAAGGACTCATGTGGCGTGAAGTGAATCCGCAAGGGGCCCTTGCTTATCCGGACTTTGTTCAAACCGTCATCCGGATTGTTCCCCTGTACGCCATTCGAGCCCTCGGGGGTGTGGTTTATCTCGGGGGTTTCATCGTGATGCTCTACAACATCATGAAGACCATCCAGCTCGCTCCGAAAGGGAAGAGCTCCGAGACCCGCGATGAGTTCCGCCGCTTTGTGGCTCGTCCGGTTCTTGAGGAACTCGCATCTGCAAAGGGCTTTTCTCATCGGGTGCTAGAAGGGATGCCCATGATCTTGACCGTTCTTGCGGTGATTGCCATTGCCATCGGTTCGGTGATTTCACTTGCGCCGATGGTAGCGACCAATGCGCTCGTGGAGGCGAACTATGACAAGGAGCTCAACCGTCCGTACTCTCCGCTCCAGCTTGCGGGTCGGGACATCTATGTCCGTGAGGGGTGCTATACCTGTCACTCACAGATGATCCGGAAGACGGTAGGAGATGTCCTTCGTTACGGTGCTGAATCGAAGATCGAAGAGTCGATGTACGATCATCCCTTTCAGTGGGGCTCCCGCAGGATCGGGCCCGATCTCGCCCGTGAAGGCAAGCGCTACAATCATCTCTGGCACTATCGTCACATGAGGGACCCGCGCGAGGTCGTCGCAGGCTCCATCATGCCGACCTATCCATGGCTTTATAAGGACAAGGTCGATTTCGGAAGCCTTTCGAAGCGGCTTTCGGCAATGAAGACCCTCGGAGTTCCGTACAGTGATGAGGAAGTGGCCAAGGCGGATGAGAACGCGCGGATGGAGGCCGAGAAGATCCTTTCGGACCTTCAAGCCGATGGCGTGACTCATGCCAAGCCCGAGCAAGAAATCATTGCGCTCATTGCCTATCTTCAGAAGCTCGGACAAAAGGGAGGTGTGCAATGATTCGCGAATTCTTGTCACATCTTCATTGGACCTGGCTCCCGGTCATCAGCATGATCCTATTCATGGCTGTATTCATCGGAGCCTGCCTCTGGGTTTATCGTAAGGGAAGTCAGGAGATTTACCGCGAACTCGGCGACTTGCCGCTTCAGGAAAAGGGAGAGCACTCATGAGTCAGCAAGATAAAAACCAAACGGAAAAAACGAATCCATACGATGTACCGCTTGCCGATCACGAATATGATGGGATTCAGGAGCTCGACAACCCAGCCCCTTTTTGGTGGCAATTGTTCTTCTATCTCTCGATAGCATTCGCTTTCGGGTACTATATCTATTACGCGATCGGTACAGGGGCGAGTTCTGACTTTAGACTGAATGAAGAGCTCACCGAGATTCACAAATTGCAGGCCAAACATGCCCTGCTTGCTCCGTCCGAGGGCGAGTTTGAGAAACTGGCGGCGAATCCAGCTGTGGTCAGTACAGGGAAGCAGGTTTTCCAGGCTCAGTGTGCCTCATGCCATGCTGCAGACGGTGGAGGCTTGATTGGTCCGAATCTGACCGATCGATACTGGATTCACGGCAAGGGCGGTTACCCTGATCTCTTCAAGGTGATCTCGGCAGGGGTGCTGGATAAGGGAATGCCTGCATGGGGAGGGATTCTGAAGCATGATGACCTGCTTGGAGCCGTCGTTTATGTGAAAACCCTGGCTGGGACTCACCCCTCAGTGGCGAAGGCTCCTCAAGGAAGCGAAGTGAAGGACTGAAATCATGGAAACCCGAATGGTCCGCGATGCAGTGACCACCACATCGGCCCAGGGAAAGCGGATCCCCGTTTTCCCGGCCGAAGTGAAGGGCAAATGGAACTCCCGGCGCAAATGGGTCCAGTGGGCAATGATCGGGATGTACCTGGTCCTCCCGTGGATCCGAGTGGGGGGGCATCCGCTGATTCAATTAGACATCGAGCATCGAAGGTTTTCGGTCTTCGGTCAGTTGTTCTTTGCCCAGGAAGTTCCGAATCTGGTCTTCCTGACCCTACTCGGTAGAGGCGATTCGTGCGATTGATGCTCCCTACCAAGTTGTCAACGGAGAAGGCGGTGCGCAGTTCGTGCTGAACCATTTCCGGGTGTATCTCAACAATCGCGGATGGGATGATCTCAGACCCACGGTCTCTTTGCCTGAAGGTGAGCGGATGTCGGGTGTCGAACTCATCATTCCTCCCGGATCAAATCAAAATGCCCGAATTTGCACGGGAGAGGCGACTGAATTCGAACTCTTTTTGAAGGTCCCCATGAATGTATTTCGCGAAAAAAACAAATCCGGAGGGGTGGGGCTTCTGACCCGATGGAGCGAATCCCTCGAATCTACCACCCTTCTGAAGTTGATCGGGCCGCGTGATGACCTATAAGATTCTGGCCCTCTTCATCGCGACATTGACGGGAAGCGTGCATTGCGGATCCATGTGCGGTGGCTTGAGCCTGTCGATTGGGAATGCGCCGACCCGCCAGGCTGCCTACCAGGTGGCCAGGCTTTTTTCGTATGCATTGCTCGGTGTCCTCTGCGGATGGGGAGGTGCCTTTCTGTTGCAGGGAGATCTTTTCGAATGGATGACGGCAATCAGTGCGTTTCTCTTGGCTTCGTATCTGGTGATTTCGGGCCTTTATTTGTTTTTTAAGGGTAGGCCCATTGAAATCGGGAACACGATCCTCGCCCCGTTCCGGCCTCTTCTGATGGGGCGTTTTTTTTCGAACGGGATCGGCGCGTTTACGCCCATTCAGCGGGCGCTTGTCACCGGTTTCTTCACTCCGCTCTTGCCGTGCGCCTGGCTCATGACTGCGGTGATCCTTGCGGTGAATTCGGGCAGTCCCCTGTTCGGCGCGGCGCTGTTTTTTGCCGTATGGCTTGGATCTTTGCCGGTGCTCTTGGCAGGGCCCGCGATCTTGCGGGTGTTCGCGGACGGATTTCACCGCAAGGGACGCAAGGCGGTCGCCGTCTTGATGGTCTTGGCGGGAGTTTTTTCGATTTACCAGAGAGTGAGCGGGGCTCATGGATTCGGAGACTCCAGAGTCCATTCCGCTCACGAGTCGGGAAGTTCGCAACTCATTTGTGAATAGTCAGCGTGAAGTCTTGCCGGAGCGACTCTTCGCTCCGATTGGCGCGACTTTTGCTTGATTCGAAGCGTGGAGCCCGTCTTTCATGCCCGTGGACTAAAAAAGGTCTATCCAAGCACCGGTACCGAAGTTGCCGCCCTTCGCGGTGTGGACCTTGATCTTTTTCCGGGAGAATTTGTCGTCATTTTGGGACCTTCTGGCAGCGGCAAATCGACTCTCCTCAACATCCTCGGGGGCTTGGACTCCGCAAGCGAGGGCGAGGTGTATTATCGCGATCACAACTTGGTGGGAGCCTCGTCCGAGGAACTCACCCGTTTTCGGCGCGAGCACGTCGGATTCGTATTCCAGTTTTACAACCTGATCTCAAGTCTGACTGCCGAGGAAAACGTGCGGCTTGTGACTGAGATCGCTGAAAATCCCATGGACCCGGTCGAAGCCCTGCGCTGGGTGGGGATGGAAGGTCTTGCGGGAAGGTTTCCCTCAGAGCTCTCGGGCGGCGAGCAGCAGCGGGTGGCCATTGCGCGGGCCGTCTCAAAACGTCCCGATATTCTGCTCTGTGATGAACCCACCGGAGCGCTCGATGTTGAAACGGGACGCAAGGTGATCGAGGCGATTCTCAAGGTCAATCGAGAACTCGGAACCTTATCTGTGGTGATTACCCACAATTCCGCGATCGCTGGAGTTGCCGATCGGGTCGTGAGGCTCGCAAGCGGTGGCATTTCGGAGGTGATTCAAAATTCCAGAAAAATCCCGGTGTCGGAGCTTGCGTGGTGATGCGGGTACTGAGTCGAAAGGCAATCCGAAACCTGATTTCCCTTCGGGCGCAGACGGGCGCCACGGGAATCCTCGTCATGTTTGGGGTCGCCTCGCTCGTGTCGACCTGGAGTGCCTATGAAACGCTGAAATCCGCTCGCGATCGCTATTATCAAAGCCATCACCTGGGGGATGTGTTCTCGGAGTACAAGAGCGTGCCGTCGTCTCTTGCCCGAAAGATCCGGGCAATCCCCGGAGTCGATCGCGCTTCCTTTCGAACCTCGGTCCAAGGGCTGATCCGGATGGGGGATCCGGCGATTGCGCGATTCATCTCGGTACCTTCGGGTCATGATCCTGAAGTGAATCGTCTTCATCTCAGGGAGGGGCGCATGCCGCTGTACCGGAGCGAAATCGAGGTCGCGCTTCATGAGGGATTCGCAAGGGCATATTCCCTTCATCCGGGAGATACGCTCTCGGTGCAAATCGAGGGGAGCCAAGTTCGGGTTCGAATTGCCGGGATCGCCATCTCTCCCGAGTTTGTCTATGCGCTCGGCCCGGGCATTCCGCTTTCGGATGATCGCCATTTTGCAGTGGTTTGGATGCCGGATGCGCACCTCAACCGATTGGCACGAATGACGGAGGCCTTCAATTCGCTCGCGGTGACCCTGCGCGATCCTTCGCAAGTGGATGCGGTGAAAGCGCAGATGGATTGGATCACGAGGGACTACGGAGTTCGTGCGGCCTATGGCCGCGATCGCCTGGTGTCTGCGAGGCTGGTCGATCAGGAGATCGCCCAGCAAAAGGCCTCGGCGATCATTACCCCTCTGGTGTTCCTTGGGATCACTGCCTTCTTGATTCATGTGATTTTCGGAAGGCTCCTTCATCTTCAGCGCCCCGAGATCGCGACATTGAAGGCCCTGGGGTATTCGGACTCGAGCATCACGGGACATTACCTGGGGATGGTGGCGTTGATGATTTACGTGGGAGCCATTCCCGGAATCGGCATGGGCATGTTTTTTGGTGGCATGATGGCAAGAAGTTATGCCCGGTTTTTCAGATTTCCCGTATTCGGATTCGAACTGGATGTTCGTTCAGTGGCAGTGGGTGTGCTGATTGCGATCCTCTCGGGATTCTTGGGAGCGCTCTTGAGTCTGCAAGAGATTGCGAGGCTCAGGCCCTCCCAGGCGATGCGCGCCCCGGTGCCGAAACCCATGAAGCGGATTTTTCTGAGAGGCCAGGGGCATGTGCTTTCGATGCGCTCGAGGATGGTGCTTCGGAATCTGTTCTCGCGGCCCCTGCGCCTCTTTCTTACCGTGCTTGGAATCTCAACGGCTTCGAGTGTGATCATTCTCGCACTCTCTTGGGGTGACATCACCGACTTCATGATTCTGACCCAATTCCAAAAAATTCAGCATGAGGATCTCGACGTTACCTTTCGAAACACCGTAGCTTCTGGCGCACTTCAGGAATTACGAAATCTTCGCGGTGTTTTCGAAGCGGAGGGAGTGCGACGGATTCCAGTTCGATTTAGAATCGCAGGATTTTCAAAAGAGGCGGTCTTAAGCGCCTGGCCCGACACGCTCAGGCTTCGAAAAATCGTGGCCCCCGACCTGAAGGAAGTGGAGCTTCCCCCGCACGGAGTCCTCCTGTCGGACGCGTTTCGAAGAAGGGGCGGAATCCGCATCGGGCAAGAAGTCTTCATGGACCGGGTGGATCCCCCGTTTCAGCGGCTTGGATTTCGGGTGGCCGGATTCTCGGGTGATGTGATCGGAATCGGTGCGCATCTGAGGATCCCGGAGCTCGAATCCAGGCTCGATGAGGCTCGAGGCATCAACGGCGTGCTGCTGAGAATCGACCCCCATGAAAAGGAAGCGCTTTACTCGAGGCTGAAGGACTCTCCCATGGTCGCGAGCATCACGAGAAAAGACTCGCTCTATTATGGGTTTAGACACACGCTTGCCGCCATGATCCGGACCGGAACCCGGCTCATCACTTTTTTCGGGCTCGGGATTGCATTCGGCGTGGTCTACAACACGATCCGAGTCAGTTTTTCCGAGCGGGTTCGCGAAATCGCGAGCCTCAGGGTTCTGGGCCTGGAAGAGCATGAGGCTTTTCGGATTTTGGTTTCAGAGGTGGGGCTTCAGCTTCTCCTGGCGCTTCCCTTGGGATGCGTGCTGGGAAATGGACTAGTGCACTGGATGATGACGAGTGTGAATACCGAAGACTTTACCTTCCCGGTCGTGGTAGGAGCCAGTTCCTATCTTTATTCTATGGCTCTCGTCGGTTTGGCCTTTGTTCTCAGCGTGATTTCGATGCGTAGGCTCTCGAAGCGGGAGTCGATTTTGGATTCGCTCAAGATGCGGGATTCGGGGTGATATGGAACAGAAGAAACCAAAGCGTCGAAGGGTTTTATGGATCACTGGAACGCTCCTTCTGCTTTCGGGGCTGGTCTGGATGTTTCGCCCAAAGGCAGTCGAGGTCGAAGTAGCACAAGTCAAGCAGCGGGATTTCATCGAGAGCATCGAGGCAGACGGGATTCTTCGATCCAAGAGGCGCATCATTGTGCCTGCATTCGCCATGGGTGAGATGGGGCGCGTAGACCTCAAGGTCGGGGACCCGGTGAAGAAGGGACAGACGATCACCACCTTGTTTTGGGACCTCGAGCGAAGTCCGCTCCGTTCTCCGATCACGGGAGTGGTTTCAAAAGTGTTTCGGGAAAGCGAAGGTCCTGTGCAACGGGGGGAGCCCGTCGTCGAGGTACTGGATCCCCGAGAACTCGAGGTGGCAGTCGACGTGCTGACTCTGGATGCCTCCCGAATCCGTCCAGGGAATCCGGCCCGGATTCGAGGTTGGGGAGAGGACGGCACGATCCCCGCAAAAGTGATTCGAGTGAGCAAAGCGGGATTTGTGAAGGTTTCGGCGCTTGGGGTTGAAGAGGAGCGGACTGAGGTGGTGCTGGCCATCGAACTTGGTCCTCGAGTACTTCCCAAGGAGTGGGGCAGCACCTTTCATGTGGATGTCGAAATCGAGGTTCAAAGGATGACGAACCAATGGGTCGTGCCCGTGGGGGCTTTGGTCCGTGAAGGGGAAGGGTGGATGGTGTGGCGGCTTCATCAGGGACGTGCTCGAGCCACTCTAGTGGAGGTTCGCGCGATTTCCGGGGGCTGGGCCGCACTTGAACCGGAATCCGTTGTCCGCGAGAAAGGGCTCGGCTCGGGCGAAGCAGTGATTTTATATCCCGGTGACTTGATTCAAAAGGAAATGAGGGTCAGACCGAAGGAGTGATGGGGGGATTTACCGTTTCACTCGTTTCAGGAGCTGGTTCACTTCCGTAAGCACAGATACAAACCCATTCGGATGACCCTCGATCGGTCCGAGGACTCCGTGCCCTCCACCCGTGACTTCGAGATACTTCAGGTTTGAGGGATTGTTCTTGGCCCAATTTTGAAAGAGCGACTTGGCGCTTTCACTCTGAAAGGGATCCTTCTGGCCGATCAGTAAAAGTGTCGGCGTCGTTCCAGTGGGTTGATCCAGATTACCCCAGGGTAAGCTCCCATAAGCAGGGTCTGCCCGAGTCTGGACGGCGGGGTTCTTGATGAGGGTACCACTTCGGTACATTTCCGATTCCACGCCGATGGCAAAATCAAGTCCGAGGTTTCGCTCTGGAGCGATCAATCCCGTGAGGATCAGCCCGTCGATCAGGCCCGGATTCCGGCGACTGACCTCGATCAAAAATCCTGATGAGTAACAAAATCCCAAAGCTACGAATGGGCGATTCGGGGCGCGCGCCCGAAGGTCCTTGATGTACTGAGTGTAGAAGTCGATGATTCCCTCATAGGAATCGAGGGGAGAGATGTCTGAGTTGTTTCCGCATCCGGGCAGATCCGGAGCTTCGGCATAAATGTCCTGAACTCTCGGAGTTTTTTTCCTCATGAGGTCAAGAGCGCTCCCGGGTTCGATGTTTTTCTCTGCCTTCGTGAGAGCTTGCATCATGTTGAACATCGAGCCTCCGTGGCTGATCTCCGCATTCATTCCATGAAAGAGTCCCACCACAACGGATGCCTTTTCGGGCGCGACGCTTTTGGTGGAGTAATAGACGGTGGTCGAGTATTTTTTCTGCTCTCCGAAGGAATGGGGCTTCATTGCAAAGTGCCGGAAGTGAGATCCCGCCGGGGTGATGAGGGCGGTTCCCTTCGTTGATGGCACCACCTTCAGGGTGCGAATCGAAATGAGGGCTCGGCAATCCAAGCTCCCCTCTTGAGTGCGAAGGGATGCTGGATCATCATGGGCGAGTGCCGAAATCGACAGGACGGCCAGAAGAATTAATCCAGTAAATGCAGACATTTCGAGACGGATCCTGCCATAATGGAGTAAATAAGTAAAATATTTTCAACTCGCATTGACGCGAAGCGCCACAACCAGTAAACTCCGCCCCGTACACAAGGTCGGGAGGCGAACGTGAATCTACCAAAATCATTTTATTCTTTCTCCGGCGGCGGGTTTCCAAGGGATTGAGCACGGTTCATGGAGCGCTTCTTCGTCGTCATTTTATTCTGCCTCACCCTCGCGCCGAATGTCGGCTTTGCGGATCCTCTGGGATGTCTTGAATCCTTGAAGCCTGTAAACGGGGCCCGTGTCGAACGTGCGGCATGGA
>Ga0214923_10000574_pt1 | contig 54972 bp, 70 predicted proteins | sample LL1510_MetaG_FD_177993 | JGI IMG/M metagenome (GOLD analysis project Ga0214923, IMG submission 177993) | Freshwater microbial communities from Lake Lanier, Atlanta, Georgia, United States - LL-1510 | ecosystem: Environmental > Aquatic > Freshwater > Lake | place: USA: Georgia | collected...
GCTTTACATCTTGTGCAATCAGACCATATGTTTTTTCGCCTTGTATTTCTTTAGGTGCATTAGTATTATAAGTAAATTCATATCCAGTTAGGCTTGTCGTCTTTTCAATAGCATTTTCTATAGGGTTTAAATCTTCTTTGAGTCTTAAATCGGATGAAGTAAATGCTACAACGTCTTGTCCTACTCTTAATGTACCCTGAACAAAACCATCATCATATACACTGAACGGACCAGATATACCAGTTGCTCCAGTTACAGAAAGAGGCTTATTAATATTTACCTGTGCTTCAGAAACTTCTATAAAAATTGGATCTAAATTAATCCTTACACGAGTTCCAACTGTATCAAGAGAAATACCTGCACCTGCAATAAACGCGGTTGATAATAATTCTCCAATCGGTATAGCTTCAAGATTACCGGATCTTCTACCAACAATAGTATTAACATCTAACGCTAAATCGGTTGGCGAATTTGTATACCCATCTATATTAGCCTTAACAGAATTTAAAGGCATAGTAGCAAGATATTCGTTTGTTATGCCCTGTTTTCTCAATGCAATAGGTTCAGAGTAAGAAGGCTTAACAATTGTTATATTATCTACAACACCGGAATCGAGATTATTTGAATATATTCCGCCTTGTTTTACAGATAGTTGACCGTCTTGATTAAGAGTAAAGTTTGAAGAGTCATATTTTATAGAAGTATCAAACGCAGAAAAATCTGAGGGGCTTGGAGGATAGCTTGCTGTTTCAGCGGTATAAATTAATTTAGTTGTATTATCGTAAATTATATCACCAACACTAACGCCTTTTGCATTTACAATAGCTTGAGCTTCTGACGTAAAATTTCCTGAACTATCATATAATTGAGCAACCTTTCCTAGATTTTGAATTCCAACAGGCCAACCACCAATCGTAGTACCATCACCTATAAACAATCTTTTTGTATCAACACAAAAGCCTGGTTCGGCAGAATCAAAAACAACCCCGGTACCATTAGCTGTTAAGCGTTGATCGTTAGTACCCTGCCTTATTAAAATTTTGGTTATAGTATCTGCCATATGTTTATTTATTAGTTTATTGATATATACAACGATAAATACTTATGTGAAAAAGCTTTATTCTGCGGTATTATCTGGAAAAAGCACTATAGAAGTTTTTGATGTATTAAAGGGTATAAAAACTTATAGTCTTAATTTAGGCAACGTAGAAATAGTTAATGGTCCTGTAGTTACACAGGATAAGATGACTGTTGTTGTCAAAGATGCATCCGGCATACTAAAGGGTAAAGTTTATAGCCTCAAAACAGGTATTTTAACTTATTCTTTTGCCGTAAGATGAAAAGTAGAAAAGGTTCAAAAGGTAGCGGTAATACAGGTGCTTTAAAGCAATTAAAAGCTGATGTAAGCAGTATATATAAAACTGTTTATCAAGGCAACGGTAAACCTTCTATTATTACACAACTAGCTGGGTTTGAAAGTCGCTTGACTACAGAAAACGAGCTTTTAAAAAGACAAATTACTGAATTGAGTCAAGATATAAGATTGCGAATAGTTGATTCAGTTAACATCGCAAATGATAGGTGTAAATCTACAGAAGAAAATTTTGATTTAAAAATTAAAAATTTAGACAAAGAAATAGAATTAAAGTTTAAAAATATAACTGATGTGGTAAACGAAAAATTTAATAGCATTGCTTATCAAATTAAACAAGAATTTGATAAACGTAAAATAGATTCAACCGGTTCATGGAATTTTAAAGTAGCTATCATTACATCTATACTAGCTTCTTTTACTTCTGTTTTTGTCGTTTTACTAGCTGAATTTTTAAAGAGAATATCTAGTTGATCTAGAAAGAACATCACATACAATTGACTATGTGAATATATTAGATGTGAGTCTTGTAGATGAACCGCTAGATGTTAGCGCGTTTTCTTACCTAACAGATAATGATTACCCTTGCGCGCTCTTAGGTGTACAAATAAAAAATCTTTACGATCAAAAAAGACTTCAATTTAATTCTGCTTATAATTCTGTAGATGTTATTCATTGCGTCCCTAACGAACATATTATGCCAAAATTTTTTAGAGGAATAAAACTAAATTTAAATTCTAATTTAACACCACTAATTGAAAAGCTAGACACACTAAATTTTACAAATAAAAATATTATTAACAATTATAAAAATATTTTATCTGAATTTAATTTGACTACTAACAATTGTTACGCCTTTTTACAAAAAGGTACATATCCTATTGACAGCGAATGTTTAGATTTTTGCACTAAAATAAATGAACCTATTGAAACAATTTATGAAAATATTTTTTCTAATACTGATGTAGCTACATTTCAAAATTACGGATATTTGGTTATTTATATTTTAAGTAATAAAAATGTAAGCAAAACTACTACAAAAGATTTTATTTTTTCTGCGGTAAAAAATTACAGTAATTAACCAATTATTACTGTTAAAAGTTATAAATAATTTTTTCTATGAGCGTTCAAATTTCTGTAAAAAAACGAAACGGTAAATTAGAAAAATTTGATATAGAAAAAATTAATCGAGTAATATCATGGGCATGTGAAGGAGTTACAGGTGTTAGTCTTTCTGAGATTGAGATTAATGCTAAGCTAAACATCTCTGAAGGTATTAATACTAAGGAAATACATCAAGTATTAATCGAGTCTGCAGCTAATTTAATTACTTTAGATAAACCAAATTATCAGCTAGTCGCAGGCAGATTGCTTAGCTATCAATTAAGAAAAGACGTTTGGGGCGGCAAAACGCCCCCTAGATTATTAGATTTAATTTATTCCGGAATTAGAAAAAAAATATATGATGAATCTATTCTTAAAAAATATACAGAAGACGAAATTAATAAGGTAAATGAATTTGTTGATCATGATAGAGATTTTATTTTTACATATTCCGGTATTAAACAGTTATGCGACAAATACTTGATTAAAAATAGAATTACAAATCAAATATTTGAGACACCGCAATTTGCATACATTCTTATAGCTATGTACGGGTTTGCAAATTATCCTGAAGAAACGAGATTAGAGTATGTAAGGCGCTTTTATAATGCTATATCAAGACATAAAATTAATTTACCAACTCCAGTAATGGCAGGATTGCGAACAAATTCAAAAAGCTATGCAAGTTGTTGCTTAGTGGGTGTTGATGATACCAAAGAATCAATCACTGCATCTGGTACTGCTGTATCTATTGCTACTGCAAGCCGTTGCGGAATTGGAATAGATGTATCAAGAATTAGAGCTATCGGAGCCCCTGTTAACAATGGTGAAGTTGTCCATACAGGTGTTATTCCTTTTTTAAAGATATTTGAAGCGTCTGTTAAGGCATGGCAGCAAAATGGTCTTAGAGGTGGATCGGCTACCACAAACATTCAGTGGTGGCACTATGAAATAGAAGATGTAGTAGTATTAAAAAATAATGCAGGTACTGATGATAATAGAGTTCGTAAGCTTGATTACACAGTCGGTATGTCAAAATTATTTTATGATCGTGTAATTAAAGATGAAGATGTGACTCTTTTTAGTCCTCACGAAGTACCGCAATTGTTTGAAGCATGGGGTACACCTAAGTTTGATAAAGTTTATACAGAATGTGAAGAAGATAGAAAGATTAAACAAAGAAAAAGAATATCTGCTCGTAAATTATTTTCTTTAATTGTAAAAGAGCGTGTAGAAACAGGTAGAATTTACATTCTTAATGTAGATACAGCTAACGAACACGGTTCATGGATAGACAAGATTACTATGAGCAATCTTTGCACAGAAGTTATTCACCCTACTATACCGTTAAAAGATTATAACGATCCAGATGCAGAAATTGGTATGTGTATACTTTCTGCTATTAATATGCTAGAAATCAGGGATTGGAAAGATTTAGAAAAAACTTGTGATCTTGCAGTAAGATTTTTAGAAGAAATAATTGATATACAAACCTATTTTAATAAAGCTGCAGAAAATTTTGCTAAAAAAAGAAGAAGCTTAGGAATTGGAATTACTAATTTAGCGGCTTATTTAGCTAAAAATAAATTATCTTATAATTCTAAAGCGGCATTAAATGCTGTTGACGAATGGATGGAGTATTTTCAGTATTCATTGCTTAAATCTAGCTTACAATTAGCACGCGAAAAAGGTCGTTGTGAAAAATTTCATACTTCTAAGTATTCTAAAGGTATACTACCTATAGATACTTTTAAAAAGAAATTAAATGATTTAGTTAAAAGAAAATATTCGTTGGATTGGGAGACACTACGTACTGAAATTTTAAAAGACGGTTTAAGACATTGTACACTGTCAAGCTGTATGCCTTGTGAGTCTAGTTCAGTTATTCAAAGTTCTACTAACGGTGTTGAGCCTATTAGATCTCTTGTAACATTTAAAATGTCTAAAATGGGTAAGCTTCCAGTTCTTGCTCCTGGTATAGGAAAATATTCAGATAATTATGAGTTTGCTTATGATTTTAAAGACAATATAGGTATATTAAATGTTAATGCTATTATTCAAAAATATATAGATATGGCTATTTCTACTAATGTTTATTATAACTACAGTCATTATGAGAATAATACATTACCCGATTCTAAGGTAATGAAGGAAATAATGTACGCTTATAGCGTTGGTTTAATTAGTCTTTATTATAATAATACGGATGACGGTGATAAAGAACAACTTATAACTAAAGATAGAGAGATGGATTGTTCTAGCGGTGCGTGTAAGTTATAACTTGTTTAGCATAAATAATATTGTGGCTACTAAAAATTTTGACACAATTATAAACCAGATCAATGAAGGGCTTTTTGATAGAGCAAAAGCTAACGTTGCTGGTGCAGTTGGGACAGTAAAAGGAATAGGTGCTAGAGCTTCTGGTACCCTAGGAGCTGCTAAAGCTGCATTTACAGGAGATCAAGCTGCATTACAGGCTGCAGGTCAAAAAGCAGCAGCAGGTAAGCAGATGGGTGTAGATGCTAAAACGCAATCAATTGTTGGCTCGCATCAACAAAAGCTCACAAAAGCTATAAACGATTATGCTAACGATTTAAATAAGTTAAAATTATCTGATCCAAAATCGGTAGATCAGCTAAAACAAGATTTAACTTCACAAATACAAAGTGCAGTTAAAGTTCCTACAGCGCCTGCGGCTGCTACCGGTACCCCATCGGCTGGTACAGCTTCAGGTGCTGCAGGTTCGACGTCAACTTCAAGTGGCGCTCCAGCAGGGTCAACTGCAAGTACTGCTGCTTCATCTACTACCCCAGCGTCTACTACAGCTACTGCTCCTACAGCGCCTGCGGCTGCTAGCACCGCTGCATCTACACCGCCCGCTGGGTCTGCCGCTGCTTCACCAACAACCGGTACACCTTCAGCAACTACAACATCGCCAACTGGTACATCAACAGCAACCACTACCCCATCGCCGACCACACCTACTTCTTTAGCTAATCCGGATTCTATTAAAGCTGCTGATGCTAAGCTAAAAGATTTAGGTAATCAAGAAAAAATATTAAAGGGTTTAATGGTATCTGATAGAAAGAATGCTGCACAATATACTGCTCAATTAAAAAGTTTAGATTCTGCAAAACAAGCTGCAATAAAAGAAAAACAGGCAGCTCAAGCAGCCTTAAAAAAAGCTACATCGGCAGCTAACATAAGTGCTTATAAAAATAAGCAACAAGCTGCTGGTATGAATTTAAATGCAAAACCTAATTTAACTAATGCTAGTTTTATACCGACGGGTTCTATGTTTAGTGAACTTTACAATTCATTAGAAAGCGGTTTAAAACTTTCAAAAAAGTTTAACTTGTTGTCGTAATTGCAATTTAAGAGAGATTATTTATAATAAATAACTCTAATGAAATCTGTGCTTAATGTAAAGAATATTGACTATACAAAGCAGCCATTATTTTTTGGCGAAGATTTAAATTTACAACGGTATGATAGGTTTAAATATCCTATCTTTTTTGAACTGTTTAAGAAGCAAGAAGAATTTTTTTGGTGGCCTCATGAAATAGCTTTAGCTAAAGATAAAAGCGATTATAGAGATTTGTCGAGTGAAGAACGTTTTGTTTTTGATACTAACTTAAGATTTCAAACCCTTGGGGATAGTATGTTATCTAGGTCTATACATTCGTTAAAAGAACATGTAACTAATCCTGAATTAGAGATATGTATGAATACTTGGGCAAGGTTTGAAGGTATTCATAGCTATTCTTATTCATATTTGCTTAATAATGTACATCCTGACGCATCTAAATTTTTTGACAGTATTATGGAGGATAAAGAGATTGTTTCTCGTGCAGAGTTAATTAGGTCTAATTATGATAAAATTTTAGGTGATGATAAAAAAGATCTAAAAGATAAAGTCTTTAATTGTGTTTTAGCAACTAACGTAATGGAAGGATTGGTATTTTATATTTCTTTTGCATGTTCGTTTTATTTTGGCTACAGAGGTAAGATGGAAGGAAATGCAAAAATTATAAAATTTATTCAGAGAGATGAGGCGTTACATTTTGGTATTACACAAAATCTTTTAAAGATTTTTAAAGAAGAGGATAAGGAAGGGTTTACATCAACATACAAAAAGAATGAAGATAAAATTTATGCAGTTTATGAGCAAGCTACTAAAAATGAAATTGAATGGGCTCAGTATCTTTTTAGCAAGGGCTCATTATTAGGATTAAATGCAGGTGTCCTGGAAGGCTATTCAAAGTGGCTTTGTGACAATAGATTACGCTCTTTGGGATTAAAGAAAATTTATAATGTAAAGGAAAATCCTATTGCAGGGTGGTTAGATAGTTATCTAGATAGCAGTAAAGTGCAGGTAGCTCCACAAGAGACTGAAATCTCTACTTATAAAATTGGAGCTAGAGATACTAATATTACAGAAGATATATTTGATGATATTAAGCTATGATACATTCTGAGACACTTAAAGAGTTAACCGAAGACGAATTATCAATATTATTTTACATATGCGGTCACCCTAAAGTATTAGGCAGTATGGTTCAACCAAAAATTGAATTTATTAAAATGTTTAAGAGAGATGCCTTGTTAAAACTAATTGAAATTTTTAAAGGCCATGCACTGGAAGATAAAAAAAATATTTTTGATGATCTTTCAAAAAAACTATCCGCAAGCAACTAAATAAAATTTAGAAGGAGCAATTGTACTACGTACACTAGGGGCGGGATGGTGGGCGCCTTTTTGAAGGCGACTAGTGTATAGAATTTTTATGGTTTTTTATTAAATATTAGTATGAGTATTACGCTGTCGGCAGCTGACTCAATGCTTTTAAATTCTGCATTATACAAAGAATTTTTAAGAGAAAGAGAAGAAATTCTTAAAAATAAATGGTATATGTCTGAAAAAGAAGGCAAAGATGTTGGCTTTGAACGCGCTTTATTAAATTGGGTATCAAATTATAGAACAGAGTGGAAAAAAGAAAAAAGATAGTTATAATAAACCTGTTTTGAAATACCATTATAAAGACGTCTTTTTAATTCCTAATTATTCTGAATTATCATCCCGATCAAAAGCTACTACATTTGTAGACTTTGGTGCTCGTTCATTTATTTTACCTGTAATTCCATCAAATATGAAATGTTCTATTGACATTAATACAGCTAGAATGCTTGATAGAATTGGATGTTTTTATATTATGCATCGTTTTAATATTAGTAATTATGATTTTGTAAAGCATGCTAATAAGGAAAATTGGAAAGCTATATCTATAAGTGTAGGTGTTAATAAAGTTGATTACGATTCTTTAACTCAAATTGGTAATGAAAATCTAAGAGTAGATTATATTACTGTAGATGTAGCGCATGGGCATCATTTATTAGTAAAACAAATGCTTACGTTTTTAAAGCAAAACTTTAAAAAAACTTATATAATAGCGGGTAATATTGTTACTGAAGCTGCTGCAGCAGATCTTACTACATGGGGAGCTAATGCATTAAAAGTTGGTATTGGTCAAGGATATGTTTGTACAACTAAAGATAAGACCGGGTTTACATATCCGATGTTTAGCTGTGTATTAGAATTAGCTAAAAAATATACTGTAATAGCAGATGGTGGTATTCGTTGTACGGGTGATATTGCTAAAGCATTAGCTGCAGGTGCAAAGATGGTTATGTGTGGTAGTATTTTTGCAAAATTAAAAGATAGTCCAGCTAAGACTGTAAATAGCCCTTTTGATAATAAAAAGTATAAAGAGTATTATGGTTCTGCTAGTTATCAAAATAAAAATAAGAATAAAAATATTGAAGGTAAAACAGAATTGGTAGAGTTAGAAGATAAGACGTATGTAGAAAAAATAAAAGAAATTCAAGAAGATTTACAAAGCGCTATAAGTTATTCAGGCGGTATTGCCATCCCGTCGCTTAAAAAAGCTATGTGGGATACGCACGTGACTATTTAATTATCGCTTATAATTTGATACTGGTACAGAATTATTTGGTAAGTCTTTTTCCGCTGCAACTTCTCTTGTTTCTTTATTAGTATTTGTCAATCTAGTAGGTATTGTCTTGTACATATGACTATGAGGCTCCATTACAATACTATCTGGGTCTCTACCGGTACCATACACAACAATAGCCATTTGCATTGGATCTGCTCCTCCTGCGCCATGTTCAATAGCTTTAACACAATCATTACCACTACCCTTAACATTTACTAAGCTATTAATTGTAAATACACCGTTAAGCGTACCTATCAAGGGGTTTGTTGTGACAAAAGATACATTAGCTATTTCTGTACCGGGTAATATTTCTCCTACCACAACTGCTTTATCTAGTAATCCAAGGTAAGGCGGGCCTGTCTTAATAAATCCAGCTTTAGGCATAAATGTTCCAGGTGTACTACCGGCTACTGGGAATTGTGATAACGGTACACCAAATCCAATTATAGGCCCATTTAAATTATTAGCATCTGTTACTGCTGCACCATACACTTTAGCCTGTTCAGTAGCTTGAATTTCTGTAGGCATTGTAATATGATTTGCAGTTATTTCGCCTTCTACATGTAATCCACCTGCTACTACAACATTATTAGTTACCCCTAAAGAACCTTCTACAACAACTTGCTTACGGTCTCTTTGTCTTATACTAACTACATCTCCGACTAAAGATAATCTTTTTCCACCATCTATATTTGTTTCTAACTCACTAGAAATATTAACCTGTTCACCGCTTACGTTAGTTAAACTGCCAGAGACATTTACAACACCATAAGATTTTAAGTTAATACCACCAGCACCAACTAAAAGACTATATTTGTTTGCAACGTTTAGATTGTAGTTACCGCCTGGTAAATCGTCAACATGAACTAATTCTACAAGCGGGGTTGGTGTGCGGTTATAAAATACACCATAAGGCCCTACTTTAACTTCAGATATATACATCTTACCTTTTGTATCTACTCTAATTGAAGGGTAGTCATTCATTACTAATCCTATTGTTTCAATTTTATGTTTAGTAATTTCTATAATCTCACTGCCACCTATACCCATTTGCTTTTCTAAATTAGCTAATTTTTCTATTTTTTGTACATATAGTTTACTTATATTATCTTTTAAAGGATCTAAATCCCAAGTACCGCCCTGTGAGCTTGTGCTCTTACCTAATAATTGCGTTTTACCTTTATTAGAATCGCCAGGATTACATACCGGGCAAGGCAATCCCATTATGTATCCTGGTCCTATAAGTTTTGGTGAAGAACCATCCACAGATGCCCCCAATACTCCAGATGATGGTGTAACTTGCTGTACCTTACCAAGCATACCTAAATATTTTACAGTTGGCTTTCCTTGTCCTTTAATGCTTGTATTAGTACTAAAGATAAAATCACCACTACTATTTGCTATTGAGCCTACAACATAGTTAACAAACGAGTCGCTGTAAGAGTTGTTTAAATTAAAGTACGTATTAGTGTCCTTACTACAAACCGGACAAGCATCAAAAGTACCATTAGCTTGTGTTTGTTTGCTTGAAGTTAATTTTAAGCCGTTAATAGATGTATATTTTTTAGCTCTTTTAATATCAAACAATTGCTTTAGATCAGCTATTTCATCAAGTTCAGCTTTCCATTCTTCAAATAAATTTAATTTTAAATTGCCTACTTTGCGATAAACATCGCCTTGTGTTACGCTATCAAAATCTAACTGAGTAAATTGATTTCTTGATCCTCTAACTGTTGAAAATTCATCTCCTAAAATTAATATTTGATTATTATTTGATGCAAATTCTATGTTTGTAGAATTATTAAACTCTTTAAATGAACCAGAATAATGAGTAAGTTTTAGCGCTTCTCGGTTGTCTGTATTAATAAAAGCGAGTGTACCGCCTTTTTGATTTATAACATATTTGTTTCTATAAGTTTCAACATTAATGTCATATTCTTGATTTGCTGCAGGTGTATTTTCGTATATACCAGGATAATCTTGACTTGAACCGGATAGCGCATTATTAATGCTATTCCAATCTTCTGAACCAAACGTAGTACCAAACACAACAGGTTTTGTGGGGTCGCCGTTATTAAAGAATACCCATACGTGAGATCCTACAGCTATAATTGGAAATGCACCTCTAGCACTATTACTATAACATTCTGGTGTATAATTATAGCTAAATTTGTTAACGTTATTAACGTTTGTTTCTTCAGGATTACTAAAAGCATCTTTTAATTTAAAATAAGAAATATCATATATGTTGCCTGGCTTTTCTCCTATATTATCTTTATTTTGACTATATTGAGTTAATTTAGAAAAATCAACTTCATCAGATGTTAGATTTGAATATGTAGTTGAAAGATTGCCGCTATCGCTTATTGTACCTACATTTTTAAATGCGTTATATCTACCGCTACTATTTTCACCCGCTAAAGGAATTGATATTTCTGACCAAGGTAATATCTTTTTAAGATCATCTACAATAACATTAAGATCACTATTAATGTTTGTACCAATAAATTTAAATTTTTTATCAACTTTATTATTAACCCATTTTTGATAAACATTAGGGGATATATGTGGAACAAATACCTTAACTCGTCCGCGCTTTTGAGGATCATTGTTTTGAATAACGATACCTAGATAATTGCCAAAATACTTGGGATAACTCATACGTTGATATATCTATATTTACATTTATAATAAAGTTATGCTAATGAAAGTTTCACACGAAACGCCTATATCTCTATTAGATTATTCTAAGCAATATAATGATTTTGACTACTGTCTGGTTCACTTATTAGATCAAAATGAAGGGTATAGAAACTTTTACACTAAATCTAGATCTGTTTGGGATAGAGAGCTTTTATTAGATAATTCTATTTTTGAACTAGGTAAAGCATTTGATAAGCATGAATTTTGGAAAAAAGTAAAAGAATTACAACCCAATATGTATATTGTACCGGATGTATTAGAAGATTATTACGGTACTGTTGATAGTTTTAAAGAATTTCAAAATTATAACATGGATATTAAAAATACATTTTTAACTAAAGCGATAGGCGCTGTTCAGGGTAAAAATTGGCAAGAGTTAAAAGAGTGTTACAAATTTATGGCTGACAATGCAGATATGATAGCTATTAGCTTTGATTTTAGTTATTACCAGATTACAGGTCAGGGATGGCATCATCTTGAGCGCTGGTGTTCAGGTCGTCAACGTTTTATTACCGATTTAATAAATAATAATATATGGAGGTGGGATAAGCCGCATCACTTACTAGGATGCTCGCTTGCAAAAGAATTTAGATATTATGTCGATAGAAACATTTACAATATTGTTTCTTGCGATACTAGCAATCCAATTGTTGCCGCTATTCATGGATTAAAGTACGACGCAGATTATGGCTTAGATACTAAACCATCAACAAAACTTGCTGATTTAATTGCACATGAATTTACAGAAGATCAGCTTGAACTTGTAAAATATAATACTACAATGTTTAAGAAGATTCTTCGTAGATGAGACCTTGGATCACATTTTTTTCACAAACTGGAACAGAGATAGCTGCCTTGTGTCAGGCGCTAGGTAAATACCCTCATGGTATTGTAACTAATAAACAGAACATGACAAATGTTAATAAAGATTTGGTTAATACGACGTCATTTCGCGAGCATAAATTAAATCAAACTTTTTGGCATATATTACCAGCTAAACCGTCGATTGATGACTATTTAAATACACTATCGTCTTTTGACAATCCTGTTATAACTCTTCACGGTTATTTAAGAATAATACCAAAAGTGGTTTGCGAAAAATACGAGATATACAATTTACATCCTGGTTTAATTGACAAATACCCTTCATTGAAAGGGTTTAACCCTCAAGAAAGAGCATTTAGAGAAGGTTATAAACTCGCTGGGTGTGTTATACATAGGGTAATTCCTGATGTTGATGAGGGTGAAATTTTAATGAGTCAAGGAATATCAATAGAAAATAAAACTTTAAATGAAGTTTATGATTCTTTAAGAAATGTTGCTTTAGATCTCTGGAAAAGCTTCTTTACAGCATATAAAATACTCGATAAATGAACCCCGAAGATTATATTAAAAGCGTAGAAGCCACGTATCCTGAAACGTGTGAAGAGTTTAAAAAAATACAAAGAGAGCATTATGAGACTTTTTGTAAAAAGCAATTTGATTACGGTCCCCATAACATAAGCCTGGGCTCAGATTTACATAAAAAAGAAGATATTATTGCTTCAATATCTGCTATAGTGGTGAGATTAAACGATAAAATTCAGCGTTTAATTAATATGGTACTACGTAAAAAGTCATTTGAAGCTGCAAATGAATCTATTTTTGATGCTTTTAGTGATACAGCTGTATACTGTATTATAGCTGAAGTAGTAAAAAGAAAGAAGTGGTGCAAATAATGTCGCTTTTGAATATATTTCGTAATAAAAATGATGAGTTGCGTCGTCTTAAAGAAGAGAATGAAATACTAAAACATGAAGTATATGTCTTGAAAAATTTGCTTTTTAATTTAGAATTAGATGAATTAGCTAAAAAATGAATATAACTTTTACAGGTCCGCAGTGTTCAGGCAAAACTACATTACTAAAAAGAATGAAGACAGAGAAAGGTATAATTGATAAGTTTTGGTATGTTGACGAGGTCACTAGATTAGTTAAAAGAGAGTGTTATGTAGATATTAATGAATCAGGTGCAAATGATATAACTCAGCTGTTAATTATTAACAAGGAACTAGAGAATCTGTTTAAATTTAAAAAAGAATTGTTATGGGATAGATGTCAAGGTGTTGTTCATGATAGATGTTTATTAGACGGTTTAGTATATACAGAATATTTTTATGATAAGAAATTAGTTAGTCAACATGTTGTGATGCAAGCTTTGCAGTATTGGCATAAATTTCATGAAAAATATGACATTATTTTTTATCCTAGTCCGCACGATGTACAGTTACAGGATGATGGGGAAAGAAGTACTAGTGTAGAATTTAGAAATGCTATAATTGAAAAATATGAAAATTATTATCTTAATCAATTTCAGTGGAAAGATAGGGTAACAATTTTAAAAGGAACAGTTGAAGATCGAATGGAACAGATTAAAATTAAACTACATGAATACGGAATTAGATAATAGCAATATTTCAAAACATTTAGGCAAAGTAACCGGGTATAAGTCAACATACGACCCTACCCTATTGGTACGCGAGCCAAGAATTAATAACCGTAAGCATTTAGGTATTACTGATGAAAGCGCACCGTTTAGTGGATATGATATTTGGAATGCATATGAAGTATCTTGTTTGACCTCAGAAGGTATGCCTATTGCAGCGATTGCTAAAATAGTATATCCATGTAAGAACAAATATATTGTTGAATCAAAGTCAATTAAACTCTATATGAATTCTTTTAATATGCAAAAGTTTAACGGTAATATTATTAAGGTTTTAAACGATCTTCAAACTACAATAGCGAAGGATCTTTCTAACCTACTTGAAACAGATGTAAAAGTGTATGTTAGGTTAACAAAAGCTGTAAGTGATGATTTATATTACCCACCAGTTTTTAATAATAAAGATTATCCGACATTAGAAAATAATATTGATGTAACTTATATTCACGCACCTTCGTATACAGAAAATCCAAAATTATTAAGCGGTATAGAAATTTCTGAATCGAGAGTACAAAAATTTCATTCCGCTTTATTAAAGAGTAACTGTAGGGTAACTTCACAACCTGATTGGGGTGACGTTTATATTCATTATAAGGGTAAATACGAACTTAACCCTACATCTCTTTTGCAATATATTGTCTCTTTTAGAGATGAATGTCATTTTCATGAAGAAATTTGTGAGACAATTTACATGCGTTTATTTAAATTGTTTAATCCAGAAGAGCTTATTGTAAGCTGCTTGTATGTACGACGTGGTGGTATTGATATTAATCCAACGCGCGCTAGTAATTATAGCTTATTAGATAACGCTCTTATTGACGAGACAAAGTACTTTACTAAGACAGTAAGACAATAATTAGTCGTTTTGACGATTACGTCTTTGCTGTTCATACCAAACGCTGGTATTTTCTTCCCACCAGCCACCTTCTAAAGGTATCATTTCGTCATTTACGTCAACGTATGGGGTAATTTCTAGAGTAGATGGGTCTATAAAATTACCCCATTCAGGTTCCCAGCTACCTGAAAGGCCTAACTGCTTAGTGGGAGGTGCCCATCTATTATTACCGTATAATGCTAATCCGCCATTTAGAGGGTCACCATCTTGCCCAACATACCATTCTCCACTACCATCAAGAGGATATCCCCAAATATAAAAATCATTATTACCTATGTAACCTACTTCACCATATTGAGCATCCATTGTAAATAAAGATACAACTTCTTCTAAACCATTTAACTTAACCAAATACTGAGAATGTACAGGGTATGAATTAAAAGGATTGCTATTAAAATACTCATCAGAAGTTTTAGTTATGTACCAAGGTGTATAGATACTCATTCTTTATCGTCCTTCTTTTCTTCAGTAGGCTTGTATTCATCTATGCTTTTACGAACTTTATCTATACCTTTTTCACTCATACAAATATTTATTCTGTAAAGTCGTTTTTTTTATGTAAAACCAAAAAAAAAGGGCACCGCAAGATGCCCTTTTTTAAAGATCCTAGGACTTACTAGGTGAAAATGACTTTCTTTTAATCTCCTACTTCTATTTTTAGAAGTAGACCGATTGAGTGCCAGGCGTAAACGCAACACCGAGACCGGTCAAGATAATAACGTGGTAGTAAAGATTAGCACCAAAGATGTTATCTACAACTCCATAACGAGTTAATAGACCAACACGAGGAGCAAAATCATTAGGACCAATTGTTCTCTGGACCATTACCGGAATATACGGACAATAGATGATACCAGTGTCGTAGAATTCCGGACCCTTGTAACCAAGGAGAGCGTATTCGAGGCGAGATGTACGAGTTGTTCCGGCGGGGAACCCACCTGAACCGCCGTAGTTTCCTCCGGCGTTAGCTTCGTACTGAGCCTCTGTACGTGTGTCACGGTAAACGTTGAAACGGCCACCAATTGAGCCTACTTTTGCGACACCAACTGGCTGAGTGTTAACGTTGCCCTGGACTGGTACCCACTGAAACTCAGGGAGCATTTCCAGGATGGCGCAAACGCGAGGTGTAGCAACGATAAAGTTGGCAGCACCACGGCGATTACGAACAGCAATTCTGTTAGCCTCAACAATTAGTCTCTGATAGAAGTCGCGGTTGCGCTCTACGAGCCAGCGACCGTCTGCTGAAGCGGGCGACCAGACTGAGAAGCCTGTGCCAAGTCCAGCATTAAGGGCTGTCTGGATCATTCGGATGATCATTTCACGGTCGATTTCGGCCTGCAACTCATATGACATAGCATTGGTGAGTTCGGTGTCGATATCGATTCCGTTCATGTTCTTAAGATCCTGTTCGAGTTCTACTGACCAACGAGCAGCGAGCCTACGAGTACCAGCTTCAACAGCTGTCTTCTCGAAGGATACAACTACCTGAGGGATCTTAGAAGATAACTCGAAGTTAGCTAAGAGCTGAGCAACGCCTCGGTCTTGTTCAGGTATTGCGAATGAAGCGTTACCAACTAGTGCATCTGATGATGTACCTGTGTAACGAGTATCCAAATACTGATAACCGAGTTCTGCGCCTGAAGACTGAGCCTGAGGACCACCAGCGGGGGTACCAGCGGCTAGAGAGCCGTCAGAACCTTTATCATTGGTTGAACCAAGCGATGTGCCTTCGTATCTATAACGGAGGGCAAAAGCAAGACCTACGGGACCGCTCATGGGCTGAACACCAACGATTTCGTTAGTGATCAACTCAGGGAACGTACGGCGGATCATCGGAATGAGAATCTTGGGTAGACGTGTGTCGTTAGGAGCGTAAGCATTATCATTCTGTGAGGGGAACTGATTTCCATAAGCACCGACATTGGGCGAACCAACGCCTGTGGCATTGAAAACAGAGCTTGAACCTCCAGCAATATTGCTAGCTTCGAAACACCACTTCTCTTGGTTTTCCAAAAGAATGGCGGTGTTTAAACGAGTGTGGTCATCTTCGATAGCGCGAACATTGTTCGATGTGTAATCCAATACTGGACCCCACTTTTCGAGCAATACTCTTGCGCGTGACTCATCGATGTAAGCCTGTGTAGGACGAATTTGTTTTGACATGTTAAGTTTTTTTCCTTTAATGTGATGTCGACCTTTAATTAATAAACTATTCAGTGGTTAGACCACTCAACAAAAATCGAAAAAAAATTAATACTTCTTCAACTCACTCATGTATGCGTTAAATGACGGATCATTTGCATCTTGAGCGGGGGTTGATGAAGCTTCTTCAACAACAGGTCTGTCAACATTAGATGTAACAGTTTCTGTAATTGCTTCAGATTTTAGATTCTTGAGCCTCTCCTCTTCAGATTGTTCAAATAGCTTGAGAGTATAATCATAATTCTCCATGATAAATTCAGCTGTTCTATTACCGAGCATCTTCTTCATGTATGACTTTCTTTCGTCATCTAAATTAGATACTTTCTTTTCTAGAACTAGCTGAGCATTGAGCTTTTTATTCTCTTCAACTAATTTTGTAACCTGCTTTTGAGCGGCTTCAAGCTGCTTGGCAGCTTCATCAATTTTAGACTTACCATCAACTACTGCATCGCGAATGCTATCATTAGCAAGAGCGAGATCAATTGATAGTGTCTTACGTAGATCTTCAAGTAAATTATAAGCTTTCTTATTCTTTACTGCTTCCATAATGCTAGTAGTAGGTACCTTTTCCTCTAGATAAAGGTCAAGATATTTGCTAACATGCTCTACGATGGAAGATTTAAATTCACCAGCTTCTTTATTAAGAGCTGCTTCATATTTTTCAATAACAGTTTTTAGTTTATTAGCTCTATCGGTATCAATAGCTTCAACAACTTTCTTAAGCTTAGCTGTATGATCTGTATCGATAGCTTCAATGAGTTTTTCTAACTTAGAAGCGTAATCGGCATCTTGTTCGTTAAGAGCCTTTTCGACATGCAATTTAACTTTTTCATTTACTGAAGTTTCAAAAGCTGTTTCAATTTCTTTAAGAACATCTTCAGTTAGGATATCCTTAGCAGCTTCTTTCAACGCGTTAGTTAGATTTGGTTCCATATTAAAATAATTTTTCGTTTTGAGCGGCACCGATTTTTTGTTTTAACTTTAAATCGATAACGTTCTGTAAATATTTATTGGCCTCAGAATAGTTTTTTTGAGAAATAGCTGTTAAAAAGTTAACTATCTCACTGCCTTCTGTAATCTTCTTTTTAGCTGATTTTTTGGCCATATTATTATTTATCTTCTTCTTCATATATTTATGCAGTTTTAAGAAAATTAAAGAAGCTAACAATTTGCTCCTTAAGGTATGATTGTAAATGCTTTACCGGTAGATTCTTTAATGAATTTTCAAAATTAGTATAAATTTCCTCTAGCTTACCGTTTTGGTTTAATACAAACTGTTTGCTTTCTAGAATACCATTTACAAAAGCAGATGGGCACGATGGATCAGCTACGCAATCTATAGCAATAAGGCGCATGTCTGTGACTCTATTAACACCACCAGCATCTTCATTGAGCTTACCTAAAGCTCTGCTAGACATTCCAACTTTAACTCCATCGTTGATAAGAGAACGTACAATCTGACCCATAGGAGTAGATAGCACTTGCGATTTACCCATTACATGATTACCTTCAAACTTTAAATCCGTTACCATATGGCAGGCGCGCTCTAAATTAACTTCTGCAGAAGTAGGGTGATTTAACTCTCCCATAGCTCTCTGTGTTCTTACCATTTCTTTAATATATCTACCTACTTCGCGTTGCATGTCATCGCGTTCATAAATACGTTGGTTTTTATTTACTTCATTACAAACCATATAAGGGCCTTTAATAAAAAGACGAGCTGGCTCTTTAGGATTTTTTTCCTCTAGAATATATTCAAATTGTTCCTGAGGTGCAGGTGTTTCGACTAATAGACTAAGCGCCATATTATTATTTATATTCAAAGCTATTAAGATTTCCTATTAAAATAAACTAATCCTGTACCCGTATAATGACCAAATTGTGTTATATTTTCTTTAGGTAAATCTATATCATTCCAAAAACTTCTCATACCTTCGTTGAGCCATATATCATCTACCATAAGCACACCGTCAAAATTAGCCTGCTTAAGAGCCTTGAATATAATAAACTCCTGTAATCCATCATGTGGGTCAATATCTAAAAATATTAATTTAGTATTTTTAAGTTCGTCTAAGTCGTCTAAAAAATTTTTTTTCTTAAATGTTATATTTTTTAAATCAAATATTGAATCACTTTGAGTTTTATTTGTCTTTTTAAGCTCAGAAATAAGATCGTTTAAATCGTAGGTAATAACTTTATTAGTTTTATTTTTAGATAAACATAATGCGCTCCACCCATAGTGTGTACCAATATCTATAAATTTACAATTGTTATAAGATTCTGAAATGTAAGCGAGTAGAGGATAGTGACTATGCCCTGCAGGTGATAAAAACTCAACATCACCTGGTCCTATTGCATAAGGTTCCAATGTTTTAAGATCAACATTATTAAGGATATCCAAGCTTAGCTTCATCTACCTACTTATACCCAGTTCTTTTTCAGTCAAGATAAGAAAAGAATAGTTCCTTTGCTCACACCATTTTTTTGCTGCTGCCCATTTGGCTTGATTTTGTACATATCTAGCGCTTTCATATACTAGTGTAGAGTGTTTTTTCTTACCTGCAACCGGTTTTTGAACTTGAGTACTAGGTTTTATTTCAACTACAAATTTTTTAATTGTTCCATTATCATTTAAAGCTATTACCCCGTCTGTAAAATATCTATGTACTTTGCCATCGACCGGGTTGACGTATGGTATTATTATTGATTCACTGGCCCATTCTACAATTTTAGGATTATCGTCACACCATCTAAAAAATTTTAGCTCCCATCCAGATCTGTAAATAGGTGTACCTCTGCCTACATACTTTGCTGTATTTTTGGGTTTAAAGATACCCTGTCTAAATTTATCTGATTTATTTAAAGGAATCATTAGCCAACAAAGAATTGAGGCGGCGCACCGTCTCCAAAGCCTGTAGAGCCGCCTTGAAAAAGCTTCTCTTCTAGCGCTTTCTTTTCTTCTAGTCCTTGTGAAAGTAAATCATTAAAATTAATTTGACCACCTCCAAACATTGTTGTACCTGTGTATTTTCCTCTAACATTACCTATTGCGATTTTACACAATGCGAGAGCGTATTGATAGACCCAAGGCTCTTTAATTAAATCACGTAAAGGTCTTTCTACATAACAAGAAACTACACCATAAAATTTTGATCCCGAACCTGGAGTACGAGGAGGTGGATAAAAATTCATATATTGCGTGCGGTCATCAAAGGTAATATATCTTCTGGTTGCGAGTAATTTTTCTCTTACTTTTAGCCAGTCTTTTAAAACATACCAACTTATTAAGTCAAATCCATAATTACCCATAGCGTAACTAAAATATGTTTGCTGCGCTAATGTTTGCTCAATAGTAAAGAGAGTATTAACACCTGTAGACGAACCTTCTTCAAAATCGATTACATCTATAACTTTTCTATAGTCCATAATATCATAATCAAAGCTATTAACTATTTTTTGAGTACTATTAGAAGAAGGAGCAAAATATTGTGCTAAAACACCATTGAAGTTTATTACACTAAGATAATTTGTTTCAGTTAAAATTTGATTTTGAAAAATACCATCTTTATAGGTTGATGAAAGTGCTTGAGATGTAGAAAATGCAGTTGCGGGTAATGAAGAATTAGCTACATAAACTGTTTTAGATGGTATATTGGTTTTATTAAAATTAGGTGTGATGCTGAATAATTCGTCTAGCTTAACGCCTTTACCATCTATATAGAGGTCGGAATCAAATACTAAATACTCTTCTGTATAACCAGCATATTTTGCGAACATTTCACATGCTATTGAAATATTTTCAAATAATTGATCATGATGTATTTCTAGATTTAAAAGTGGCGCTCCCATAGAGCGAACAATTCTATCTCCTAATCTTTTAAATGAATCTATTTTACTATTAAGATTAGTACTCTGAAACGCTGTAATCGGTGTTATTTCTGTACAATCCATATAGGTATTTATGCATTACTGTGTTGGAGCTGCGCTGCCTGCAGGGGCTCCTCCACCAGCTGCAGGAGCGGCTCCGCCTGCTGCTCCACCAGCTTCTGCACCCCCAGCTTCACCGCCAGCACCGCCTGGAGCAGGTCCAAATGCAGGGGGTATAGCTGATCCGCCACCACCACCAGCGCCTGCAGCGGGTTCAGCACCAGTTTCACCTGGAGTTACAGCGCCTACTTCACGCCAGTTAGGACCGTTATTAGTAATTTGATCTAATTCCCAAAGCATTTCTCTATCTTTTCTTAAAAACTCTCTATTAGCCATTAAATCAGAATCAGACCAACCTAGATATTTCTTTTGTGCAAAAGTCTTAGAAACAAGATCGCTTTGAGTAATACTATTAAAGTTCTCTGCTTTAATTTGAAACTTTTGATTTTCTCTTAACTCGTAAAAGTTTGTAGGTACATTAAAATGCAAATCTAAATGTTGCTCTTTAAGATGCATATCTTCCCAAATCTTTTTAAGCTTAAGGTGTGTAATAAACCCATTCTTAAGACCGCATGCAAATTTTTGCTGTAGTCTAATAATAAAACGTGCAAATTTTAGTTCTTCTCTAAGAATATCGGTACCGTCTCTAAAAGCATCATTTTCGTCAAGTCTTGTTGTAGGTACCTTTAAAGCCTTATAAAGCTTTTTAACGAAATACATTAAGTCAGTTAACTCGCCAAGATTTGCTCCACCTTGAAGCTGATCTACAGTAGTACCTTCTGACCCAGCACGCTTTGCAAACCAAAAGCTATCTAACATGCTTTGAGGGTTAAACTTTTGTACTGTAGCGGCTTGACTGTCGTCATATGTACGGCGTGACCAATAATTGTTCATTAATTTTCTAAGATATGCTTCAGCTTTAGGCGGTGACATATTACCAACATCAACGTTAAAAACTAGACGCTCAGGGGCTCTAACTAATCTATAAATTACAATAGCGTCTTCAATAAGAGATAATTGACGGTAAGCTCTCCTAGCATTTTCAATAAAGGGTAATCTTAAAGTTTTATTTTCATTCCATATACCAGAATTAATATATGTTACTTGATTTGTGTCCATCGGAATCATTTCTATTTTAACAACCTTACCCGGGGTCTTAGGATCGTAAACATTCTTTCTTAGTAAATAGCCCCTTACAATTTGATTTTGTACATTCTCAAAAATTGGATCGATTATATCTGTAGGTATAGTTACTACACCTAAAATTCCTTCCTCAGGATATTTTTTATGTATAATATGCTCCCAATAAAGCTCTGCATCAACTAACAATTGTCTTAAATATTCCCAGCCTTTATTTTCTAAATCAAAGAAATTAATATACTTTTGAAATTCTTTTTTAAGCTTTTCTTTTTGTTCTTCCGATAGATTTGATTCTTTAAATTTTAATTTAACAATCTCATTATTATCGTCTTTGTTAATAAATTCATCACAAATTTCATCTAGTGCGTCTGATACTTCTGAAAATGCAGCCATTACTCTATAGTCCATTAACCTTCTGCCCTTATCGGGCTGAATGTTAGCATACATAAAGTTATGATAATCTTTATTTTGAATTACATTTGCATAAAGATCGTCAGTAAACAATAAGGATGATGAAATCGATTGTCTTGATAAGGCTTCTTCTCTGTGTGTACCTTTATCAAAAAATTCCTCGTATTTTGGATTAAGTTTATTAATTTTATCTTCAATTCCAATAGATTGGTATGGTAATTTAGATGAAATAAATTTCATTAAATCTCTACCAAACGTACTCTCTCTATTTGGATCTTGTTCGGGCATATAACCTAATTATTTATTAAAAAAAATAAAACTTAAACTATAAATAGCAAAATTAATAGATATAGTTACTCCCAGTAAATGTGGGGTTACCTGATATGGACACTACTTCTGTTTCATTGACTAATCCTGTGCTTATAGGATATACTATAGTCGAAGATAAATCGTCATATGTTGTAATGTTTGCTTCAGTATGAAAATTGGCATCTATCTGATAAATATTGCCAACAGGAGCTTCTACAGCAGGGAATAACCATCCTTTAATAACGAATCCTGTATCACCTACTATTCTATACTTTTCATTTGCTTGTAATTCAACAGGATACGATAGATTAATATTTCCGTCCCATAATACTTCACTTCTTATTTCTTGTAAAGCGGTATAGTTAGGGTTTAATAGACCGAGCGGTATTTTCCAAGATAGAATTATATAAGGATTGCTGTAAGGAACAAAATTAGATATTATTTGATCCATATCCGTTTGAAACTTGGTAATTATAGACATAGCTATGCCAATATTAACAGGAATAGGTGTTCTATAAAATTGTGATACATTTCTAGCATCGTTGTCAGAAAGACCCTTAGAAATATAAAAACCTGCTAGTTTATTAAAAACTCGAGATTCATCTCTAGCTACGCTTGTAATGTTAATAGCAACTGCAGGAACAGTTATGTTTTGAGCTTTATTGACCAAATCATACAAAACTCTTTGCTTTGGTGCGTATACATATCTAACTTGTACTTTGTTTTGTGATACTCTGTTCTTATCATATCTTTTAATAATAATATCATCAAACGCAGCTGTAAACTGCGTTATTAAATCTTTTATTTCAAAATGATAAGTCTCTTTTCTCACAGTATTATTTATTAAACTATTCTATCTATAAAATATTTAGGAAGTTTATCTTTAGACCTTTTTAATGTACTAACGATGTTTCCATCTAAAATGTACGTGGTAGAAAAATCTTGCTTACTTCTTGTAGCTCTTCCACATGCTTGTACTAATGCGTTTAACATTTTATTTTCATACCAATTCTTATCTTCATCAAACAATTTTTTAATATGCTTTGATGATAGCGGTGGAAAAGGTAGTTTAATAATAATTTGAAATCGAGCTAAATGATCTTTTAGATCTACACCAAATGCAAGGGAAGGTGAAACGAGTATGGTAGGAAAATCTGTCTCATAGTGTTCTTTTAAAATATCTTCATTATTTGCTAAATCATTTCGAAACAAAAATCGTTTATTATTTGATAATTTATTTTGAATAAAATTAGTTATATCACGCGAGTGAGTATGTATAATACCTTTTTCAGTTTTATGGTGCTCAATAATAGTTTTAATCTGATCACATATTAAAGGTAATGTATTGGTTAAATTTTTATAATTAAGTTTATTTTTTGATGATACGTAAATGGGTGATTTTGCAGGATCAAACCCACTCTCACCTTCTACGTACTCATAATCAGTAATTCCTAAAGTTTTAGCAAAATTTTTATGATCAATAATCGTAGCCGACATAAGCAAGATATTATCTGCATAATCAAAAACAAATTTTGTTAGTTTATTAGCACGTAGAGGTGTAAATGTAACTTTCTTTGAATCTTTGTCTATTACAAATTCGCAATCTTTCCATAAACCATCAACAGTAGAAAGCGAATTATGAAGATTCTTTAAATATTGTAATTTTATCTTTTCTGGTTGAGAAAGTGTTCTTTGTTTTTTGTTAACACGATTTATTAATGAGTTTATTTGTTCACTTACATTAAAGATTAAATCATATATCCATGCACGAATTTTATCTCTATCCTCATGTAAAAGAAGTTTGTGAGTTATATTATACGCTTTTAACCTGTCATAATTTACTTCTGCAGAAAATTGTTTAATTAGCTCATCTTCTAATTCTGATGCTTCGTCACAAATAATAAAGTTTTTTCTTTTTACATGGCTCGGTAAAGCTAAAAACATTTTATAATTTAGTACCGCAAATTTTGACAATACAGCATTATTTCTGGAATTGTAATAAGGACAGCGATTTTTTTCCCAACACTCATCTCTTATTTTTGAAACCAATACACAGGGAGCTGTTTCTACGTCAAAATTTTGATCAACATCGCATACGTAATTAGATTTACCTTTTAATATATCTGTATCGGGAAAAAGTTTTAAATATTGGTCCTGAAGTGATTTTGTTATAGTTAATGCAAAAGTCCCAAATGGTGGCTCTGATAAACAGTCTACTTCATTTATGTAATTGCCAAAATAATCTTGTTTGTATGCGGCATATGTGTAGATGTTCTCTGCAAATTTATGTGAAGGACCAGAACTTATACCGGACAATGTTTTAGCTAAAAAACTTTTACCTGTACCGGTAGGTGCACAACAAATGACAAATTTTTTACCACTATTAAAAGCACGCTCTATATTTTTAATAAGCTTTGCTTGCTGTGTGCTCGGTTCATATTCTTTTGGAAAATGATTTAAATATCTACTAAACACAAACTATATTATAGTATATTAAATTGGCTTTACAAATACTTTTTTATTAAACAATTTTGACGGCTTTCCAATATTAATTTTTTTGTATTTCTCGTAAAGCTCGCCATTATACCTACAAAATGAATCTACTGTATAATCAAAAAGTAAATTATCATCTTTTGTCGTAAAAGAAAAGGGATATGGTATTTCGTAAATAATTTTTTTATTCTTTTTTTCTTCCGAAACAATAGTAAAAATACAGAAAAAATCTTTTATACAAAATAAAATAAGTTTACCTTTTTTAATAAGTTTAGACTCAAGGTAAAATCCTATATTTTTTTGCAGTAATTTGCTAACTGCCTTTTCAATTAATTCTGCTGATGTCATGCGTTCATAAACCTCAATTTATCGTTAGGTGAAAGTAGCGCTAACCTTTCATTAAAAAATTTCCAAAAACTTTCATTAGCGGGAATAGCTTGAATTAAATTACACGCAGCCATATTAATACATCTGTAATCCTGCATAAAAATATCCCAAGTAATAAGAACATTACTAGCTGTAGGGTTAAATTTAGGTTGATTAATAGCTCTACGGTAGTTTAATGCTAAACGCCCCTCAGGGCTCATAAGAAGCTTTAAATTATTTGTACAAAGCATTCTGCGGGTAGGTGCAGATCCAAGCTTAGGGCGCTTACGCACAAACTTGATCTCAGCTACGTTGCTTAGCAGGATGTTTTTTAACGTGGGAAGCGACACTTTCATTATCGTTTCTTATTGAGCATATTCCAAATATTCTTTGCTCGTTTAAAAAGAGACCTTTCTTTAAATTTCCATAACCGTCAATATCTAAGTTTGCAACTGGTACACCGAGATTATTAGGGAAACAAACATGATCTCCTTTCTTAACATACTTTGCAGTTGGTCCACAAAGTATTACTTCACCAATACGCCACGCTTTTGTATCTGCATTAATCGGAATAACAATTCCATTTCGTACAATAGAAGACCCATCTTCTGTTTCATCTACATATTTAACTAGTAAAACATCATCTAAAACTGCATTAAGATTATAACCATAAAAAACAGAATTAAACGAATTCTTAGGTAGTTCAGATAAATCAATTAAACTTTTATGTACCGGTAATAAATCTATATTGGCTGACATGTTAAATAGATTTAATTACTTCTTAAGATAGTTCAACTTAGAGATATAATCGAGTATTTCTCTTTGTGAAAGTTCTTTGTTTTTAGCTATAAGAGAAACAGTGTCAAGTTCTTTGTCGTCTTTATTTTCTTTTATTTTTTTAATATAATTTATCTTCTTTGCAGGTACTTTAGGAAACAAAGCCATAAACAAAGAATATAAATCTTTTTTATTGTCAAAAACGCCTAGGTATTTGTTAATTATATTTGATGTCAACGCCACCTGAGAGGAATACATACTTAGCCAGCGGTTTACAAGAAAAGGAATAAAGTCTCCTTCTTCGTCTACCGTATTAAAACAAGTTTGTTTTTTTGTAAATAAAATATCTTTAATGACGTCAAAAATGGTCATTAACTAATAACCTTTGATGTAGCAATAAAGATATCATCGTTCAATTCATAAAATAACTTTATTACATCGCTCATAAATTGGGTTGCTTGCTCATTTGTCAAATTTGTTGAAAAAGCAAACGCAGGAGCTTTTTTACCTGCGGTAATATTAATACCCGTATGGCCTAACGCGACATTATTTTTAGAATATGTAATGCTTACGCTACACTTTCCCTTAGGCTGTGTAATACCGCCTTGTGAGTGTTCCTTATGCACAATAAGATCATCACCATCAACCTCAATAGGCGCCTTTAAATATTGAGTACTAAGAATATTAGCAATTTGTGTATTAAATAGCCTTTGCCACGCCACTGCACCAAAAGGATCTAACATAGGTATTTCCCATAAAAAGTTAATAGCGTCATCACTATAAATGTAATCATTATTAAGAACATCTTCACTATCTATCATACCTTCAAGCTCAACCTTCATCGGAGCTCTAAATGCAACAATATTACCAATAGGGAGTGTCTTTTCTCTAAAAAATTTATATGCAAATCTTGCATGTAACAGTTTACCGTCGTATATATTTTGCTCAATAATCATAAAAACATTATATATTATAATTTGTAGGATTCAAGAATTTTTAAAACTTGTTCAGACATTTTTTCTAGAGTAAAATAATTTTTATATACTTCTTTTCCTGTTTTTAGCATAGATTCTTTTTTGTCAGAAGAAATAGATTTAAGTATTGTTTTAATATTTTTTATGTCTTTACGCTCAATTAATACACAAAATTCACTCCAATTAACGTATTGTTTAAAAGGTAACCATTCTCTATCGTAAACATATACTGGAATAGAGTTTAACTGAAACGTCTCATAAAGCCTAAAACTCGACGGCCCATACCCCCTAGGGCATAATGTAAATTCTGATTTAGCTGTAGTTGTAATAAAATTATTAAATTGCTCTTTAGATATCACCCTACTCCATTCAGACACATCCAATTTAAAATCACTATCATTTTTAAAAAAATCATAAATGTTTCTTCTGATTTTATGCGTTAATGTACCTACAAACGAGCAAAAATATTCTTTTTGTAAGAGCGGTCTTTCTTCTAATGATGAGCATATTAATGGGAGTGGAATGCCTTTTCCATTACCACCAGCTTCAAAGCTAATTGTGTTTTGAGGTAAAATTTCTGCTACTGCATCATCCTGCTGCGATACGCAAAAATAATTTCCTTCTGGTAAAGCATTTAAATAGGGTTGAATTAAATGGCGATTTTCATTTTGGTTGTAAACGGCTGTCCAAAAAACAGGAATTAGTGTAAAGCTAGTTTGTTTAAAGCGTGCTTTATTTTTAAGATAAAATTCATAAAAATATTCTTCTAAATATAACCCTTTGTGGTAGGGTGGATAGGTAGGGTATCTTGCAGGTACCCTTAAATTTTTAAAATCGTAAGTCATTTTTTTAGATTATTTTTTATCATTTTTAATAAAGCTAGTTTGTTTTTTGTCCCTTCTACATAGTTTGCGTGATGTAATAAAATATTTTTTGGCGGAATAATGTTTGTATAATTGTCCCACACAAAAGTGCCGTTAGGGTTTTCAAAAAAATTACCTACTGTAAAGTATTTTTCTTTATTAAGTAATCCGCTATTTAAATAGGGTCTAAAATAATTTAATGCTGCCTGGTCATTGACTAATGTTCGAAAATTAAGTCTTATTTTTTCCCATAGCGTTTTTGTCTTTTCATTAGCTTTGCAGGCAAAAAATCCCGCACATAAACTACCTCTGTCCTCCTGACATACTATATCTTTATCTTTAATTTGATTCGTAATATCCTCTAAAAAAGGTGAAAAGAACTGAACGTCACAATCTGAAAATATAAACCAATCACCCCAATTTTCTTCTATAGCGGCTAATATTACAGATATCTTATAATTCATTGTATCTAGCCAGCCCGGTGACATAAACATCCCCTCTGACGTGGTTTGATCGTGATAGAGTACTCTAAGCTTAAGATCTGATTTACTGTAGATTTTTCTTAAAGTAGGCAGAAAAAAATCATTATAAAGCTCTTTATGACTATCGCTATAGTGCGAATATAATACCATCCGTATATTATACTAAATGCTTTTTGTGTTGCAACAGTTTTCGCATTAAATGTAGTTCTTTTAATCTTGTATCTCTAACAGTACTATTATAATAAAAACATTTAAATAATCGTTTATTAAGACATGCAATCTTTACTAAATTTTGTTTAAGAAATTGACTACGCAAATAAAGATCACCTTCATTCTTTGTGCGTAATTCTGAGTATGTTTTGTCGCATAACTCCAAAAGAAAATTTATCTTAGCTACATACGGTCTGTTAATTATGTCTAATAAATTCGTATCTCTAAATACGGATGTAGGGTATAGAGACAATATTAAATTTTTTGAGATGTGATGGGTTTTTTGAGCATTATGATTTATTTCACCTGATTTAATGCATAATGATAAAAAAGTGATATCTTTATTTTTCTTATATAATTCTAACACTTCATCTATAAATTTTGTATTTTTTGTTACACATGCAGCATCGTCAGGCAAATAAACAATATCTGTAAATCCCTCTTCTTGTAATTTTAACAAATGAGAAGTGAAAACTAAATTAAATGATTCAGCTTTATATAACAAAAATTCTACGTTTTTTAAATTTTTTTTAATTTTTAAAGCAACATTTCTGCAATATTCTCTATCTAATACATTATGAAAACAAAAAAATCTTTTGTTTAGTTTATTTAAAAAATAAGCTAATGAAGCGTCTTGGGAGTAAAAATTTGAAACCTCTTCTCTACCTGTTGTATGGGTAGGCGTAAAATTAGCTAACTTTTTCAATAGTACCTCCTCGAGTATCTACTTTTGACCAATCGGGTTTCATATTTAAATATTTACTTAATCTATTAACTGCGTCTATACGGTCATCTACTAGATCATACCATAATTTATCGCTTATTTTGTCGTGATTATCTGAGAGCATTCTATCTGCAGTGTTATCTTTCTTACGACCACCATAAACCCAGTGATTATGTTGAATATGAATATCTCTTCTATATTTTACGCGTTTAAAAGTATTAAACGTTTGATACATCCATTGATCTGACCAGTTAATTAAAAACTCTTCTTTTGTAAGGTATCCTAATGTTTCGTAATATTTTCTATGTAAAAAAGCGTTAACACAAATCTCATCTACCTCGCGATGGCCGTCATAACAATGAACCAGCTTAATATTATCTTTAGGGCAATTGTTTGCATTAAATTCTTCTAAGATCTTTTCATCCCAATTAGACGTCTTAAAAATCATATCATCACCTATGTAGCCAAATATTTCAGCTTCTGTGTTTTTAGCGAGTATATTCCATATACGATTAATACCAATAAACTTGCCATTATTTTTAATATCAACAATACGTACACAAGGAATAGCTGCAGCTATTTTGTAAGTAATTTCTCTGGTAGGATCATCCTCATCGATACCAAATACGATTTCAACATTATTAATATCCTTTACGGTAGTAATAATGGAACTGATTAACGTTAATTTAAGATTTAACCGCTCTCTGCTTGGAATTAGAAGACTTATTTTCATATTTCTTTCTTATTTTCTTAAGAATTTTTAACACCTCATCTTTTGAGGTATCAGGCACTGCGTTTTGCCAAGCCGGTTGAAACCCGTGCTTGTTTTGAAACAATCTAGCCCCATTAACAATATTTTGTTTCCAATCAGCTCTAGGTCTAATTGAACTGCTATATTCCGAACACTCTACTTCTTCTAGGTATTCATAACTTTTTTCTATATCAGGAAAATTCCAATAAGGCGTTCCGTACCCTGCTTTAAAGATCCGATAATCATGATCTACATGCTCAAAAGCGTTAGTATATTCCTCATCTAATAACCCTACCTCTTTTAAAACATTTTTAGAATAATAACAAAAAGCCCCAACGCTATGTGCATTAATAGCTATTTTTACTGCACCGTAATCCACGACATATCTTGGTGATGGTGTACCTTTCGAAACATTACCGCGATTAGCTGGCCCATGATAACCAAAATTAAAATGCTGTATACCGGTAATATTTCTAGCTTTTATATACTCATTAAAAATTTCGGGATTCTTTACTACTATATCATCCTCTACTATAAAAATATGATCGCAATCTTCTTCAAGTAAATATCTTAAAAGTATGTTTTTTGATTTACCAACCCCCAAGTTAACTTTATTATGAAAATATTCAAAATTCTTTTCTTTTTTAAGTTTATCAATATCTGCAAAATCTGAACCATCATTGACTACCGCTAATGTATACTCTTTAGGAATTGATCTAAAAGACTTTATAAAGAAACTAGGCCTATTACATGTAACTATACCAACACCAATTTTATTGCTATTTACACTCATTGATTTATATATTTTAATATAAATATAATAAATGGCAATTAATACTACAAACAGTAATTTCGTTAATATAAACAGCCTTCCGCAAACGCAAGAAGCTATGGATGGTGATTTATTAATTATTCAAACGGAAAACGGTACGCAAACAATAGACTTTACTAATTTAAATGTTGTAAAGACTGATGCAGCTGGTAATGCTACTATTGTAGGCAACTTAACTGGAAATAATGCTAAATTTGAAACACTTACAGCTAGTGTTGTAGGTGGTTCATCATTTTCTGCGAATAGTAAAGAGGGGTTTACAGCAGTTCAAGGTTATTATAATTTTTTTACTGTAGAAGCTGGTATTGTTACTAGCGCAGTTCAGACAACCCCTTCCCCGGAATATACTAATTTAACTAGTACATTTCTACCGGCTATGACAAGCTGGCAAAATTCTGTTTATAAAAGAATAGTAGATTACAATAGTTATATTACAGTTTTAGCAGGTGAAACCTACGCTACAGTAAGTATACCAAATTTTTACGTTACATACCCCGATGTAGGTGATACTGATCTTAAAATGTGGCATGTAATAATATTTTGTAATAACCCGCTACTTTACAACAACACAACAAGCCCTATCTCTGGATTACCTTATGCATCGGCTGAAGATAGCGCAGTAAACACCACATTAACAAAAGACGGAAGCAATCTTAATTTTAGACTTAATACAGGCGTTAAGGTACCGCAAAATACAGCATTTTACTACCGAATACTTTACACTTATTGAACGTGAAATAAAAGAGCTTTATTAATACGAGCTAAAGCTTTACGAGGATGATGACCTTCATCAATTAACCTTTTATATTCGTTTTTAAAAGCTTTTACAAAATCTTCAGATAATTTAAAATTTTTTGGATAAAATTCTCTTTTTACTGTACGAATACTTCTAAAATTTTCTAGTAATGATTCGTACTTTTTGTTAAAGTCTGCCTTCATACTATTATTTAATCCCGCGGATAATTTGATTCTTAAATTTTTGCTCTTCTTGTTCATCATAAAGTGCACGCTTTTGTGCTCTAAGAAGAGTTTCCATCTGGTTTAAATTTTCAGGATTTAACACACTAGAATCATTATCTATTACACTACCATCTTTATTAATGTATAGCTTTATAATTTCGACACGTTCTTCTGGAGTACCAAAGACTTCTATCATCGGAGGCCTATCATCTTTTGCCATAAAAGGGCAAACACCTTTACTCATTAAATTGTAAGATATTGCTTTAAAAATATTATCAATTTCTTTAATAAACGTTTCGTCTATTTCTCTATTCTCTTTTAGTTCAACCTTTACCGGAGCCGCCTTTGTAATAGGTATAAAGAAAATTATATCAATTGCTTTCATGCTTTCTTGTACAAGAGGAATACATTTATTAATAAATTCCTTATCAATATCAGATGACTTTTTATCCTCAGCCCATAATGAATAAACCAAATTGTCTAAAGGGCATCTATCAAAAATAATATTATCTGTTTTATCAGTTTTTTGAATATCATCAATAAGACAGTTAAGAATTTTCCATTGACTTTCTTGATCTACAAACTTATTAATTTTTAATTTATCATTTTTTAAAGCTTTGCGGTATGATTCTTCCGATCTTTTATAATTTGGCCAATTTTTTAAAAAATCATTTACTAAGGTAGACTTACCTTGACATGCTGTGCCTGAAATTGCTATTCTCATTTTTTTAATTTATTTATAAAGCTTCCAACAATAATATACACTTTGTCATTATCTAATCCTTTTCCGTCTGTAAGCTCATTAATCCATTGTTCGACAGAAAGCTTATCCAAATCTTCTAATTTTTCTTCTTCAGGTCCTTTAACAAATTCTTTAAAATTCATACTTTTAAAGCTTTATCCCAAATTACAAGCTGAAGCCTCGGGCTAAATTTAAGATTATGTCTCTTGCATAAATCAGCAACAAATACAGCTTTTTCAACATGCTCAGCTCGGCTACCGCAACAAGGCATTAACCATACACGCTCTTTAGGTACTTTAATAGATGGTTCACTAATATACTTTTCAAACACTTCTAAAAGATCATTTTCATCGTTAATAACAAATTTAAACCCAGAATTATTCTTAACATGCCATTTTAATACTTCTGGCTTATATCTCTTTTCAATAGGATCTCCATTATTAGAAAGCTTAGGTGAAGTAGTAAATGTAGCTTTCCAATCCAACCATTGCTGATCAGGTAAAATAGTAGCGTTAGTTTCAAAATCTATTCTCGGTACAAAACCAAATCTAAAAATAAATTGGTCTACTAATTCAAGTAAAGCTTTCTGCTGAATAAGAGGCTCACCACCCGTAATCTTCCAGATAGCACCGTCTTTTAAGTAGCAATTATAACTATTTTGTGACATATATTCAAAGACATCATCAAAAGTCATTTTATTTTTAACAGACCAGCTAATAAAACTATCACATCCATTAGGAGAATCTGCAGAAGCAAACCCCTTACAGGTCAAATTGCACATTGACAGTCGCATAAACACAGAAGGTTGACCAACATACTCGCCTTCCCCCTCTATTGTGTAAAATATTTTATCGTCACTAAGAAAAATAGTATTTTCCATATAGTTAGTATATATTATTTCTTGTAATCATCAACTAGCTTTTTAATTAAACTTTCAGCAATATCTACCATTTCTTTATTATGAGGGCTATCTGAATATTTCTTTTCTGTGCCGACATATCTATAATACTGATCTCTGGTAATTCTTTTAAATTCACCCAATACATGCCATAAATTGTACATCTCTTTTTCATTTAACTCTGCATTAATTTTATAATTCATTTTTTTATATTATAATTGACAAAACGACTTAATCAAGAATAAATATTAATAGATGTCTAAGAAAGATAGACAGCTTAAAAAAGCTGCCAAAGATGATAGTAAACTAATTAAATCTGATATTTTTTTAAATTTTCAAATTAATCAAAAATATCACTTTAATGATCATCATAAAGCTTTTGTAGAGACTGCGTTCAGAGATGATTCGCATATAATCTTTTGTGATGGACCTGCTGGCTCCGCTAAAACGTATTGTGCCGCTTATGTAGCATTAACACTTTTAAAGGAAAAGAAGATTGATGAAATAGTATATATTAGAAGTATTGTAGAATCTGCTGCTAGAAAGCTAGGAAGTTTACCTGGTGAAGTAGATGATAAATTTAAGCCATGGAGCATTCCAATGGTAGAAAAATGTGATGAATTAGCTGGCAAACAAGTAACAAACATGTTGTTTGAAAGTGAATACCTTAAGTGCGTACCTGTTAACTTTTTGAGAGGAACAACATTTACTAATAGTGTTGTAATTGTAGACGAAGCACAAAACTTAGAACATAGCGAGTTAGTTACTATTATGACAAGATATGGTAAAAATTGTAAACTATTTGTAATAGGTGATTCTTTTCAATCAGATATTCATAAAGCAGATTTTAGAAATTTATTAAAAGCTTTTGATAGCAACGAAAGTAAAACTAACGGAATACATGTAAATCATTTCGTAGAGGATGATATAGTAAGAAGTAAATTACTTAAGTTCATCGTAAAAGTTCTTACGGGGATCAAGTCTAAGCAAATCTAATAAAGATTTTTTATTTTTTACATAATAATCGTATATACTAGCAATATTATCACCATCTTGACTATTTGTTTTTAAATCTTTATTTTTAAAATAATCGGAAATCTCTCCACCATAAAGCTGTTGCTTTATTTCAGGATTCATTAAACACCCCAGCTTGTACCGCCAAAAAGATTTGAAAAGCCTGTAGTTACTTTATTACCTACCGGTGCCGGTTTTGGGCCTTGCATAGGAGGATTCTTCAAAACCTGCGCAAGATTTACACCCGTCTCTTCTCTAACCTCATCCATAAAATCAAAAACTTGCTTTGCTCTATTTAATTCAGGTACATTAGATGGTGCTTGTACAGTAGTTGACTCTGTATTACCAGGTGCTTGTACAGTTACAATTGTAGAGCTTTCAACAATGGCTGAGTTTTTATCATGCTCCCAAACTTCAACCTTTTCAACCCAACATCTACCATTAGTTAGATCGCGAATAAATGTATCTGAAACTTTAAGGCACCATTCAGCTGTTTTTTCGATACCCACCCCATCTTCCATAATTCGTAAATCACAACCACGAGCTGCGTGTAATGATTTAAATCCTTCTAACAACGGGTCATCTCCCGCAATGCATAATGTATGGTCAAATTGTTTTTCGAGTATTTTCTTTAAATCCTTTAACCCACCAAAATCTACAACCCAATTCTTATCATCCAATGTATTGCAACCAAACCAGAATTTAGCTACCAATCTATATCCGTGAATAAACTTACAATGACTATCAGCTCTCCATTGTCTAAATGCACAACTACCCAACTCAATAATTTTAGTACTAGTATACTTCATAGATCTTCTTTTCTAATATCTATATATTATAATCAAAACTAGTTAAAAAATCAACTGTTTATTTTATTATTCCGTTAATATTATTTTCAGTAAGATACTTTTCTGCTTCTTCTCTTAATTTAAAAACAGCCGGAAAGCCAGTAGGCAAAATATGTACATCTTTAGTACTATTATCGTAAATGTAATAACCAGGCTTTTGCAGCTTTTTTAATTTTTCAGGAAGCTGATTTGTTTTGAATTGCTTTAACATTATAAACCTCACCTAGTACTTTATTGACAATGTCGTCAAAGCTTTCTTTTTTAAGAAATTTTTTAATTTCTTTTTTAGGCATTTTTTTTGCAACTTTTTTAGCTGCTCCTTTAACACCTTTTTGATGTTTTTTAGCGCCCATAACTGCACCAAAAAATTTTCTTTGTTTTTCAGATTTTGCAGGCATGTTATTATTTATTTTTTTTACTTGGAATTCTACGAACTTTTTGCCATTCGCTTCCATATCTCTTACTATCACGAAAACGATCTCTCTTCCAATCCGGTCTTAATTTGTAATTATGCCCCCATCTAATTACTGGGTCTAAAACTCTACCTACATTACCACCTATGACAACATCATGCGCTGCATCAACAGCTTTAAAAGGTGCTTGTACTGCACCTTTTGCCAATTCCGCTGTCTTACCGATAGCTCTACGAGCTCCATGAGCTAGCTTGCTAATTAAACCTTCGTTCAGCGGACCATCATGCATAATAAACGATTTATAAAGGTTAGATAGGTTTTCATCTGTAAATCCTTTTTGTTTTAAAAATGTCTCAATATCACTTAAATTGTTCGAACTTGCAACATTACATAGAATAGGATCACCCTCTTGTGTACCGCATCTTAACATTTCGCTTAGAATAAAACTTTTTAATTCTTCAAAAGTTTCTAATTTATCGTCTTCAGCTATAGCTTCAATAAATTCTAGGGGTATTTCTTCTATAGGCATATCTGGTGAAAGAACTAAAATCTTTAGCTTACCTACACCTTCAGCAAGGATATAACCCTCATAACCATCTACTTTAGATAGATCTTGTTCTGCGCTTATCTTAGCTGGATCTACTTTAATTCTTATTCTTTTTAAAGCTGTCTTTTGAAGGCTTTCTTCTATTATCTGACTAAATTTCACGTAATTATTTATGTTGATCTCGTTATATCTTATCATATAATAGCTATTATGTTTAAAAAGAAATTGGCTTTCGCGAATCACAATCATCCTCATACACAAGAAGAAACACAGCAAATAATAGAAAAAGCTGCTAAAGCTTACGAGGCGTATATGGATGCTCTAGGGTATGATTGGAGAAACGATCCTAATAGTAATAATACACCACATCGTGTTGCTAAAGCTTTTGTAGAAGACTTTGCATGGGGTTGCTATAGTAACCCACCAAAAGTAACTGCTTTTGATAATGTAGATAAGTATGATGGGATAGTAGCACAAACAAATATTAAGCTTACTTCGCTTTGCTCACATCATCATGCACCCTTTATGGGGTTTGCTCATGTTGCTTACATACCTGCTAAGGATGGTAAGGTTATTGGTCTTAGTAAGCTTAATCGTATTGTTGATTGGTTTGCCCGCCGTCCTCAGGTTCAAGAAAACCTTACAATGCAAATTCACAAGTACATTGATGAAGTCTGTTTAAAGAATAAGGGGGTGGCTGTTATGATTGAAGCAGCACATACATGTTGTTCGAATCGTGGTATAAGACATGATTCTACAATGCGTACTGCGAGAATGTCCGGTGCATTTTTAGATGATAAAGACAATTCTCGTAATGAGTTTTATAAGTTTATTGAATTTGCGCAAAATAGAAAACTTATCTAAAGCGACTAAATAATTATGTGAGTCAGTCGCTATTAATTAATGGCGATTTAATAAACCCTCCATCAAGCATTTCATGTGTGAGGGATATAACTTTTATTGCTCACGAGTATTTAGATTTAGACGTAATTATAGAGTGCGTGGCTGAGAAAGATTTTTATCATCGTTATCTTAAAAACTTCGGTGCTATGGATTACATAGATGAGTTAACTGCTTTTGGTGAAGAGGTTGGCATGAGAATAGATAACGATTTTCACTATGACCCGACAATCTATGTTACGGATGTAATTGATGCTTCTAATGTACAGTTAATTCTTAAGTGTATCGGGTTCAGAGGATTCTGATTTTTTCTTAAAAATAATAAAAGGCTTTTTTGTTTCTGGATTAAAAATTTTTAATACGTCTTTTCCTTTAAATTTTGGACCACCTTGTTTATTAACTATAAGTGTTTTTTGTTTATTAGCTATTTGTCTTATTAAATTTTCTGAATAGTTTGCTTGTTTCCAAACACCAGCAAGTTTATCTTTTTTATTAATAGCTACAATTTTATATTTTGTAGATTCGTTCACAGGTTTATTTACATCGATTATTGCATTTAGCTTCTTGAGAAATGGCTCTCCAACTAAAATTGGATCTTCATTCTCAGATCTATCAGCAACACTAAATGGAACACCTTTATACATTTTCCCATTTATCTTTATATCCATTAAAACTATAGGTCTATCTTCCTTAACACCACTTCCAATATGTATTTTTATTTCACCTTTACGAGGTTTAGTAACACGCTTGTCACCTACAGTAGTAAATGAAACGTTCTCTCCTTCTTCAGAGACATCAACCCCATGAATAACGTTATAAGCTTCATTACCGCTATCTATCTTTGCCTTAATTTTGCCTAAACCGTCTATTTCAATAAGCTCGTTTGTACCAAAAACCGGTTTTTCATAAAATTCTTTAAACGTCTGCATCAAAGATATTTATGGATAATTTTTGCGTTTCTTCTATTATAGATGTAATGGACAACATTTTTAAAAGATGTACTGAAATATCACATGCACTATTAAAAAAGCATGGTGATTATCGCTGCAAGCATTTCTCGTTTATTTTTGATAAGAATAGGCTAATTTCTATTGGGTTTAACAACCCAAACAAAACACATCCTAAAAATTTACAAATAGGATTTTTTAATAGAAGAGGAGAAGATATTTCACATACAGTAGGAGTACATTCAGAGTTGTCAGCAATTTTAAAGCTAGGTGAAGAAGATTGCACTGGATTAACACTTGTCAATACACGTATTAATAGAAATAATCAGTTAGACTTTTCTAAACCCTGTAAAGGCTGTAATTCATTAATCAGACAATTAAATTTTAAGAAAGTATACTTTTCAGTCGACAATAAATCGTTTTCTCAGCTATCAGACTAATAAATATTTACATGTTCGCAAAAGATTATAATCTTTTAAATGAGCTTTACAACCAAAAGATTGCTAAAGAAAATGTTGGTTTAGGACCATTAGGTGATAATACTGGCGTAACACCTTCTCCTTCAAAAATTGAGAGAGTTTCTATACCCCCTAAAAAGGGATGTGATAAATGCGGCGAAAATGAAGAGCATTGTGAATATGCTGCTAAAGGTTGTACATGTAACCATTGTCCGGAATGTAAAGCTAATCAACATAAAGAAAAGAGCGAGGATTGTGAAGGCTATAACCCTGATAATTATGATAGTAATGGTAAGATGGCTCGTCAATTATTGTTTAGAATGGTAAAGTTATCCGCTATGTTACATGATCTTTTAAAAGATAAAAATAATGTTGAAGCATGGGTTTTGAGTAAAATTACTAACGCTCACGATCAACTAGAATCTGTTTTTGGTTATGAAGATTACGAACATGCTTTAAACCCCATGCATGGTGCGTGTGATGATATGCAGGGTAATTTAGAAGAAAACAATGAAGAAGATCTCTATGCTGCTATTTCTAAAGGCGGTGACGATCTTTTAAATCAAATTAAGACTGTTTTGAGACGTGAATCAAAAGATACTTTAGAAAAAGTTTTATTTGAAACTATTACTTTGCTAGAAGAAAAAAAATAATTAACCTAATTTAGTGTTAAAAAGATTATAAATTTTTGGATCAAACTTACCACCTAATACAGCTTTTATAATTTGCTTTCTCATATTTTCATCTGACTGTCTATATAAACTTCTTAATTCTGAAGCACTAGTAATTTTCTTTCCACCTACAGAAAAATCTATAGTAATAGGAGCAAATATATAACCATGCCCACCATCCTCTCTAAACGGTTGCATTGAGTTTAAATCTGTAAATGGCTGAAAATAAGTTGGTGTACCTTTTTTTGTTGTACCGAATTTAAATCTAGGATCAGATTCCATATCTTTCTTTCCTACAACGTAAACCACTTTTGCAATATTAGCATCATAGTTGCTAAGAATTTCTAAAGGTTTGTAAGGCTGTTTAACCTGAGCTATTTCACCTTCAGGTATACCAGCTGCAACCATTATAGCTTTTTTTTCTGCAAAATTAAAAGGATATCTTTCAGGATCTTTTACTTTAGCTATTTCATCAGCTGTTGCGATAAAAAAATCCGCGGCTGGAAATTGCTTTTTAGCCATATCATATATTTTTTTATGACCTTCATGAAAAGGCTGAAAGCGTCCAGGAAAAATAACAATTAAATTATTTTTTTGATGTTGTAATATTTCGTTAACTAATTTATAAAATTTCATAGTTGTACCCCAGGAGTTAATGTCATTCTAGCACCTTCTTTACCATATTCTGGATTAACCATATAATTTTGATTAGACATTTGTCTAGGATTTTCTTCTTCTTCTTGACGCTTAGTAGCAAACTTACCTTGTTCTTTTCCTAAAATAAAATTACCAGTTATTTTAACTGGATTTGGAGATATAGATTTATCCCTTACGACAATACCTTCTTGCGTGCTCAAAGTACCTAGATCTGAAGAAGCTGCATCTTTAATTGCTTGCCCTAAAATCATAGTAGCATGATAAAACACAGCACCTGAAATAGCTTTTTCTATAGCTTTTTTATCATTACCTATATACATGTTCATAGGCGTCCCAGCCGAGATGTTTTTATAATTTTCTAAACTCATAGCTGAAATAGTTTTACCCGAAGCAAGCTTAATCTTATCTGCTCTTGGATTTTTAGCTGCAGCTAACCAATCTTTCAAAGGTTTTGTAGCTATATTTTTTGAATCATAACTAACAGTAAAAGGTTCATTTAAAGGCTTATTAAAGTCAACCTTATTCATTTTTACAATAAATTCATGCTCTACATCAAAATTCTTTTGTTTAGCAATAGGGTCAACTTTTGCAATTAAATCTTGTAAAGCTTTTTTATCGTAATTTATTTCTCTCGATGCCCTTCTTACACTACCTCTTACCGGGCTTTTTACTTCTATAATTTCGTTCAACCCATGTATTGCTAAGAAGTTTTTTGCATAACCAACTACATTTGTTGCTCCTTGAACATATTCCATATTAAATAAAATTTTGTTATTATTCCACATTTTTAATTTTTTAAGATCTTTTTCTATAGTAGGAATTGCAGTATTAAAGATATCTAAAACAGTACCACCTATATTAATCATACCATGTCCTTGAGGAAACCTAGCTGTCAATTTAGCTTTTGTAACTCCCTCTACATCTTCCGGTTTATTTGAGCCTCTATCCATAGCAAATTCTTTCTGACCTTCAGCATTTGTTATTAACTTTATAGAAGCATTAGCACCGTCTATTTTTACTGCAGAAGGCTTAGTACCGAGGCTTTTAGCAAGTTTATCAAATATAGAAATCAAATTCTTACCTGTATTAGCTCCTGGTAAATCAAAGGGATGGGCCATGTGACCAGCTACCCCGCCCTCCAATATAAACTGTGCAAACGTTATCATACTAACTAGGAAAAGACACCTGTGCTGCAGCACCTCTTTTGTCAATAGATATGTTAACTTTTGCATTATTTTTTAGTAAGAAATTGTATGTAGTAAATAATTTTTCACCTATTGAATTACCAGGGACGCTAAAAAACATTACTTTTTTATGTGATATATCTTCCTTTACATCTTCTGGTGTATCTTTAGGAAATGATCTACCACTAGCAAATATTATTCCTTTAAAATTATGATAATGTTTGTACAGCGCAATATGTAACGCTGCAATAATATATCTTAAACCTTGCATATCTTTTAAATTATGTCTAAAAAAGTTAATATTTTGCATTATAAAAGTTATTAACTGTTCTTTATCATTTTCATTTAATTCATATGTCCTACAAGCTACTATCCCTTTAGCTAGCTGATCATTTGTTAAACTATCTATATCACCAAAAAAAGCATTTACTGAAGAAAGAAAATCTTTTAATGGTTCTACTTTTTTTGCTGTTTGATAAGCTGTAAGTCTATCGACAATATTCTTTTTAAGAGTCTCTACTGACTTTACAACTTTATTTTTAGCTACTACCTGAGGTATAGCTGTTTCAATAGTACTAACTAAATCTTGCAAATTATTATCATTATCTAATGCATTTTTAACATTAGTAAGATAATTTCTTATATTAGGTAGATTTGTACTTTTCTTAGATTCAGGTGATTCAGAAAGCGCTTTTTCAATAAAATTTAATATATCTTTTTTAGCAGCTCGTAAAGCTTTTTCTGGTAGACTTTCTGCTGCAGACTGTGATAAAATATTAGCTAATTCATCTTGTGTACCTTCTATAGCAAACGATTTACCAGCACCTATCATTCGCGCGTCATAGTCTTTAAACTCTACTTCTCCAAATCCTGGAAAAAACAAATCACCTGTCTTTCCCTTTACAGCATCAGATATTAATGTTGTAGCTACTTCACCCCTACCTACATTAATACCTTTTAGTTGAGGTACAATATTAAATAAATTTCCAACCACTTTTAAAGCGTCTTCTGGGTTACTGAATAACGCTTTAAATGTATCCGGAATTAAATCAAAATACAGTTTAGGAGCTGTACTGTCACCTGCTTCAATCAATTTTCTTGTCGGGTTATTAGGATCAGTTTGAATGGTAATTAAATTTTCAAAAGCATCTACATTTAATTTATATTTATCAAACGCTGAATGAACACGTTCTGAAACAGCTTTAACTGACCACCCGTCTTTAGATAGCGCTTCATCTATAATATTATTAGCTGATACATCCTTACCGGACTTACCTTTCCACGACCTACTTTTATCTATTAGCCTTGCAATGTTATCCGCTAGCTGATCTGAAACACCTTTAAACTCTTGCATAGAGCCGTGAGGTGGGTTTTTATGAACCAATATTTCTGCGTTCTCTTTATTTATGTAAACTATATTACGAGGTGGCGGAGGTACTGGCTTATTAAATGATTCAGATAGATAGACTTGATCTAAGCTCCTGTAAGGCTTTTTCTTCATGATTAAACTGCGACATCATTGCTGTATCGCTTCATTATATTTAGAATTTCCTTATACTTTGCCATAAAATTATTTTCATTTATAGACTTTACAAAGCTTTGAAAATGAGGATTTTGAACTTTTTGAGGGTTGTCTTGATAATTTTCATTAGCCGCAATAGCTGCTTGCAGACCTTCTCTTACTTCTGTAGCGTTTTCTTTAGTTATTGGAATAGAAAATAAATCATCAATAGCCCCTGGAGGTACGTTCATAACTAAAGCTTTAGCAAGCATTCTTACTATATCTACATATCCTTCTGGTGGAATTGATTGTGGTTGTGTGTCTGTTGCAGCTGCAGGCTGCTCTGTAGCTGGGGCTGGTGCTGCAGCATCTTGAGGTGGTAAAGCAGACTGCTCTTCACCTGCTTCTGTGTACATATCCATGTATTTTTTAAGTGTATTGGCAAAACCCATACTAATATTTATGTAATTATACTATAAGAAGTTGTTTAGTCTTAAGGAGATTAAAGTATTCCTTATTAAGAAATACCAGATCATTTTTCTTAGTAAACGTTTTAACCTTATTAAATGTAAACTTTTCTATATTAACATTGTTTATATAGTCTCTAATACCGTTAATCACTTCAATACCCCTTCCATCATTTTTGGATAGTAAATGTGATAAAAATTCAAATGAAATATTTGTTATAAATACCTTTATTGGAAGTATTTTTTTAACTTTTGATAAAATAGAATTTATTAGTTTTAATACATCTTCTTCTTTAAAATACTTTAAAATCTTAAATCCTTCTAGCTGCGTATTATTAAAATATATAACATTCTTTTCCGTAGTTTTATCGTTCAACAAAAATTCACATATACTATGAATAATATGATGATAAAAAAACTTCTTTGCATCTGAACGAATCTTCGGTCCTAACAGCTCAAATTGATGTAAATCGTTTATGAGCTTTACTTCAATATTCTTAGTATATAAATGATTAAAATTTATTAATCTAAAATTATATTGCTTAAAGTCCATCTTACGCATCATAATAAATGCTTTTTAATTTTGTTCAAGAAATTTTTTAGGCGGTCGACCGATCCTAACATTTATAATACCATTATAATAGTCATTTCTTAATAAGACGTTTCTTTCTATCTGCTCTGAAATTTCAAAATAGGCTAATTCCCACTTAGACTCGCATGTCTTTAGAATTTTAAAAATAAATTTATCTTTACCAAACTTTAAAATATCTTCGTTTAATTCTGTTGAAGAGCTAGTGTATTCCTTCCAATCCGACTCTTTAATTTCTATTCTTTTATTTTTTTTACCCTTTAACGGCTTTCTTTTAAGCTTAGATTTGCATTGTTTTTTACCAATATATTTTTTTCCGTTAACCGTATTTGTTATTTCGTAAATAAAACCAAAAGTATTTTCTGTCATTTTGACAGATTCATTTAATATCCAATGTCCTGTTTCCACAGAACTATTTAGTTATAGTCCTAAACCTGGCAAAGGCCTTCTTTGTATTTTTATTTTTTCTTTTTTCTTTTTTTTGCCTACGCCTAGCATTTTTGGCAATCTTGTGTCATTAGGAGCATAAGCTTGATCATTTTGAGAAGGAAACTGATTACCATGCGAACCAGCTGAGCCACCTTGACCTACACCAAAAACGCTCGCTGGACCCCCGGAAACCATATCTTCTTGCAATACTTTATAGTATGCCTGTTCAAATAACCCCATTGATTTCATAATAAGTTATACTATTATTTAATTTAATGATACTAGAAGATTACATAAAAGAGCTAGAAAATGACTTAAAAATTGATGAGCTTAATTTAAAAGATTATCAATTAAGATTACCTGGCATCAAGCATAAATGGGCTGGTAGGTGTATAAGACATAAATTAGATCTTATTGAAGTAAAGCGCGAAAAAGAAAATCTTAAGAAAACTCTAGCTGATAAGCTTCAAGAGCAAAGCCCAGTAAAAATTGCAACACCGGTTGCCGAAAGAACAGCTGAAAAACACGCAGAAGTTATTAAGCTTGACGATAAAATTAAACAACTCGAATTAGTTGTAGAACTGTTAGAAAAAGCCGAAAAAACTTTAAGCTCTACATCATATGATATAAAAAATCTCGTTGATATTATTAAGCTAGAAACCACATGACGAATTTTACTTACGATACAAAAAAGAATACTGCTATTGTTACAGGTGAAATGCTTGAAAATATTAGAGAAGCATTTTCTGTTAAAAATGAAGCAGCTTTTTTTGTTAGACGTCGCTATGGGCGTTTTTTACCAGATAGAACTTACGCTATAACACCTGCAGGTAGATTTGAACCCGGGTTGTATTTTGAAATTAGAAAATATTTAACTAACAACAATTATACAGGTGAAGTTAAAACAGATGAAACTCTCTTTGATGTAATTAAGCCATCTCACCGGTGGGAGAGTAATCCACAATTTTCTAAAGACGTTATACCTCTTGCATTACCGTTAAGAGACTATCAAGAAGAAATTGTAAGAAAAGCGTTTAATATAGGCCGAGGTACAATTGTGCTTGCTACTGCAGGCGGTAAAACACTTACTGCTGCCTCATTACTAACAAAAATATTTTTACTACATGGTTCTAATTTTAAGTGCTTATACATTGTACCGGATTTAGGATTAGTGGAGCAAACATATAGTGATTTTCTAGCTTATAATGTACCTTTTTCTATGCGTAAGTGGACGGGTAATAGCCCTTACGAGCACGATAATTCAAATATTGTTATTGCTAACCTAGGTATCTTGCAAAGTAAAAATACGGATTTATCTTGGATTCAAAACGTAGATGCTTTAATTGTTGACGAAGTACATAAAATTAGAAAAGGAAATGAAGTTAATAAAATTATTAAATTAATCAAAACGCCTGTTCGATTTGGGTTTACTGGTACAATGCCTGAAAATTTAATGGACCAATGGAATATTATAGGCAAGATAGGTCCTGTAATATACGAGAAGAATAGCTACGAACTTAGGTTAGAGAACTTTATTAGTAATGTACAAGTTCAAATATTGAAATTAATTTATAAAGAAGACCCTTTTAAAGATGTAGTAATATCATCAGCAAATTTATTTAGAGAAGAGCAAAGATTCTTAATGCGCAGCACATTTAGAAATTCTGTAATTAGTAAGCTCGCTTGTAAGCTTAATAATAACGCTCTTATTTTGGTAGACTTTATTGAGCATGGAGAAAATTTATACAGAGCAATTAAAGAAATGTGTCCAAATAAACAATGTTATTTTATTAGAGGAGAAGTAGAAGTTACTGAAAGAGAAAAAATAAGAAAGCTTATAGAAGAGCATTCTGACGTTGTTGTAGTAGCTATTACAAAAATATTTTCGACAGGTATTAATATAAAAAATCTCCATTACATTATTTTTGCATGCGGTGGAAAGGCCAAAATTAAAATAGTTCAGTCAATAGGTAGAGGTCTTCGCTTGCATAAGGATAAGGATAAGCTTATAATATTTGATGTCGCTGACGACTTTAAGTATGGCTTATTGCATATGGATAAGCGTATAGCACTTTATGAGAAAGAAAAAATCCAACACACAATTAAAGAAATTACCGAAGCTTAAAGCTAAAAAGCAGAAGGTAGAGCGTAAGGTCAAGGCTAAAGAAGCTGATGACGATATTACTCATATACCGCCAGAACTTACACCTACTATTACTAAGCTTGCTGCTAAAGATAAAGTTCACTATGTCAATGGTAGAGAATTTGAAGAAGAAATTCGTGCGTATTATAAGTCAGGCAACATTACAGAAAAACTAGGTGAGAGCTTAACTAAGATTGCAAACGGACTGTCTTATGCGCCAAATTTTATAAACTATTCTTATAAGGATGATATGATAGGCGATGCTATAGTTAAAATGTTCTCAGCTTTACGTAACAAAAAATTTAGACTAGATTCAGGTTTTAGCCCATTCTCATATTTTACAACTATTGCATTTCATGCTTTTATTAATAGAATTAAAAAAGAAAACAAGCATCATGCAGCTTTAAACGAATACAGAGAAAAGGTTTATACAGAACATATGATTAATCCGGAGCTAATGGGCGGTGCACATATATATGTCGAGCCTGATAAGGAAGACGCGGATAATTATAATTCGACTCATGAGTAAAGAGCTAATAACAAAATCTAATAAAATTTGCTGCATTGCTGATCTACACATTGGTGTACATCAAAATAGTATTTTATGGCATGAAACTGCTTTGAAATGGGCTAAATGGCTAAAAGATGAACTTAATAATGCAGGTATAAAAGATATTTTTATTTTAGGAGATTTGTATCATTACAGAGATGAAATAGCAGTTAATACTATTCATGTTGTTAATCAAATATTAAAAATGTGGTCTGAGTTTAATATTGTTATACTGGTGGGTAATCACGACGCTTATTACAAAGATAGATCAGATGTAAACTCTCTTTCAATATTAGACGGCTGGAAAAATATACAAGTTATTAGCGAAGCTTCGACATATACAATTTATGGCAAGACATGTTCCTTTTTACCCTGGGGAGCAAATATAGATAATATTGAAAATTCTGATATTATTTTTGGTCATCTAGAGATTGAAAGCTTTAAGATGAATGCTCATAAGCTATGTGATCACGGTATGACAGCTAAAGATCTTTTAACAAAAGCTAATTTAATTCTTACAGGCCATTTTCATTTAAGAGATGAAAGGAAATACGATAGTAAGACTATTGTTTATGTTGGTAATCCTTTTGAAATGGATTTCGGTGATACTGGATCAACTAAAGGTTATTATTTGTTAGATTTTAATACTCTCAAATATGAATTTTTTGAAAACAACCTTTCACCTAAACATAAAAAATTATCTTTAACAGAACTAATCGATACAAAAATGAGCGGTGATAATATAAAATTATTAGCAGAAAATAACATTATTAAATTGCTAATCGATAAGAAAATTTCTAGTGATAATATTGATTTATTAATTCAAAAGATTTCTAGCTATAAACCGTTTAGTCTTTCAGCTGATTATTCATTATACGATAATTCTATCGGCGTAAATGACGACCAGCAGGTAGATTTATCTGGTGTAGATATGAGTAAGGCTATAGAAGAATTTATTAATCTATTAGATATTGATAAAAAGATAGACGTTTCACGGTATTGCTTAGAATTATATAAAAAGGCTTGTAACGCATGAAAACAATAACATTTAATAAAATAAGCATTAAAAATTTTCTATCAGTCGGCAATCAGCCTGTTACTGTAGATTTTAAGAGAGGTCTTCACATTATTACAGGTATTAATAGAGATAAAGAAGATCGACGCAACGGTGTAGGTAAATCGACAATTGCTGATGCTGTATATTTTGCTATATTTGGAGAGACATTGCGCGATCTTAAGAAAGAAAATATTATTAATAATATTAATAGAAAAAATTGCGAAATAATTTTAGACGCCGTAATACAATCTTCCGATAAAAAAGAAGAAATACAAATTATTAGAACACTCGAGCCTTCAAAATGCTATCTTTATGTAAACGGTGAAGATAAAACAAGAGATAGTATAACCAATACTAACGATTATATTAAATCTAAATTTAACTGTACTCCCGAGATATTTCAAAATTGTGTTATTATGACTATTAATAATACAATTCCTTTCATGGCTAAAAAGAAGCAAGAAAAAAGAAAATTTATTGAAGATATTTTTAATCTAGGTATCTTTGGTAATATGCTTAATATTCTTAAAGTTGATCTTAACGAAAAGAAAAAAGCTTTTGATATTGAAGTAACTAAGCACGATGAAATACAAAAAACAATACTAACGCAAGAAAAACAAAAAGAAAATTTTGCTCTTGAAAGACAGCGTAAAAAAGAGAAATATGAGTTTCGTAAAAAGAATAACACTATAGAAATAGAAGATATCAATAGTAAGCTTTTAGCTTTTGAAATGCCCGATGTAAATGATTTGATGGATAAGATTAAAGAGCAAGAAGCTAACTTAGTTAAAATCGATAAAAAGCTTCAAGAAACTAGACATTCTATTTCAGAAAAAACAACACTTATTACTCAAATTAATAAAAAAATTAATGCTGTCGGTACCGAGAAAGATGTTTGCCCTACTTGCTTAAGATCGATTAAAGATGTTGATCGTAATCATATTGTAACAGAAAAGAAGAAATTTAAGAAAGAAATAGAGGACTATGAAGATGCAATTAATAAGCTTAAAAGTGAAGAAAAGCAATTTAATACCGCACAAGATGTAGTAGATGCTAAGCTTTTAAAGTTACGTGAAAGTAGAAATTCATATAATCACAAACTTAAGGAAAAAGAGAGCCTAGAGCAAAGACTTGCACAGTTAAATCAATGGCAAGTTGAGTTAGATCAAGATTTAAAGGATATAGAGAAAGATTCTAATTCATACGATTCATTAATAAAAGAACAAACAGACAGACTTAATCTTGTAAAAGATGAGATTAATAAGCTTAAAGAGATCATCAATACACTAGATGTTGTTAAATTTGTGGTTTCAGAAGAAGGCGTAAAATCGTTTATTGTTAAGAAAATTCTTCAATTGTTTAACAGTAAGCTGGCTTATTATCTCAAGAAAATGGACGCTAACTGTATTTGTACATTTAATGAATATTTTGAAGAAGAAATTATAGATAATAAAGGAAAGTCATGTTCTTACTTTAACTTTAGTGGTGCAGAAAGAAAAAACATAGATCTAGCTTGTTTATTTACATTTATGGATATTAGACGTCTGCAGGGTGATGTAGCGTTTAACTTTAGTATTTACGATGAGTTATTTGATTCTAGCTTAGACGAACGTGGAGTTGAATTGGTAATTAATTTATTAAAAGAACGTGTAGACAAATATAATGAAAGTATAATGGTTATAAGTCATAGAAAAGAGAGCATTAAAGCTGCCACCGGTGATGTCATATTTCTAGAGAAGAGTAATGGTATTACTAGAAGAGTTGATTATAAGACGTATAGCATTTAATATAATCTATGGTCGTTAATCCTTTCGTATCTCCGTTTGCCTCGTCACCTTTTGCTTCGCCTTTCCCTTCTGTTCAGCCAGGTGTTGTACAGCAAAACGATGTACCGAGACCGCCAGAAATGGATTTAAATAGAGCATTAAATTATTATGCTGACTATAGTGGTTGTGGTTTCTGGAGAATGATTTGGCCTGAGCACATGCTTAACGCTAATCAAAGGATGGTAATACATGGTAGCACTGTAATGTGCTTTGATCCTAATTATTTTAGAGGTATTAAAGCTGTTAGAATTCAAAGACAAGCTACACCCAATCAATTGAGATTTGTAAAGTTTTTAAAAGAAATTAGCAAACAGCATAATTTTAGAATAATTTACGAAATTGATGACATTTGTTTTGCAGAAGATATTCCTGATTATAATAAGTTTAAGCCCGCATTTACAGATCCAGAGATAAGAAAAACAGCTCAAGAAATAATGAGTTTATGTGATGAGCTTACTGTTACATGTAAGTTTATGCAGGACTATTATAGAAATAAAACAGGTAATAGAAATGTAACTGTCATACCTAATTACCCACCTAAATTTTGGATGGGTAGATTTTATAACGAAAAGAAGATATCAGAAAATTACGATGCTTTTGAAAAGAGACCTCGCATTTTATATGCAGGGTCAGGAGCTCATTTCGATGTAGATAAAAGAGTTAATTATAAAGATGACTTTGAACATGTAGTAGAAACAATTATTAAAACGCGTCATAAGTTTAGGTGGGTATTTTTAGGTGCATTTCCATTGCCTTTAAAACCATATGTTGCAAACGGCGATCTAGAGTTTCATCAGTGGCAGCATCTATATGACTACCCTGAAAAAATTTATAATCTTAATATTAACATGCTTGTAGCTCCATTACAGGATAATATTTTTAATAAAGCTAAAAGTGATTTAAAATTTATTGAAGCATGTTGCTATGGATTACCAATTGCTTGTCAAGATCTTTGTACATATGAAGATGCTCCTTTAAAGTTCAAAACGGGCGATGAGATGGTAGGACATATAGAAGATGCTCTTTCTAAGAAAGGTAAATATATGAACCAATCCGCTAAGTATCGAAAGCTTGCTGAATCTCGTTGGCTTGAAAATAAAGATAACCTTGACAAGTATTTTGAACTATATAATTATCCGTACGGTGATCCTAATAGAAAGCTAATTAATTCTATTAATAGTCTATGAGAAAGTTATCTAAAAAAGAAATTAAAAAATTAGAAAAAGAAGGCAGATTAAGAGATCATGTTGAGATTTGGGTTGACAAACACAATCATAAATTAGAACTGCTAAGAACTTTAACGAGTTTAATTGCGGCAATAAGCTCTGCCATTGTATTGTTCAAAATAGTACTACATTTTTAATTGTACTTTTAGATATTATAGCTATAATAATTTTGTGTATAGGAACGTTGCATATTTACCTAAAGATCAGTTAATGCGCTTATTTACTTGGGATGAAAGCGGTAAGCGTATTTCATATGATACTACTTTTGAACCATATATATTTCTTGAAACGAATAATCATAGTGATTGTAAAAGCATTTTTAATACACCTTTAAAAAGAAAACGTTTTAAAAACCAGGCTGAAAGAGCTCGTTATTTAAAAGACAACAAAATAACGAGAGTATTTGAAAACATTAATATTCAACAGCAATTTTTAATAGATACGTTTTGGGAGAAGAACGAAGAGGCTGAATTTACAAAGCATCAATTAAGAATGTTGTTTATTGATATCGAGACATATAGTCCTGACGATTTTCCAAAACCTGACGACCCCCAGCATACTATTAATATTATAACCGTTTACGATACTTTACGTAAGCAGTTTATAACTTGGGGATTAAAACCTTATCATAATAAAAGAGAAGGGGTAACTTATATTTACTGTAAGACCGAGAAAGACCTTCTTAATAAGTTTATAAGTTATTTTACTTCTGATTATCCTGATATTTTATCTGGTTGGAATAGCGAATTTTTTGATGTACCGTATATTATTAATAGAATAACAAAAATTTTAGGTGAAGATGAAACTAGAAAACTTTCACCAGTCGGTTATATAAGACCAATTCAATTTACAGGCAGGTTCGGTCGCGAACAAGTTCATTGGCATATTGAAGGTGTTTCGTGTGTCGATTATCTAGACATTTATAAAAGATTTTGCCCTGTATTACGCGAATCATATAAATTAGATAATATCGGTGAAATTGAATTAGGCGAAAATAAGATTGATTACGGCGATACAAATTTGACAAGCTTAGCTGATGATAATTGGGAAATGTTTGTTGATTATAATATTCAAGACGTTAACTTGCTAGTGAGATTAGAACAGAAACTACAGTATCTAGAGTTATTACGTATGATTGCTTATGCCGGTCTTACTACGTTTGAAGGTGCTTTGGGATCACTTTCTGTTATTACCGGTCTTTGTGCAATTAAAGCAAGAAGTAAAAATCAACGAATTCCGACTTTTAACAAATCAACTTTTAGTGACGAACAAAATGCTGGTGCGTATGTGGCTGACCCGCAAAAAGGGTTTAAAGAACATATTGTATCGTTTGATGCTAATAGCCTATACCCCAACGTGATGATTACTCTGAATCTATCTCCCGAAACAAAAGTTGGTAGTATTGTAGATAAAAACGATAAAGAAATAACAATTAAACATGTCAACGGACAAACGTTTACTTTAACACATAATCATTTTGTTGATTTTCTTAAAAAAGAAGAGATAGCTATCTCGAAAGCTAAAGTGCTATTTACACAAAAAGAAAAAGGCATTATTCCCTCTATTGTCGATCATTACTATAAAAAGCGTGTTGAAATTAAGAAAAAGCTTGCAGCGTTAAAGAAAAAGAAATCAGAAATTTCTAAAGAAGAAGCTGATGAATTTAAACACGAAATAGATAATCTTAATATTACTCAGCATACTATTAAGATTTTAATCAATACAATCTATGGTTATTTCGGTAATAAGCATAGTCCACTCGGTGATGATGAGCTAGCAGAATCGATTACATTAACAGGACAAGCTGTAATTAAAGAATCTAATAGATTATTGGAAGAATATATAAAAAGTAAAGCAGGGTTAACAGATGAAGAAATGTTAAAAGATAGCCCTATTATCTATAACGATACAGACAGCTCATACATATCGATCAAACATATTGTCGATAAAACGGGTCTTAGAATGTTTAATAATAGAGGAAAAATTTCTCAAGAATATTATAAACAAGTTCAGGATATTGAAGATTATTTAAATGAAAAAATTAAAGTATGGGGTGCACAAGCATTAGGCTCAAAAGATTGTAGATTTGTTTTTAAGAGAGAGGCTATTGCAGACTCCGGACTTTTTTTACAGAAAAAGCGATATGTTCTTCATGTTTTAGATGAAGAAGGTATACCATGCGATAAATTTAAATACACTGGTGTAGAAGTTGTCCGGACAACTATGCCCACGCCTATCAAACCGTACGTAAAAAAGATTATCGAGACAATGCTGTTAAAACGCGATCTTGCAGAAACAAATAAAATTTTTAACGAAACATATGACATTTTTAAGCAATTACCGGTTGAGGATATTGCCTTTGTCATGGGCATTAAAGGATATGAAAAATATGCTAGTCAGTGCGACGGGTTTAAAACAGCTAAACATATGCCTATTCACGTTAAAGCAGCATATTTTTATAATATTTTACTAGACCGATTTAATACTGGCAAAAAATATGAAAAGATAGCTTCTGGCGATAAGGTTCGTTATTTCTACACTAGACAGCCCAATAAGTTTGGCCTTTCTGCTATAGGGTACAAATATACTTTTCCAAAAGAATTTAGCGAAACATTTCAGCCGGATCATGAAATGATGTTTGAAAAAATTATTTTTTCAGTTATTGAAAGATTTTATGACGCTGTAGGTTGGAAATTAAAGACACCTGGTTCTCAAGTTCAGACAGATCTTTTTGATTTATTAGCAGTTTAATAGTTGATTTATTTCTAATATATCATAATATATCTACATGAGCGAACAAAATCTTATTACATTTATTGATCATATTGGAAGAACTATTTTGGCTACTGTTGTAGAGCAGGATAAGACTTCGTTAACAGTTAAGAATCCTGCCATTATTCACGTACAGCCTACTCAGCAGGGTCAACTTAATGTACAGACTATTCCTCTTTATTTTAGAGAGTTTGTTGGTGAAAAGTCCCGTGAAGAAGGGACTACATGGAAGTTTAATTTAGCTAATATTGTAATTGGAGTCGGGGTTGATAATGATCCTAGACTTGTTGAGCAGTATGTCAGATTATTCTCGGCTGCTCCTGTTGTACAGCCTGCTACAGGTGGTGCAAATGAGCAAGTAATTAAGTTGTTTGACGAATAATTTTTTACTTGTTTTTTATAAAGCTTCATATATACTAGATCTATGAGTAAAGATCTTAATAAAATATTTGCGTCGTTAGATAAGTTAAATAGCGAAGCTTCAATGTTAAATGAAAACGCTTTAAGTAAAGTAGATGAATGGTTTGATACTGGCTGTTATGCTCTCAATGCCATACTGGGTGGCAGCTGTCGTGCTGGTGGTGTACCTAAGGGAAGAATTACTGGCTTCTCTGGTCCTAGTCAGACAGGCAAGACTTTTATTGTTAACAAGATCCTTGCAACGGCGCAAAAGAAAGGCATCACACCGGTTATTTTTGATACAGAGATCGCTATTGACGAGAATAGTACTAAGGGCGTCGGTCTTGATCCGGAAAACGTAAAATATGTACCGGTAGACACTATTGATCAGTGTCGTAATCAGATTAGTGCATTACTCGATAGTATTATTGAAAACGATGCAAAAGGTAAGTTCATTATTAGTATTGACAGTCTTGGCAATTTAGCTTCACAAAAAGAGTTAGACGACGTTGCAAAAGATAAATCAGCATCTGATATGGGTCTTCGCGCAAAGTCTTTGAAGAGTATGTTTCGCACTTTAACTTTTAAAGCTGCTAAGGCTGGCGTTACAATTCTTTTTACTAATCATACCTACGATGATCCAGCTGCAATGTTTCCTAGTCTTGTAAAGAATCAAGCTGGTGGTTCTGGACCGGTATATATGGCTAGTATTTTAGTACAGCTAGCTAAGCGTCACGAGAAG
>Ga0214923_10000575_pt1 | contig 54970 bp, 47 predicted proteins | sample LL1510_MetaG_FD_177993 | JGI IMG/M metagenome (GOLD analysis project Ga0214923, IMG submission 177993) | Freshwater microbial communities from Lake Lanier, Atlanta, Georgia, United States - LL-1510 | ecosystem: Environmental > Aquatic > Freshwater > Lake | place: USA: Georgia | collected...
GAATTAGAGTTGCAGGATGCGCAAGCTCATCTTCGGTCAATGAACCAATTCTATGGTAGCTTATCTAGTGCTATGAGCAACATGATGGAAGCCTCTAAAGATACGGAAGCCTACAAACATGAGGTCGCTAAGTTGACTCAGAATATGAATGCATTGAACACAATTTATGGCAATATGTTAACTGCCATGAATTTAGGAGGTGCTCGTTAATTTTGCTGTTTCGTATCATTTAGCTTTTTAATTGAACCTTAAGCCCTATGGCAGACGCAAAAGCATCCCCCCGACAAAAGATGATTAACATGATGTACCTCGTGTTAACAGCTCTTTTGGCCTTAAATGTTTCCAAGGAAGTACTTCAATCATTTGAAACTTTGGGGATTTCTCTTCGGGAATCTGCAAAAGTAGTTACTGCCAGCAACCATGAATTTTCTGACCAAATTAAAGATGCAGTTACTAAAGAAGTTGAAAGTGGAAATAAAAAGAATGAAAAGTTAATAGCACTGACGGATACTGTAATGGGTAAATCCAAGACCGTTTTTCTATATTTACAAGGAATCATTGATATGCTGGGTTCACCTGAATATGGAAATGCTGACCCAGTTACGCATTCAATAGAAGTAAAAGATGAGTCTGTTAAAAACACCAATTTTTGGTTAGGGATCGATGATGCCGCTAATGGAGGAAGAGGAAACGGTGAGGCAATGAAACTTAAAGAAACCTTGAATGGATATGTTGCCTGGGCAAACAAGTTTCTTGCGGAAGAATTGGGGGATAGTACCAGCTTTAAAAAAATATGTCTGGAACCCTCCGAAGATCCGACACTCGCTCATTCTTCTCATGGTGGGGAGGTAAAATCTTGGGAATATTTTACTTTCCATGACGTACCCTTAATCGCAAACATCGCTTTACTGGAGAAATATAAGTCTGACATCAATACCATTGAAACCAAAGTATTGAATGCCATCAAACTTAAATTAAGCAATATTACTTTTAAAATTGATTCTTTGATTGCAATTGATGCACCGCTTTCTCAAATCGTTCCAGCAGGTCTTCAATTCGAAACTAAATTGTTCGTTTCCATGGCATCCAGTGAGATTAAACCTCAGTTTGAGGGAGGGGGAATTACCACTGACCCCAGCGGAAATTTTGCAATCATGAAAATTGGCGCACAAGGTGGATTTGCTGAAGGGGTAAATGAAAGAAAACAAGGCTATTCAGCTTCTATCAAAGTACCTAAAGCCGATGGAACATTTGCTTTATTACCCGTTAAAGGAGAATTCACGGTTAGAAAACCAGAAGTAGTAATTACCTCTAAATCGGTTCAAAACTTATATAGAGCCTGCGGAAATAAAATTAATATTGATGTACCTGCCTTAGGAGATTTGTACAATCCTTCTATTTCAGCCAGCGGTGGTGCAGATGCGATTCAAGATCCTGCAAATAAAAAGGTATTTACAATCGTACCTCAAGGAAAAGAATGTATTGTTGGAGTTACTTCAAATACAAATGGGCAAAACTTGAAAATTGATGATATCAAATATTCAGTAATTGCCCCTCCTCGTCCGCAGATTCAAATTATTGTAAATGGTAAAATCTATGATGGTTCTACCCCAATTCCTAAAAAATCTACGCTGACTGTTAAAATTGTTCCGGATAAAGAATTTTTAGAAAAATTACCTGCCGATGCAAGGTATGAAATCGGTACTGCACGAGTTCTAGTTCAAAGGGGGTTAGGGGTACCCAAAGAAGTGACCAATACCAATGCTTCTGGTAAAGATGCCAGAACTGGTATTTCAGTTCCCCTTGGTACTTCCTTACAAAATGATAACGCAGGTACTAAGATTTATGTGGTGGTGGATAAAATTTATCGCGTAAATTTTAAAAGCCAAAAGGTTGAAGAAAACTTTATTGAGACCGAGCGTATGGTGGGGGCAGTTATCCAATAATTTAGGTATGAAAAATTTCATTTTCTTTCTGATTCTGTTTGTATCCGTTCCAGTTGGATTGTTCGCTCAATTTCCTCCCCGGGATGAAGATCAATTGAAGCGTCAAAAGGTGGTTAATAGCATTCCTTTGAATGAGAAAATGAACAAACCTTTGATTTATCCTGAGGAGTTAATTTATACCAAGCCTCGTTATAGTGAAACCAAAGGAATTATTGAAGCATTGTTAAATGGTGTTAAGAATAATAAATATGTAGCCTATCGTGCTGATTCCTTAACCTGGGCAGCTCCTTTAACTTGGAATGATGTAGTAAAATTGGCTAAATCATATGAAGATAAAGGCGCTGAAGCGGAGGGAGAATCTACCGAAGGCGGAGGAACGGGATTTGAGGATTTTGGGGGAGAAGATGCAGGTGCTGGGGGAGAAGGGGCAGCTGGTGGAGAAGATGCTTTAGCAGCTGCAGGGGGTGGAGGTAGTGGTCGCTGGCCTTTTGACCTTGCTCCTTATACCGATAAAATGGAAATTATTGAAGATCGTATCTTTGATAAAAAACGCTCCGATGTTTATCATGATATTCAATTTATTAATTTGATTTGGGTAGATCCAGGAAATGTGCGCCCTAATAAAAATTTCGTTTCGTTTAAATATACCGACGTAATGGCGCAATTAGATGATACCCAATGGAAAAATCATAAAAATGATCAGGAGTATCGTTCAATGCGGGAAGTAATTGAATTAAGAATGTTCCATTCTTACATCTTGTCAGTTTCCGGTACTGAAGTTGAATATTTAGATCAAGCGGAATATCGTAGAAATCAAATTGTGGAATACGAACACAATCTTTGGCATTATTAATAATAAATTTGTTTAGCATTTTAAAGTCCCGAAATTCGGGACTTTTTTATTTTTAATTGCTGTGTTAATTATTTTTTATTTTCCTGAAGCCAATTAATCACCGCTTTGGCTCTATGGTTTCCAATAATTTCAATCAATTGTTCCGCAGATGATTGTTCAATATTTTTTATGGTTTTAAAATGTGATAATAATTTTTTTGCGGTTACTTTTCCGATTCCTGAAGCTTCCGTTAAACTGGTTTTTAAAGTTCCTGCCGATCTTTTATTTCTATGAAAACCGATTGCTGTTTTATGCGCTTCATTCCTTAGTTGTTGTAATAATTTTAAGGAAGGACTTCTTTTATCAATATGCACGGGTACAGAATCATTTTTATGATAGATTTCCTCCAACCGTTTAGCAATTCCAATAATCGGCAAACGTGTATCTAAGGAAAGCTCAGTAAGGGCTTCTAAAGCAGCAGAGAGTTGTCCTTTACCTCCATCTACTACTATTAAATCTGGCAAAGGTGCATTTTCTTGTAACAAACGACTATACCGGCGGGTTACAATTTCTTTCATCGAGGCGAAGTCATTAATGCCTTCAACGGTTTTAATATTAAAGGTTCGATATTCTTTTTTGGCTGGTTTTGCATCTTTAAATACCACCATCGACGCTACTGGAAAACTTCCCTGAAAATTAGAATTATCAAAACATTCAATATGCCGGGGAGGATGTTTTAAGTGTAAATCTTTCTGTAATATTTCAATTACTTCCGGAAATTCCGGACGTTTTTTATTATCTAATTGTAATATCTTTTCTTTTAATAAAGCCACACAATTTTTTTCAGATAATTGAACTAATTTATATTTATCTCCCCGCAAAGGAACTTGTACTGAAAATAAAAATCCTTCAGTTGCTTCTACCGAAATATTACTGATTACCTCAGGATAAAAGTCTTCATTTTCGGCTGCTAATTTTGAAATAGCAGCAATTAATATTTCAGCATCTTCTTGATGGGGTTTACGTCTTACATCATAGGCATGGGTTTGGATAATTACCCCATTATGTATTTTAAAATGATTAATTACCGATAAATCCTCTTGTGTGCGTAAGGTAACTACTTCTAATTGAGTTATGGTTTCAGATACAATCGTATTTCTTTCTTTATACCGTTGAATAAATTCAATTTTTTCTTTTAATTCTTGTGCATATTCAAACTCTAAATTTTCAACGGCTAATTTCATTGAGCTTTTAAGTGCCAGAATTAGCTGTGAATAATTTCCCTTTAATAATAATTTTACGGCTTCAATATCTGTTAAATAAGGTTCCTCGGTATATTTTCCCACACAAGGACCTTTGCAATTTCCTATATAAAATTCTAAACATAATCTAAATTTATTTTCTGCAATATTTTTCTCTGATAAATTTAAATTACAATTCCGTAGTTTAAAATTCTTTTTAATAAATTGTAAAATAGATTGCATCGTTCTACCACTCGGGTAAGGACCAAAATATAAGGATCCATCTTTTTCTTTTATTCGGGTAGAAAATACTCTAGGAAATCTTTCTTTTTTTATACAGATATAAGGATAGGTTTTCCCATCCTTCAACATTACATTATAGCGGGGTTGATATTGTTTAATTAAACTATTTTCCAATATCAAAGCTTCTTGTTCGCTATTGGTAATGGTAAATTGAATGTCCCGAATTCTTTCTACTAATAAACGGGTTTTAAAGTCAGCAAATACCTGCTTAGTGAAATAGGAGTTTACTCTTTTTTTTAGATTCTTTGCTTTACCGATATAAATTATTTTTCCATTTTGATCAAAGTATTTATATATACCTGGATCTTCCGGCAGCGCTAACCGGATTTCACGTAAAAGGGTTTCTATATCCAGGGGTTGCATTAGGTTTTATAATACGGTACAAAAATACAATAAGTGGATTGTATCCATGCTGACAAAAGGAATAAATTCAATAATATAACTTAGACCTTGTCCAATGGTAAAAGCACAATTAGGGAATAAATATTTTCTACTTTTATTAGATTAATAATAGTTCAATAACTGGATGGCGAATTAATTAGTTTCCAAGATGGATTTAGTGGTTTAATGATAAATTTAGATTCTCTTTTAAGATTAATTTCCATTCATTAATCCAAAATCTACTATGTGAATATTGAAGCTAAACAATAGTCTATTTCACTAAGTCCAATTAATTGAGGAATAAAATTTTCTATCGGATTTATTTAAAAAACGACGTCTGAAGAAACTATTTAATCAAAATTAACTGAGCTTTGTTTACTTTCTTCCCCTGATTCGTATTGCCCTTGTTGTAAACGATAGCGTCTGCAATCCAATTCAACATTAAAAGAATTGGGTCGCTCAAAGGTCTCCTTGCCTAAATGAATTGAAGAATCTTTATATATCTTTTGCATATAAATACCCCAAATTGGCAGTGCCATATTGGCTCCTTGTCCGTAGGTAATAGATCTAAAATGAACACTACGATCGGCGCAACCTACCCAAACGCCAGAAACCAATTTAGGCGTAATTCCCATAAACCAACCATCAGAATGATTTTGAGTGGTTCCAGTTTTTCCTCCAATATCTTGTGTTAAATGATATCTGAAACGAAGGCGACCTGCAGTTCCCCCAGGTTCATTTACTCCACCCTTTAACATATCCACCATTAAATAGGCAGTTTCTTCGCTGATGGCTTCTCGAGAGGCTCCTTTAAATTCATCAATTAATTTCCCGTGTTTGTCTTCTATTCTGGTAATAAAAATGGGTTCATTCCAACGACCTTTATTGGCAATGGTTGCATAACCACCGGTTAATTCCATTACACTTAAATCGGTAGTTCCTAAACAAAGAGAATACACCGGATCTAATTCCGATTCAATTCCCATTTTATGCGCATAATCAACTACTACTTGAGGGCCAATTTGTTTGATTATTTGAGCAGTAATTAAATTCACGGAAGTAGCTAACGCACGGCGTAAGGTCATTTTCCCACCATATTTTCCATCTGAATTTTTAGGTGCCCATAATAAAGACCCATCTTCCCGATAAAAATAAACCGGTTGATTTAACATTTCATCACAAGGAGAAAATCCATTATCAAAGGCTGCCGTATATACAAAGGGTTTAAAAGTAGAACCTACTTGGCGCTTCCCTTGTTTAACATGGTCATATTGAAAAAAATTATGGTCTAATCCACCAACCCAAGCTTTTATATGGCCATTGGTGGGATCTAAAGAAACAAATCCAGTTTCTAAGAATTTATTATAATATTGAAGGGAATCCCAAGGGGACATCACAGTATCAATGTGATTTCTTTTTCCATCTCTCCAAATAAATACTTCCATATTTATCGGTGTTTTAAATTCTGCAAGAATTTCTTTTTCATTTTTACCCGCAACATTTTTTGCGTATAAATACCGGAAAGATTGACGCATAGCTCTTTCCAAAATTGATTTATCTTTTTTCCAGGGTTCCTTACCCGTAATATGTTTATCGAATAAAGGTTGTAAAGAGGATAAATGTTCAGCAACTGCCTCTTCTGCATAATGCTGCATACGCGAATCGAGGGTTGTATATATTTTTAATCCATCCGTATATAAATTAAAACCTCTTTCTTTCGCCCATTTTTTTAAATATTTTCTAAGATATTCTCTGAAATAAGTAGCAATTCCGGAATTATGATTAATCGGAGAATAATGAATTAATAATTCTTTTGCTTTTGATTTTTCAGCTTGTTCCTCAGAAATAAATCCATTTTCCTGCATTAATTCAATAACTGTATTTCTGCGGTTATAGGCTCTTTCTCTACTTCTTTCATTTAATACCGGATTATATCGGGTAGTTCCTTTGAGCATTGCAATTAATAAGGCTGCTTCTTCAATTTTTAGTTCAGAACAATGTTTGTCAAAATATACTTTTGCTCCAGCTTGAATGCCATAAGTATTTCCTCCGAAGGAAACGGTATTTAAATAGGAATTCAGAATTTCATCTTTTGTATATAATCGTTCCAGAACTATAGAAACAATCATCTCTTTAATTTTTCGAAGATATTTACTGTCAATCCATCTTTTTTCTTGTTGAAACTCTTCTTGTTGTTCAATGTCATATCCCGTTTGTTGATCATATAAATTACGAGCAAGTTGCATGGTTAAAGTACTTGCACCTCTGAAATGTGCACGGGTAATTCCATCAAAAAGTGCAACAAATAATCCTTTTAAATCAATTCCCGGGTGTTCGTAAAATCTTCGATCCTCAGTAGCTATCAAAGCATGAATTACATAAGGAGAAATAGAATCTAAAGAAATGTTTTCTCTAAACTCATGGAAATAAAAATTACCTAACAATGCTGGGCGACCCGATTCATCTACATCTGAAGAAAAAATCTGACTGGATAAATCAATTTGTGGATTTTCAATATCTCTTTGTAGATTCGGCATGGTAACCAATACATAGGCAACAAATCCCATAAATAGAAGGGTAAGGCCTATCGTTATCCAAAGAAAAATTCTTCGATAAAATTTAAATTCCGGATTAAATTTAAATCCTGCCATCATACTAGGCACAAAGTTAAGGGTTCTATTCTATTTGGCAATTCCTGCGTATTTTCCATATTCACTTATTTTCCAGCTAACATTTCAATGTGATTTTTTTCAAAATAGGATATATACTCTTCGAGCATATTTTTTTGAATACAGGTATTAAAGTTTTTGCGTGTAATAAATACAATATCTTTTCCTGGATTTTTGGGTAAGGTATTAAATTGAGAATTCGATTTTAATTCCTGAATATATTTCCAAGCAAATCGGTAATTTATAAATTTAGATATAATACTTACATATTGCTGACGATATAATACTCCGGTCATAGTAAGATTCTCAGAAGCATATTTTTCTCCATGAAGATTAGAGAATTTAATTTTAAGTTCATTTATATTTAGTTTGTTATTTTCAACAATAAACAACACTATTACCTCATCTCCAGGAGAAATTGTGGGTGTAAATAGGGAAGAGTTTAGGTTGTCTTTATTGGGGCTAATTTTAGGAGGAGTCTGAGAAGGAGTACCTCCGGCTGATTTAGATCCATCCAATAATTCCAAGGTACGTTTTGCAATAGGGGTAGATTCTGCTTCGGGATAATTATCAATTAAGTATTTATACATATATCGCATGCTATCTATATTTCCCATTTTGCCAAAACTTAATCCTTTCATATATAGTACAGCAGGAAACTTGGGTTTTTCAGGGAAGGTTTCTAAAATATAATTACAAAAGTCAATTACGGTTTGATAATCCTTGGTTACAGAATACACCTGGAATAAAGCACTATACGCCCCATCGAAGGTTTGTTCTGATTTTCTAAGTTCATCTGTTATACTTTGACTTCTAATTAATCGGGCATATAAAGAATTGGGATGTTGATTTAAAATATAATTTTTGTAATTATTTGCTTTAGGAGATTTTAAATCTTTATAAATCGTATATAGGGCATATTGTGATTTCAAAAAATTAACCGATTCCGGATATCGTTTAATTAATCTTTCATAATAGGGTATTGCTTTTTCGGGAAGATTTAATTTTTTATGATAGATTTGGGCAATCCCAAATAGGGCTAAATCTATTTTTTCATTACTTACCTTTTTCTCTTCGTCGGTAAGGGGAATATCTCGATAATATTTCTTTCGGATGGCTTCAGGGTCTTCCTGGGAGGAAGTTTTATTTTCCTTAGTTTTTTCGTCTGATGAAGAATTACCACTATTTCCTATTTTTTGAGATCTTCTCCAATTGTCTTCATTTTTACGGTTACCCCATATTTTTTGGAATTGAATTTTACCCGCACCACTTTGTTTAGGGTCATCAAATGAAAATGCGGAAGAAGCTAAGGTGTTATTTGAATTTAATTGTTGTTGTTGATTTAAAATTCGAGTCATTTCTTGATTTTCCTCGAGTAATCGAAGGCTATCTTCCATGTTTTCCTTTCTTCTCTTATCCTCCTTAATTAATTTATCAATTAATTGATCCCTTTTAGCAGAAGGCATTCCGGCTAATTTTAGCATACTATCTTGATACGTTAGGGTTTCATAAAACACTACATATTCTTTTAATATTGCCGACATAGATTTTACTTCTTTATATTCCGGTGCATCTTCTTTTACTAAAGATGCTGCACTATCAAAATATAATTGGGCTTGGGGGTAATTTTCTTTTTCATGAAAATAAAGGGAGCCGCTTTTGTAATAGGATAAAGATTTTTGGCGAGTATTAGTAGTACTTACATCGAGCGATTTCTGTAAATAAGATAATGCTTTATCATAGTTAGGTTTACGAATTTCAAGCATCGCAAATTCATAATAAATTTGATCTAAGAAATCTTTATTTTTTTCATCACGTAATAATTCTTTTAACAATCGATTTATTTCAGCACTTCGATTGGCCAGAGAAGGTTGGTTAGCGATAAGTCTTACAAGTTGTAATCGTGCATTAAATACCAAAGCATAATCTGTATTTAATTTAATTACATTCGTAAATCCTTCATAGGCTTTTGCGTATTTATTATTCTTAGCATATAATTGCCCTAATAAATACCAGCCTCGTGCTTTTTGTTTTCTTCCGGGAATACTTTCAATATTTTCTGCTAGAACCGTTTCAGCTTTATCGTATTTTTCTTTTTCGATATATAGGCGGGTTTCTAGTGCTGCTACTTCTCCCCGTAAATTTTTAGGTAATTGTGATTTTTTTAAATTTTTCTCACAAAAATTTAAAGCTTTATCCGGATATCCGGATAAATAATAAGCTTTTGCAAGCCACACTTTGGTTTCGGGCACCAAATCACTTTTCGGAAAAGCGGCAATTAAATATTCAAAATTAAGAATTGCAGTTGCGGAGTTATGTTTATAAAAATTACATTTTCCATTTAAATAACGGCAATCATCAATCCATTTTCCATATGGATGGCGATAAATTACGACATCACATTTTTTAATCGCTTCATCAAATAGACCAGAAGCAGTTGAATTAGGATCGGTTTCCCAAGCGAAGATGGGCATCCAATCATCTTGGGTAATGGTAAATTTCTTTTCTGTTTCCCGCGCTCCTTCCCGAAATTTTACATTCCCATTATAATACCCATTAAAATAGGAAAGAAAGCTATGCCAGTTGCGAGCCATAAAAGACTTACGGTGCTTCCCGCAACCCGATAGAAGTGCAGTTAAGAGTAATGCACCTAAAGAAATATGTATAATTTTACGTAGCACCCGGAAGATAACGCCAGGTTTAGCCTGGGTATTTTCCTCAAAAATAGAAAACCCTACGGATGCGTGAACGAATAAGATTGTGGAGAGCTCGAATGGGCGTCCCGTATAAAGTTATTATTATGGAGGAAGAGTCCTTGTTAGGGGCTGGAACTTTTCGGTACACTTTAGGAAAATTGTGGCTTGGTGTGGGTCTATTGGGCTTTTTGTTGATTTTTGTAACGGGTGTTGCCATTTTTTATACCCCTTTTATTCGGGAAAAAATTCCGGGTTATACCCGTCCAGATGATTATGAAAAACAAGAAGAATTGTTGGGAAAGCTGGAAGAAATGGAACAAGCAATTGCCCAACGGGATTCTTTTTTAGCTTCCTTACAAAGAATGTCGGGGTCTCAACCGGTAAATACTGAATCTCCTAATTTAACCATGAACGCAGACGCTGAAGAAATGCAAGCGTATCAAATGGATGGGGAAAATGAGGAGACCCATGAAAACCCTGTTGGATCTTCCCAAGTGACAAGTGCTGTACAAAGAGAAACTAGGGGTTATCCATTGATACACATTGCTTACAACAAAAATCAAGAGAGTTATCTACCTGGAAAGTTAAATCTTATTCCTCCGGTTGATGGTTTTGTAACTTCAGAATGGCAACCTAGTAATCGTCATTTTGGAATTGACTTGGCCTCGGGTAAAAATGCATTGGTAAAAGCTGTGGCCGAGGGAACAGTAATTTGTGCAGATTATTCCGATCAAAATGGATATGTGATTGGAATACAACATTTCCCCGGGTTAATTACTTTTTATAAGCACAATCAATTGCTGTTTAAAAAAACAGGTAGCCGCGTGTATGCAGGTGAAGCCATTGCCATCATTGGGAATTCAGGGGAAAATTCTTCCGGACCTCATTTACATTTTGAAATGTGGTATCAAGGACAACCCCTGAATCCGATTCAATATTTCCCCTTACTTTAAAAAATTAGTTTGTTAAGCATGAAAGAAAAAGATAAAGAACGCCGACAAGAGGCCAGCGCCGAGAATGTACTCGATATTATTGGAAAGGGTACCACCATTCATGGGAATATTGTAGCTGCAGGAGATATGCGTGTGGAAGGATTAATCAAGGGGACGGTAGTATGTAAATCGAAACTGGTTTTAAGTAGCCATGGATGTATAGAAGGAAATGTAGATGCAGGACAAGCAAACGTTTCCGGTGAAATTCGAGGAAGCTTAATTGCCCGTCAGTTATTGCATATTCAAGAAACGGGAAGGATTATGGGAGATGTGGTAACGGAAAAACTGATTGTTCAATTAGGTGCTTTCTTTTCTGGGAATTGCCTCATGGGTTCTGTGGAAATGAAGGAAAAGATTGAGCAACAGGAAAAGATCAAAGAAAAAACAATCGCTACAGTTGATATTCTACCCGTTGGAAAAACTGAATTGCCAAGAGTTGAAAATGGGGAAGGTACTTGGGTAACCTCAGAACCTGCGGGCTATGAACCTACCTAACCCTGACCCTGGAAAAAACCCTAACCCTTTGGGTAAATGGGCTGGGGCAGGTATGCAAATGGCAGTTACTATTTTAGGCTTTGTTTTTTTAGGAATTTATCTGGATAAAAATCATCCGGATCGCCCTCCCTATTGGACTTTAGGGTTATCCTTAGCCGGATCGGTATTGAGTATTTATTACATGATTAAAACATTTTTGCAAAAATGAAAGTTAGCCGATTTGCTACTTATGTAGTAGCAGCAGCGATAGGTCTGGCAATAATAATCTCTTGGCCAGTTTGGGAATGGAAAGGATTAGTATTGATGAGCGTAACCATAGGAATCATTGCTTGGGTCAGCAGTATAACCATAGCCGCCTATGCGATTGTGTTTCCTGGAATAAAAGCTGGAGGTGCTGAATTTTCCCAGCGTGTTTTAGCCGTTACAATGGCTCGCCTATTTTTTAGCATCGGGGTGATTCTAGCAATTTATTTTGCTTTTCCTGAAGAGGTGATTTTTACGGTTTTAACATATTTTTTTTGTTATGCTTCAGGTACTGCGTTTGAAATCGTTGTAATCCTTAGTAGCTTGCGTAAAATTTCAAAGTAGCTAATAATTCGTGGTAATGAAATATTTAAAAGCAGGTAACATTCGCTTATTCTGGGTTACTACTTTTGTTTACTTATTCTTGATTTTCAATTCCTTACAATTTTTGCAGGCATCCGATTCTCATGCCGCAGCACAAGGGGGAGAAATTGACGTGGCAGGTATCATGATTCATCACGTTACCGATACGCATGATTGGCATTTTTTTGATTTACCCGGAGAAGGACATTATGAAGCGATTTCAATAGATCTTCCGTGGTTAATATATGATAATCGTACTGGAATTTCTTTTTATCCCACTACTGAAGATCTGTTGCATTCTGGTAAATATATCTTAGAACATGGTAAAGTGGCTGCGATTAGTTTTGAAGTAACTTCTATTAATCAATTGGCACATCATGTTGAAGAGGATTTTAAAAACGCAGGAGGTAAAAATATTGAATTGGATAGTTTGTATTGGGTTAATTTGTTTGCAAGAGAACATTACGTTTTAGTGCAAGATCACAATCCTAACTTTCCTCCTCGTTTGTATAAGCTAGATATGGAATCTACTGTATTAGACTTATCCTTAACAAAAACATCTTTGCAAATGGTGTTAGTAGGTTTTGCGATGATATTGGTATTTATTAGCGTTGCAGGATATTATACAAGAAGAAAAGGTCAAGGTCCAAAAGGGCTTCAATCTTTTGTAGAGCCGGTCATTGTATTTATCCGGGATCAGATTGCAATCCCACATTTAGGAGAGAAAAAATACGCACGTTTTCTTCCTTATTTACTGACCTTGTTTTTCTTTATTTGGTTTAGCAATTTGTTTGGGCTTACACCCTTGAATTCCAATATCGCAGGGAATATCAGTGTAACGCTTGCCTTGGCAATTTTAACCTTTATAATCACCTTATTTAGTGCTTCCCGTTCCTTTTGGGGGCATGTGTTTTGGTTTCCTGGGGTTCCATTGCCGGTTAAATTTTTAATGATGCCAGTTGAGATCGTAGGAATGTTCACCAAACCGTTTGCATTAACGGTGCGGTTATTTGCCAATATTGCTGCGGGTCACTTAATGTTATTAGCCTTAATTGGTCTGATCTTCATTTTGGGTAAGGGGGGACAAAGTGTAGTAGGGGGATTAAGCATTAGTCCCTTAACCTTAGCTTTTGGATTGTTTATTTATTGTCTTGAATTTTTGGTTGCTGTGGTACAGGCGTATGTCTTTACTTTACTTACGGCAGTGTTTATAGGTCAGGCCATGGCGGATCATTCCCATGACCATGCGGAGGATCATTCTTCAACTGACCATGCACTTGCAGGAGGCAGCCATCATTAATGTTTAGTGTTGTAACATTTTAATTTTTAGTATATGTTGTTAGAAGCAGCAATTGGAGTAATGGGTGCCGGTATTGGCGCAGGCTTAGTAGCTATTGGTGCAGGGCTAGGGATTGGAAATCTCGCAGGAAAAGCACTAGAATCTATGGCGCGTCAACCTGAAGCATCCGGAAATATTCAAGGTGCAATGGTGTTAACCGCTGCCTTTATTGAAGGGGTTGCCCTCTTTGGTGAAGTAGTGTGCTTACTTGCCGTTTTAGCCGGAAAATAATTCATCATTCTTCCCCCTGAACGGTTGGTTCAGGGAGAAGAATACTATTTCTCCTCGTTAATCGAATTTACTTAAGTCTTTACCCTATATGGAATTAGTTCTCCCTCAATTTGGTCTATTCTTTTGGTCTGTGATTTTGTTCCTTTCCATATTTTTGGTTTTGAACAAATTTGCTTGGCCGAAAATTATTCAAGGTATTCAAGAACGGGAAAAATCAATTGAACATGCCTTGCAAACTGCTGAGTTGGCACGTGATGAAATGAAAAAATTGGAAGCTAGCAATTCCAAACTTTTGGAAGAAGCTCGGTTGGAAAGGGATCAAGTATTAAAAGAAGCCAGAGCTATCGGTGAAAAAATCGTTAATGAGGCTAAAGAAAAAGCGAGTCTTGAAGTGGCACATATGACCTCCACAGCCCGTACTCAAATTGAAGCCGAAAAAATGGCAGCCATTACCGAACTGAAAAATGAGGTCGGAAAATTGTCTATCTCCATCGCTGAAAAAATTCTTCGTCGGGAATTAGAAAATCCTGGAGAACAAGAAGCAGTAGTAGGGCGATTGGTTAATGAAATGAATTTAAACTGATATGTCAGATCAAAGGATAGGATATCGGTATGCCAAAGCGATCATGGAATTATCCATGCAGCAAGGCAATATTGAACAAGTGCTGGAAGACATAAGAATGATTCATCATTTATGTGATACCAGTCACGATTTGTTATTATTCTTTCGTAGCCCTTTAATCCATTTGGATAAAAAAGAAAAGGTAATAAAAGCATTGTTTGAAGGAAAAGTATCTACAATGGTTTTAGAATCCTTTTTATTGTTGGCAAGAAAGAATCGTACCCAGATGATCCCCTCTGTAGCCCGGGAGTTTATCCGTATGTATTTGAAAGACCATAATATTAAAAAGGCTTTTGTGTACACTGCCACAGCATTATCAGAGGCAAGCAGGGCTCAAATATTAACCCAATTAAATGCCTTGTTTGGCGTAAAACTGGAAATTGAAGAAATCATTCAGCCTGAATTAATCGGCGGATATGTTTTACAAGTAGAGGATAAACGATTTGATGGAAGTTTCGCATCCACACTTCGTAAACTCAAAAAAGAATTTAGCAGCAATCCTTATATAAAAAATTAATTACCATCATGGCACAGGTTAGACCCGACGAAGTTTCCGCAATTTTAAAGGAACAACTTTCTGGATTTAAATCCACCTCGGATTTAGAAGAAGTAGGAACCATTCTCCAGGTTGGAGATGGAATTGCCCGTATTTACGGTATGTCTGGAGTTCAATCCGGAGAGTTGATTGAATTTCAAAATGGTTTAAAAGGAATTGTATTAAACCTAGAAGAAGACAATGTAGGTGCGGTAATTCTTGGGGTATCTGATGGTATTAAAGAAGGGGAAACGGTTCGTCGTACCCGTCAAATCGCTTCCATTCAAGTAGGAGATGGATTGGTGGGAAGAGTAATCAATACCTTAGGAGAACCAATTGATGGTAAAGGCCCAATTGCCGGAACTTTATATGAATCTCCGATTGAACGTAAAGCTCCTGGGGTAATTTATCGCCAACCTGTAAATGAACCTTTGCAAACCGGTATTAAGGCTGTTGATGGTATGATTCCTATTGGTCGTGGTCAACGGGAATTGATTATCGGGGATCGTCAAACCGGAAAAACAGCAGTTGCCTTGGATACTATCATTAATCAAAGAGAAGGATTCTTAAAAGGTACTCCAGTTTTTTGTATTTATGTTGCTTGTGGTCAAAAGGCTTCTACCGTTGCGCAAATCGTAAAAACATTAGAACAAAATGGAGCAATGGATTACACGATTGTGGTATCTGCTGCTGCATCTGCTCCTGCACCTATGCAATTTTTCGCTCCTTTCGCTGGGGCTGCTATTGGTGAGTTCTTTAGAGATAGTGGTCGTCATGCCTTAATTGTTTATGATGATTTGTCTAAACAAGCCGTAGCCTATCGGGAAGTTTCTTTGTTATTACGTCGCCCTCCAGGAAGGGAAGCTTATCCAGGAGATGTGTTTTATTTGCACTCCCGTTTGCTCGAGCGTTCTGCTAAAATCATTAATCGCGATGATATTGCGAAAGACATGAATGATCTACCAGATTCTTTTAAATCTATTATTAAAGGAGGAGGATCATTAACCGCTTTACCGATTATTGAAACCCAAGCGGGTGACGTATCTGCGTATATCCCAACCAATGTGATTTCTATCACTGATGGTCAGATATTCCTGGAGTCTGCATTATTTAACTCTGGGGTGAAACCTGCTATTAACGTAGGGATTTCAGTATCTAGGGTGGGAGGAAATGCGCAAATTAAAGCCATGAAAAAAGTGGCGGGTACCCTGAAACTTGACTTAGCACAATATCGGGAATTAGAAGCCTTCTCTAAGTTCGGATCTGACTTGGATGCTTCTACCAAACGTCAATTGGAAAGAGGAAAACGTAACGTGGAAATCCTGAAACAAAATCAGTTTGTTCCCATGTCAGTTGAAAAACAAGTGGCAATTATTTATGCCTCTACCAAAGGTTTGTTAGATACCGTACCCGTACCTCAAATCAAAGATTTTGAAACTAATTATTTGGAACTACTTACGCAACAATATCCGGAGGTGATGGCTGAAATCAGAAGCGGGAAACTTACGGATGTTGTAGAACAAACCCTTGTTAAAGTAGCCAAAGAACTGTCTGTTCGTTACCAATCCTAATCGCCCGTATCTGGTCTGATGGCAAACCTTAAGGAAATACGAATCCGGATCAAAAGTGTAAAAAGCACTCAACAGATCACCAAAGCAATGAAAATGGTTTCTGCAGCGAAATTGCGGAAAGCTCAGGATAATATTATTATGCTGAGACCCTATGCTGCTAAACTCAATGAACTTATTCATAACCTTCAAGATTCAACTGATACAGGTACACCTGACACAGCTTGGACTCGCACTGGGGAGGTGAATAAGGTATTGCTCATTTTGGTTACCTCTAATAAAGGACTTTGTGGTGCTTTTAACTCTAGCGTGATACGCCTAGCCAGTCAATTAATTGCAGATAAATACGCTGCGCAGCATAAAGCAGGTAACTTAAAGTTATTGTGCATTGGGAAATATGGATTTGAATATTTTAATCGTAGAAAATTTCCAATTCTTGGTAATCATAATACAGATCTTTTTTCTCCGGTTAGCTTTACCAGAGCGGATGCTGTGATTTCTTCTGTTATGAAAGATTTTTCCTTGGGAGAATACGATCATGTAGAGTTGATTTATAATGAGTTTAAGAATGTAGCCACGCAGAACCGGATTCATCAACAATTATTACCAATACAATTGCAATCTGAAGCAAGTCAAAAGTTGTCTGCAAGCACACATAAAGAATATATTTTCGAACCTGGAAAAACTGAAATTCTTTCAGAGCTTTTGCCAAGGAGTGTGAAAATCCAATTTTACAAGGCGATTTTGGAGTCGAATGCATCTGAACATGGAGCGCGTATGACTGCAATGGATAAAGCCACTGAGAATGCGAATGACTTGTTGGGTAAATTGAAATTGTACTACAATTCAGCCCGTCAAGCAGCCATTACCAAAGAATTGTTGGAGATTGTAGGCGGAGCGAATGCGCTATCGGCAGGAAACTAAAATTAATAACCTAGTTTATTAATCTTCTTTTTTCCAAATCAACAAATCGTAATTAAATATTTGTTCTTGTTTTAGGGTTTTTTCAAAGACCAATTTCCAATGGGGATTTACCTCAAGGATTTTTTGGATATACTCTTGTTGATTATATTGATGTGGATGTAAAGCATCTGCAGGGATTCTGCTTAAAATAAACTTCATCCAGGCATGTCGGTGTGTATCCAAGGTAAGGATACAATGCCCTCCGGGCTTTAATACTTTATCCAATACTTGAAGCGATACGGTTAAATCCTTAAAATGATTAAAAGCATTTAAGGAAAAAATCAAATCAAAAGTTTTAGGATAAACAAAGGATTCGAGCGGGGTAGAATAAAATTCAGTCCAAGGAGATAAATCAGGACGAAAATGGGGGAGATGCTGACGATATTGATCAATTAAGGGATCAACTCCAATAACCTGATGTTGGGGTAAAACGATAAAAATTCCCGCAGGTCCACATCCAGCATCTAAAACAAGTTGACCAGGGCTTAATAAATCTGATGGAATCGATAAAAGAAAAGTATTCCAATAATTTTTCTTCCATTCTAAGTAGTCGCCAACTTCTTTTTTTTTGAGATAGTTTTTCCACCATCTGATTTCTAACATTTGGGCAAATTGCCAGCGACTTGGAGTTTTCATTTTAAGATCATCTGCTTCTTCCTGTGAAAGCTACTGCAAAGTAACAGGAATTCTGCATCTGGAAGGAGTTTGCCTACCTTTGTCTATGTTTCAGGGGTGGGCACATGGCATAGACATTTATGCCTGGATATGGTTTGTGGTATGGTTTATCTCCCGTTGGGTAAAATCCCCTAAGGTGCTTAAGCCTGCTATAGGATATGATTCTAAACGGGTTCTATTTTTATTTACCTGCCTTACACTCACCTGGACGGGTGTATTAACCGGCCTCAGCATATTATGGTATAGTCAAACCGCTGATGGAGGATTTCATTGGTTTGATGATAATGCAGGTTGGTTACAGGTAGATAAGTTGGGTCATTTTTTTACCACTTTTCAGGAATCACGATTAATTATGTTAATGGTTTCTTGGACAGGGATTAACTCCAAAGCTGCAGCAAAATGGGGATTCTTTGGGGGGTTATTGTTTCAAACTCCAATAGAATTATTAGATGGATTTCAACCTACCTATGGAGCTTCTTGGGGAGATTTACTGGCAAATTTTTCGGGTGCAGTTTTGTTTTATGTTCAAATCACTTGGATGCATAAATTGATATTGATTCCAAAGTTTTCAGTTTCTGCCCACCCTTTAGCGGAATTAAGGCCTGGTTTTTTTGGGAATAATTTTTTTCAGAAAATATTAAAAGACTATAATGGACAGACGTATTGGATGTCAATAGAAATTCCATTTTTACATCGTCGTTTAGGAGTACCCGATTGGCTTTGTGTAAGTATAGGATATAGTGGAGAGGGCATGTTGGGAGGGGATGATAATATATTTAAGGATAAAACCGGTGAGGAAAAAGATTATTCCCATATTTTACGAAGTCGGCAATGGCTTTTATCGTTAGATGTAAATTGGGAAAAAGTAAATGCTAAATCTTATTGGTTGAAAACTGCCATTCAGATTGTGAGTTTGATTAAATTTCCCGCTCCCGCCTTGGAATATAATGCAGCTTATGGTTTGCGCTGGCATTGGGTGTATTTCTAAAAATATATAATTATAGAGTAATTATTGTCAGGTAATACTATATTTATTTAGTAATAATTTATAGAATAACTAAAATTTACTAAAATAATCATTCTTAAATTCCCAATTCTACTTTTCAAAACTAAGGTCTGGGGGGAGATTGAATTAAATTGAAAGTGTCAATTATTAAATGTTGAGAACCCATTAAAGGATATTGATATCGTAAAATCCCGTTATGGAAGTTGGGAATTCCTTCTGAAGAATACTTTTCATCTGTAGAGGATAACCATGTTGCGATAAGGATAAAAGTATCTGTTGAAGCATCAGAGCTCTGTTGAATGGATAGAATTCTACCTCCGGTTTCTAACGATTCCCATTTGGGAAGTTCTTTACCCGTATTCAGTACCTTAATCGTAAACTCAACCCCTCTTCCTCCAGAACGATGGCCAGCCGTCCAATAGGTTTTTTCAGCACTGAGTAACCGAATTTCTGAATCCGATTTCTGTAGGGTTGATTTAGTTTGGCAGGCACCAAGGCTACCCAAAATAATAACGCCCATCCATCCTAATAAAAAACTAGAAAGCGGTTTATTACATTTGATAACGATATTTATTATATACATAGATTATTAAATTTTATTTGGACAACAGAAGGTGAATTAAAAACAAAAGGGCTTACTCTTTACGAAAGCCCTTTTGAATTAATTGCTAAATGGAGATATTATTTAATGGAAAATTCCATAGGATTCATTTTAAATGCTTCCATCGGCACAAAACGAGAAACTGAAATCTGACTTAATAAGTCTGGATATAATTCCTTCAATTGACTTAAAACTACTTTATGGCTATCTCCAATGGTCTCTATTCCAATTTTATTGGCAATTTTAGAAATCAACAAATAACCGGGTAAACAATCCAAGATATTTTCAGCATGTTTCCAGTTGTCCATTAACACAGCAGCTTTATCAGATCTACTTTTCGACATGGACATCCACATTTCAGGCGACATTTGTCGGATTTCTTTTGCCTGACGAGTTATTTGTGCAATCCCTTGGAAGTTGATAAAGGTACCGGCAGCTTCGATATGCGTAGCAGCAGGAAGCACTAAGGTGCAATATTCTAAAGCACTGTGTTGTAGGGTTGCATGCGCAATTACCTGAGTTGAACCTAGGTTCTGATCTAAGCTTTGTAATAAGCGGTCATTCTCGAGGAAATACACTAATTCATATTGACCAAGTTCTTTGGATAAATTCTCGGTTGAAATAGTCGTAAATCCTAGCAACTCACAACTTTGTTGATTAGGTGAGCGATCTGCTTGTCGTAAGAAATTATCTTTAAATGATTCTTCAATATGCTGAGTATAAACAGGAGTTGATCCATTAAACACTTTCGCAAATTGTTTAAATGCATGATTACTTTCTAGAGAGGCAAAAGGAGAAGCTACAAATAATACTTTGTTGCGATCCTTAACTTGGAGTAACATTTGTGCTGCTCTTTGTAATCCATCTTCAAAAGGTACTGGAATATCTCCTTTAAGTTTAATTCCAGAGGTACGTAGCACATTGAATTTTTCAGTGGCCAATCTACCCTCATCGCACATCCACCAATCATTGATTTTCCGATTTTCTCTTGGGGTTTGCCGCAATACCTGATTATCTTTTATCCATACATCCACGCTACATCCTCTGGAACATTCGGTACAAAGCGAAGGGGTATAATTCATTTCCCAAACTCTTGCTTTAAAACGGAAGCTGGAGCTGGTAAGCGCACCGACTGGGCAAAGGTCAATGACATTCATGGAATATGGGTCATCGAAAGTTTTTCCGGGAGCAACTGCAGGATGATTTTTATCTCCCCGAGAGATAATCGTGAGTTGATCTGTTTTAGAAATTTCTTCGGTGAAACGAGTGCATCGGGTGCAATTAATACAACGTTCAGCGTCAAGCACTACATTAGCGCCAAGTTCAATACGTTTTGGCTTATGAACTTTTTCTACTTCAAATCTGGATCCTTCTGGTCCATATTTATAAGTGTTGATTTGTAAGGGACATTCACCAGCTTGATCACAAATGGGGCAATCGAGAGGATGATTAATAAGCATAAATTCCAACACTCCCGCTTGCGCTTTTTTAATTTTAGGAGAGGTTGCTTCTGTTTTAACTACCATGCCTGGGGATAAATCCAGGTTACAGGAGGTTAAAGGTTTATGTACAAAAGATATGGACGGCTGTCCATTTTCATCCAATACGGGTTGTCCCGTTGCTCGGTCAATCACAGGATTTCCAATTTCAACCAAACACATTCTACAATTTGTGGGTATGGACATCCCTTCATGATAGCAAAAATAGGGGATGTCAACCCCTTGGTCTAAAGCAAATTGCAGTAGTTTACGGGTTTCTTTCTCGGGTCCGGAATTGACAAATGAAAAGGCTTTTCCGTCAATCAGAATCTGGGCTTGATTTTCGCTCATTTCGGTACTTGAATTAAAGCCCTAAAAATAGACAATATTTTTGGACCCTCCGAAGGGTACTTCACAACATAAATCCAATCTAAACAAAAGAATTATTCGGGTTTTTATCCTAAATTTGACCGCTTATTGATATAGTTCTCATCTGACGAACCTTACATGACCGTATCGGAAATAAATATACTTCTCACCGAAGCAGAAAAACTAGCTGGAGATGATCCTCAGGAAAACCGGGAGGCAATTTTAGATGCCTTACATCAGATTTATCTGAAAGTAAAATCTAATCCTGACGACTACCGAATGTTTCGGAATCAGGTAACAGATGTTTGTGGGGGTATTTATATTCCTTATATATTTTGGATGGAGCTACGTGAATATTTCAGAAATGCAGCTAACCGCAGTGTGTTACTAGAAGTTATTCGTGATTTTACCCATTCTTCGTTTGAGGAAGAAGATCGTAAATTGTTAAAGCCTCTTTTAATTACCTACTTCGCAAATGAGAAAGTTTTTGAGGTAGATAAATTACAAGGATTGGTCATTGATTTAGCGCATCCTGCAATTCAAGAGTATTTTAGTAAAATCACTTCCTTTGTAAATAAAAACAAAGAATCTACAGGTACCTACCTGGAAAAATTCAAAATTCTAATGGATGAATATCCTGATTTTGAATTGTTAGCCTTGCCTGTAGCCAAACTTAAGGAGGTTAAAGCATAATATGAAAGCTATGAGTAACATTACCGGAAAATATACCTTTCCTCTGTTATTTATCCTGTTTTTGGGGGTAAATTTATTTTTTAGCGCTTGTTCTAAAGAACCTTGTAAAGACAAAGTTTGTCCAGATTGTGCTAAAACCCATTTTCAATTTGTTTATCAGGATACAGCAAAAAAATATTGTGATTCAACCCTTCATGTGGGTACTACCATTGAAGCCTTTAGCATAACTAACTTAACCGATACAGGCGTGTTTCTATATAGATATGGATTTCAGGATTCTTGTACGGCTTTGTTATTACCTAATCCCAATACCCGTTACATCATTACCAATCCTAGTTTATTGTTAAGAGATACCGTTACGATATTGAAGATTAATCGAGTGAACGGGGGAATTTCTCAAGATGCTGAAAACTGTTGTTATTGTTTCCCAATTGAGCAGGTTCAAATTAAGTTTAATAATCAGCCTCCTGAAAATGCAGATATGCGGAAGATTAGGTTGATTACTACCTGATTTTTATTTCAGTAAACTATTTGGGTATTTCTAGGCTTGAATTTTTAGGAATCCATTTTAAGAAAACAATACTTACTTTTTAAAAGGATTTCTTTCTTGTAAAGGTCTTTGTAAACTTGGAGACTTTTGCCATCCCCAAATCGCGAGTTTAGCTAAAATCGAGATTCCATAAATCCAAGTAGAAACCGGTACTACCTCTGCCCCTATATTTTGTTTAGCGGTTACAGCGGTACGTCCCCAATTAATTGACTTGGCTCCGAGTGATATAGCATCTTCTAAAATTGTATATAATAAATTAAGATATAATTGATAAGATTCATTCAGCGCATAGTTTATGCCTGCTAAATGAGTTTCATAGGTTTCCCCATTCCAAAAGGAGGTACAAAAGGCAACCGGAACTTCTTCATGATAAATACTGACCACGCGTAAAGAATAATCCGGAGCATTGGACAAAGTTTGTAGGTAAGAAAAGGTACATTTTACCGGAACAAAATCCTGACGTTCCACAATTTGCTCATGTAATTGAAAGAATTGAAACAAATCAGGTTTTAGGAGTTCACCGTTTCCAAAACGTTTTTCCAAAAACTTTCCTGACGAAACAATCTTTTTATAACGGGAAGCATATTTAGAGTGCAAATCTTTTTCATAATCTAGAAGCGTTTTCCAGTGTGGCTGCAAGTAGGAAATCATCTGATAATCTGCCTGAACTTCAATTGAACCTTTTGGCAAACAATCTTCCAGACCTTTAGGTAAATCTTTTACTACAAATAAATCAGCTTGCGTAAGGCGGGCCTGTTGGAGTAGGTATTTACGAACCTTAATATGATCTGAAGTTGAAGTTGGAATTCCACCCCAAAAATAATGTCTGAAAATTCGCCCCCAATGTAACACCCGAATAGGTCGGTAGCGGGTTTTATCTAACAGCCACCGGGTCCAAAAATTTTGTCCAGCTTCCGGTAACTTGAAATTATTTACACTAAAGGCTATAACTTCAGTTCTAAGCTTTGAATCAAAATCATAAAAAGATTTATAATCATTTTGCTCTGAAAGACTATTCGCCAAATCTTCAGTAAAATCAACCCTTTCTTTTTCGGGAAATATCCTAGGTTGAATTTGAGCAGGGATTACCAGATTCCAAAACTTATGGAAAACACAACACTTACCAGAAGAAGGATTAGGAGTAATCACCAATACTCAACAATAAAGGGTTGATAATAGTTTAATGATCTTTTAAAGGTTCATGAATGGCACCCGCAGTTTCTTTTTCACAATCACCAGTTTCAAGATTAACATATCCGATTTGCCAAGTATTACTGGAATCGTTGGATACTTTTTGGGTTCTGGCGGAAAGAAATAAATGTGCGACACCAGGTACTTCTCTTGCAATGAACAATAGTGTTGGCGTTTCGTAATTACCTAAACAATTTGTTAAAACCTTTTCAGCTTCTATTCTAGAGATTAATGTTCCTGGGTCTTTAATCTGTGATAAATCTTCTTTCAAAGAATGATGATACACCACGTGTCCTTCAGGAGAAAGAGAAGCGCTTACCTGATCGGTAAATTCAATTGAATATTCCTGAATATTTAACAACCAAACCACTCTTTTATCATTTTCTTCATCCAGCATTTCTTTTAAGCTTATATGAGCAGTAAAAAAAGCTTCAGTCATCCCTAATTCAAATAAGATCATTTTTGATTCATGCACCATTCGATGCAAACGTTCAGCAGGAGCCTTAGCAGCAGCAGGGGTAATAGGATCCGTTGAATTCATTTCAGTAGAGGTAGTTTTACTAGTAGGGGATGCATTTTCTATAATCTCTACTTTAATTGGAGATTTAGAACTTTTACAGGCTTGGGTAAAAAGGAGTAAGCAAGAAATTGAAAATAAATAAGCAAAAACAGTTTTCATTTTTTTTTCAGAAAGTTATTAAACCAAAGACGAATAGATTCAAATCTATAAACCAAAACAACAATCAGGATAAATACAGCAAGACTTCCATACAACCAAGAGCGTGATTCATCTGGGGTAAGGCGTCCTTCATAAGTCATTTGCGACCAACTCAACAGTGGGAGAACAAACCCTATATACGTACTAACTTTGAGTAGCATTAATTATATATTCACTGCTTCCACCCGATTAATTTCAGGGATGGCTTTTTTTAAGGCTTGTTCAATTCCTGCTTTTAGCGTCATGTGACTCATACTGCAATCTCCACAAGCACCTGTTAATTCCAATTGAACTGAAAAATCATCGGTGATATTCACCAGTTTAACGTCACCACCATCTGACTGCAAATACGGCCGAATAGTATCTAACGCTTCTTCAATTCTTTTTTCCAGAGCAACATCCATATCGTAAAGTTACAGTTTAATTAACCTTTGCAGAAGAAGCATTTGCATTCACAATAGCAACTTGTTGGGCAACGGCAGAAGCAAGTTTATGAAATGCAGGGGCAGCTGGGGAATCAGCATCTAAAACTCCGGGCATACCAATATCTCCCCCAACCCGAATAGATTCCGTTAAGGGTATTTGCCCTAACAATGGAACTCCGCTTTCAATTGAAAGGAGTAATCCTCCCCCTTCTCCAAACAAAGTATATTTTTTCTCGGGGTTATCAGAAGGAATAAACCACGACATATTTTCAATAATCCCCAAAACAGGAACTTGAAAGGAAGCGTGTTGAAACATCGCCAATCCTTTACGTGCGTCTGCTACTGCTACGGGTTGTGGAGTAGTAACAATTAATGCCCCAGTAACAGGCAATTGTTGGGTCAAGGTAAGATGGATGTCGCCAGTTCCTGGAGGAAGATCAACGATGAGATAATCTAACTCTCCCCATTCTACATCTGTAATAAATTGCCCTAAAGCTTTGGATGCCATTGGGCCTCTCCATACCAAGGCTTGGGTAGATGGAACTAAAAATCCTATGGACATCAATTTGATGCCAAATCTTTCTAGCGGTTGTATCCATTGTTTACCTCCATCTTGGCGGGCTAAAGGTGTGGAACCTTCAAGCCCTGACATCAAAGGCAAACTCGGGCCATAGATATCTGCATCCATTAAGCCTACTTTGGATCCGGCAACACTTAAGGCAACTGCAAGATTCATTGCCACCGAAGACTTACCCACGCCTCCTTTTCCTGAAGCTACCGCAATAATATTTTTTACGCCTGGTAAAACCTCACTCCGATTTTGTCGATGGCTGGTTACCTCTGCGGTCATAATGGGTTCTACTTCCGCTTCTTTATCTACTAAATGATGAATCGCAGTAATACAAGCATTTTTAATCATCTCTTTTAAAGGACAAGCCGGAGTGGTTAATACAACCTCAAAGGAAACCCGTTTGCCAGAAATCTGGATGTTTCGGATCATATTCAAGGTAACCAAGTCCTTTTTTAAATCAGGTTCTTCAACTTGTGATAAGGCTGCTAATACGGTTTCTGGGGATATAGACATAGGATACAAAAATATAGAGTAAACCTAGGTGTTGATACTATTTTCAAATCGTTTTATCCATAACCTTTTCTACGGGCATTGCGTGCCAATTTTTTTTAATAAAATTTTACTTTGAAATACAGGAGCAATCTTAGATTTTGGGAAATGATTTTTCCCAGTATCTAGCATAAATCCACATTAAAATAGGGCTTAAAGGGTATCAAATCCTTCATTTTACTCTTGTTGTGACAATTTTGTAATTTTACCAGAACAACTTCTTGAAAGAGAAGAACGAAAGATGCATATTATCCAAAGAAAGAAATGTAACCAATCATTGAAAAAGGTAGAGGTAAATAGCCGACCTAATCAGGAAGAGGTGCGCTCCTTCAGGATAAGCAAATTGATTTTCAAACAGACTTGCTTGCTGTTTATTTTGTTGTTGGGATTTAGTTGGGAAGTTGGAAAATCAGAAGTTGGGCAGGTAAATAATTATCCCAAAGGAAATGTTGTATCAATTGTGGATACCCTTTCGGTTTATCAAACCAATTGGGATCGAAAACAAATATTTGCCTATTTGGGAGAGCCCAAGCCTAAGTTGGTCTGGGAAGAATTATGGCAAAGTTTATCAGAGATGAAATTTGTAAATCCTTGTTATGGTAAAATTTGGAGAGGGTTTGGGCGAGGACATAAAGGGCTGGATATTGACTTACAAAAAGGCGACCCTGTTGTTGCAGCTTTTGATGGAAAGGTTAGATATGCCATGTATAATCGGGGAGGCTTCGGTAATTTGGTGATTATTCGACACCCTAATGGATTAGAAACTTGGTATGCCCATTTATCAAAAATTGAAGTTAAACCTGATGATGTAATTCAAGCGGGTGAACTAATCGGGTTAGGAGGATCAACCGGAAGAAGTCGTTCTCCTCATTTACACCTCGAGTTCCGATACAAAGACATGGCGATTGATCCCCTTAAATTGGTGGATCTTCAAAAACAAACGGTGCTGCCAAAGGATAGCCTAACACTACTACCGGAATTGGTGATTAGAGATTCCATTAGAACTGAATTTGGAAGTGTCACCCTTGACGACGTTGCTGAAGTATGGCATAGAGTATCTAAAGGAGATAACCTTAGCAAATTAGCGCAACGATACGGAACCACTGTATCGAATATCTGCCGATTAAATAAATTAAGACCTGGTAGTTTATTGCAAATCGGACAACAAATCAGGGTGGGTTAAATACTTTCCCTTGAACTAATAATGTTTTTTTTGGGTATTTAATTAAACGATTAGGTTTGGAAAAGCTTTAAATTCCAAATTCAAACGTTGTTTGGACTTTATTATGACACATTTAGAATATCAAAAAATATTAATTCCCGGAGGAAGTGGGTTTATTGGAAATAAACTTGCTAAAGCTTGGAAACTTCAAGGAAAAGAAATAATTATTCTTACCCGCGGAAAGGAAAAGCTATCCGATGGAATTCTATACCTTTCTTGGGATGGAAAATCCATTCCAACTTTGCCCTGGATTCCTGAGGTGATTGTAAATTTATCCGGTGCGGGTATTGCAGATCATCCTTGGACGGAAGCCTATAAAAAGACAATTTGGGATAGTAGAATGTTATCCAGTCGTGCATGTAAAGAGTTTATTCAGGCGCATTCCAATCAAGTAAAACTTTGGGTCAATTCTTCTGCGGTTGGATATTATGGTGCTTCAACGGAAACCTCTGCTGATGAAAACCATTTGCCGGGAAATGATTTTCAATCTAAGCTAGCAATAGCTTGGGAGGCCGAAACCCAAGGGGTTTCGATTCCAGTTTCAAGGATTAGAACTGGAATTGTATTAGGAATTGAAGGAGGGGCATTACCTCGTTTGTTACCAGTATTTAGATTAGGAATAGGGGGTCCATTAGGCGGAGGTCATCAGCCCTTTCCTTGGATTCACGCGGAGGATGTAGTGAGCAGTATTCAGTTTATCGTAGAATCCTCAAATCCCCAAGGGGCTTGGAATCTGGTGGCTCCTGAAGTTATCAATAATGCTAAGTTTTCAACTACCTTGGCAAAGGTGCTAAACCGTCCTTGTTTGTTTGGTGCCCCAGGATGGGCCATGCGTTTATTTATGGGAGATAGAGCCAGTTTGGTTTTGGAGGGGCAAAAAGTTATTCCAACCAGATTACTTCAAGAAGGGTTTTCTTTTAAGTATTCATCTGTAAAAGAAGCATTAAAAGATTTGGTCGGGTAATCTTTTAAAATGTTTTGAACGCCTCCTTTTTCTAAAAGCCAAACATCAAAACGAATAAGCTCAAATGCGGAAGGATGAAAAGCAATTTCTTCCCAAGGTTTTGGATGTTCCTTTCTTAAGGAAATGTACCGTTGTCCGGTAGGTTCAAAAGCAAAATTAACTTTATGCCATTCCGTCATTAAATCCACTAAGAACCTAGCACGGGAAAGCACATTATCTTCCAAATTTCGCTTGGCAAATTGTTTGAGATTTTCAACCTTGGCCTCTAACAAATCGGTTTCTTTTGCCTCAAACAAAGCGATGATTTCTAACAATCTAAAGGCAATGTTCCATCCTGACTTATCTGCAAGCACAGGAACCGCTTCATTTAAAAGCATCAAGGCTTCTTTGTATTTTTTTTGTTGAACCGCATAAGCCGCTTCGAAATACTTCCATTTTCCCAACCGTAACCGAGAACCAGAATAGGCGGGATGATCTTTTGCTTGGGTTAAAAGTTCTTTACATTGGTCAGCTTCAGATTCATAAAAGGCGACCCGAAAAGCAGTTTCAAGCGTTATCAAATAATTGATTTCCCCAGGTTGATATAAACTCAGGGTTTCCTGAACATATTGATTGGCAGCCGCAGAGCGCCCCGATCTAAGTTCCACTTCTGCAAGTTGCAACAGTGCCGCAGCTTCCCGTTGCCTTGAAAGCAAAGCGGGTTCTTTTCTAACTAAGGAAAGTAAGGTTTCGCTGGCTGATTTAGCATTGTCAAAATCGAAAGTTATTTGAGCATAATAAGAAAGCGTTTTGAAGTAATAAAAACCTGTGATAGGAACTTGGGTCTCTTTCCAAATTACTCCAAGTTCAGATACTAGATTCTTCGCTTGTTCAAATTCATGATGTTCCTGTAAGGTAGTAGAAGCAAGTTTTCCGGATAATTGATAATACCAGATGGCTGCAATTTCAACTTTACCCCTAGTTGTATTTAATTCGGTTAATGCCTCTACTTCTTTACTCAGTTCGTGTGAGTTCATGCTGTTACAAGCATGGCGAAACAATAAAAAACTGGCTTCATATAATTCTTCTAAAAAGAAAAATTTTCGAGCGGTAGTTATTACCTGTTCTAATAGGTTTTTACTCGAGGCAATTGCCCCTCTACCCATTAATATTTCCCCTTGTAATAATTTTTTTCGGGTTAATAGATAAGCAGAAATATACTCCGCTTCATATTCGCGTAAACTTTTATCATGTAATAAAACCTCCTCTAATTGTCGTTTTAGTCGGGCTTTGGTTACCCGGAAACTATTATCTGCCTCTTTTTTATAGAGCTTATGCGCATAAAAATCTTCAGATTCATCGGGAAATCGGGTAATGAGGTCGAAAAGTTTGCCTACTTTTTCAAAATCATGAACCCCATGTTTTAATTGGGCTCTTACCCTTTTAATTTCCTGAGAACTAAGATTTTGTAAGATTTCATGGATTAAATTCATAGTCTGTTTGCGGAATCTAATCTACATAAAAATGAAATATGCTTCCATTTTTGGGGTAACGAAAGGATATTTTTGCCTTTAGATAACTTTTAAAGGTTTTTTAGATTTGTTTATGATTATTCCTCATTCGCTTGAGGGTCAATCAGAAGCCAATTTTATCTCAACGTTAATTTAAATCGAATGTTGCATAAATTTGGTTTTAAGAAATCGGTTTTATTATTTTAACATTCTGTTAATGAAGTCTGGTCCTGTTTATCATGAAGCGTATTGATACTTTATTACTTAGAACTTTTGGGTTCTTGGTCATTTTTCTCCTGATTGCCCCGAGTGTATTTGCACAATCGGATGCGGGTAAGTTGACTGGGAAAGTAAAAGATAAAGATACTGGGGAAGAACTCCTAGAGGCGGTAATCTATGTTTCCCAAAATGGGATTTTTAAAGCTGGTGCCAAGTCAGATTATGAAGGGAATTATTCTGTAGCCCCTTTATCTCCGGGTCAATATGATGTTAGAGTTTCTTATGCTGGAAAAAATGTTGAGTTTAAAAATGTATTAATTGTAGCTGGCAAAACCCAAGAGCTTAATATTGATATCCGAGTAACTTCTCAAACAGAGGTGTTGGAAATCACAGAATATAAAGTCCCTTTGATTGAAAAAGATAATACCTCCACAGGATCTACAGTTACTCAGGATCAGTTAAAACATATGGGTACTCGTAATCCGTTATCTATTGCTGCGAATAGTACCCCCGGGGTATTTCAAGCAGATGATGGAAGGGGAATTAACGTAAGAGGTTCGCGTGCAGAAGAAACACAATACTTCGTGGATGGTCAAAGAGTGCGGGGTACGCGAAATCTTCCACCTCAAAGATCCATTGCACAGTTAAACGTGGTTACCTCCGGAACTCCAGCAGAGTTTGGAGATTTAACCGGTGGGGTGATTTCCATTTCAACCTCTGCTCCAAGTTCAGTTACTTCCGGGGGTGTGGAGGTTCAAACCAGTAGATTATTCGATAAATATCAATACGACTTAATTGGTGCCAACTTATCCGGCCCTATTTTGACAAAAAAAGGTGAGGGAGGAAGTCGTCAAACTTTATTAGGGTATTTCATCAATGGGGAGGCCGAATTACAAGGTGATCCCTCTCCCTCAGCCATTGGAGTTTATAGATTGAAGGATGGCAAATTGGACGATTTAGAGAAAAATCCACTACGGGTTTCTTCTGACGGATCATTTTTTCTGAACAATTCAAATTTCTTAAGGGCTTCAGATTTAGAAAACGTTCCTAACCGAAGTAATGCAAGATCTAATTCCTACAGAGCAAATGGTAGATTAGATTTTCAACCTAGTTTAAATACTTCAGTTAAAGTGGGCTTTAACTTCAATAAAAATTATTTCAATAACTGGGGATTAAATACCGCTTTGCTTTCTCCAAAGGCAATCTCGATTACCGATGAAAATACCTATCGGGGATGGGCTCGTTTTCAACAAACACTTCCAGGCGACACTTCTTCTTTGGTTAAAAATCTATTTTATTCTATTCAAGCGGATTATACCTTAAGAACTGCCTTTTCTGGGGATCCAAACTGGAAAGAAAATGCTTTTGACTATGGGTATATCGGTAAATTCGACTTACAACGTGCTGAAGTGTTTGAATATAATGATGCACCGGACCCTAGATTTTCCAATACTCCTTACTATCAAACTGCCGGGTTTCAGGACACTTCTTTTATTTTCAGTGACCAAGGAACGAAAAATCCAATTCTTGCCAATTATAATAACTTTATTTATAATTATTATAATCAAACTGGTCAGGTGATTCCAAGTTCTGTAGATCTTACTGCTATCGGGGGATTAAGAAATGGTGATGACCCTTCTAATATTTATTCTTTATATTCGGCACAAGGTTCTCGTACCAATGGATTTGCTAAATCACACGAGCAAATGTTCCGCCTTACTGGTCAAACAACAGCCGAAATAGGAGGCCATAATATCAAATTAGGATTTGAATTTGACCAAAGATTTGACCGTTTCTATTCCTTAAATGCTGGAAATTTATGGAATTATATGCGTCAGTTGACTAATCGTCATTTGAGTCAATTGGATACCGCCAATCCCATCTTAGTAACGAGTGGGGGAGAATTTCAAGATACCGTTCGCTTTAATCCCTTATATGTAGAAGCAGATCAATCTACCTTCGACAGAAATTTAAGAACGAAACTAGGGAAAGATCCACGCGGTACAGAGTTTATTAATATTGATGGACTATCTCCAAACCAGCTTTCACTGGATTTGTTTTCATCCTTAGAATTATGGAATACAGGAAATAACAATGCTTTGGTTGACTATGCTGGTTATGATTATTTAGGCAACCGGGTAAAAAATGCCAATTCAAAAGGATACTTTGATGAGGACAAACAAAAAACTAGACCCTTAAATGCATTCTCACCCACCTATATAGCCGGGTATGTTCAGGATAAATTTGAATTTAGAGATATAATTTTCAATGTTGGGGTACGGGTGGACCGTTTTGATGCAAACCAGTTAGTATTAAAAGATAAATATTTGCTGTATCCAGCCTATACTGCAGAGGAAGCCTTACAAGCCTTTCCGAATATGTTCCCGGATGGCCAAATCCCTGGAAACATTGGTAAAGATTGGATTCCTTATGTATCAACTTCTGATTTTGGAGGGGATGCTAAAGTAGTAGGGTATAGAAATGGAGATACTTGGTATGATGCAAGTGGTGCTCCTGTTGCTTCAAACTTATTACAAACTGCAACTGGAAAGGTTCAACCGGTAATCAAAGACAACAAAATTACTGGAGATGCTTTCAAAGATTATGAAGCACAGGTTAATATTATGCCTAGGATTTCCTTCTCTTTCCCTATCAGTGATCAGGCTTTATTCTTTGCAAATTATGATGTGTTGACACAACGTCCTCAAACCAACGTCTTTGGTCAATTAACAGATTTCACCTATCTACAAAATAATGCAACCACTGCCATAAACAATCCTGCCCTAAAGCCTACGCGTAACATTCAATATGAAGCAGGATTTATGCAAGCGGTTGGGAAAAATGTAAGAATTACTGCTTCCGCATTTTATCGTGAACTTAGAAATATGATTCAGCAACAACAATTGTTGAATGCCTATCCGATTACTTATACCACCTTTACGAACTTAGATTTTGGTACTGTTAAGGGATTTATTTTTGATATTGATTTCCGTAGGTTTAACAACCTTCAACTAAAAGGTTCTTATACTTTGTCCTTTGCTACGGGTACTGGTTCCAGTGCAACTTCGGGTAGAAGTGCCTCGAATAGCGTGGATGGATTTAACGCCATTCGGGTATTGTTACCTTTAGATTTCGATCAACGCCATCAATTCCGTGCGATTGCTGATTATCGCTTTATCTCAGCAGATAATAAGTTAGGTCCAAAGATTTTTGGAGGTCATCCCTTTAAAGATGCTGGGGCAAACTTTACTTTCTTGTTAGGTTCCGGAACTCCATACTCTCGTAATAGCTTAGCTAATTCAGCAGATGTTCAATTTGGAATTAATCAAAGTATCCAATTACAAGGAACTCCAAATGGTAGTCGTACTCCCTTTCAAATTAGATGTGATCTTAGGTTAGATAAAGATTTTATCTTTGGCGGAGCTGATATTCGTGATAAGGACAATGTGGTTATTGGTCGCAGACACGAATATTCTTTAAATATCTTCTTATTAGTCTTGAATGTTTTCGATACGCAAAATATTTTGAGTGTGTATCGTACTTCAGGTTTACCGAATGATGACGGCTTCCTGAACACCAATCAGGGTCGTAATCAAACTGCTGCTCAAATTAATCCAACTTCTTTCACCCAGTTGTATCAAATTAAAGCACAGAACCCTTCAAATTATAGTATTCCTCGTCGTTTCCGTATTGGATGTTCCTTCAATTTTTAATCAGCAGATTGCCATGTTAAGAAGTCTCGCTACCAAACAAATTCTGCTCTTATTGTTGCTCTCAGTTACTAGTGGAGTAATGGCTCGTGAAATACAGGGTCGTCAAAAATCAACTGGTAATTCTACTGCAACAGGTTCGGGTTTAAGAACTGCCGGAACCTGCTTTCCTGCTTCTTCCTCTGTCTCTTTAGATGTAAATAATGTTCGTGCATTATTGCATAACGGAGGAGATATGTGGTGGGATCTAGTTGGGGATCCAAGATATGAAGTTCCAAAGATTGATGATAATCCATCCTTAAGACGATATTCCTCTTTTGCTGCTTCTCTTTGGATTGGGGGAATTGATGCCTCGAATCAATTAAGAATAGCCGCTCAAACGTATCGTCAGGATGGAAATGATTTTTGGCCAGGGCCCTTAACAGTAAGCGGTGCTTCTGTAGATGAAACCGTTTGCCAAAAATGGGATCGTCATTTCAAAGTAACCCGTGCTGAGATTGACCTTTTTAAAGCTGATTTCTCAAGAGGAGCAATTGATTTTACCAAGTATCCTGTAATTCAAAATTGGCCTGCCCACGGGGATCCAGGACAATCCTATTTCCTAGCTCCGTATGTGGATGTTGATGGAGACAATGCTTACAACCCCAATAATGGAGATTATCCCAAAATAAAAGGAGATCAAGCCATCTGGTGGGTAATCAATGATAAAGGAAATGTACACACTGCCACCGGTGGGGAAGCGATTGGAATTGAAATTCAAATGTTGGCGTTCGGTTTTGCTACTGCAAATGCCATTAACAATATGACTTTCTATTCTCAAAAAGTTATCAATCGTTCTAATAACACCCTATTTGATACTTATATAGGTGCCTGGGCAGATATTGATTTAGGAAATTATGCAGATGATTATGTTGGCTGTGATACCCTTCGTGGATTGGGCTTTGCGTATAATGGAGATGCAGATGATGAAACTGCTAGAGGATATGGATTAAATCCTCCTGCCTTAGGCGTTGACTTCTTCCAGGGACCAATAGGAGATGATGGGAATAGAATTGGAATGAGCAAATTCGTTTATTATGAAAATGACTTTTCCTTAAGAGGAAATCCTGAAAAGGCAGTACATTTTTATAATTATCTGATTGGAAGATGGAAAGATGGGTCTCAGATGGTTAACAATGGAAGAAATGGGTTTCCAGGAACTGCTGCTGGTCCTCCAACAAACTACATGTATTATGGATATCCAGGTAATTCTTCCTCTTGTACATTTGCTAATTCATTTGGATGGAATGAAAATACAGCCAATAATACTCCTTTTGATAGAAGATTATTGCAATCAGCAGGGCCATTCACCTTGGTACCTGGTGCAGAAAATGAAATTATTACTGGGGTAGTTTGGTCAAGGGGATATTATGATGATCAATTTGGTTCTGTATGTGAGGTGTTAAAAGCGGATGATATCGCTCAAGCCTTGTTTGATGCAAACTTTGAATTACTTACCGGTCCAGATGCCCCAATTTTGTCAGTTGAGGAATACGACCAAGAGTTAATGCTTTCTTGGGCATACAATAAAAATTTCCCTTCAAACAATTATAATGAATCCTATGCTCAGGTAGATCCTTCTTTATCTGTGGCAAAAATTGCTGACTCTGTATTTACCTTTCAGGGGTATATGCTGTATCAATTAAAGGATGCAACGGTTACTGCGGATGAATTGAGAGATGCAAACAAAGCTAGACTAATTGCCCAATGTGATATTAAGGATTCGGTGGGAACTATTATTAATCGTTATTCTAGTCCAGTGGCCGGAACAGGTGATTTTATTATCACCGATGAAGTGATGGTTCAAGGAGCCAACAAAGGGATTAATTCTAGTTTGAGAATTTCAGAAGATCAGTTTGCTTCTGGTTCAGATAATCGACTGATCAACTACAAAAATTATTACTTTGGAATTGTTGCTTACGCATACAACGATACTACTTCAGATGGAATTAAGTTTTTATTAGGGAATGGCAATTTTGTAAATACGCTTGCCACGCCCCATAAAATCAATTTTGAACAATTTGGTACAGAATTAAATAGTGCCTTTGGTTTAGGACCTGAAGTTACCCGAATAAAAGGCTTGGGTAATGGCGGTAATTCCACCAAAATTACCACTGAAACCGAAGCAGGAATTTTAGCCTCCAACAATTTATCAACCCTTGTGTACCAGGAAAATTTAGGTCCGATTTCGATTAAGGTGGTAAACCCTAAAGAGGTGAAGAACTCTGAATACATGGTTCGTTTGGTGTTTGATTCTTTAGTCGCTGTGCGCTATGATATGACTCAAGTACCCCCTCGAAATATCTATACCTATGCCGATTGGGTACTGTATGAAAATAATGGTTCAGGTAGTTGGACCCCCATCTTCGTTTCAGAATTTTTTAATGATGATACAGATTTATCTTATCGCCCTGCCCCACTATCAGGCACTGAACGTATTGTTTATGGGCATGGGATATCATTAAGTGTGAATCAAGTAGTAGCCCCTGGAGATAGTAATGATATTAATAATGGATTTATTACCGGCACTATAACCTATACCGACCCTTCTAAACAATGGCTTACGGGTTTACCTGATGTAGATAATTCTCCGTTCAATTGGATTTTAAGTGGGTCGTTTGCCGATGGTCGTTCTAGGCCAGAACCTCAAGCAGATAATGCTACTCCAATTTATAAATTCAATTACCTATTTGACCCAAAGGAGGTATTTGAACAAATTTTAGGAGGAACTGTTGCTCCTTTTGGAATGACTAGAAATCCAAGATTGTCTGAAGGATTGTGGGGTCCGCGTCCCTTAACCTCTCAATTACCGGTAGCTAGTTTAATCAATTTACAAGAATTGCCCGATGTTGAAATTGTATTCACCCCAGACCGCACCAAATGGAGTCGTTGCGTAGTAGTTGAAACACAAGCGGATAAAAACCTAAGTGCTACCCGTACTCCTTGTTTTTTAGCCAGACAAACGGCTAGTAAAGACATTAATGGAAATGTAGAAACTGGTTCTACAGGTATGAGTTATTTCCCAGGATATGCTATCAATGTAAATACAGGGCAGCGTTTAAATGTGTTTTTCGGAGAGAATAGTTGGTACGTTGGCGATAATGGCAATGATATGCTCTTCAATCCTTCTCCAAGTTTTGCTGGGGTATCTGGCGACTTAAGAACAGAAGTATTAGCTGGGGGTCATCACTATGTATATGTAACCAATACTCCTTATGATGGCTGTGCAGCGATAAGCCAATTTCTGGTGTATAACTCCCCATTTAATTATTCTGAAGCTAATGGTCAGGTGAATGGAATTAGTATTTTAGACTCAGTTTATCGCCAAGTTGCATGGTGTACTGTGCCCATTGTGAGGGGAGGAGAATCTAGGTTCATAAATCCTGCTAATATGCCATGTGAAGCCAGAGTGAGTTTACGGGTAAATAGACCATTCGTAAAAGGAAGCATTCCTGATGAACATCCTACTTATTTAATCGACATGAAGCGTTATGCGGCAGCAACCAATAATAAAGAGGTGGCTACCCGTTCATTGGCCGATCAGGTGAAAGTGGTGCCTAACCCGTATTATGCATTCTCACAATACGAGAGTTCGCAATTACAGAATTTGGTAAAAATCACCAATCTGCCGCAAAGGTGTAAGATTTCTATTTACACTTTAGGGGGTCAATTGGTAAGAACTTTCGATAAAAACTCATCTGAAGCTTTTCAAAATTGGAATCTTCAAAATAGTGTAGGGGTACCCATTTCCAGTGGATTGTATATCCTTCACATTAATGGATATGAATTGGGTGAAAAGACAGTGAAGTTTTTCGCAGTTATGCCTGAAATTGACCTAAATTCATTCTAATTAAGCAAACTGCTAACCCTAGGAAAAAGAACATGAAGCGACTTATAATAATTGGATGCTGGATATTCGCCGGGACTGCACATTTGATGGCAGGAAATCCCGATCGGGTAGGGCAAGCTGGGGCCACTCAATTACTCATTAATCCCTGGGCTAGAAGCAGTGGTGTAAATGGGATGAATGTAGCGGGTGCTTCGGGAATCGAGAGTGTGATTAATAACCCTGCAGGATTATCCCTCACGAAGAGAACAGAAGTAGTGTTTAGCCATACCCAATGGCTGAGCGGTTCTGATATTCGGATTAACACCTTTGGGTTTTCCCAAGCATTTAAAAGAGGTGGAGTAATCGGGGTTTCGGTAATGGCATTCGACTTTGGGGATATTGAAAGAACAACCGAAAGTAATCCGGATGGTGGGTTAGGTACCTTTAGTCCGACCATTATGAATTTGGGCCTTTCCTATGCAAAGGCATTTACCGATCATATTAATGTAGGGTTCACCACTAGGATGATTCACGAAAGTATGACGGATGTAGCTGCTACCGGAATTTCATTTGATGCAGGTGTGCAATACCGTGCATTAGGAGAAACAGGGGATAAATTGAAATTCGGAGTAGCCCTTCGAAATGTTGGCCCAGCTATGCGTTTTGCCGGGGATGGATTGCAACAAAGAGCTACCTTAAATTCAAATGCATTTTCCTCAGCGGTGAGTCGAGTGGGAAGTAAATTCGAAATCCCCTCATATCTATCCATTGGTATGTCTTATGATTTCGATCTTGCAGATAACCATCAGTTAACGGCATTAGGATCATTTTATTCTCATACCTTCTCTAATGATCAATTAGGATTAGGGTTAGAATATAAATTCAGAAAAATGTTTATGATTCGTTCAGCCTATACTTTCGAAAAAGGAATTTGGGCTGATTATGAAATCAATAAGAAACTTCCTGATTTTATGGCTAATGATGTTCGCCTGAATCCACACACTGGATTATCTCTAGGGGCAACTTTTGAATTGCCCTTTAAATCTGGGAAAGACCAAACGTCCCGATTTGCCTTGGATTATGCTTATCGCCTCAGCAATCCATACAATGGCACACACAACATCGGGATTCGTTTAGACCTCTAATAAAATTTATTTAACTTTGAGTCGTATTAAAGGTTGATGCCCACGGGCATCGACCTTTTTTATTCCAACCCCATAACTAAAAATTTACAACGATATGGCAGAGATTTCATACTTTACCGAAGAAGGCCTTGCCAGTCTAAAGGCCGAATTGCATGAGCTGAAAACTAAAGGCCGAGCAGAAATAGCCCACGCTATTGCAGAAGCCCGAGAAAAAGGGGACTTGTCAGAAAATGCTGAATATGATGCTGCAAGAGAAGCACAAGGTCACCATGAATTAAGAATATCCAAACTTGAAGATTTACTTGCAAATGCTCGGATAGTAGATTCCGCTTCAATGGACATGAGCAAAATCACAGTACTCTCTAAAGCTAAGCTCAAGAACCTAAAAAGCAATACAGAAGTTACCTATTACCTGGTTTCTGAAAAAGAAGCCAATTTTAAAGAAGGAAAGATTTCGGTTGAAAGCCCGATCGGAAAAGGCCTGCTGGGTAAGTCAGTAGGAGATACCGTTGAAATTAAAGTTCCTGCTGGGGTATTATCGTTCGAAGTGTTAGAAATAGGTCGTTAATTCTGCAACACTATGGCTTCTATCTTTACCAGAATTATTCAAGGCGAAATCCCTTGTTATAAGGTTGCAGAAACTCAGGATTTTATTGCCTTCTTAGATATTCAACCGGTTTCCCCGGGGCATACCTTATTGGTGCCTAAAAGGGAAATAGACTATTTCTTTGATCTGGATGATGAAACCTTAATGGGTATGAATTTATTCGCAAAAGCAGTTTCAAATGCCCTAAGAGAAGTTGTTCCCTGTAACCGGATTGGCGTATCTGTTATTGGCCTTGAGGTGCCACATGCACACATGCATTTGATTCCCATCAGCCAATTGTCAGATATGGACTTTTCACGACCACGACCAGCCTGGTCGCCTGAGGAGTTGACCCAAATGGCTGCCAGAATCTCTGCCCATATCTAAATCTAAGGTTTCTTGCCTTTTATCTTTTCTGGATGGGCAGATAAATACGCATTCCAACCTGATTTAGCTTTGGGTTTATGAATAGATACCCCGCCTGTTATATTTCCTGATTGATAGGCATGACAAACCGCAGCTGCTAATCCATCGGATGCATCCATAAATAAAGGGTCAATAGGCTGTTTAAATATATTCTCCAACATTTTTAAAACTTGCTCTTTGCTGGCATTCCCTCTTCCTGTAACCGCTAGTTTGATTTTTCGGGGTGCATACTCATATACCGGAAGGTTCTTATGTAAAGCAGCTGCCATGGCAACCCCTTGTGCCCTTCCTAATTTAAGCATGGATTGTACGTTTTTACCAAAAAACGGAGCTTCAATCGCCATCTCTCCAGGCTGATATTCCTCAATCAATCCTAAAACTCGGTCAAATATCTTCTTTAAACGCACAGCATGATCTGCATCTTGTTTTCCCAATTGAATGGTTCCTGCGATGTTCAAATTCATTTTGCCTTCCTCCACTGTAATGATCCCATAACCTGTTACAATAGTTCCAGGGTCAATACCCAAAATACAACGAGGGGAAGTGAGTACCTTTCTGATAAGCTTATCTTTGTTGAATATTGAGCAAGTAAATCTCTGCTTGGTACAAAAGTAAACAAGTCAAATCATCTAATTCATGAAAATTACCTTTTGGGGTGCTGCACAAGAAGTTACGGGTAGTATGCACCTTCTCGAAACCCACTCTGGGAAAAAGATTTTGTTAGATTGTGGATTGTACCAAGGCCATGCCCATGGGTCAGAAACAATCAATCGAGAATGGCCAATCCCTCCCAATGAAATTGATTATGTAATCTTATCTCATGCTCATATTGACCATTCAGGCCGCCTGCCTGGTCTGGTAAAAGAAGGATATTCAGGTCCAATATTTTCTACTGCTGCTTCTTTAGATTTAGCATCTATTATGTTGGCGGATAGCGCCCATATTCAAGAAAAAGATACAGAATATGAAAACATCAGAAGAGCCAAAAAAAAACTTCCCGCTTTAGATCCCTTATACACGCTTGAAGATATTGCGCCTTGTATTAATGCGTTTATTTCGATTGGCTATGGGAAATGGTTTCAGGTATCTTCTGAAATAGCTTTTATCTTTCAAGATGCAGGTCACTTATTGGGTTCTGCCTCTGTGACCTTAAAGATAACAGAGACAGGAAAACCTCCTTTGTTGATTGGCTTTTCCGGAGATGTAGGTCGGCCTAATACCCCTATCTTAAAAGACCCGGTTCCTTTACCCCATGTTGATTATTTTTTATGTGAAAGTACTTATGGGGGCAAAAAGCATGAACAAGGTCCGGATGCGGATAAAGAATTACTAAAGATTGTTACTGAAACCTGTGTGACTCAAAAAGGGAAACTTATTATCCCCGCATTTTCAGTAGGTCGTACCCAAGAAATTATATTTGCATTGGATAAACTCAGCAATGCCGGACTTCTCCCCAATATTCCGGTTTATGTAGACAGTCCCTTAGCCATTAATGCTACCGATGTGTTCCAGTTGCATCCTGAATGTTTCGACACGGAATTGTCTAGGTATTTACAAAAAGACCCTAATCCATTTGGATTTAATCGACTACATTACATTCGGGATGTGGCACAATCCAAAGCATTGAATGAATTAAAAGGGCCTTGTATAATCATTAGTGCATCGGGCATGATTGAAGCAGGAAGAATAAAACACCATATTCGAAACAATATCACCAATTCTAAAAATTGTATCCTCATTGTGGGGTATTGTACTCCTTATACTATCGGAGGTAGATTAAGAAGTGGTGCTAAAGAAATTCAAATTTTTGGAGAAACCTATCCTGTGAAAGCAAAGGTTGTAGTGATGGATGCCTATAGCGCACATGCGGATGAATCGGAACTGCTATCTTTCTTACGTTTACAAAACCCTTCCACAGTTAAAAAAGCATTTTTAGTGCATGGGGAATCCGAATCCCTCAACGCTTTTCAAAATGCTCTATTGCAAAAAGGATTTTCTTCGGTCATAATTCCTGAACACGGGCAGACATTTGAGTTGATATGACAGAAAAAGGGTATAAATATTTGCCTTTTTTAATAAAGGGAGGAATTTCTGTAGCCGTAATTATCTATTTGGTTCATCATTTATGGAAGACCTCTTATCAGGTTAACCATTTGGGAAATTTATTGTGGCTACCTGCAGTAGTATCTTTTTTTATGATTGCCATAAACATTGGAATGGAAGGTTTAAAATGGAGAACGATGGTTCGAAATTTTTATCCTGAAACCACTTTAAAAAGTGCTATCGAAGCAGTACTTGCGGGAATGACCACTGGTATTTTTACCCCTAATCGTATTGGGGAATATGGAGGAAGGATTTTTTTATTACCCCCGGGTCGAAGAGTAGAAGCAGTGGTGCTCATGTTTGTAGATCGAATTTGCCAAATGATGGTGACCCTATGGATGGGTGCTTTTGCTTTCTTAGGATATATTTATTGGAAAACAGAATGGCCCATGCACCTACGTATATGGGGTGCCGTTGGAGTAGTGGTCGTTTCATTTGCCATGATTTGGTTGGCCTTTGCGCGTAAACCCATGATTCGTATTTTATCTCGATTTCGGCATTATAAATATTTACGCATTGCCCATTCTACACTTGAGCAACTCAACCCGGGTTTATTAGGCAAGGTTCTGCTGTTGTCTGCTATTCGGTATGGGGTTTTTACCCTTCAATTTGTGTTGCTTTTATATGCTTATGGCTACACGCAAGGAGTGGGATTAGCCATTTGGATGATCGTTTTAATGTATCTCTTCAAATCATTTGTACCCAGTATTGCTTTATCTGAATTAGGGATTCGGGAAACAATCGCTATTGCCGTAATGGGTGAATTTGGCGTACCCTCTGAAGTTGCATTTAATGCTACCTTCTTATTGTATTTATATAATCTGGCGTTACCTTCAGTTTTGGGTATGTATTTGCTCCCAAGAATGCGGATATTTGGTAAAAAAGTTTCATGATAGTATTCCTGCTCATTTTTTTTAGCTGTTGCAGTATTTATTATGCAGGATTCATCTTGCTGAATGGATATCACTTTTTTACCATGAAAAAAATTCAGAGCCCTTCCGGAAATCCTCAACCTACGGTCACGATTATTATCCCAGCGAGAAATGAAGAAAAATATCTAAAAAATTTACTCTTAGATATTTCTAATCAATCCTATCCATCAGAAGCCTTGGAGGTAATTATTGTTGATGATTATTCCACTGACAGAACTGCGGCGATTGCAAATGAATTTGTAGCAACGCATCCAAAATGGAAAATAATTTCTTTAGAAAAGCCCCAAGGAAAAGCCTATAAAAAAGCTGCTATTCAACAAGCGATTCAAGCCTCTTCTGGAGAAATTATTTTAACGACCGATGCTGATTGTCGCATGGGAAAAGAATGGGTGAGTGAAATGATGCAAGCCTTTACCCCTGAAGTAGGATTGGTTTCCGGCCCTGTTCAAATGTGGTCAAACAATAGTTGGTTTGAACAATTTCAAGCCCTGGAATTTATTGGACTAATTGTGCTAGGCGCAGGAAGTATGCATCGTAAAAAACCGAACATGTGCAATGGGGCAAATCTGGCGTATAGAAGATCTGCATTTTTAGCGGTAAAAGGTTTCGAAGGAATTGATCATATAGCTTCAGGGGATGATGAACTGCTCATGCATAAAATCTTTTCCAATACAGATTACAAAGTCTGTTTCCAAAAAAGTCCTTTAGCGATTGTGTCTACTGCACCTTGTATATCCTTTAAACAATTTGTTAATCAAAGGATCCGATGGGTAAGCAAAAGTTCCCATTATAAGAATGCAGGCATTACACGAACCATGAGCATAGTGTACTTATCCATTCTGGGTATACCGGTTACAGGCATTTGGGCTTTGTTTGATCCTTCTATGGTGAATTGGTTTTTTGTAGTGTTAGGATTAAAAATCTTTTCAGAATCTATCGTACTTTGGTTGGGGACACGTTTTTTCAAACGTAAATCGCTAATGTGGCTATTTTTGCTTGAGCAATGTTTGCATATTCCCTATGTGTTGTGGGCGGGCCTTGCTGGAAATCTGAAATCGTATGCTTGGAAAGATAGAATTATACAATGAAGTTTGAACTGAATACGGTACAATTTGAAATTTTAGATGCTCTTTATTTTGTGGAGCCCTTGGATAAAATATTAGAGGAAGTAGAAGCGCCCAAACCTGTAATCATCGCGGAATTACGATTTTTAATCTCCCAACGTTTTGTGCAGGCATTGATATTTGACGAAACGGCTAAAGATTTTGTTAAAACCGCTTTTTATGATGCCGATCATATGGAAGAATATAGATATCTCGCAACGAAAGAAGGGTTGTTGCATCATTCCGGAATGCGATAGATAATCTGGTCTTGAAAATCCTCCAGCCTAAAAATAAAACGGTTCATAGATTTTTGCAGAGTCCTCTTTCCTGTGGAGGACTAATCATATTTTCGAGTATCTGCCTAATCGCAATTTTTGCCCCTTTACTCTGCACCGATGCCTCTCCTCAAGCAGCACGACAATTTTCAGGAAATGCGAGGCAAGCACCCGGACATAAAATTTATTTGGTTTCTTTTCCCCATACAAATGCCTCTACTCCTGTTGCTCAAATTGAACTTCTTACCTCAAAGGCTTGGAAAATAAATAGGGATAAACTTTTGTTGGTAAAGGCCTCTGGACAAGCCATAAAAATTCTTATCCCAGAGAAATGGTTTTCCATAGATATCCAACATCCCTTTACCCAGTATTGTCTATTGAAACAAGGAACTCCTTATATTGTAAAAAGGGATACTGTATACTTGTTTACGATTTCTAAAAAATGGATATCCTTACCCTTATCCAACTTGAACAGTTTGTTTCAAAATCAGTCCCTTCAATCCTTCACTTTTTGGTTAGGCACGGATGGGCTGGGACGAGATATTTATAGCCGAATGATTTTGGGCTCCAGAACTACCGTAACCATAGGAATTGTAGCGGTTTTGATTAGTGTTTTTTTAGGGGTATCCTTAGGGCTGATCTCTGGATATTCCGGGGGCTGGATCGATAAGCTGTTATCCGCTTTCTTTACTTTGATATGGACACTTCCGGCAGTACTGTTGGCAATGGTTTTGGCGTTTGTATTAGGCAAAGGGTTTTGGCAAATATTTGTAGCGATAGGGCTTACGTTGTGGGTGGATATCGCCAGAGTAATTCGAGGGCAGGTATTAAGTATGAAATTCTTTCCTTGGGTGGAAGCAGCCAAAACCTTAGGGTTTTCCTCCGGAAGAATTTTAAGGGTACATCTATTGCCTAATCTATTAAGTACCGTATGGGTATTGTCGGCTTCTACCTTTTCAACAGCAGTATTGGTGGAATCTGGATTGAGCTTTTTAGGAATTGGCGTTCAGCCACCTACTCCCAGTTGGGGCGGTTTGTTATTTGATGGATATACTCAAATCGCCTTAAGTGATGGGCAGTGGATGGCTTTATTCCCAGCCTTAGCAATCGTAGTTTTGGTTGTATCTTTGAACCTGATTGGATATGGGCTTCGGGATGCCTTTGATCCTAAGCATGAAAACAGGTGAAATGAAAACCAGTGTTTACCATCGGGCTGATACCGCAACTTTACTTAAACTCAAACAACAAGAGTCGGATGCGATATTAGATATTCTGCAGTCTATCAATACTGACTTCCGCCCGGAACAAATTGTCAGAGTCGCTGGATATTCCCTTAGGGCTCAATTGGGAATTGGCAAAATGTGTCTGTGTATTTATGAAAAAGGATCCCTTAAACCAATCTTAGGATTTGGTACCCCAACACTAACAGCCCTGCAATTGCAAGAGGTTTCTAAGATTACCTCGCTTACTGCTACCAACACCCTTACGCTGCCTTGGCTTCAAGAAAATGGTTTTGAATATCTTATTCCGTTTACGGGTAAACAAGGCTTGGAAGGCCTTTTGATGGTTGGGGATTTTGCCCATAGTATTCCCGAACAACAAAACGATTTGATTTTTATGCAAACGGTGGTGAAAATCCTCGGTATTGCTTTAGAAAACAAACGCCTGTTTGACGAAAAGGTAACTCAGGAGGCACTCAAACGGGAACTTACTTTAGCTGAAGAAATTCAACAACGTCTGTTACCCAGACGGTTTGATCTCTTTCCCAAAGTGGAAGCCTCTGCTTTAAATATTCCAAACCTTCAAGTAGGAGGTGATTTTTATGATATCGTAAAAGCGAAGGATAATTGTTTTTATGTCTGCATGGCAGATGTTGCAGGGAAGAGCATTAGTGCAGCGCTCGTGATGGCTGTTATGCAAGCATCGCTTAAGGCGTTGGCTAGAAATGAACTTCCTTTAGAGGACATTATTTTAAGTCTACATGAAACCTTGTTTGCCATCAATCAAGGTGAAAAATTTGTAACTCTTTTTCTCGGAAAAATTGAATTAGAGAAACAAACAATTACCTACATCAACGCCGGCCATAACCCACCGCTGTTGGTCAATGCCAATCAACATCAAGAGTTGATGGCAGGTTGTATCCCTCTTGGAATTATGGCACTTTCAGGAGTTGAGGTAGGTACGGCGACCCTTTCTCCAGGTTCTGTTTTGTTTTTATATACAGATGGACTTACCGAACAACTAAATCCATCTGAAGAACAATTTGGTGCCCTTCGGGTTCTGGAAGTATTGCAAAGCCATCAATCCCTTCCTCTTGAAGCTGTAATCGCCCATATGCGTCAAACCCAATTGGAATTCGCTCAGGGGATTCCTTCCGGAGACGATATTTCCATGATGGCCATACGTTTTTAGCGGGGTAATCATGTACGTTCACAAGCCCTTTAATCGTTAATGGTGTAAATTTCTAATTCCTTAAAAACGAAATTTATCTTCCTTAGAATCCTGAATACCTTTAATTTAGTAGTATGAAATACCTATTTACCCTTTGCATTTTTATGTTAATCCCAATCCTGTATGGTCAGGATTCTGGGGGCGTAAAATGGATGAGCATTGAAGAGGCGGAACAACAATCTAAAATTCAACAAAAACCTTTATTGATTGACTTTTATACCGATTGGTGTGGATGGTGTAAAGTAATGGATAAAAACACCTATTCCGTTCCTGGGTTGGCAAGTTATATCAATATGTATTTTTATCCAGTTAAGTTTAATGCTGAAACTCACGACACTCTTGTCTTTAAAGGGGATACGCTGATGAATAAAGGCACTGGAAACCGAAGTGCTCATGAATTTGCCATTCGTATGTTGGGCGGTAATATGTCGTATCCTACTACGGTATTTATGACTGCGGATTTAAAAAGTTCTATGATGGTGCCGGGTTATTTGGAACCCAAAAACCTTGAACCATTTTTGGTTTATTATACTGAAAACATTTATAAAACCACCCAAGCAGAAGCGTTTAATCAACTGTATCAAAAAGCCTTTTACGATTCTACTTACAAGCCCTCAGATACTTTGAAATGGTATTCTTTGCCTGAAGCACTTAGTCTATCCGCAAAAATGCCTAAAAAAGTTCTGGTGTTCTTGCGCACAGAATGGTGCACAGGTTGTAAAGTGATGGAAAGAACCTCCTGGGGAGATCCTGTCATTGCTACTTATCTCAGAGATAATTTTTATCCAGTGTTATTGGATGCCCAAACTCAGGATACTATCACTTATAAAGATAAACAGTATGTGAATGGAGGAGCAGAAACAAATCAGTTCCATCAATTGGCAATTTCCTTATCGCAAAATCAATTGATTTTACCTACTACCTTAGTATTGGAACCTACCGGAAATGTAATTACTGCGGTACCTTATTTTTTCACCCCTCAAGATATGGAGCCTATCTTAGCATTTTTTAAGGAAGATGCATTCTTAACCCAAAAATGGGAAGAATATAGAGATAAGTTTCTGGCTCGGAAAAAATAAAACTAGATAAAGAATAAATTTGAATATTTATGGATAATATTCAAGTTTATTATCTTGAATAAATCATTGAATTATATAGGTTATTTATAGCCTAAAAATAGACGATTAATTATTTTTGTTATTTACTACTAAACAAAAATATATTTGGGCTATTATGATTTTTTTTGGGAGGATTTAAATTGCCTCAGGTTAAATAATTAAAAGGGAATAATGAATTCTTGATAATTATTTATTTTTCTGTTGGATTTGGATTATTGGTTGCTCCAGCTGAAAAATAATTTCCTCCTGCATCTTTATACCAACTCGGATTTCCATTCATTAATTCTCCTTTGGTTACAAACCCAGTATATTCTAGGATACTTCCTTTCGGTAATTTCTTAATTACTTTAGCTTGGGTATTGGGTAATCCTAATCTAAGCTCTGTTTCTTGTGTTAAGGTTACTTTGCCATATTTCGGAATATATCCCAATAAAAAATAATTAATTTTTTCATTTAAGGCTTTTACTTCACTGGTTAAATAATCATTGTCTTTTTGAAGTTGCTTTAATAATACACTAGAGGTAGTATCTCCGCCTCCTTTAGTATCTACAGCCAGCGGTCTGTTTTCTAAAGATTGAATACGGTTCTGTAATTGGTTTAATACAGAATCGGTTTTGTTTTGGTAATATAATTGTTTTTCAAGCATTTTTCCAATGGAATCAATTTTTTTGCCAGCTTCTAATTCTTTGTTTTGTACCTGTTGAAAAACAGCTTCTTCCTCTTCTGCAGGAGAAGTCCATTCCATATGGGATTGTCCTTTTTGTTTTTTAAATCCGAATTTCCAAGAAATGCCAGTTGAAATAAATAATAAATAATCCGGATTATTTAAAGAATTATATACGCGAGTATCTATACTATGTCCATCAATAGAATCGGAATTATGCAATACATATTCTGCACTCACAAATGCATCTAATCTAGGGGAAATATAAAATCGAATACCAAACGATATAGGCAAGGCGATTAATCCACCCTGATAATCTTTAGCTACCAAAGCATCTTTTTCTCTTTGGCGAATTCCGGAAACTGTAAACTGAATTCGGTATAAGCCTAAGCCTAAATAAGGATGTACACGATGGGTAAGATGATAAAAATGAAATAACTCACCTAAATTTACCTGCCCTCTAAATCCGAATAAATAATAGGGTGTTGTAAATGTTCTACCGATATTATCATTTCCATTTTTCCAAGTGCCTAGCCCATAATTTAAATTAAGGGCTAATAAAGGGGAGAGGGAATATCTTAGATTAATCCCATAAAAGGGAGTAATGGCAGGTGTAGGGTCAGTTTGCGGTTGGGATATTCCACACCAATTTTCGATGGCAAATCGTTTATAGGGTAATTGAGTATACCCTTTTGTAAGTAGGGTTACCAATCCTATTAATATCATCCACACCCGAAACATAGTACAAATATACGCAACCCCTAATGCATGTAGAGATAGGGATAGGGATAGTCTACAAAAAGATGCAGTCCATAACACCCGAATACCAAGGCTTAACAGGTATAGTAGGCTTGAAAGACCAGTATTAAAGGGGTTTTAGAGAACGATTTATCCACAAAACCCTTATTCATCAACATTTCAGGGCTATTTGCGATTTCTACATGCGGATATTAACGGAACACGTTACATATTTGCTTCAAACTTTATCATTTTAAACTTTTACTTTTTAGTATTATGAACAGAACCGAACTCATCGATTCAATTGCAGCTGAAGCAAAAATTACCAAAGCTGACGCTGGTCGTGCTTTAGAAGGTTTCCTCAACACAGTTACAAAGGCTCTGAAAAAAGGAGATCGCGTTACACTTGTAGGATTTGGATCTTTCTCCGTAAGCAAAAGAGAAGCCCGTACAGGACGGAATCCTCAAACTGGAAAAGCAATAAAAATCAAAGCAAAAAAAGTAGCTAAATTTAAAGCAGGGGCTACTTTAGCTAAAACTGTAAACAAATAATTTTTCCTTGCTTTTTTCTCTAACGGCTAGATTTATTTCTGGCCGTTTTTTTTTAAGTAAATCATATTATATATAGATTTTAAATGAATCAATAATATTTACTATTTAATTTACTTGCCTAATTAAAATGCTATTTAAATAATTAGGATAATAATTTAGGGATTAATACTGGATTAAATTTAAAATAACGTAACCTATTCAATACCTTTAAACATGCTGTGGTTGAACCCATTGAGGCATGTTTATGATTATCTTAAATAATTGTTTTAGGTTTGGTAAAATATTTTTTTCAAATCATAATTTATTTTAAAAGTGGGATTTATACAATCAATACTTATAATTGTATAAATTAATCCGTAATAAATGGAACTACCTTTGGAGTATAGGGTTAACTATTTCTCTATTTTAAATATCATTATGAAAACAATTATTTTATTTCTTGCCATACTTGGCGGTATTACTACAGTTAATGCTCAAAAATTAATGGCCAAAAATGTAACTGAAGCAGTTATTAATGCTTTTATCCGGGATTATCCATCCGTAGTATTAGTAGATTGGAGTCAAGATGGAAACAACTTTGAAGCTAAATATGACAAAGATCAATTAAAAAAATCTGCAACGTATAATGCTTTAGGAGAGATGACTGAAACAGAAGAAGAAATGGCAGCTACGGCTTTACCTGCAGCTTCTAGAGACTATATTAGAATGACCTATAACGAAGAAGAAATCAAAAATGTATCTAAAGTTACTTCCTCAGGTGGTACCGTTACCTATATTGGAGAAGTAAAAGGAAATATATTAATATTTGATGCGAAAGGTGCTTTTGTAAAAGCAGTTAAAAAATAAGTTAAATCCATGCGATTAAACTTATAATTTTGGAGGCAATGAATAATCCCTTAATTTCTCTTCCTTAATTTTTATTTATATAGCTATGAATAATGCGCCCCTGATAAATTAATTTATCGGGGGTTTTTTTATTTAGGACCTCCAAGGTTTATATTGATTCTGATGCTTGAATTGATATTATTGAACAGATTTTAAAAAAGTTAAAATTAGTACTTTAAAATTCAATCTTGTATGAACAGAAGTACCGTAGAAAGCCTTTGTTTTTAATTAAAACACTGGTACTCGATTATTTAGAACTTCAGCTTTAATGCTCAAAAAATAATAGAATACCAGTGTTTAGTCTTACTTTGTTTTTTAATGTTTAAAAACAATTTAAGGAATAACGATCACTTTGGCAGCGGACGAATTCATATTGCCTACTTGTTTAAGATAATATGTGCCCGGATTAACTCCCCCCAATTCAATTTCATTCTTTCCGGCAATTACTGAAAGTGAAGCAATTTTCTGTCCTAATGTATTGAATAATTCAAAATCACTAGGGGTAGTGCTCTCTAATGTAAACTTACCCGAATTTGGATTGGGGAATAAAATTAAATCTGAAGTAAAGTTCATTCTTTTAATCCCTGAAGGAACTAATGCAGCATTTTGTCCTAGCCAAACCACGGAATTTCTAATTACTTGCCCGAAGGGGTGTGTGCTATAATAATTAGCACGTGTTTCTCCCGCCTGTAAAAATAGAGCACGCCCAACACTTGTATCTAAACTAGGGTTAAATAGTTTTGCAAACCCATTGGTGTGACATTGCGAGGATGGAGTTAAATCATTTGAGAATAAAGGATTGATTTGATTTACGTTTCTTCCAAAAGATTGACCTGCAACAAAACTCATATTGTTATAGATTTCATCAAACAATGTAAAGCGTTGATAGTTTGAGAAGCTGGTATTCGAGGAAGGGATAATGGTATTCGTGCTCCAAGCTGCCGGTTCAGGGGTTGACGTCGCATACGTAACACCATAGGTTGAAACAAAATGTCCGTAGTTGGTAGAATACATGCTGTAGTTTGTGCGGTTAGCTGACCATCCTGTAGTTGATGATTCAGCACCAAACAATTGATTTACTAATATGTTTTTATTTAAGGATCCGTTTATATGGTTATATAATCCGTGATGCATGGCTAACACGCCTCCACCATTATCTGCATAGCTGACAAGCGCATTTTGTAATTCGGGAGTAACATTTGTTGACCAATGTTTATAAAAAACAACCACATCAAATTGCTGTAAATAACTTAAAATGGAAGCGGGGTCGGTGCCATTGTAGGGAAGTGTACCGCTAATATTTAAGTGTGTTGCCGTGATGCTGTAGTTATCTTGAGGTGAACTTCCATTAAGCAAATCAACAACATGACGGTAATCGGCAGGCAGATTGGTTGTAGTAGATCCGTAGTTACAAGGAACATCATTGGATAAATTGCTTGCGTTACAATTGGTAGAATCAAGAACGCCACCGTGTAAAACCAAACAGGTGATATTGGATTCTCTTTGGGTTTTTGTTGGATATGTTTGGAGGATATTTAATAAAGTTCTTGTGCCATGCACAACCGTTTGAGGATACCAATCGGCACTTGTAATTATTTTAAAATCGCCATTGCCATTATGCACAAGGGAGTTGTGGGGAGTTGAGACAGTTGTTCTGTCCATCGTTAAATGGGTTACTTGAAGCGTTGAATAATCGGTTGCTGTACCTGGCGCAGGATAACCGGAAGCCCCTTTTCCTTTTAATAAACTAAACCCAAGTGCTTCTGCTCCTGGACCACTAGTGCTGGGAACTCTGCAATAAACAGGGATACTAGCAGCGTGACATTGCGCATACACAGGCTTACCGCTTTGCAAAGCTTCTACGATAAGGGTGTTTACTTTTTGCGCTGCGGCTTGTACCACTGCCGAAGATATTAAACGCGCACCGGCACCCTGAGCGCTATACGTTCCATCCACACGGTAATCAAGCGCACCCGTGCCACCGGGGATTACAATGGCATCATAATTATTCATGTTTACTACATCTTGAATCCTTCCGTTATGCGGTATCAGGGTTGGGGTGGCATCCCAAGTGGGATTCCAGGCACTACCAAATTGATTTTGAAACTGCTGTGTAAATTGCGTATAACTGCTGCCAGATAAAGAATTAGCAGTGGATACAATATCTGCATTACTGGGCAACATGTAAGTTGAAAAGGGTAATGTATCGGCACTTCTAACCTCTACCGTATATCCTGCGGCCTGTAAACCACGCAATGCTACAATGTATTCTGAGTAGTAGGTGTCTTCATGAGAAACATACATTAATATGTTATTCGTTTGACAGCACAATCGAGTATAACTCATTGCGAAGAATGCTATCATCAAAATGCTTTTAATTACGATTGTTTTTGTGAGAATGGATTTCATAGCCTTAGTTTTTTAAATTGTGAGCATGAAAATGAAATGTTAGTTGAATAAATTCTTATGTTTTTTAATTCAACTATTTCGAATTCTTTTTGACTTAATAAATATAATAATCTTTTATTTTTTTTAAAATAGAAAAATTAAATTTATTAGGTAAACGTACAAATTACGGAAAGCTAGGGGTAGTTGACTTTCCTACAAAGGCTAATGGTTACTTATCTTCCATTGCTGAAAATATTTTTAATCCCTCCTTCACTTAAATAGTTTTTGGATGGTGTTTATATTCAAGATTATCTACAGAATAAAATAAATTTCAATTGTTAGTCTTGCTCGTAATTAATTTTTGTGAAATACTTAAGTTAACTGAGTAATATTAGAAAAAGTTTTAAAAAGAACTGCTTCACTATAAATCCTCTCAAACACAAAACACAGCATACAAAGGTATCGTATACACATTCCCTTCAAACCCGAAATTTTTTGCGGATACTTTACACCCATACTCAGGCTGATAACGCTTTAAAAATAGGGATAAGCTTTTGGCTTTTACGTTTTCTGATGATTTTACTTCAATAGGAATTATCTGTCCCTGTTTGTTTTGGATGATAAAATCAACTTCCGCTTTTCCTTCCGATTCCCAATAATAAGGTTCATATCCGTTGGTTTTAAGCGCTGTAGCTACATAGTTTTCGGCAATAACTCCTTTGATGCCAATTAAATCAAAGGGCTGAATAAAAAGACTTTGATTATTTAACCCCAATTTGGAGCAAAGTAATCCGGTATCGGATAAATACACTTTAAAAAAATCGGGAGCAGCAAAAGCAATTAATAGTACTTGTGGAGGACGGCATTGATTAAATAAACTACATTTTGAAAATCTCATTTTCCGAATTGTAGCAAGGTATAGGTTTTACCTACCTGCCTTGCGCCATACAAAAGTAACGGAAGCCGGCTCTTTGATTCTTTCCATTTTTTTAATATTTTCGCTATCTTTCGTTCTATTTTATGTAATATATATACACTTATTCGTTCTTATAAATGCTAAATTTATATATTTTTGGCAACTTTAAAAGAGCAACCTGCAAATAGTTTTTCAAAACCCATTAAAATCGAACATTAATACTTAATTAGAAAGAGAATTTGTATACAAATGATTTTATTGAAATTGTAACTCGTTCTTGAAATATAAAACTTGAAATACCTAACGGAGACAATTTCACAGTTTGACTCTTTGTATTGCGCAGAATCGCTTATTTATACCCTTTAAATAAAAAAATTATACAATAAAAACGATGGAAATATATTCCCGAAAAGAAATCAACGAAAACACCTTTGAAGTGTTAGGTGCAGATGGAAGCATATTAAAAAACCATAATAGGAAGCCCTATCCTATTTTATCTGAAAACATTTCGCAAAATTTAAATAGGAGACTTAAATCCCATTTGTGAAGTTCGTTATTAAATAGACGAGGCAACGGAAGTCAGTGAAGATAAATTAATGAATGTGCTTTGCAACGAATATCAGAGCAGGAACTGCGCGAAAGTTTTACTTACTGCCTCTTATCTACTTTAATGGAATATGAGAAACAACAAATGGATTTGGAGCATAAAAAAAGCCGGAATTTTGGAAACGCTAACCAAAATTCCGGCTTTGTACCCGGGGCCGGACTCGTCCCGATAGCTATCGGGACGGCACGGTGTTACCCTTATGGTGTTTGACCTGATAAAAATCGAAGTCATTCCCCCTTTGTACCCGGGGCCGGACTCGTCCCGATAGCTATCGGGACGGCACGGTGTTACCCTTATGGTGTTTGACCTGATAAAAATCGAAGTCATTCCCCCTTTGTACCCGGGGCCGGACTCGTCCCGATA